>NPIF01000889.1_pt2 | contig 154697 bp, 151 predicted proteins | sample 8637461 | NCBI WGS metagenome assembly NPIF01 (sample SAMN07420641, study PRJNA396082) | bioreactor metagenome | isolation source: sample BR12 brine-fed electro-methanogenic bioreactor BR | place: Japan: Kochi | collected 2016-12-09 | reverse complement strand
GGCCCGCCCCCGGAGGGGCGGGTGTTGGGTTAGTTAATAATCTCGATATCGATTGCTGCTGGCGCCGTATCGCCCGAACCCGGTATACGGCCGTCGTACATGTCCGCATACCGTCGTTCAAGTTCCCGAAGATGTTCCATCGCTTCCGCAATTGAACCGGACTTTTCAACGCGGCATATTGCGTCAATCACGCCATCGAGCCTGCCGAACACCTCAGCGCGTTCGACTGGGTCAGTTGTTTCGACCCATTGACCATGTCTCATGACAACCGAAACTCCACGTCGCATGTCCATGTCCTCACGCAGCCTTCTGGAACAGCCTGCCTACCGGCTGGAACTGGTACCCCAATTCCTTCAGGCGAGTGGCCTGCTTGCGAAGAAGAGAACGGTCCACCGTCGGATCGAGTTTTACCTTGTCACCAAGCGGCCAGATATCACCAAACAGCTCCGCGTCCTCGTCAGGCAACGCAGTGACGGTTTCCGGCTCTGGCTCGGCCTCGACGACTGTGGCTGCCAGTTCCTCGACGGTGGTATCGACATCGATGAGTGCAATCGCCTCGACATCGGCCCTTACCTCCACGATAGAGCGCCCACCGATGACGAAAGAGGCCGGATAGATTCGAGAGATGGTGAATTCTCCCGAATACACCCCTGCATCAAACTCCTCAATGCCACGCTTCACGGCAAATTCGCCGATCTCGGTATTGAGGCGACCTACGTTGAAAGAGCCGTTACGCCCGGTGATGGATCTGATTTGGACAGAACCTGATAGCTTGATCATGTCTATTTCTCCTCTTGGTTAAATTTCACCAAGGGAGTCCTCGCCCGAGGCGAGAACGCCCCGGCGGGGTTTACATGTGTGGGAGGTCGAACAAGGACCGAGACCCGAAGGTCCACCTCTCTTCCCGATCCGGAGAGGCTTACAGGCGCCGGCGTGAGCCGGCAGGGTGCCACTGAACCGCAGTGACGACGGCGTAAAAGCGATCTCTCCGCAGGACCGAAGGCCGGCCCTCTGGAGAGACGCCGCACAAGGCGGCGTCCCGTTTACTTTCCCTATTCCTCGCTCAAATCATCGCCAGCGGCGGAGAGGACGATTTCCTCGACCTCCAGCTCGATAACCTCAATGCCTTCAGTGCTCATGGTCGTCTCCTCCTCAGGGCTCGTGTGTAGACCGGGGTCTCCCCCCAACGCCGGCCCGCGACGTTCGGGGGAGACCCCGGCCAGAGGCCGGGGATTCGATCACAGCGTGATCGTCATAGCGACCACTTGAGCGACCATGAAGTACAGAACAAACATTTTCGGGGCGAAGATAGAGGTGGACATGGCGTTTTCTCCTGAGCAAAGCCGGAGAACGCCACGCCCCCTGTCGGGGTGAGCTATTCCCGGCAGGGTGGTTGAAGTTGATGTCAAACAAGGACCGAGACCCGAAGGTCCACCTCTCTTCCCGATCCGGAGAGGTTTCAAGGGACCGGCGAATCGCCGGCAAGGGCGCCACATTCTGGGCTGTGGCCACCACCGAAAATCGTCTTTCCGAAATGCTCACACGAACATTTTGGAAAGAGCCGGGGAGTATCCTCCCCGGCGGTCGTGTGACGAGTCAGGCGGCTTGCGGTAGCCGCCAAACCTTGGCCTGGCCATCGAAGCGGTAACCCTTGTTCTTCAGCTCCGCTTTGCGGGCCTCGAAGTTGGGATCATCCTTCGACAGGCTGACTTCTTCAGGCAGAAGGGCATCGACGTCGTCGTCAGTGGCTTCGGTGCCCGATTCCACCTCAACGGGTGCATCAGATACCTGCTCCGCCGACGTTTCGGCTTTCGCCTGGTAGACAGTCTTACCGTCAACCTTCACCCAGTCCAGGAGCAGAAGGCGGGCCTTCAGGCTGACGCCAGTAGTGCCCTTCTTGTCGCCCTTGTCGTAAGTGAAGACGTCGGTATACAGGTCACCCAGTCGGAAACCGGCGAGCACCTTGTGGCGAAGCGTCGTGCCGTCGGCAGCCATGCGCCCCTGATCGTTGATCTGGGGCATGAACTGCTCGATGACCTTCTTCGCCTCGGCACCGCTCACCCGGCAATCGAAACGGGTCTTCTGCGGGTCGTCCGAATCACCGTGAATGGCCGTGATGTCGACAGCCAGAAACGGCGCGCCTTTCTTGGGCTCGACAACCCGGGCGCGGTTCAGGTAACCGATGCCGCTGATGTGAAGATCGAAGTATTTGGAAGTGTTGTCGCTCATGGTGTTTCTCCTGGTAGTTGAACAAACAGGGGAAAACACCACGCTTGGTATAAGCGCCCGCACGGGGAAGGTGTCTCCCCGATAGGGTTGATGAAGGTATTGAACAAGGACCGAGACCCGAAGGTCCGCCTCTCTTCCCGATCCGGAGAGGCTTACAGGCGCCGGCGTGAGCCGGCAGGGTGCCACTGAACCGCAGTGACGACGGTTGAATGCTGCAATTTATAGACGAGCGTTTGTGCGCTCGTCAAGGACTTTTCGGCGCGCATGCTTCGGCGAAATAACGACGAACAGCCACCGCGAAATCGACCAGGTCGGGTTGCCGTTCCGTCGCTGCAACAAAATCCACAACACTCGCGCTTGGCGGAAGCGCGAGCACGATTTGCTGCACGCGCATACGCTGAGTGGAACTGAGAGCCAATCCCGCGCCCTGTTCGAATATTTGCGTCACCGCCGCCGCTTCGCCAGGCTCCATACTCATTCGCATATCCAACTGCCCCATCGCTGCTGCTCCTCCTTGTCATTATTGGTCAACGCGTACCCCGAGGCGCGCGAGTATCCCTTCAAGTTCGTCGTGACTGTGGAACTTGAAGGTTATGGTACCGTTCTTTGAGCCCTCGTCAAAGTCAAGTGAGGTGGGCGAGCCCACCGTTTCCCCTACGCGGCGCTCCAGGCGGGCGATGTCCGGATCACGTCTGTTTTTTTGCGAAACGGCATTGTTCTGTGTTTTGACCTGCTGTTCGAGTCGCCGCACGGTCCAGCCCTGCTCAGCGGCTGTCTGTGCCATCGTGATCTGCGCGTCTTTTGCAATCCCGGCAAGTACCTTGGCGTGGCCAAGGGTGAGCGAGCCCGAGGCGACCAACGCCTTGACCTGGGGCTCCAGGCGCGTGATGCGTAACAGATGGGAGACATGCTCGCGTTTATAGCCAAGGGCGTCGGCCACATCCTGGTGCGTAAGGCCTAGGACCTCGATCAGGCGGGCGATACCTTCGGCTTCATCAACGGGATTGAGGTTTTCGCGCTGAACGTTCTCGGCCAGCGCGAATAACGCGGCCGTTTTGTCGTCGATAGCGCGAATGACGACCGGTACGTCGCGCAAGCCCGCCAATTGTGCGGCGCGCCAGCGGCGTTCGCCGGCAACAATCTCATAGCTTCCGTCTGGCACAGGGCGGACGACAATTGGCTGTACCACGCCCTGGGTGCGTATAGATGCGGCGAGCTCCTGGAGGGGTTCGGCTGGAAACTCGCGCCGCGGCTGAAAGCGTCCACGTCTTAGCTGCTCTATTCCCACGCGCACCAAAGAACCATCACAGCGAGATAGTGGCATGCCCGTCTGGCTTGGCGTGGGATCGCGCATGTTGAGAGCTGTCCCCATCATCCATTCCAGGCGAAATATCGGCAGGCCGGAAATTTGGTGCAACCGACAAAGGCACGACCATCATTCTTGCCGCCTTTCATGGCGCGCAAGACCAATGTTCCCTTATGACATTCGGGGCAAGGATCGCCGACGGACGCTTTCGTTCCGACGGCCTTCTTCGTAGCCGTATCGGTTTGCGTCGAGTCGCCGTCCCCGTTTCTGAACACGAGCGCGAGCTTCCCGTTTTCGATGTGCGCATGCGAGTCGTATTTCTTGCCTTGTTGCGATTTCAAGCCGCGAAGCAGTACGGTCCTGCCTGCCAGCAACTCCAGCGCCTGGGACTCCGACAACTTCTTGCCAAACGACTCCTTCCACACGATGGCGCGGCAGGCCTCGCACTGCCACGCCTTTGGGGATTCGCTGACGGCGCCGCCGCACTGGCATTGGCCCGCGGCCTGCCCGCGCGGGCGCCCCGGTTTGCCGCCCTGGTCCGGCAAGGCTACCTGGCACTCAGGGTATCCTGAGCATCCCCAGAAAAAGCCGTTCTTACCCTTGCGCCGGCGCAGAGGCTTTCCGCACTCCGGACAAGCATGCTGCTGCACCGGCACACCACCAAGGTCGCCGTTCTGCTTGGCCCGCTCCACCATGGTGGCCACCCAGTCGGCCTGGCGCCGCACAAACGCCTCCAGGCTACCGCGCCCTTGGGCGATATCGTCCAGCGCCTGCTCCCACAGCGCCGTTGTACCAGGCTCCTTAACCGGCTCAGGCAGCGCATCGATGAGCGCCCGCCCCGTGTCGGTGGAAATCAGGTTCTTCTTCCGCTTTTGCAGGAAACCCCGTTCGAGCAGGGTCTTGATGATGCCGGCCCGCGTCGCCTCGGTCCCCAGTCCGGACGTTTCCTTGAGGATCTGCTTCAGACGCGCGTCGGTCACCAGTTTTGCCACGTTTTTCATGGCGGCGATCAATGTGCCTTCCGTGAACCGCGCCAGCGGCTTCGTCTGCTTCGCCACTGCCTCCGCCGCGGCAACGGGACAGGCCACTCCCTTGGTCAGTTGTGGCAGTTCCTGGTCATCAGTGTCATCGCTGTTGGGCTCTTCGCGGGAGAACTGGTACAGCGCTTTCCATCCATCGGCCACAACTCGCCTGCCAGTCGCCTGAAACATCTCGCCGTCGGCCGACAAAGAGACCAGCGTCTTATCGAATTCGTGGTGCGGGTAGAACTGTGCCAGGTAACGGCGACGGATCAGGTCATAGATCTGTCGTTCGCCGTCGTTCATACGCTGGACATCGCACGCTGATTTGGTGGGGATGATCGCGTGGTGTGCGGTGATCTTGCCGTCATCCCAGGCCTTGGAACGTAGCCCCCTGTCCGCGCTGGCGACGGCTGATGCAAGTTCCTCGTCCGATCGAACCATGGCATCCAGCACCGCAGAGGACTCCGCCAACATGCTTTGCGGCAGATAGGGGCAATCGGTGCGCGGGTAGGTGACGGCCTTGTGGGTTTCGTAGAGCGCCTGCACCGTATCCAGGACCTGTTGCGCACCCATACCGTACAGCCTGTCAGCTTCCTGCTGCAGAGTTCCCAGGTCATAGGGCAGTGGCGGCGCTTCGCGCGCCCGCTTGGTCTCCGCAGCAGCCACCACTCCCTGCTTGCCTGCCAGCCGCTGCGCCAGCGTGCGGGCCGCCTGTTCGTTGATACAGCGGCCCTCGGAATCAGCCACCGCCTCCGGCGGTACCCACTTCCCGCGGAAGCGCCCGCTGCCGGTGGCAAACGTGACCAGCACATCCCAGTACGGGACCGGCCGGAACGACTCGATGGCGCGGTCGCGATCCACCACCAGGCGCAAAGTCGGCGTCTGGACGCGCCCCACCGACAACACGCCGTCAAGGCCCCGCTCCCGGCCAAGAACCGTATAGGCGCGGGTCAGGTTCATACCGACAAGCCAGTCTGCCCGGGCGCGGCCCAACCCGGCCCAATAGAGCGGCTGGGTCTGCTCGCCGGGCCGCAACGCGCCAAGCGCTTTGCGTATGCTTACATCGTCCAGCGCCGATAGCCAAAGCCGTGTGACAGGCCCTCGCCACTGGCAAAGCTGCAACACCTCCCGCGCGATGGTCTCACCCTCGCGATCCGCGTCAGTCGCGATCACGACCTCCAGCGCGCTCGCCAGCAGCCCCTTGATGATTTTGAACTGCTTGCGCGCGTCGCTCTTAACCTCCAGCCGCCAGCTATCCGGCAGAATCGGCAGCGTGTCGAGTGCCCACCGCTTGTACTGCTCGCCGTAGCCCTCAGGAGGCACCATCTCAAGCAGATGCCCGAAGCACCACGTAACGGTCACTCCGCTGCCGTTGAGGCAGCCATCTCCTTTGTCCTGGGCGCCGAGTATGCGGGCAATGTCCCGCGCCTGAGACGGCTTCTCGCAAAGGAATAGGCGGCTCATCTCACTGCGCCTCCCACGGAAAATTGGCGGGAATCTCCAGTGGGGGTATTGTTGAGGATGCCAGTCTCACAACAACGCTTTCCAAAGGAGATCCCCATGAACATTGATGATACGGTGCTAAGAGCCCTCATAGAGAAGACACTCGTTCTTGAGCAGGCTGTACATGACGTCCTGGATGCATTGTCTGAGGACGGCCTTGACGCTGATACTGCAATCAGGCATTCACGGCGGCTCAAGGCAATAACACTCACAGCCCCAACACCTCAACCAGAGTCTTGAACCCGTTGCGTCGACGCCGTTGTCGGGTTAGCCATTGCCGCGATCCCGCCTCAAATGGAATTTCGCGCGCCGATAGCCAGGCCTGAAAATCCTCAATATGGTCTTCAACATATGCCGCTATAACGACATCAGCCGTGCCAGGCCCAAAGTCCGGCAACCGCACATCGGTTTCATCATCAGCAGGCAACCTGTTTTGACACGGGGCCTCCATATCAGGACTCCATCCCATCCGCCTCATTGCGCAGCACAAGCTCCCATCCGCCGTCGCGGGTGAAGCGCGCGATGCCATCGCGTTCCATGCGCCTGAGTTCTGATGCTATTCGAGACTCGTGCCGGGTCACCGAAACGCGGCGCCTGAGGGTCGATACGGGGACAGAGGCCCGAGCTAACGACAAAGCGGTTACCAGTTCAACGCGCAGCGAGGAGCTATGCCCGTTCATCACTGCTTCACCGCCTCGCGTAACACGCTGCCGGGTACGAAGCGCACAAGGCGGGATTCCGGCACGATGATGGGTTGCCCGGTTTGTGGGTTGCGGCCAGACCGTTGCGGTCGGGTTCGGGTGCTGAATGTCCCGAAGCCCGTGAGACGGACATCGTCACCATGGGAGAGGGCGTGGGCGATGGAGTTGATTGCGGTATCGACTGCTCGACTCGCGAGCTCCTTAGGCAAGTCGCAAGCCAACGCCACTGCGGTAGTGAGGTCGGTCTTAGTCAGCTTCTGCTTCATCAGCTGACTCCTTCTTGCGAAACTGAATGCTCTCTACGCGCGACAGGTCCAGATCGACATGGTCGGCCTGCACTTCGAGCCGGGCGCGCGGTTCACCGCTGTCTTTATCGGCCCACTCGTGATTAACAAGGGTTCCAGTTACCGCGACACGGGCGCCCTTGGGCAAAACCTTGGCCGCGACTTCAGCCTTCGGCCCCCACAGGTTCACATCCAGCCAGAATCCGCCCCGGTCCACAAAGCCTCCGTCGCCATCGGGCACGCTGCGGTCGAAATAGACACGCAACTGCGCCACGGCGCGCCGCTCGCCATCCACATCCACGTGCTTAACCGTCGGGGCTGCTCCCAGATTGCCTCTGCCTTTGAAATCATTCGCCATGCTGTTCTCCTTGGGTGATTTATGCGCTGGCAGATTTAACGGCATACCTGGCACGTGGCAATCGACAATGGCGACAGATTCTGAAAGTGATTACGTGGAATGCGTGTATGCAGTACGCAAACCGCATACACGACGCAGCTCTTGTCGGCATCGTTATGTCTCTACGGCACGCAGGCGGTCCAGGCGTTCGAGAAAGTCACGCAACCGAATGCGCTCATAGTCAGTTACGGCAAGCGCCATGTTCAGGTAGATCCGTCGCCTCTCGAATGCCAGCCACACTCGTCTCACATCTAACGGCACCTTATCCAGTACAGCTATTCCTGTGTCGGACGTGAGATCGAAGCTCACCGCGTTATGGCCAGCACGCCGCCACCGGTATCCGGTCAACGTTCTGTCCGAGTAGCGGGCAGGGTAGGCAGGCGCCGTCGGAAACCGCTCCCGGAATTCCTGCACCATATCCCGGCCCAGTTGCTGGAGCTTCGCCCGCCGCCGCTCCAGCTCTTCGAGTTGTGCCTTCGCCTCCCGGAGATTCCGGAACGGCAGCTCCAGAAGACTGATCCACTTCTCACTCACCCGTGCTTCCCCCTTACCCTTAAAGGGCCCTTTAGGGCCGTAACCTCTACGTCAGCAACCTGAAGAGGACGATACGTCAGCACTACACAGTCTCTTCGCCTGGCGCACCGGGAGCATCGTCGGTTTCAGTGGCATCTGCGGGGGTGTCTGCATCCTGTGTACCGCGCACTTTCGGCGCGTAGGCGGCCCGCAGTTCACCTGCGATGATTGGTTGCGGCAGTTCTCCCATGGCCTCACGAGCCTTCGCGGCCTTCGCTGTTCCCTGCACCAGGTCTTCGCGTGTTGCGCCCATGTAGCGGTAGCCCTTCGCTGCCTCATAGGCCGAGCGCAGCTGCTTACCGCCCTGAGCCAATAGCCGCTCGCTGGTCTGTAGGTCCATCAGGCCTACGTGCCGCGCGGTCAGCACGGCGCGTACCAGCTTGTCGAAGTCCGCCAGTAGATAGGCGCCATGGAAGGCATAGGGATTGGAGAAGTTCAGTTCGAGCCGCGCCGGCGCGAGGGATTGCGCCACAACCACGTTAACGGCCGGCGCGCCGGCGAGAACCTGCTCCACCGTGCCCTCCATCTCGTTCAGCTGGTCGCGCGCCCGCATCAGCTCACGCTCAATCTTCACCAGCCACCAGTCGGCGTAGGGGTCATCCGCCATGCTGCCGCCCCAGATGGGGCGCAGCATCGCAGCGAACCGCAGCAGGCCGACGATCTCGTGTTGACCGTCGGCCGCCATGCGCCCAAACACCAGGCGCTGCGCTTGGCGCGTCTGTATCTCCATGGTTGCCTGGCTACGCAGGGCTCCGGGGGCATCGGAACGGGGCCGTGATGCCTGTGCTTCACTGACTGCCTGTGTTGTCATGACATGCTCTCCTGTAGGTCGAGTTGTAGAGGGTAGGGACCGCGGACGTACCTGCGTTTTGCCCCGATTGGCCGAACCGTATCGGCGGGATGCTTGTGCCACGTGGCACACTTGGTCCGCTTCGCATCGTCACTTCGCAATTGACCGGTTGATGCTCCACGGGTCCACGCCTAAGCGCTCCACGACCAGCGCGCGCAATTGGTCTGGTGGTGTTCTCTTCCCACGCAGCGCCAGATAGAAGTGGGTACGGGTAAAACCAGCGGCATTTGCGGTTTCCTCAACACCCCAGCCCGCGAGTTTGAGCAAGAAAGGAACGCTCATTTCCAATGGCACGCCATTGCGGGCATGAGTGCGCAGCAATTGTTGAATATTTGCCTTGGTTGTTATCATCGTTATCACCCATTACGATTAGTGGTGAGGCGACGGGCGGCCCAAGAGGTATGCCTCGGTGCCTGTGCCGCACGGAATGAACACAGCGTCCCTTTTCCGCGCAGCTGGTAATGCTGCCCTCCGCGAGCCCGACGGATACCTCGGGTCCCTTGAAGGACGGCATGCCTCGATGGACGGCCAACCGCCCGTCGCCTCATTGCTCGTTTCACAGCTCCAATCCTCCGTTGTGCCACGTGGCACATCCTCAGTTGAGCATCGCCGGCGTTGGGGCCGGCAGCTCCAGCCTGGCGTACTTCAGCGCCTGCCGTATGCGGCCGGTCAGAAGGCGGATGCGCGAGCCCCGCCGCCCGTCGACCTCAAGCCGAAGCAGCTCCCACTCTTCGAGTTTGTGCAGCGCATTCCTCGCGCTGGCATTCGACATCCCGGTCGCAATCCCAATCTGCCGTTGGCTGGTCTCATGCCAAGCGCCGTCGGCGTAGTGGGTAAGCAGATGGTCGAGCACCAGGGCCACATTGAGGGAGACTGCGCTGTACCCATCCGGTGCGAGCGCCTGGCCCCAGCGTCCGTGCGTGAGGGCGAGCAGGGGAGTCAGACGACACTCCGGACCGGCGCCGCGGATGTGGTGCTCCAGCACATCAAGCACCCAGCGGCGGAAGGCCTTGGCGCGGTCGGTGCGGGCGAAGAAGCCGACGGCGTAGCAGCCACGGGGGCTGAAGATGCGCACCTTCTGCCGCCCGCCCGGCGTCTCCAGTTCGACCAGCGCAGTCATCTCCTCGGTGAACTCGTCGGCGTGGCGGTTGTAGAGCTTGTTGACCGGGGCCGCCACCTCCGCTTCGGACCATTGCGCAATAGTTGACTGTTGTGAAGGGTGACCCAGTTTGGTACCCCCCTTGCGGGTCGCGGGGCGCGGCTTATACCCCAACGCCAGCGCCAGATCGGCCGCCGAGAGCCACGGCTCCCCGTGCCGGTCGATGATGGCCAAAGGCGTGTCGCCGAAGGTCAGTGTGGTTGGCAGAAGTCCCATGCTTGCTCTCCCGTGGTTGTGCCACGTGGCACATCAATGCCTCTTAGGCTCTTCCAATTCCCGTAGCTGAGATCGCCGTTGCGCAAGTTGCGCCTCCAAAGCGCTGCGGTTGGGGGCTGTCCTGGGTGCTGCGTGCACCAACCGCTCAAGCGCGCGGATTTCGCCACGCAGTGTGCTGATCCGCACCGTGCTGTCCGCAGGCACATGGCTACCAGGGGGCAGCGGCGGTTGTACCGGACAGAACTCGCCGGATTTCACCGTCCCGCACAGCTTTGCGGTGTAGCCGACGATGTTGCGTACGGGATCGGATTTGTTGCGCAGGCGCTGGGCAAGCGCATTCACCACGTCCTGGTGGTCTTCAGGACGCTCCGGGAGGTGGTCTTTCAGGGCTCGCAGCACCAGCCGCTTGAGGTTGTCGCTGAAGTCTGGGGGCCAGTGGAGTAGGGGCACGGCATCACAGGCCACGGGGTTGCCCGTAGTAGTGGTTTTTTCTTGAATACAAAGATCACTACTACTACTACAGGGGCCACCGGCTTCAAGTTTCGGTGGGTTTTCTGCCTTCTGGAGGTGTTTTGGGCTGAAAATTGAACGGGTTCTTCTGGATTCCACCTTCCCTGATGTCGTTTCAAGGATGGCCGCAGTGTCGCCACCGCTAGCAACCCCCACTTCTGCACCTGAATCCTGAGTCTTGCTGTCGGCCAAAGGAGTGCCAACAGTGTTGTCACGCTCCGCTCCCGCACAGGAATCCTGAGTTATGTTGTCGGCTATTGGGGTTATTACAGTGTAATAACTCCCCGATTCCGGCCCGGTTTCAAATTTTGAAGTCGGTTCCAGTTCACCAGTTTCAAATTTTGAAACCGGCTCTGGCCCCCTGGTTTCAAGATTTGAAACTGGTTCCGCCGACTTCAAATCTTGAAGCCGGCTCTTGCGCTCCGTTATCACGCCAGCAAAGAAGCGTCCGGCTCCCGCCTTGGCGGACTGAATGGCTTCCATGCGCTGGGCTATGGGATCTACGGGTTCCAGCGGGTCGTGGCCACGGTGAATGTCATCGTCGATGGCGGCCAGTACGGCATGGGCTACGCGCCGGGCAATGCGGTCAAAGTGCCCGGTAGCCGCCTGCTCCAACAGCGCCATGTACCCCGCATCCAGTTGCGTCACTTGCGCCAGTGAGGCCGGCTCCGAGTGCAGCGCGTGCACCGCACCTCGGAATCGTCCCTGGGCGTCACGCACTTGCCTGCACTGGCTGATCCAGCGCGTCATGCGCAGGATGGCGCGGTCGCGCACGATCGTTGTCGTGGATTTCCCCAGCTCCCGTGCGGTCATTTCGATGCTTGGGAGCGGCGTGACCCCGTAGGGTTGGGAGCGTGCTTCCTGGAGCAGGTACAGCATGTGCACTTTGGTGCTGTCGGGCAGGATAGGGTCCCTGATCAGAATGGCGGGGTAGGCGTCGTGCCATACCCCGGTAAACAGAACGCTGTCCTGCGGCTCGCCGGTGGACGCGCCGCTCAACAGTCGTTGAGCGGCCATTTCCACCAGCGAGCCGACCGAGTTGGCGTCAGGTGTCTGAACCGTCATGATCAGGTCCGGAGGCCTACGACGTGGGCGCTGGCTTCGGCGCCGTCAGACCATGGCACGGTTGCCACTTCATCGTTGTCCGCGCCACACCATCGCTGGGTGACACGCCAGATCAGCCGAAGAGGCAGGCCAGTTTCTTCGGCGAGTTCACGCCAAACCGCAGGGGTCGCAAGGTTTGGCTCAAGTCGCAGTTTCTCCCAAGCGAGCCACACTGCCCGGGCTTCATCTTCGGTCGGCTCTGGAGGGCGGCCGACACCGGGCGGCGCGCCCAGGACCCGCCGCGCGAAGGTGTATTCCTTCACTCCCATTCCGAACAGCGCCTGCATCATGTCGGAGGGCGCATCCAGTTGGATGAACTTCATACGCAGTTGCTGGAGCTCAGCCTCACGATGGATTTGCCCAACCACAGTCCAGAAGGCCTCTCGATCCAGCTCGACCCGTAGGACGTGACCGGAGAGCTTGCGCTCAAGGTTGGTCAGCTCGGAAATGGTGATGCCCTTCAGGGCTTCCGCTTCGTTTGGTCCGATCCCCATGTCGCGCAGCGCCGACCAGTCGCCTTCACTCATGCAGGACGCTGCGTATCGCAGCACGGCGTGCGTCAGCTCGAATTCCTTTTTTGCCATGGCTCACCCCCACACCTTGCCGTTGGCGGCCTTATGGATGGCTCGATACACGCCAACCAGCTCCACGAACATGTCCCACGCCCAGTCGTGCATCTTCGGCCACAACAGAGGTCCGAAGCCGGGGAGGGTGGCCATTGGGATAAGATCCCAAACGACGGGGGCGCGTTCGTCTTCGATGAAGGCGTGCCACTGGAAGAATTCCCAGTTGCCGGCGTGTTGGATGGCCTCGTCAAACGGGGTATCGCGCCATTCCTGTGGCAGGTGAATGCCGGCGCGTGACTCGTCCGCAAACTGCTCGGATATCTGAGCCAGTGTCCACCACAGGTAGACCAGATGCCGGACGTGCTCGTCAGAGACAGAGATGAGGTTGTCGGATGGCATGAGGGATGTCGGTCCAACCAGATATCCGACGCCGTCGGGGATGGGATGAATGATTTGGTCGCCCATCCGCGCGAGCACGGCGATATCCCTGGCCAGCTTGGCAGCGCGCTCGCGCAGGACCGGCAAGTCTTCGGCCGGGACGGCAGTGGGAGGCTGACGCCCCGAGGTAGGAGCCCTGCCCGGGGTTTCTTTTTCCTCAGACTCACCGCGGTGCTCCTTCCGCCCGGCGATTTTCTGGGGCGGCTCGGGTTCTGCGTTGCCTGCAGGTTTGCCGGAAGTTTGGGTTGGTGCTGCTGGCGATGGTCTGGTTCCCGCCGTGTCAGGGTGCCCCGGTGTGGCAGGTTCCTGTGCATGCTTTTGCGGCTGTTCGTCCCCGTCCCTGTGCGCGGCCGTTGGTCCCTCAGACAGGGCGCGGCCGTCCAGGGCTGCCCCCATCAGCAGGCTGGCACGCTGCACGTCGATGTCCGCGGTGACTGAGAGTTCGGTTTCCAGGTCTCGGCGAATCGCGTCGAGGTCCAGATGCTCCGCGTCATAGCGGGAAAGGACTTCGACAAACACCGACTGAGCCATGTCGTCGGCGCCCAGATCAAGTGATTTCCAGCATTGTCCGAAGGACCGATCAAGGGTCTTGATGCGTTCGATCTGAGGGCGGCCCATGCCGGTTTTCAGGGCGGTAGGGATCGCCTGATGGAGCACGTCGACTGCGTAGTCAAACCACGCAATCAGTGGTTGGCTGATGCTATAACCCTTCTGCTTGAGGAGAGCAGCCAACCTATTTGATGAAAGACGCTCGCCTGCCTCTTCTTCCAATAGCCGCTTCAACTCCCTGATAGCCAGCGCCCGATCAATAAAAACCAAGTCGCCCCGCAGGTCGTTCTCTTTGAGGTGCCCGAGGAGGGCGTCGGATTCGCGGGTCCAGGGCTGGAACAGGCAGTGAATACGCTGGAAGCGCTCTCCGCCGGTTTCGGCGAAGAGTTCTTTCAGAGCCCGCAGGCGGGTGTTGCCACCCTTGAATACCATGTATTGCGGCGCACCCGGGCGCCGGGTGATGGTCAGCGGCTGGTCCATCTCGCCGGATGCGATCGATGCTTTGATCTCCTGGTATTTGTCGTTAGGCGACCGGCGCGGATTGCGGTCGTAGTAGTCGATATGATCAATTTCGACGATCATCGGCGTCGCCGTGATCGGGTCCTGGGGCGCGATCTCGCGCTGTTGGCCGAAATGCGGCTGCGTGAGCATTTCCACCAGCTGGGCGTCAGTGGGGCGTCGCTTGCTCATGACCGCACCTCCGCAAATTGCGTTAGAATCCCTTGCTGTGAGCATGGAATAAGGAGGTGTTTATGGCTCTCGTACCTTGTCGCGAATGCGGAAGAAGCATCAGTCATACCGCCAGGGAGTGTCCTGGATGCGGTAAGCTGATGCCGAGTCTGAGAAAGCGGCAGCAATACATTCTCATCCGGTACGTGATACCTATCACGATCGCCGCCATCCTGATTGCCTATGGCTGGTTTGTACTTCTGCCTGAGTTTTTGGCCGAGTTGAAGCACTAAATCGACAAGTATGTGGATATCGGCCTCTAGCGTGCGCCGACGCCAGAAGTACCGTTGCGCAAGGTTTGGCGGACTGATGTGAAAACGAATCTGGCCACGGAAAAACATACCCCGTACAACCCAGTAATAGGTGAGCCGCCGTTTTTCGTTGGCGATATCTTCTTCCAGCAAAACATCAAGCGATGCCGCGACCTCCAGTGGCGCAACGAAGTAGACGTAAGGGGGGGCGCCGCTCCAGCGGTGTCCCTCACAGGAAGCGACGGTCCAGAAAACTCCGGTGGCGTTCATGGCATCCACCAAGGGGCGGATGCCAGGTTCGATAACTGGATTCATTTCCGCACCCCCATACGTCTTGCCCAGGACTCGATTTCCACAGCCGTTGGGCGGCGGCGCTGGCGCTGAACATCTACCACTTCGGCGTTGCAGCGCTTTGCACGGGTTTCCGCGCCCAGGGCTATCTGTGCTGCCTCGTCATAGTCACAGGCGACAACGGTGAGCTTGTGGCACATGATTTCGCCGTCTTCCGGCCAACACACTTCCACCCTGAAAAGAGCGGGGGGCTGGTCGCAAGGGATCATTATCGGGGTCTCGCCCCCGAACAGGTCCGGATGAAGCGGACCGGGAATGAAGTCGAGGTTTTGCATGTCACACCTCCCCGAGATCAGTGGGGAGATCGACGTGCGGGAGCAGCTCATGCACAAGGCTGGTCATGGTCTCCAGCGCGCAAGCCGTCGAGCCCCGGCGCTGCCGTTCCCAGCGGTGCACCGGAACGCGGGCGGTGGCAGCCTCGCGGTAGGCGACCGTACCGGGGACCATTGTTTCGAGGATCGAGATTGCGCCGCGGGAATCGGCGAATGTGGCCTTGCGGAGGCTGTCCGCCACCCGGCGCGCGTCCACGGTGTGGTCCATCCGGTAGATGATTCCGTACAAATGCCCGAGCGGAGCGCCCAGGAATTGCATGGGGCGCAACCGATCCAGCATTCCGAGTGTGCCGCGGGCGAACTCCCGGGCTGACAGGATTTCGGGAGGGATGGGGGAGAGCAACAAATCGGCGGCCAGGACGCCCACGTCCTGAAGGGGGCCGACGGCGCCTTGGGTATCGATCAGCACGATGTCGTAGCCGGTCAGCCCCTTGAGGGCATGCTTCATCCGGACACGGCCGTCGGGGGTATGGAGCACCCAGTTTTCCAGGCTCCCGTCCGGGTCGTCGGAAATGACGATATCCAGGTTGGTGACAGCGGTCCGGCTGATGGTGCCCTCTACGGACCCGCCGGTGACGAGGTGGTGGAGGCCTTCGGGAGCCCGGGCCTCAATGGGGTAATACGAGCTCAGGGTGGGTTGGATATCCGCATCCACCAGCAACACACGGTTGCCGGCGTCTGCTAGTATCCCGCCCAGGTTTGCGGTCAAGGTCGTTTTTCCGACCCCACCTTTGGTAGAACAAACAGTTACGACGATCATGACACCCTCCTCTTGGCTTGAGGGAGGGTGTTTCAGTGGGGTGGAAGGCCTGTTAGGTCGGGTCGGATTGAAAATCCGCGTGTCGACGGTTCGATTCCGCCCCTGGCCACCATCTTCTTGAATATTCCAAAGGGGCCTGCAAGCGATTGCAGGCCCCTTTTGTTTTTTGCCCTACCTGACGCGAATCAAGGTGGCCGGTGCCGACGTCGCGTAGCCTGTACAGGCCGTACCCGATTCCCGGCGTTGTGGAAGTGATTGGTGATGCGGCGGCCGTCCGTTGGCCGATGCCGGGGCCGGTCGGTATACTGCGGCCACACGCCACACCCATCTGAAGGAGCGCCACGCATGGTATTCGAGCGCGCCAAACGGATCCGTTTTTCCCATTGTGATCCGGCGGGCATCGTCTTTTATCCACGCTACGCCGAGCTGCTTAACGAAGTCGTCGAGGACTGGTTTGCCGATGGCATCGGCATCGATTTCCGCGCTCTTATCAGCGAGCATCGGCTCGGCGTGCCGGTGGTACGTCTGGAGTGCGATTTTCTCGCCCCGGCCCGTTTCGGCGATACGCTGACTTTCCGCCTTGCCGTGAGCAGCATCGGCGGCTCCTCGCTGCAACTGGCCATCGAGGGGGTGTGCGGGGAGAGGACCTGCCTGCGTGCGCTGCTGAAGATCGTGCTGACCTCGCTGGACAGCTTCCGCGCCGTGCCCATCGACGATTTCTGGCGCGGCAAGTTTGCCGCCTTCCAGGCCGGAACATGACCCCATCCCCCGCCGTACCGTCCACCTGGCGCATCTGGAGTGCCGCTGCCCGGCCGCGCACGCTGCCGCTGGCGGCGGCGCCGGTGCTTGCCGGCACCGCCCTGGCCTGGGCCGAGGGGGCCGCGCTGCAATGGGGACCGGCGCTGGCCGCGCTGCTGGCGGCGCTGATGATCCAGGTCGGCACTAATCTGCACAACGATGCAGCTGACCACGAGCGCGGCAACGACCTGCCCGATCGCCTCGGTCCGCTGCGCGTCACCGCCGCCGGCTGGGCCAGTGCGCGAGAGGTATATCGGGCCGCCCGTACCGTGTTTGCCCTCGCCCTGCTGCTCGGCCTGTATCTGGTCGCTGTCGGCGGCTGGTTCATCCTCGCCATCGGTTCCACCTCGTTGGTCGCTGCGCTGGCCTATTCCGGTGGCCCGCGGCCCATTTCGCACACGCCGCTGGGCGAGTTGTTCGTCTGGGTGTTCTTCGGTGTGCTGGCGGTGGCCGGCAGCTATTGGTTGCAGGCGGCCGGCGTGTCCACGGCGGTCTGGCTGGCCGGTGCGGCGCTGGGACTGCCGGCGGCGGCGGTGCTACTGGTCAACAATCTGCGCGATCGCGCGAGCGATCTGCGCGCCGGGCGCCGCACGCTGGCCGCCCTGCTGGGTGACGGCGGTGCGCGCCGTGCCTATGCGGTAATGATGTTGCTGCCTTATGGGGTCGTGCCGCTGCTGGTGCAGTCCGGCCGCGGCGGTGCCTGGCTGGCGCTGTTGATGCTGCCGTTCAGCCTGGCGCTAGTGCGTCGCCTGCTGTCAGGTGCTAGCGGTGCGGCGCTCAATCGGCAATTGGCACAAACCGCGCAGGCGGCGCTGGGTTTTGCCCTGCTGCTGGCGCTGGGGGTGCTGTACTGATGGCGGCGGTGATGGGGCCGGGGACCATAAGCGCACGGCCGTCGCATACGACGCCTTTGCTGCCGTTGGCGGATGAACTCTGCCGCCGGGTAGAGGAGGCGGCGCAGGCGGTGTTGCCGCAGCTTGCCATCCTCGCTCCCGAGCGGCTGGTTTCGCTTTCCCTGCCCGTGCCCGCCGCCCTGTTCGAGGGTGCCGCCATCGGCGGCGATACCCGCTGGCTGGCGCCGCACGGCGAACTGGAGTGCTGGGCCGCGGGCGCGGTTGCGCGCTATGACGACTTGGAGCAGTACCAGCGCGACGGCGCGCAGTGGCGCTGCTGGGGCGATGGCGCACCGCTGCTCTTTTTTACCGTGCCGCCGGCGACCGAATCGCCGCGGCCGACGTTGTGGTTGCCGCAGGTGTTGCTGCGCCGGGATCGTGGCGGCCTCTCCCTTATCCTGAGTGCGCGCCGCGGCGAACAGGCACCGGTGCAAATGGTGACGGCATGGCTCGACGCGGTGCGTGCCCTGTTCACCGTGGCGGCGGAGCCGGGCGACAGCCGCATCGTGGAACGACAGATCACGCCCGATGCAGATACCTGGCGGGACCGCGTGGAGGCGACACGCGGCGCGATCCGCACCGGCCGTTTCGCCAAGGCGGTGCTGGCCCGGCGCCTGCGAGCGCGGTTGTCGCAGCCGGTGGATGTGGGCCGCGTGCTGGCGCGCCTGGCGCAGATGTATTCCGGTTGCCACGTGCTTTCCCTGCCCTACGGCCAGGGAAAGGTGGTGGCGGCCACGCCGGAGCAGCTCGCCATCAAGCGCGGCGGTGAACTCGTCAGTCATGCCCTTGCCGGTACGGTGCGGCGCGGCAGCGGCATGCAGGAGGAGGCGCTGGCGGTGGCGGAATTTTTTGCTTCGCCGAAGGAGCGGCGCGAGCATGCATTGGTGGTGGAAAGCATCAAGGAACGCATGATGCAGTTGTGCAGCAGCGTCGAGCACGCGGCCGTGCCGTCGTTGTTGTCGCTGCGTTTCGTGCAGCATCTGTGGACGCGGGTGCATGGTCGCTTGCGCGACGGCGTCGGTCTGCTCGACGCGGTGAGTGCGCTGCATCCGACCCCGGCCGTGCTGGGCACGCCGGGGCTGGCGGCGCGGGAGTGGCTGGCGCAATGCAACGAGCGGCGCGACGGTCTCTTTACCGGCGTCGTCGGCTGGATTGATCGCCATGGCGACGGCGATGCAGTGGTGGTGTTGCGCGCAGCCTATCTCGAAGGCGACAGTGCCGTGCTGTGGGCCGGCGCCGGCATCATGGCGGAGTCCGACCCGGCCACCGAACTGGCGGAAACCGAATTGAAACTGCAAACCATGCTGGAAGTGCTGGGTTCCACCGCATGAGCGCGATCGCCCTGCGCAATTATCGCTGGGCCTGGGCCCTGCTCGACGGCTGCGCCGCCGCCGGCGTGCGCCGTGTCGTGCTCTCGCCCGGTTCGCGTTCCACGCCGCTGGCGCTGGCGGCGCTGCGTCACCCCTGCCTCACCGCACACGTCAGCGTCGACGAACGCGCCGCCGCGTTCTTCGCCCTTGGCCTCGCCAAGGCCGAGGCACGCCCGGTAATACTCATCGCTACCTCCGGCTCGGCCGTCGCCAACTGGATGCCTGCGGTGGTGGAGGCTGACATGGCGCGGGTACCGTTGGTGCTGCTTTCCGCCGATCGCCCGCCCGAGTTGCAGGATTGCGGCGCCAACCAGACCATGGATCAAATCGGTCTGTTCGGCCGACACGTGCGCAGTTTTCAGCAACTGCCCCCGGCGGAAGACGACACCGCCTGGCTCGCCGGCTTTGCCGCGCGCGGTGTCGCGCTTGCCCGTGGTCCGCTGCCGGGGCCGATACACTGGAACGTGCCGCTACGCGAACCGCTGGTGCCGGAAGTGGTGCCGCCGATGGAAACCTCCGCGCGCGTGCCGCAGCAGCTGCCTGTCACGCAGCATGCGGACGCGGAAGCTCTCGCGACACTGGAGCAGCTTATCGCCGGCGGTCCCGGCGCCATCATCTGCGGGCCGCAGGATCTGGGGGATGCTGCGCGTGCGGCGATCACCACCTGTGCGCGCCGCCTGCGTGTGCCGGTGTTTGCCGATATGCTGTCCGGGCTGCGCTGCGGTGCAACTGCTGACGACAATGTCCTGCATCATCCCGACAGTGTCGCGCGCGGCGCGCCCACGGCGGGCTGGCTGCTGCGCCTGGGCGGCGCACCGGTGTCGCGTGCGATCAATGAATGGCTGGCCGGTTGCAACGGCGCGGCGCAGGTGGTGGTGAGCGATCATCCGCGCATTGCCGATCCGGGCAACAACGCCAGCCACCTGCTGCACGCCGACCCGGCGGCGCTGTGCCTTGCCCTGCGCGGACCCGCGGCGCCCGATACATGGCTGCCGCAATTCACGGCGCGCGACGTTGCCGCGCGCGCTGCGGCGGCGCAAGCCTGCGCGGGTGAACAGGTATTCGAAGGCTCCGTGTTGCGTGCTCTGCTGCATGCCTTGCCGGCAAAGACGCCTCTGTTCCTGGGCAATTCGCTCACCGTGCGTGCCGCCGACTGGTTTGCCGGTGTGACCGCCCATCCGTTGCGCTTGTTCGGCAACCGCGGCGTCAGCGGGATCGACGGCAACATCGCCACCGCCTGCGGCATTGCCACGGCGCTGGGGCCGACGGTCGCGGTGGCGGGAGACCTGGCTTTTCTGCACGACCTCAACGCCCTTGTGCTGGGGCAGAATTGTCCCCTGGTGGTGTTGCTGCTCGACAACGGCGGCGGCGGCATCTTCGATCATCTGCCGCAGGCGCAGTTGCCGGAGTTCGAGCAGGGCTGGCTTACCCCGCAGTCTCTTGATCCGGCTCATGCCGCGCGGGCCTTCGCCCTGGGCTACACCCGCGCAGATACGGTTACTGATGCGATTGCCGCAATCCGTTCCGCCTTGCAGTCGCCGCACCTGCACATAGTCCATGTCCCCATTGACCGCGCGTACAGCCTGACGCGCACCCGCACCTTCCATACGGAAGCAAGGAGTTTGCCTGCATGAGCGCAGCCACGGCCCCGCAATCCGACTGGCAGCCGGTTCCCGGCGCCGAATTCAGCGACATCCTCTATCACAAGTGCGACGGCATCGCCCGCATCGCCATCAACCGGCCGCAGGTACGCAATGCCTTCCGCCCGGAGACGGTGATGGAGTTGCAGGACGCCTTCGCACGCGCCCACCGCGATCCGGAGGTGGGCGTGATCATTTTCACCGGCGTAGGACCCGATGCCTTCTGCTCGGGCGGCGATCAAAAGGTGCGCGGCGATGATGGCGGCTATCATGACGCCGCCTCCGCCACCCCGCATCTGAACGTGCTCGATTTGCAGATGCAGATACGCCGTCTGCCCAAACCGGTGGTGGCAATGGTGGCGGGCTACGCCATCGGCGGCGGTCATGTGCTGCATCTGGTGTGCGACCTCACCATCGCTGCCGACAACGCGCGCTTCGGCCAGACCGGGCCGCGCGTCGGCAGTTTCGATGCCGGCCTCGGCGCCGGCCTGATGGCGCGCACCATCGGAATGAAACGGGCCAAGGAGATCTGGCTCATGTGCCGTCAGTACGATGCGCAGACTGCGCTGGATTGGGGGCTGGTCAACGCGGTGGTGCCTCTGGACCGGCTGGAGGCAGAGACCATGATGTGGTGCCGCGACATGCTCAAACTGTCGCCCACCGCACTGCGCCTGATCAAGGCCGGCTTCAATGCCGACACCGACGGCCTCGCCGGCATACAGGAACTGGCCGGCAATGCCACCGGCCTGTTCTACATGACAGCGGAAGGGCAGGAGGGCCGCGACGCCTGGCTGGAAAAACGCCCGCCCGATTTCAGCAAGTATCGACGTCGTCCGTAGATAGTTATACCGATGCGCATAGTCGCCGCCCGCCTGATTCCTTACGCGTTGCCGCTGCGGCGCCCCTGGGTGGCGGCCCGCGCCACGCTGCACGAGCGCCGCGGTGCATTGTTGTCGCTCACCAGCGATGACGGCGTCACCGGATGGGGTGACTGTGCGCCGCTGCCCAGCAGCTGCGACGCGGCCCATGAAGGCACCGTGGATGCGTTGTCTGCGCTGGCGCGGGAGCTTCCCGGCATGGAGCGCGAAGCCGCTCTGGCGCGCGGCGCAGAGCTTTCCATTCCCGAGGTGCGCTGGGCACTGGAGACCGCGCTGTTCGATCTGGAGGCGCGATGCCTCGGTGTGCCGCTGGCCATTCATCTCGGCGCCAACAATGTCGGCCATGCCGTGGCGGTGAATGCCGCGCTGGGTGCGCTTGATGCAAATACGCCGCAGCGGGCAAGAGATGCATGGGCGCAGGGGTATGCCTATGCCAAGATCAAGGTGGGTGTAGGTTCGAGCGACGCCGAGTTGAACCTGTTGCGGGAAGTGAATGCCGCAACCGATGGTCGCCTGCGTTTGCGCCTCGACGCAAACCGTGCCTGGAGCGGGAGCGAGGCGCAGCATTTCCTGACAGCAATCACATCGTTGTCTATAGACGCAGTGGAGGAGCCGTTGGCGCAGCCGACGTTGCCGCAGCTACGCGCCCTGCAGCAGGCGCTGCCCTATGCGATTGCAATCGACGAGTCGTTGCCGCAATTGGGTATCGATGCGGTGCTGGATGCGGATGCCGTGCGCCGTTTGGTGGTAAAGCCGGCGCGCATCGGCGGCATCGCGGCGACACGTGATTTGGCATGCCGCGCCCAGGCTGCGGGCATTGACGTCGTAATCACCTCGGTGGTGGATTCCGCGGTGGGCGTCACGGCGGCGGCGCATCTCGCCGCCGCTGTGGCGCCTGATCTCGCCCACGGCCTCGCCACCCTCGACTGGCTCGCCGCCGATGTGGCGCCGCCGCCGCTGGTGCGTGCGGGCAAGTTGCAGCTCGCCGTCACGCCCGGTCTTGGCTTGACGCCGAATCTGCCGTCGTAACCGCACCGGGCGGGCGCACGACAGGTCCGGCGGCTGCCAATTCACGCAACGCCTGCCGATCCGGTTTGCAGTTGGACAGTAGCGGCAGAGTCTCAACCCGCAGCGCCGCGCGTGGTCGCAGGGCACTGCTCACGTTGTCTCGACACCAGGCCAATAAATCCGCCTCCTTCGGCGTGCCGCTGTACACCGCCGTGACGATCTCGCCCCACACCGCATCGCTCAGCCCGACGACTGCGGCCGCCGTCACGCCGGGGCAGCGCACCACAGCGTCCTCCACCCATGCCGGATGCACCTTCTTGCCGCCGCTGACGATCACCTCATCGGCGCGGCCGAGAACAATCAGTTCACCGTTGTCCGTGATCCGAACCAGGTCGTTGCTGACAAACCAGCCGTCGATCAAACCGTCGCCGCGCCGGTGTGCCGGATTGGCGTAGCCGGCCATGACCATCGGGCCGCGTATCTTCAGGCGTCCGTCATCCTCCAGGGCCAGTTCGACGCCGGGCAGCGGCATGCCCATGTGTCCCGGCTGCCAAGGCAGTGACAGCCGTTCCAGCGTGGCTATCTGCGAGGCGGTTTCGCTCATGCCGTAGGTGGGTTGCAACGGCCAGCCGTTTTGCACTGCGCGCCGGGCCAGTTCCCCGGACAGCGCGGCGCCGCCGATGAGTACATGGCGCAATGTCGCTGGTGGTGCCTCGGGGGTGTGGTCCAGCAGTTGCGCCAGCATGGCCGGCACCAGGGAGAGGTGGGTGATGCCTTGTGTTCGTATGGCACGCCATACCCGTTCGACGTCGAAACCCTGTTGCAGCACTGCCTCGGCTCCGGCTGTGGCACAGCGCGTGAGGATGGAAAAGCCGCCGATATGGAACAGCGGCAGGCAGGCCAGCCAGCGATCGCCGGGATGCAACGGCGTGTGCGCCGCCGAGGCCCTGGCCGCCGCGCGCAGGTTTCCTGCCGTCAGCATTACCGCCCTGGGTCGGCCGCTGCTGCCGCTGGTGGCCACCATCAGTGCGATGTCATCGGGCGCGAGCCGGGACGGCGGTGCGCCGTGGGTCGGGGCGCAGGCCATGATTTCTGCCGCGGCGACATGACGGTAACCCGCGTAGCGCCGATCTGCGACGACCACCCCGGCACTGGTTTGCGCCAGAAGGTCCGCTATGACCTCCTGCGGCAGCGTCGGGTCCAGCGGCAGCAACGGCAGGCCGAGCGCCGCGGCGGAATGGGCCAGTACGCACACCAGCGCCGGTGACGGCGAGATCACCGCCACCGGCTGTCCGTATGCGGCACCGGCGCTCTCCAGCAACATCGCTGCGGGGCCGGCGCTGTTGGCCAATTGGCTGGCTATCATTGGTGTTCCGCCGGGCATTCTGAATGACCCATCATACCCGCCTGCGCCGGCGGACTTCATGGGAACCGGCCAATTTCTCCGCCACCGCTGGATGCGGCCGTCAGGGGGCTTCCTCTCTCTCGGCAGAACAAACACTTACAACGCCTTACACCCCTTAGGGGTCGCTGGCGGCAACATGCTGAAATTGCATACCCGAACACGTGCGGCGATGCATCTTTGCTTGCTTACCTACGGAGCTGCGGCTATTTTGTAACAGCCGGTCGCTTCATGTGACCGACGGATTCGCAAGGATGTAATGGACTATTAACGCGAAGTGGCCGCACAGCGGCCATGCCCCGGATGGACAGGAAGGTAATTCAGTGATTGACGAAATGGATCGTCAAGTAACTGCATGGATAGCATCCGCGCTGGATCGCGTGGAAGTGCGTCTGGCTGCGCCGGCGCTGATGGCACAGGAAAAGTGCATCGATCTCTATCTGCTCGACCTCCTGCCTGCCGCCCCCAGCGCGCAGGGAAATACCAAACTCTTTCAGCTTTCCCTGCGCTATCTCATTACCGCCTGGGCCGAGACCCCGGAAGAATCGCATCGGCTGTTGGGCGAACTGCTGTTCCGTGCCGCCGAGCACCCCGAGTACGACGTTGAACTGGCCCCGCTTTCCCCCGAAGCCTGGGCGGCCCTCGGCCTTGCCCCGCGTCCGAGCTTTCTGCTGCGTGTGCCGTTGCGCCGCGAGCGCAAGCTGTTGCAGGCAAAACTCATCCGTGAACCGATGGTGCTGCGTGAAAGCACGCCGATGGCGCTGCGCGGCATGGTGGTCGGCCCCAACGACGTGCCCATCGTCGGCGCCCGGGTCGAAATCGCCGGGCTGCAACGTGCCACCTACACCGATCACAAAGGCTGTTTCCTGTTTTCCGCCGTTCCGGCGGAGCCGTCGCGCAAGCGGCTGCGCATCAAGGCCAAAGGCCGCGAAATGGCGGTATTGGCCGAGCAGGGCGTGAACGCGCCCGAACCCCTAGTAATACACGTCGACATTGCGGAGGTCTGACATGCCTGAATATCTAGCGCCAGGGATTTACGTGGAAGAGGTGCGCGGCGGAGCACGCCCCATCGAGATGGTGGGAACACGCACCGCTGCCTTTCTCGGCATAGCACCGGAGGCGGGGCAGTGGGTCAATGTCGCCAAGCCCTGCAACAATCCGAGCGAATTCGATCGCCTGTTCAATCCCGGCAGCAAGGATTCCACCGCCCTGTCGCGCGCGGTGTACGGATTCTTCGCCAACGGCGGCGGCCGCTGTTACGTGGTCAATATCGGTGACGGCGGTACCGTCGCCGGCGATCCGCGCAAGCGCAGCGGTGTGCACGCGCTGACCGCCATCGACGAAATTGCCATGGTTGCGGCACCCGGCTATACCGATGCCGCGTCCTACGAGGCCGTGCTCGCACACTGCGAGTCGTGCGGCGATCGCTTCGCCATCCTCGATGCACCGGAGGCGGCCAAGGACAACCCGGACGCACTGAAGGAGGTGGGGACGGTGGCCGCCGGCGGCGGAGATGACGGCGGCGACGGCGGGGATACGGGAACCCGGCGGCGCAAGCCGGCGACCGGCATGCGTCCGCGCACCAGCAATTACGGCGCCTTCTATTTTCCCTGGATCGTCATAGCCGACGGCGCTGCCCAGGTGGCACAGCCGCCCAGCGGGCATCTGGCCGGTGTTTACGCGCGGGTCGATGCGGAACGCGGCGTGCACAAGGCGCCGGCCAACGAGCCGATACGCGGCGCCATCGGCCTCACTTACCAGGTGACCCAGGCCGAACAGGGTGATCTCAACAGCGCGGGCGTCAACTGCATCCGCTTCTTCTCCTCCAGCGGCATACGCATCTGGGGGGCACGTACGCTCGATGATGCAGCCAGCGAATACCGCTACATCCCGGTGCGCCGCCTGATGCTGGCGTTGCGGGAATCCATCCAGGACGGGACGCGTTGGGTGGTGTTCGAGCCTAACGACGAGGGCACCTGGAATACCGTGGCGGGCGATGTGCGCGCCTTCCTGATGCGCCAGTGGCGCGCCGGCGCCCTGATGGGGGCCACGCCGGAGCAGGCATTTTTCGTCAAGTGCGACGCGGAAACCAATCCGCAGGACGTGATCGATGCAGGCCAGCTGGTAACCGTGATCGGTGTTGCTCCGGTCAAGCCCGCCGAGTTTGTCATCTTCCGCATTTCGCAGTGGAGCGGCGAAGCCGCTGCAACGGCGACAGCCTAACGCTCGGGAGGAGTGAGGACCATGCCGCAACAAGAGAACGAGATTTTCCGCAACTACAACTTCGTGCTGAAGATCCAGGGCCAGGATGCCGCCTACTTCACCGAGGTCAGTGGTCTTTCCATCGACGTCGAAGCCATCGAGTACCGCGAGGGCGGCGCGGCCCCGGCCGTGCGCAAGCTGCCCGGACGGGTGAAATACGGCGACGTGACCCTGCGTTGGGGCTTGACGCAGAACCGTGAGCTGACCGACTGGCTGAAGAACGTGGCGCAGGGCATCGTCGAGCCGCGCGACATTCATATCGTGCTGAAAAAGCCCAGCGGCGTCGAAGAGGCCACCCGCTGGGTGTTGCACGGTGCCTGGCCCTGCAGTTGGCGCGGCGCACCGCTGTCGGCCATGGGCAACGACGTGGCGATTGAAACCATGGTGCTGACCCATGAGGGTCTGGAGCGCGGCACGGCATGACCCTCCTCCCTGCACGCTGGCGCAGGGCACTGCTGCTGTATGCGTGGCGGCTGCTCGAACGCTGGCGCATCCGTCTCGTTCGCTGCCAGGCATGGCTGGAGCGGCGCTTTGGCGGCTGGGGAGAGGAGATCGGCTTCGTATCCGACGCGGACCGCTGGAGCGAGGACCGCACCACAGACGTGCCTGCACACTGGGCCGCTCTGGTCCGTCGCGGGGCGCCATGGCTGCTGCGCCGACCGGCGCCGCCTGGCGGCACTGCGCCGGTCCGGCAGCCGGGACCCCGCGCGGGGTTGCCGAAGACCGGCGTCGGGTCGGTACCGTCCACCATCGACGGCGCTAAATCCGTATCCGCATCTGAGTCAGCGTCCACGCCCACGCCCACGCCTGCGCCCGCGTCCGTGTCAGCAGACGATGCGGCGATGTCGTCGCCGGAAAGCCAGGGAGTATCCCGTGTATTCCGGGCCGAGGCGGGGCGCGTGATGCCACGCCGATTTCATACGCCGCCGCCCGTCGCAGCGGCAGGTCCGCTGCCGGATATCGCCGACAGCGCCGCCGGGTCAGCAGGGCCGGCAGCGGCGATGCCCGGACCCGAACACGGGGCGATGCCGGGCGGCAGGCGGCCCGTCGTAGCGGACTTCGCGCAGGAATCCATTGTTTCGTTGGCAGTGCCCGAGCGGGATGGCCTTTCGGGTGCGGCGCAGGGAGCGCGTCGTGAAACCGCGCAGACATCTCTTGCCGGTATCGTGGTGCCGCGGACGGATTACGCGGTGGCGGAACCGGGTTCGTCGACTGCACGGCCCGCAGCGGGCCTGCACGAGGTCGGGGCAGAGGCAGGGCGGCAGCCGCAGGTGGACATTCTTGCCTCGCCGGCATCGCGAACCGTGGCACCGTCATGGCCGGCACTGCCGGGCGAGGCGGAAGAGAACGGCGTGGACCGCTGGCCCGATCTGCCGGGGTCAGACGGTGCGCCTGCCGCCGGTGAAGATATTGATGCCTGGGGTGAATCACGGGAGCAGCGATGGAGCGCGTAGCCTTTCTCATCGAGGAGACGGGAGAGCGGGTGGCGTGCATGCTCAACCCGGAGTCGGTGGTGCTGCGTCGCACCAGCGGCGTCAAGGTGCGTGAAAGCGTCGGCGGGATCGTGGCCGGGTCCGATCTGCTCGATGACCCCCTGCTGCTTACCGGGGGCGGCAGCACGGAGTTGCTGCTCAACCTGCTGTTTGACGTGTCGGTGGGCGGGTCCACCGTGCGGACTCAGGACGTGCGCGACCTTACCGGGCCGCTCTGGCAGCTGGCGGAAAATGCGCAGCGCGACGGCGGCGCCGGCCGTCCGCCGCTGGTGCGCTTCTTCTGGGGCAAAAGCTGGAACGTGCCGGGCGTCGTCGCTGCGGTGGCGGAACGGCTGGAGCACTTTTCCGCGGAAGGCGCACCGCGCCGTTCCTGGCTGCGCCTGCGCTTCCTGCGTGCGGTACCGCCGCAGGGTGTATCGCCCGGTGCACATCCGTCCGCCCTGGGCAGCACCAATGACTGGCCGCAACAGGGCGCCCATACGCCGACCCCCGATCAGGTGACCGTGCATGCGCTCAGTGGTGCCGCGGGCCCCCTGAGCGGCGAGCGGCTCGATCAGCTGGCCTATCGCTATTACGGCAGCGCCGCCCACTGGCGCCTCATCGCAGCCTTCAACCGCCTTGCCGATCCCTTCAGCCCGCTGCCGGGCAACACCCTGGAAATTCCGCCTCTGGCGGGCGGCGGAGGTGCACGATGACGGTACTCACCGTTGCGCCGCGGCTTGCCGTAAGTGTCGACGGCCAGACACTGCCGCCCGCGGCCGCACGCGCGGTGGGCGAGGCGGTGGTGCGCCAGCGTCTGTCGCAGCCCAGTGTGTGCGAACTGCAGCTTTTCGATCTTGCCGCACCGTTGCCGCTGGCCTTGGGCGCGGCGCTGCGGATCGGCATAGAGGGCCGCGACAGCCCGTTGTTCGAAGGAGACATCACCGCCTTGCGCCATCGCTACGGGCCGGACCGCGGACGCGTGCTGGAAGTGCAGGCACAGGATCGTCTGCACCGTCTGGCCAAACGCCAGCCGGTGCGCACGCACTTGCAGCAGACCCTGCCGGAACTGGCCCGCACCCTGGTGGCCGATCTGGGCTTGCAGGTGAGGGCCGCAGCGGATGGTCCGGTGTGGAGGCAATGGATCCAGTATCGCCAATCGGATCTGCACCTGCTGCAACAGGTGGCGGAACGTTGCGGCTTCTATTTCACGGTGCGCGAAAACGAACTGCTCGTGCTTACCCTGGAGGGAGATGGAGCCGAGGTGGAGCTGCGCCTGGGAGAGGATCTGCTCGAGGCCGAAGCGGTGGTTGACAGTGCTTGGGCCTGTGCGGCGGTGGAAACCCAGGGCTGGAACCCGTGGCGTGCGGAGGCGCAGCCGGGCGGCGCGGCGGTAGCGCGCAGCGGTAGGCAGACCGCCGCGGCCGTCGCGCCCGATGCAGTGGGTGGAGACGGCGTACGCAACATCGCCGCTGCGGCGGTGCAGGATTCCGCCCAGGCCGATGCCCTGGCGCAGGCGGAACTGGATCGCTGCCATGCCGCGCAGGTGGTGCTTGCCGGCGTCGCGAGCGGCAACCCGGCCATGCAGCCCGGCATCCCGGTTCAGGTGCGGGGTCTGGATGAGACGGTGAACGGCCGGCACGTACTGGCCACCGTTGTCCACCGCTTCGATCGCCTGCGCGGATACCTGACCGAGTTCGATACCGCACCGCCGGACCCGTTGCCGACGGGCGGCGGGACGCAGGTTGTCTATGGCGAAGTGACGCGGGTCGACGATCCCGACCGGCTTGGGCGCGTGCGGGTTGCACTGCCCTGCCACGGGGAGGTGGAGAGCGACTGGCTGGAGGTTCTGCTGCCGGCTGCCGGTGCCGGCAAGGGACTGATCGCGTTGCCCGACGTGGGCGATCGCGTGCTGTTGCTGCTGGTGGACGGCGACCCTGCACAGGCCCTGGTGCTCGGCGGCGTATACGGCCCGACCGAGCCGCCCGACCAGGCCGGCGTTGCCGGCACGGCAGTGCGGCGTTTCCACTTCATGACTCCCGGCGGTCAATTGCTGAGTCTTGATGATGAGGCGCGCAGCGTGCGGCTGGAGAGTCGCGGCGGGAATTTCCTGCAGCTTTCACCCGACCGGATACATGCCGAAAACGGTGACGGCAGCTATCTGGAACTGACGGCGCAGCGGGTGCGCCTGTATGCGAAGCGCGACCTGGCGATCGAGTCGGAAAAGACCATCGTAATCCGCGGGCAAAGCATCGACTTCGAGAGGGCGTGATGTACTGGCTGACGGAAGATGCAGTACTGGTTTGTGGCCACGAGCTGGGCATCGTAGGCATTACCGCGACCCAGAATCTGGTGACCATAGCCAAGCGGCGTGTCCTGGTGGCGGCGGATCCGGAATCGCGCCCCATCGTCGGCTGCCCCAATGTCGGGCCGACCATCAAGCCGTGTACCAGTACATTGCCGGTGCAGCAGGGATATTCCTCCCTGATCCGCATCGAGGGCCGGCGCGTGTGCCTCGATGAGGTGACCGGCCTTACCGACGGCACGCCGCCGGGCACCGTGAAGTATCACGTGCGCGCACCTGGCCAGAGCCTGGTTGCGGAGGGGTGACGGCGATGGCGCGCAACCAGGCCTGGAGTTTCGTGCATCCCCAGTTCGATCGCGGCGGGCCTCATGCGGGACTGGGGATATCGGCCACCGGCGCCATTGCCACGGTGGCAGGCGATGCCGCCGTGCGCCAGGCGCTGCTCCTGCTGCTGACCACCCAGCCCGGTGAACGGGTGATGAGACCGGAATACGGCTGCGATCTGCATCGCCTGGTGTTCGCACCCAACGACGCCACGACCCACGGTCTGGCAATCCACTACGTGCGGCAGGCGGTCGAAAGCTGGGAGCCCCGGGTGGACCTGCTCCATATCGACGCGGCGGCGGCCGGGGACGACGCGGCGCGCATGGATATCGTGTTGCGCTACCGCGTGCGGCGCACCCTGCAGCAGGACAGTTTGACGCTGAGCGTAGCCCTGGCGGAGGGAAAAACATAAATGTCGTTACAAGCGCCGAATCTTGATGACCGCTCCTTCGACGATCTCGTAGCCGAGGCGCTGCGCATCATCGAGCGGTCATGCCCGCAGTGGACCGACCGCACGCCCGGCGATCCGGGAATGGTGATGGTGGACATCTTCGCCTACCTCACCGAGGCGATGATCTATCGCCTCAACCGTCTGCCGGAAAAGGCCTATGTCGAATTTCTGCGCCTCATCGGCGTGAAGCTGCAGGCGCCGACGGCGGCATCCGCCATGCTGCGTTTCAGCGCATCGCGCCCCGTGCAGAAGGCGCTGGTCATTCCGCGCGGTACCCGCGTCGCGGCAGCCGGCGGCAAAGACGCACAGGTATTTACCACGGTAGCGGATCTGACGATGGCGGCCGGCGCCGACAGTGTCGAGGGCCTCGCCTTTCACGCCGTACCGGTGGATGCGGAGCTCGCCGGATACGGCACCGGTCTTCCCGGCCTGTCGCTGCGCGCGCGCCAGACACCCATCGTCGTCGCCACCGACGAACGGCTGAAATTTTTGGTGGGCGTGGAGTGCGATGCAGCCGCGCTCGGCCCGGAAGTGCCTGCCCTGCGTTTCGGCAACAAGGCCTACCGCGTCTGGAACGAGGTGGGAAGCTTCAGCGATCCGGCGCCGGACCGGCATGTGTTTGTCGTCGACCGCGTCGCGGGCAACATAAGTTTTGCACCGGCACTGCGCATGAGCGGACCAGACCGCACACTGGGCGAGATCGAGGCTTTGGCCGAGGTGCCGGCCAAGGGCGCGGAAATCCGTTTGTGGTATTACGTCGGCGGGGGAGCCTCGGGCAACGTCAGTGCCGGGACGCTGACCCAGCTCAAGGATGCGATCGCCGGTGTTCAGGTGACCAACCTTGCGGCTGCGGTCGGAGGCCGTGATGCGGAAGACCTGGGCAACGCGTTGCAGCGCGGTCCACAGGAGATTCACTCGCTGCAGCGCGCCGTTACGGCACGGGATTTCGAACTGCTCGCCCGGCAAAGCTCCGGTGCGGTAGCGCGAGCCCGTGCGTTTACCCGCGCGGCGATCTGGCGTCATGCGCAGCCCGGTACGGTCGAAGTGGTATTGGTACCCGAGATTCCGCTGCAAATGCGCCCCGAAGGGCATGTCGATCTACCGCTGCTGGAGCGTCATCAGAGTCCGGTGGCTTTGCAGCAAATCCAGCGCGCGCTCGATCTGCGCCGCCCCCTCGGCACCATCTGTCTGCTCAGCTGGGCGCGTTACAAGACCGTGCAGGTTCGTGCCACGGTAATCGTCCATCGCGAGGAAGATCCCAAGGCCGTTGAGTTGCGCGTCATGCGCAGACTCAACGAGACCATCAGCCCGCTGGCGGCCGATGGCGAGGCCTGGCCCTTCGGCCAGACGCTGACGGACTGGCATATGTACAAAGTATTGAGCGCCGAACCGGGTGTGCGCACCGTGCAAAAACTCGCGTTTGTGGTGGATGCAGCGCCCGAGAGCAGTGTCATCGCCCTGGCGGTGGATTCCTTCCAGCCCCATACCTGGTATGCCGCCGCAGGCGATGCGCTGTTTCGCTCCATGAACGATGGCGACGGCTGGGAGCGGGTACGCCGCTTCGAGAATAACCCCATTGCCCTCGTCGAGGCCTATCCGCGTGAGGCCGTGTTGCCGTTTGAAACCGGGCAGAGGCTGATGCGCGCCGGCCTGCTGGCCGTCGCCACCAACGAATCGGTCGATGCCGGGACCTCGCAGCTGCATTTCTCGCACGATTGCGGCGAGACATGGGAGGCGGGGCCGCGCACCGATTTCCGCATCATCGACATGGCCTGGGTGGAGCGTCCCGGCGGGCCTGCCCTGCTGCTGGCCACCGAGGTGGGACTGTATCAGGTACTGGCCCAGCGTGACGCGGTTCCCGAACAGCTGGTAGTCGACGGCGGCAATCTCGGACTCGGCTTTTACGCCGTCACCGCGTCGACCGACGCCATGGGTGTCACCAGCGTGGCCGTGGCGGCCCGCGGCAAGTTGGGGGTGTACCTGTCCCATGAGGGGGGCAAGTCCAAGTCCTTCAAGTCCATCGGGCTGGGCGGCGAGGAGGTGCGTGTGCTCACGGTGCAGCGGCGCGGCCTGCGTCGTTACCTGTGGGCCGGCATTGCCGCTGTCGGCGACGACCCGGGGGTAGGCGCCCACCGCTGGCTGCTGACCGGTGCCGAGGCCAATCCCGAGGGCTGGGTTGCGTTCGGCAAGGGCTGGGATGCCAGCAGCTGCCGCGCCCTGGCATTCGATGACAACCGCGTCTATGCGGCCAGCCGCCGCGGCGGCGTGGTGACGCTGGATGTGGATGCGCACGAGCCGCGCTGGATTGCATCAGCGCCGCCGGGAGGCCTGCCTGTGCGCGAGCGCAACAAGTTCGAGTCAGTCGATGCCGTCGCCTTCAGTGCCGCCCCCGGTCGCCTGATGGCGGCCGGCCCGAAGGGCGTATTGCGCAGCGACGATCACGGCGAACATTTTACGACCTGTTCCGGACGCGAATTCAGCGACCAGGTGACCCTGCCGGCGACCTGGCTGTTCTGCTCCGGGATGCATGAACTGACGGTAAAGACCGAAGATGAAGCATGAACAGATAGCCAGCCTGCTGCCGGAAGTGTTTCGTTCGACGCTGGCACCGCACACGCCGCTGGCTGCGTTGCTTGAGGTGATGGAGGCGCTGCATGCCCCGGCGGAAGAGGTGTTGAACGACATCGATGCCGTGTTCGATCCGTATCGCGCGCCCGATGCGCTGGTTCCTGTCCTTGCGTCCTGGGTCGATGTGGACCGCTTTTTCAGTCCGCACCATGCCGTCGGTGCGGCAGTTCCTGCCGCACCTATTTCGAGCGGCATGGGACGTTTGCGGGAATTGGTGGCCGCAGCCAGCGAGTTGTCGCAGTGGCGCGGTACGTCCAGCGGGCTGGTGCGCATTCTGGAACTGGCTGTCGGTATCGCCGGTTTCGAAATCGATGAGCAGGTGCCTGCCGACGACGGTATGCCGCGCCCGTTTTTCATCGTGGTGCGGGCACCGGCGGAGGCACGCCGCCACCAGGCCTTGATTGAGCGGATCGTGGAGCAGGAAAAGCCGGCCTACGTTACCTATCAACTGATATTCAGGCAGTGAAAGTCATCATCAACAGCGGAGGTGAGGGATGAGCAGTATTGTGGAAATCAGCGCGGCGACGCCCAGCGTTGCCTGTGATGCCAAGGGCGCCGCACAGCATGTGGTGAATGTGCACAACATAAGCGGCCGCAAGCTGCGTGTGGGGGCGCGTATCGTTACCGACGGCAATACCAAGGCCCAGTGGTTCGGGGCAGTCACAGCGCCCGGAAAGGAGCAGCAGAACGAGTGGGACCTGGCGGTCGATCAAACCATCCAGCTCACCATTCCCATTGCCGCCAAGGACGCAGCGCCTGCCAAATACACCTTCCGCATCGAAATCTATTCCACCGAGATGCCGTCCGAAGACTTCACCACCGGTGACGGCATAGCGTTCGAGGTGTCGGCGCCGGAACCGGACAAGAAGCCGGACAACGGCGGCGGCCTGCCGTGGTGGGCGATATTGCTCATCGTGCTGCTCGCCCTGGCCGTCCTCGGCGGCGGAGGCTGGGCCATATACGCCGCCACGAGCAAGCCCCGTGTTCCGGATGTGATGGGGCTGTCGCTTGATGAGGCCAAGAAACTGATCGAAGACAACAAGCTGCAGGTGGGGAAGGTGACGCAGGAACACCGCGGCGACCAGCCCAAGAATACGGTGCTCGAGCAGTCGCCCGACGCCGACGCAAAGGTGAAGAAGGGGACGGCGGTTGACCTGGTGACCGAGAAAGGCGCGCCGCCCCAGCCGGTAACGCCTGCTGTGCACAAGCGCGGACGTTTCAACGTCCGGCAAACCTGGATGGCGGATCTGGACGAGGGCAGCGAGGTCAGCAATGGTGCCGACTTCTGGTTCGAGGCCGTCACTGCGACGGAGCGCTATCTGGTGCCGCGCAACGGTGCCCAGTTGGTCCGCATGGGCACACAGACCGTGGATTACAAGGCATGCGCGGAAGCGCCCCTCGCAACGGCGCGCATTCCCCTGCGGAGCCTGCCGGCGGGCACCTTCCTGTGTGCCAGGACCAACCAGGGGCGGATATCCGCCGTACGCGTGGAAAACAACGTCGGTCCGAGCCCCGGCGTGCTGACCATCAGCTTCACCACCTGGGAGAAGCCGCTGCTCATCATGCCCATTGCACCGTCGCGGCTGCACATCATCGGTCAATAGCCGCAGGCCGGGCTGTTTCGGGTATCCGCGCCGGTCCGGCGCGGATACCCGTGCAGCGTCATCGAGAGGAAGGCGTACCCGTGGAACGACGACAGTGGGTGGTCCTGGGAATCGTACTTGTTTTGGTATTGCTATACCTGGCATCCCTGGGCGTGGGGCTGTCCCGGAATGACGGCAGGCAATCGCTGAGCGATGCGACCGCAGGTGTCGCATCGACCCTGGAGGGAATGCTGGGGCGATTTGCGCCCCGTCTCGACGGCAGCCGGCTGTACTGCAACCAGCAACGCATGGACCGGGCCTTCAGCCTGAACGGCGATGGTGCGAATTGCGAAATATACATTGCGTCCAAGTCGAGCGAGAAATACCGTAAGGCCACGCTTGCAGTCGAACAGGGAAACCCGGCACTGACCATCTATGTGCGGTCGTCAAAGTCGGATACGACACAGACCGCGGGCGTCACCATGGACTGCAAGGGGGACGGTGTCAGCCGTGCGCGGACGCGTCTGGAGATCATTTATCAACCGGAGGGCAAGGATGCCGGCGAACCCTGCTGGATTGAGCAGTCGCTGACGGCGAAGGAACACAGGGCCGGAAAGACGATGCCCGAGGTGGGTATCGTCGTATTGACCGACGCGGACAATCCCAAAAACGGCGCAACGCTGACGCTGAGGAACGTTTGTCAGGGGTGTTCCGCTGCCCAGGCGAAATTGCAGCTGATCCTGCGCTAAGTGCCTCAGGCCAGGGCGCGGTCGACCCGCAAGGCCTTGATGATCGCCGGGATGGCTCCGACGAGCAGTACCAAAGCCCAGATGGCGGCGAGGATGCCGACGATGATGGCGCCGATACCGTCGGTGATGCTGACCAGGAAATCCGGCACGAGGGCGTAGAGAAAACCGATCACCACGTTGGCAAGGAGCGAGGACAGGACGATGAGGACCAGTCCCTTGTTTTCGACGAATCGCTGTTGAGCCAGCACCAGGGTCACCACGCATACGAGCTTGAGGAACATGACGGTGGCGAGAGTGCCCTGGGCGGTGCCGACCGGGAAACTGCCGAAGGTGGCAAGATAGGCGATGGTACCGAAGGGTACGGCAAGCAGCAGGCTGACCATCATGACCAGCAGGCCGATGGCGGTGAGGATCAGTACGATGGCACCCAGCAACACCAGGAGCGCAACAATGAGTGTCGCGATGCCCTGGATGCGTCCATGGATGCGCGGCGGAAGTATCAGCGAAAGCGCCATCAGCACCAGTGTGAACAGCAGCAGGCCGTCGAGCAGCGCCATGTAGGGGATGCCGAGCCCCGGTGTGGCCAGGTCGTAGCCTTTTGACATTCCGGTCGGCTCGGCACCGAGCCAGGCCATCGAGCCCAGTTCAAGCAGAACCACGACCAGCAGCAGGAGGAGGGCGAAAACGAAAAGCGGAGTACGCAGTTTGTCCAGCACGGCGGGGTCTCCCAATAGGCAAAACATCCGGGTCTTGCTCAGGTGATGATGCGGTTAACTATAACCCCTGCCGGTTAAAGCAACCAGTGTTGGCGGCGGCTGCAGGTCCGCCGCTGAATATCGATATGGAGGTGTGTATGGCTTCATGGCTGAAGGGATTGCTGACGGTGTTGATTTGTTCACTGCTGGCGCCGGGCTTTCTGGCGTTGCTTAACCTGATCTTCGGTTCACCCGTCGATTATCTGGTGGTGCTGCTTGTCGGCGGCATATTCGGCCTGGCCTACGGGCTGGAGGCAGGCATCCTCACCATCTATGCGCTGGATACGTTCAAGGGCTGGGTGTGTCTGCTGGCGGATATGACCTGGAGTCTGCCGAATACGATCTTCGGTTTTGTCTTCGGCAACATCGTGTACCTGTTTTTTGGTCTTCCTTCCCGCGCGAACAGTGCCGGCCAGTGCTGGATATCGTATCGGGCCCGCGGCAGCAGCGGGTTCGGGGTAACGACGCTGCAGGTACTGGGAACGGTGAATATCGGCGGTGCGGGACAGCACGAGCGGATGCACCTGTTGCAGACACGGGCGTTCGGGCCGCTGTATCTGCCGATCTTCGCCGCCAACTACGTGGTCAATTTCGTGGTCCAGGTTTTGTGGACGTTCACCATCGGCGGCCTGCTCTGGCTCCTGAAGGTAAGGGCCAAGCCCTACTTCAGTCCGCCGTCGCGTTCGGTGGTAAGCGGGTTCTTCGGCTGGATCTATTACGCCAACCTGTTTGAGTTGTGGGCGTACGCCTCGGGTAACCCGTAAAGCGGGAAAAGTCCGCCGGACCGTCGGGTCCGGCGGACCGGCCCGTACCGCTACATCCAGCCGAGTGAGATGGCGAGGCCGAGTACTATTCCTCCGGCCATGACCACGATGCCGATGGCGATGGTCGCCGGGCGCGGCAGTTTCATGTTCTGAACCAGCCAGTCGCCCGGATTGATGACCATAAGCAAACCCAGAACGAAAACGCCCAACCCTATAAGAATACCGACGATAACTGACATAGCCTGCTCTCTCCTTGGTCCGTGGCTTGTTACGGCGCGCTTGCGCTGTCTTGTTGCTGTATTCGCCCTGTCGCAAAGAAACGGTCTAGCCGTGTCTCTACAGCAACGGATATAAGTCAAGCACAGGGCGGGTGGGTCAACAAGAACTTTCATGTCTTTTGTTGGACGGGTGCACGAAACTATTATTTGTTCGGCAGTCGCGCACGTGCGCAGCGTAGTGGGAGTCGTGGCAGTGGCGCAGGTGCGTCGACCCCGGCACAAGCCATGGACGCCGCCGAACTCTTGTTCCCGCCCTTGTGGGTCCAGTACGGTCTTTGGCACACTCGCCGGTAACAGGGGCGTTGAACCCTAGAGGGAAGAGCAATGAACACATGGAAATCTCTCGCCTGGCTGTGCCTGGTAATGACCGTGCCGGCGTACGCTGTGGAACATTCGCCGGAAGAGTGGGATGAATTCATTTTTCCCTCCGGCAACCCGCAGTGTGAGTCACACCTGCAACAGGTGCACGGCGTGGCGTCGGAGGGAGAGCAGGCGCTGGCGCAGGAGCTGGCCGAATATCAGCTGTTGGTGGAACAGGCGCTGGTCTACCGGGCCAACACCATTGCCGAGGGTAAGCGCCTGAAGGCGCTGTCCGGCCCGCTGTCCGGGGCGGACCTGCAGTTGCTCAACGAAGGCATGGTGCTGCACCTGCAATTGCGGGAAAAGCTCCTGCGCATGGCGGAAAGCCATGAGTGCTGGCTCGACCCGGATACGGCGTCCCTGGGGCGGCTGCTCACGCCGCGTCAGCGGCTGGAGGGGATCATGCTGTCGCTGTCGGCAGCCCTGGTGCTGTACGACAACTACCTCCTCGCCATTACGCTGTTCGAAGAAGACGCGCGCCTGCGCCGCGTGTTGAACGACAGCGACTCCGGCTACGGCATCGGCCGCGAAATCCTCACCTCCATTTCCCTGTCCTACAACTCGATCCAGAACCGCGCCCGTGTACGCCGCGCCATCACCTTCTATGAGGCCGAGGTGCGCCGCTTCGCCGCCGAGGTGAAGTCGGAGCCGCGTCTGCGCTACCTGGAGGGGCTGATCGAGCAGAGCGCCTCCTACGACATGACCAAGGCCTTTTCCCCCGCCTACGTCGTCGGGCGCAAGCTGCATTTCATGGATCGGGTCACGCGCGACCAGCTGGCCGAGGTGGCCGCGGGCGGCGTGAGCCTGTTCAGCATGCTGTTCGGCAATGCGGTCGGCCTGGTGGAGACGCGCCACGGCAAGCTGTATCACCGTGATGATGTGACCGCCGCCATCACCGGACAATTGCGGCCGGGCGACATCCTGCTGGAAAAGACCCCGTTCCGGCTTACCGATGCGCTGATCCCCGGCCACTGGGGCCATGCCGCCGTGTGGATCGGCAGCGAGGCGGAGTTGCGTGGACTGGGCCTGTGGGAACACCCGCTGGTGGTGCCTCACCATGCCGCCATCCGTGCCGGGGCCGGTGTGGTCGAGGCCCTGCGTTCCGGCGTGGAATTGAACCCCCTGGAGCGCTTTCTCAACATCGATGACATCGCCGTGCTGCGGGCGCGGAAAAGTGATGCGCCGGGGCGCGCCGCCCTGGTGCTCAATGCGCTGCGCCAGATCGGCAAGGCCTATGATTTCAACTTCGACGTGGAGACCACCGATCGCATTGTCTGCTCGGAACTCATTTATGCCACCTACACGGATATAAAATGGCCGACGACGAAGACCCTCGGCCGCTCCACCATCAGCCCCGATCAGGTGGCGGTCAAGGCCCTGCCGGGCGGTCCGTTGGAACTGGTGCTCCTCTATCACGACGGCACTGCGGTCACGGAACAGCGTGAATCGCGTCATGCGCAACTGTTGGGCCCGCAGGAAACCCTCGCCTCGTCCAGGTAGTTCCGCCTCCGGCGCACCCATCCCGCGGCACAGGCGCCGCGGGATAAGGCAAGTCGCGGGCCGACATGAGAGAATAGGCCCCCTTTTCGGCAGTGCGGATGTGAGGCAATGGCATTACTGAGTTTGCGCGGCATCGCGGTCAGCTTCGGCGGGCCGCCCCTGCTCGACGGAGTGGACCTGTCCATCGAGCGTGGCGAGCGGCTGTGCCTGGTGGGGCGCAACGGCAGCGGCAAGTCGACGCTGATGAAGGTGCTGGCCGGCGAGATCACCCCCGACGACGGCGAAATGGTGCGCCAGGGTGCGTTGCGGGTGGCGCGCCTGACCCAGGAGGTGCCGCGCGGCCTGACGGGTTCCGTCTACGACGTGGTGGCCGCCGGGCTGGGTGAGGCCGGTGCGCTGCTGGCGGAGTACCACCACGTCAGCCAGCAGCTGGCGCTGGACGGCGGCGATGAATGGCTGCGCAGGCTGGAGCAGGTGCAGCACCGGCTGGAGGCGGCCGGCGGCTGGGAGCTGAACCGCGAGGTGGAGACGGTACTGTCGCGCTTGGAACTGCCGGCCGATGCGGAGTTTTCCGCCCTGTCCGGCGGCCTCAAGCGCCGCGTGCTGCTGGCGCAGGCGCTGATCACCAAGCCCGATCTGCTGTTGCTGGACGAGCCCACCAACCACCTCGACATCGATGCCATCGCCTGGCTGGAAGAGTTTCTGCTCGGCTTCAACGGCACCCTCCTGTTCGTCACCCACGACCGCACCTTTCTGCAACGCCTTGCCACCCGCATCATCGAGTTGGACCGCGGCCGGCTGACCAGCTGGCCCGGCGATTTCGCCACCTACCTGCGCCGCAAGCAGGAGATGCTGGACGCCGAGGCCGGTGCCAATGCCCTGTTCGACAAGCGGCTGGCGGAGGAGGAGGTGTGGATCCGCCAGGGCATCAAGGCGCGCCGCACGCGCAACGAAGGCCGGGTGCGCGCCCTGGAGGCGATGCGGCGCGAGCGGCAGGAGCGGCGCGAACGCCAGGGTACGGCGCGGCTGCAGCTGAACGAGGCGGACCGTTCCGGCAAGCTGGTGGTGGAGGCCGAGGGCGTGTCGTTCAGTTACGACGGCAAGCCGGTGATCAAGGACCTGTCCACGGTCATCATGCGTGGCGACAAGGTGGGCATCATAGGCCCCAACGGCGCGGGCAAGACCACCCTGCTGCGCATCCTGCTCGGCCAGCTGGCGCCGCAGCAGGGCGTGGTGCGCCTGGGCACCAAGCTGGAAGTGGCCTATTTCGATCAGCATCGCGCCCTGCTCGACGAGGAGATGACGGTGCTGGACAACGTCGCCCAGGGCAGCGAGCAGATCACCGTCAACGGCGAGAGCCGTCATGTGATCAGCTATCTGCAGGACTTTCTGTTTGCTCCGGCGCGGGCGCGCACCCCGGTGAAGGCGCTGTCCGGAGGCGAGCGCAACCGCCTGCTGCTGGCGCGGCTGTTCACCCAGCCGGCCAACGTGCTGGTGATGGACGAACCCACCAACGATCTCGATATGGAGACGCTGGAGCTGCTGGAGTCGCTGCTGGTCGACTATGCCGGTACCCTGCTGGTGGTGAGCCACGACCGCGCCTTTCTCGACAACGTGGTGACCAGCACCCTGGTATTCGAGGGCGACGGTCGCATCGGCGATTACGTGGGCGGTTATGCGGACTGGCTGCGCCAACGCCGCGTCGAGGCGCCGGCCGCTGCCGCTGCCGCCGTCCCGGCGGAACGGCGCGAAAAGCCCAAGCCCAAGACCAAGATGGGCTACAAGGAGCAGCGCGAGCTGGAAACCCTGCCGCAGCGCATCGAGGCGCTGGAGGCGGAGCAGCAGGCGCTGCACCAGGCCATGTCGGCGGCGGATTTCTACCAGCAGGACAAGGCCGCCATCGGCGCCGCGCAGGATCGGCTCGCGGCCCTGGAGGATGAGCTGGCGGCCGCCTACGAGCGCTGGGAGATGCTCGAGGCGCAGCAACAGGGATGATCTATATTTTTACAATTACCCTCTCCGGAGCCTGCGTTTCATGAGCGACAGCAACAACGTCAGTCAGTGTGTCGAGGCCGTATGCCTGCTGGGCTGCGATGCCGTGCGCGCCACCATCGCCGCCCTGGAGACGGGGTTGCCGGTGGCCCAGGCGGAGGGCTTGGATGCGGAACAGCGGAGTCACCTGCTGGCGGAGCTGAAGGCCATTATGGCGGTGTACGACCGGACCTAGGGCCGGTCGTACACCGCATCGAAGTGATGCTCCAATCCGGTCAGAGGTATTTGGACCAATCCACCGCAGCGTCGCCGTAGGCGAAGAAATAGGGATTGAGCAGCGAGTCCTTGGTGTTGTAGCGCAGAGGCTGCATGGCGGTGTCGGTGATGCGGCCGCCGGCTTCTTCCACGATGCACTGCGCTGCCGCCGTGTCCCATTCCGAGGTAGGGCCGAGGCGCGGATAGATGTCGGCCTTGCCCTCGGCCACCAGGCAGGATTTCAGGGCGCTGCCCATCGGCATCAGTTCGTAGTCCCCCAGATTGGCGAGAAAGGTCTCCAGCGAGGCGCCGCGGTGCGAACGGCTGCCGGCGATGATGGTGCGGCCACCCTGCCAGCGGCGGCAGTGCAGCCGCACCGGCTGGTTCACGGCATCGCGTTTCCAGGCGCCCTGGCCGCGGCAGGCGTAGTAATAGACGCCGAGCACCGGGGCATAAATGATGCCGAGCACTGGCTCGTGCCGGTCGATGAGCGCGATGTTGATGGTGAATTCGCCGTTGCGCTTGACGAATTCGCGGGTGCCGTCCAGCGGGTCCACCAGCCAGTAGCGTTGCCACGCGGCACGTTCGCGGAAAGGAATATCGGCACACTCCTCCGACAGAATGGGAATCTCCGGGGTCAGGGCTCGCAGGCCGGTATCGATGATTTGATGGGCGGCGGTGTCGGCGGCGGTGAGCGGGGTGTTGTCTTCCTTGTGTTCGACGGCGAAATCGCTTTCGTAGATCTCCATGATCCGGCGCCCCGCCTCGATGGCAATCTCGATGGCCGGGGTGAGCAGGGTACAGGGGTCGCTATGCAGATGGCTCATGGCTGAGGTGCTCCCGGGTGAGGAACAGCGCAGCGATACTGCGCGCCTCGGTGAAATCATCTTGTTGTAATAGTTCGGTCAGGCGGCTCAGCGGCCAGGGCACCACTTCAATCTCCTCCGGCTCGTCGCCCGGCACCTTGTGCGGGTAGAGCTCGCGCGCCAGCACCACATGGGTGGTGTGGCCGAGGTAGCCGGGAGCGAGGGAGAGGGAGGTGAGGTGGTGCAGGTTGCGGGCGCCGTAGCCGATCTCCTCCATGATTTCGCGGTCGGCGGCGGCGATGATGGTCTCTTCGCCCTCGATGCGGCCCTTGGGCAGGCCCAGCTCGTAGCGGTCGACGCCGGCGGCGTATTCGCGGATCAGCAGCACGGTGTCGTCATCAAGCAGGGGGACGATGAGCACCGCGCCGCGCGGACCGCCGATGAGCCGCTCAAAACGGGTCTCGACGCCGTTGGAAAAGCGCAGATCCACCTGCTCGATACGGAACAGACGCGTTTGGACCAGCGTTTTGGTATGCAGAATCCTGGGTTTCTCGCGCATCAGGCTGTCATTTTGCGGGCCGCAGCCCCGGCCGCCCGATGATACCTGAGCCGCTATAGTGGTGAAACCTGCCCACTTGGGGTGACATGCCCCGGCAAGCCCGCAGTACAATGCCGGCCATGACCATTCCCGATTCCCCGACCCTGCACTGGGATGAGATCGACAGCGTTCTGCTCGACATGGACGGAACCCTGCTCGATCTGAATTTCGACACCTATTTCTGGAGCGAGCACGTGCCGCAGCGCTTTGCTGAGAAGAACGGCATCGCGCTGGCGCAGGCCAAGGACCAGCTCTACCCCCGGTTTCACGCGGTGGCCGGTACCATGGACTGGTACTGCCTGGACTACTGGACGCGGGAACTGGGGCTGGACATCGCCCTGCTCAAGGAGGAGGTGGAGCACCTCATCGCCGTCCATCCGCGGGTACCTGAGTTCCTGGAGCGGCTGCGGGGGATGGGCAAGCGGGTGGTACTGGTGACCAACGCCCATATGAAAAGCCTGGAGCTGAAGATGGAGCGGACGCGGCTGGCGGGGCATTTCGACGCCATCGTCTGTTCCCACGACTTCCGTCTGCCCAAGGAGAACCTGGATTTCTGGGACCACATGCAGCAGCGCGAGCCCTTCGCGCCGCGGCGTACCCTGCTGGTGGACGACAGCGTGCCGGTGCTGCGCTCGGCCCGGCACTACGGCATCGGCCACCTGCGTGCGGTGAGCCGGCCCGACAGCCGGCAGCCGCCGCGTGATGTCACCGAGTTTCCGGCCATCGCCGATTTCGGCGACATCATGCCTTGTTCGGTGCCGCCCGGCGTCTCACCCCGGCGTGGCTGAAGCGACAAATAGCTCTCGGCTATTTGTTTTTGAAGCGCTTGTCCCACTTCTTGAAGCGCTTGCGGCAGTAGGCCAGCAGGCTCTCGTAGCTGTCGAAGAACTTCTTGAAGCTGTCTTCCGCCGGCGCGTCGTATTCGCAGTAGTCGTTGGAGTGCTGGCGGCAGATGATGGGCCGTTCGTCGTAGATACCGCAACCGCCGCCGGGCAGCAGATGGCGGCAGGGGGAGTTGAACAGCAGATACCAGCCGTCTTCATCCTTGTAGACGCAGACGTTATGATGGGAAATCTGCCACAGCAGGTGATCGAAGTCGTGCATGGCACGTGGGGTATCGATCTGCTGGGTGATGTAGGTGCAACACTTGGAGTTGCGGCAGAGGCTGCACTTGTTTTCGGCTGACATCGGAGGTCGTTTCACGGTAGGTGATCGCAGGCGCTAAAAGGGGCAGGTGCGTGTTATGTTAGCACGGCGCCGCATCCGGAAGGTGTCGGGGAGAATGTCCTGATGGGCAGTATAAGAATGAAACATAAAGAAGGTTTGGGGCTGGTATTGGCGGCGGTGCTGGGGGCCGTGCCGGGTACGGGAACGGCGGCCGGCGAGATGGTGCTGGCGCTGGGCGAGCAGGATTATTTCTCGGAGCTGCCGGTGGTGCTGACGGTTACCCGTCTGCCGCAGACCGTGTCCGACGTGCCCGCGGCGGTGACGGTCATCGACCGGCAGATGATAGAGGCCTCCGGGGTGGCCGACATCCCCTCCCTGTTCCGTCTGGTGGCGGGCTTCCAGGTGGGCCACGACAAGGACGCCCGCGTGTCGGTCACCTACCACGGCGCCAGCGACGCCTTCGCCCGCCGTATGCAGGTGCTGGTGGACGGCCGCTCCATCTATACGCCGATCACCGGCGGCGTCGACTGGGTGGACCTGCCGGTGTCACTGGAGGATATCGCCCGCATCGAGGTGACGCGCGGCCCCAACGGTGTGGCCTACGGCGCCAACTCCTTTCTCGGCGTCATCAACATCATCACCTTTCATCCCTCCGATGTGCAGGGTTTCAGCTTCAAGACCACCCTGGGCGACGGCGATTTCCACAAGGGCACCCTGCGTTACGGCGGCAACAGCGGCAATCTGGATTACCGGATCACCCTCGAGCAGCGCGAGGCCGACGGTTTCAACGACCACGATGTGGACAACAACGGAGCCATCGACATCAACGACAGTCACCGCACCGGTGCTCTTACCCTGCGCGGCGACTACCGCGCCACGGTCAATGACTATCTGTCCTTTCAGTTCGGGCAAAGCGACGGGCCGCGCGAACGGGGCCGCGAGGGACAGATTGAAAACCCCCTGCGCTGGCAGGAGTCGAATAACGATTTCCAGCAGCTGCGCTGGAAGCGCATCCGCAGCTCCGCCGAGGAGATCAGTGTACAGTTCTACCGCACTTACCAGAAACATGCGGACAGCTACCTGATCAACTACCCCACCACGGCGTTCGGTCCGCCGGTGATACTGCCCATCGACGTCAGCAACGACATCGAGACCGAGCGTTACAACCTGGAGTTCGAGCATGCCTTTGCCCCCAGCGTCGACTGGCGCGTAGTATGGGGCGCCGAGGCCCGCATCGACCGCGGCCGGGCTTCGGGTTATCTGAATTCACCCTATACCCTGGAGCATCACCTGTACCGCATGTTCGCCAATGCGGAATGGAATTCGGGCGACCGCTGGACCGCCAACCTCGGCGCCCTGGTGGAACACAACGAGTTCAACGGTACCCGCACTTCGCCCCGCCTGGCGATGAATTACAAGTTGAACGGCGGTCGCTACTTGCGCGCCAGCTATACCGAGGCGTTCCGTACCCCCGCGCTGTTCGAGCAGGAGGCAGACTACGCTGCCCGCCTGGCGGAGGACGTTTTCATCTATCCCGCCGGGACGGTGATCGACCAGCTTTACTACAGCGGCGGCGGCTTGAAGCCGGAACACATGACATCCTACGAACTGGGATTCGGCGCTCACGGCGCAGCGGAGCGCGTCAGCTACGAAGTCAAACTGTTCAACGAGGAACTGCGCGACCTGATTACCCTGTACGGCGATCCGGCCCAGGCGCAGGGGGAACTGCTGCCGTCGAACTACGGTGTGTTCAAGTTCACCAATGACGGCATGGCCACCATCCGCGGCATCGAAGTGCAGGCCAGGCTGCAGCCGACCGAGAAGAGCCTGATCAGCATCGCCTACTCCCACGCCAAGGCGGAGGGGCGGTTGCTGGATAGCGTGTCGCCGCTGGAATACGTGGATATGGCCACCGCAACCCCGGAGAACACCCTGAGCCTGCTGCTGGCGCATGGCTTCCCCGACAACTGGCGCGCCAGCCTGGGGCTGTACCATGTTACTGATGTGAAATGGATTGGCGGCGATACCACCTCCTATACCACGGCGGACTTTACCCTGCGCAAGCAGTTGCAGGGTGTCGGCGCCGAGGGTTCGGTGTTTTTTACCGTACGTGATTTTCTCGGTACCTACTTCGATTACATCAATACCGTCTATCAGGAGCGACGCGCCTACTTCGGGTTGGAACTGCGCTTGCAATAATCAGGGAGAGAGCCGCTGCCGGAAGCAGCCGAAACGACATGCACGTAAACAGGGAATGTAGGCCGGGATCGCGACCCGGCGCGGGCAGGATGTCCGTGCTGGCACTGTTGTTTTGTCTTGTGCTGGCGCCGCCGGCCGTATGGCCGGCGGCGCCACCGGTGGTGGTGGTGGGCGGCGAGGGGGCGTACCACCATGCCGTGTTCACGGCCATGCGCCGCGTCAGCGAACGGGCGCGCAATCCCCGGCCGATGGTGTACCGCACGGTGGAGCAGTACCTGGCGGACAATACTTTGCAGCCGGCCTTGCTGGTTGCGGTCGGTACCGCTGCGGCAGAGGCGCTGGCGCCGTTGCCGCGGCGGGTACCGTTGCTGTGCGTGCTGTTGCCGCGCGGGGAATATGCCGCCCTGCCGCAGCAGGACGGCGCGGCGCTGGGTGCCCTGTTCGTCGATCAGCCCCTGCGCCGCTATCTGCTGCTGGCCCGGCTCACGCTGCCGGATCGCAGCAATGTCGGTGCGGTTCTCGGCCCCCTGTCCGGAGCCCTCGCCGGGGAACTGCGCAGCGAGGGGCAGCGCCTGCAACTGGATGTGCACACCACGACCATCGAATCCGATCAGGAACTGGCGGCGGCCGTGGAGCGGGTCAGCGTTCCTGCAGGCGTGCTGCTGGCTTTGCCCGACCCCCTCGTGGTCAACGTCGACACCGCCCGCACGCTGATCCTCGGCGCCTATCACCGCGGCGTGGCCCTGGTGGGGTATTCCCAGGCCCTGGCCAAGGCGGGCGCCCTCATGGCGGTGCATTCGACGCCCGATCAGCTGGGCGAGGAGGCGGGTGAAATGGCGCTGGCGGCCCTGGCATCCACGCCGGCACGCCTGCCGCCGCCCCGTTATCCGTCCTATTTCACCGTCTCGGTGAACTATCAGGTGGCACGTGCCCTGGGACTGAACCTGCCGGCGGAGGAACTGCTGGTGCGCGAGTTGCAACGGCAGGAGGGGGCGCGATGAAGGGATGGAACATTACGCGCAAGGTGTTGCTGCTGGCCTTGCTGCCCGGCACGGTCATTGCGCTGGTGCTGTCGGCCTATTTCACCTCGCTGCAGCTCGATGCCCTCGACCGTGCCTTGCGGGCGGAAGGACAGATCATCGCCACCCAGTTCGCGCCCGCCAGTGAGTACGGCGTGATATCGGGCAATCACGAAATGCTTTCTCGCCTTGCCACCTCGGTGTTGCAGCGCGAGGACGTGTCGTGGATCGGCATTCGCGACGACGCCGGCGATATCCGTCTGCAGGTGGGCAGGGTGCGCTTCGATTGGGACAAGTTCCGCACGGAGCCGGACGGCGATGGCGTGTGCCAGGAAACCCTGGGTGCGCTGCTGTTCTGCGCGCCGATACGCAAGACACGGTTGCAGGTAAGCGATTTCCCTGACGTACGCGATGTCGCCGGGCCGGAGGCCATCATCGGCTGGGTGTTCGTGGAAATGTCCACCGCGGCCAATGCACAGCGCCGCATCGAAGTCATTGCCAAGTCGCTGGTGATTACCAGCATCCTGCTGTTCGTCACCAGTCTTTTCGCCATCTACATCGGGTATCAGATATCCCGCCCGATCATCGTCATGACCGACACGGTGCAGCAGGTGGCGCGCGGCAATCTCGATATCCGCGTCCAGGCTCACGGCGGCGGCGAAATCGATACCCTGGCGCAGGGCATCAACGGGATGATTGCCTCCCTCGCCTCGGCGCGCGATGAAATGCAGCGGCGCATCGACGCGGCGACCTCGCAGCTGCGCGAAACCCTGCTGACCCTGGAGCAGAAAAACCGGGCCCTGGACGAGCAGCGGCTGCGTGCCCAGGCCGCCAGCCATGCCAAGGGGCAGTTCCTCGCCAACATGAGCCATGAAATCCGCACCCCGCTCAGCGGCATCATCGGCATGCTGAGCCTGCTGGAGCAGACCGACCTGCAACCCAACCAGCGCGCCTATATCACCAACCTGTCGCTGGCGGCGACGGCGCTGCATACCCTGCTCAACGACATCCTCGATCTGTCGCGCATAGAGGCGGGCAAGCTGCAACTCATCGAGCAGGGCTTTTCACCGCGGCAGGTGCTCGACGAGGTGGCGCTGATGCTGGCCACCTCGGCCCACGAAAAGGGGCTGGACCTGATTTGCCATTGCAGCCGCGACGTGCCCGAGCAGGTGCGGGGCGATTCCCTGCGCCTGCGCCAGGTGTTGATCAATCTGGTGTCCAACGCCATCAAGTTCACCGAGACGGGTTCGGTGGTGTTGCGCACCTTTGTACTGCCGCCCGCCGCCGGTAGTGATGCCGATGACGGGCCGGTGTGGCTGCGTTTCGAGGTCGAAGACAGCGGTATCGGCATACCCGCCGATCGGCAGCAGGCCATCTTCGACAGTTTCACCCAGATCGATTCGTCGAATACCCGCAAATACGGCGGCAGCGGACTGGGCACCACCATTGCCAAGGATCTGGTACAGCTGATGGGCGGGCGCATCGGCCTGCACAGCACGTTGGGGCAGGGCAGCCTGTTCTGGTTTGAGTTGCCTTGGGCGGACGAGGAGGGAGCGGCATCGCAGCCCCAGGTGGCCAGTGACTTGCAGGGACTGCCGCTGTTGCTGGTGCAGCAGGACGATGAAGGACGCCGCACGCTGCGCGAGCTGGCGGAGCGGCTCGGCCTGGTGGTGCAGGAAACCTCCGATGCCGGCAAGGTGCCGCAGCTGATAGCCGCAGGCACGTCACCGATGATGGTTCTGCTGGTGGAGCGGGGACGCGAGGCCTCCTGGCTGAATCTCGCGAGGACCCTGCGGCGGCAGGATTTGGCGCCGGGCGTCTTGCTGTGCCATGTGACCTTTCTCAATGGCGACACCGACGTGGATTTGTTCGATGGTCACATGAACAAACCGGTGACGCTGGAATCCCTGCACGATGGCCTGCTCGCCATGAGCCGGGCTTTCCGTCATCCGGGCGCCGGGCCCGCCGCCGGCATACCGGCTGAGGCTGCGCGGCTTGCCCCTGCCAAACCGCGCCGCGTGCTGGTGGCGGAAGACAATCGCATCAATGCGCTGGTAATCCGCAGTTTCCTGGAGCAGGCCGGCCACCGCGTGGTGCTGGTGGAGAACGGAGCCGACGCCCTGACCGTGCTTGCACGCGGCGAGTTCGACGTGGTGTTGATGGACATGCGCATGCCGCAGGTGGACGGCCTGGAGGCAACCCGACGCTGGCGCGCGCAGGAGGCGCCGGGACGTCATATACCGATCATCGCCCTGACGGCCAATGCCACGGTGGAAGATCGGGAGCGCTGCCTGGCGGCGGGGATGGACGATTTTCTGTCCAAGCCGGTGGAGCAGGTGCATCTGCTGGATATATTGGCGCGCCTGGAGGGGTGAGGCGACAGCGGGCCGGGTACCGGCCCGCTGCGGTCAGCGGCGTTGCGGCCGCCGGCCGCCGCCGCCGGAGCGACGCCGGGAGTCACCGCCGCGCCGGTCGTTGGCGGGGCGGTATTCCGATTTGACCGGGGGCTGCGGGGGGACCAGCAATTCGGTGCTGATGCTGGCCACCGGGATCTTGTGACTGATGTAGGCCTCGATGTCCATCAGCGAGAAGGCGTATTCCTCGCAGGCGAAACTGATCGCCACGCCGCTGGCGCCGGCGCGCGCGGTGCGTCCGATACGGTGGACATAGTCTTCCGCGTCCTGCGGCAGGTCGTAATTGAAGACATGGCTGACGTCGGGGATGTGCAGGCCGCGGGCGGCGACGTCGGTGGCCACCAGCATGGGAAAGGCGCCCGACTCGAACTGGGCCAGCAGGTGCTGGCGCTTCTGCTGCGGTACGTCACCGGAGAGGATGGCGGTTTTGTAGCCGTTGCCTTCCAGATAGCCCCAGACCCGATCGGCGGCGCGCTTGGTGTTGACGAAGACGATGGCGCGCGTCGGCTGCAGTTGGTGCAGCAGGCCGAGCAGGAGGGGAATCTTTTCGTTGCTGGCAGGGAAGTAGATCTCCTGCTTCACCCGGTCGGCGGTGACCTTGTCCGGCTCCACCTCGACCAGGTTGGGATTGTTCATGTGCTCGTAGGCCAGTTCCGTCACCCGCAATGACAGGGTGGCCGAGAACAGCATGTTGAGGCGCTGCTCCGGCGGCGGCATGCGGCGCAGCATGTAGCGCAGATCGGCGATGAAGCCGAGGTCGAACATGCGATCCGCTTCGTCCACCACCACCGCCTGGATCGCCTTCAGATCGAACACATGCTGCTTGAAGTAATCGATGAGGCGGCCGGGCGTCCCGATGAGGATGTCCACGCCCTGTTCGATGACGCTGCGCTGCTGTTCGTAGCCGGTACCGCCGTAGGCGAGGCCGAGCTTGAGGCCGGTGTGACGCCCCAGGGTTTCCGCATCACGATGGATCTGTATGGCCAGCTCGCGCGTCGGTGCCAGCACCAGTGCGCGGGGCTGGTTGACGCGGCGCGTCACCGCGCCGGGATCGCGCAGCAGGTGGTTGTACAGCGCAACGAGGAAGGCGGCGGTCTTTCCCGTTCCCGTTTGTGCCTGGCCAGCCACGTCCTTGGCCTGCAGCGCAAAGGGCAGGGTATTTGCCTGGATTGGAGTGCAGTGGGAAAAGCCCGCCTCTTCAATGCCTTGCATAAGAGGGAGGGGCAGATCGAAGTCTGCGAAGCGGGTGTCCGTCAAGTGGGTTTCGCTCATGGGAATAGAAGCATACCAAAATCGCGCCGGTTGTGGGCTTGCAAAGCGGGGCGGATTCGGCTCAAATGTGGGTCCAAGGCTCAACAACAAACCGGCCGAACCGCTGTACCGGCGGTTACGCGCGTGATGGAGGCTATACCCTTGAGCGACAAAATCGTTTATGTAACCGATGACACCTTCGAGCAGGAAATCATCAAGGCCGAAGGGCCTGTGCTGGTGGATTACTGGGCGGACTGGTGTGGTCCCTGCAAGATGATCGCCCCGATCCTCGACGAGATTGCCGAGGAATATAACGGCCGGCTCAAGGTGGCCAAGCTGAACATCGACGAGAACCCCAATACGCCGCCCAAGTTTGGTATTCGCGGTATCCCGACCCTGATGCTGTTCAAGGGCGGCAATGTCGAGGCGACCAAGGTGGGCGCCGTATCCAAGTCACAGTTGACCGCCTTCATCGACAGCAACCTGTAATTATCGGCACGGCGTCCGGCCGGGGCTGGACGCCGTGTGCAGTTGGTGGTAGATTTCCCGGCAGCTTCCCTTTAGATATAAGAACTAGCACCGGCCTGACGGCCATTCCCCAAGACAGATCGAGAGCCCCACGCGGCCACGCTGTCGTTCCCGAATACCCCCATCGCTACGTTTCAACCCTGGCGTTCCATCCAACGGCTTGACCATGAATCTGACCGAACTCAAGAGAAAACCCGCAGCTGAACTGATCGAACTTGCCGAGTCCCTGGGCATTGAAGGTGCCTCGCGCTCCCGCAAGGAAAACGTCATATTTTCCCTGCTCAAGGCGACCGCCAAGGGCGGCGAGGACATCTGCGGCGACGGCGTGCTGGAGATATTGCAGGACGGCTTCGGCTTTCTGCGCTCCGCCGACAGTTCCTACCTGGCCGGCCCGGACGACATCTACGTCTCCCCCAGCCAGATTCGCCGCTTCAACCTGCGTACCGGTGACACCGTTACCGGCAAGATCAGGCCGCCGAAGGAAGGCGAGCGCTACTTCGCGCTGCTCAAGGTCGATACCATCAATTACGAGCCGCCGGAGAACGCCAAAAACAAGGTGTTGTTCGAGAACCTGACGCCGCTGCACCCCAATGAGCGCCTCAACCTCGAACTGGGCAACGGCAGTACCGAAGACATCACCGCCCGCGTCATCGACCTGGTGGCGCCCATCGGCAAGGGCCAGCGCGGCCTGATCGTCTCGCCGCCCAAGGCCGGTAAGACGATGCTGTTGCAGAACATTGCCCACTCCATCACCCACAATCATCCCGAGTGCTTCCTCATCGTCCTGCTCATCGACGAGCGCCCCGAGGAAGTGACGGAAATGGCGCGTTCGGTGCGCGGCGAAGTGGTGTCCTCCACCTTCGACGAGCCCGCCAGCCGCCATGTGCAGGTGGCCGAAATGGTGATCGAAAAGGCCAAGCGCCTGGTGGAGCACAAGAAGGACGTAGTGATCCTGCTGGACTCCATCACCCGTCTGGGCCGCGCCTACAACACGGTGATTCCGTCGTCCGGCAAGGTGCTCACCGGCGGCGTCGACGCCAACGCCCTGCACCGGCCGAAGCGCTTCTTCGGCGCGGCGCGCAACATCGAGGAAGGCGGCTCGCTCACCATCATCGCCACCGCGCTGGTGGAAACCGGCTCGCGCATGGACGATGTGATCTATGAAGAGTTCAAGGGCACCGGCAACATGGAAATCCACCTGGATCGCCGCATTGCCGAGAAGCGCATCTACCCTGCCATCAACATCAACCGTTCCGGCACCCGCCGCGAAGAGCTGCTGACCGATGTGGAAGAACTGCAGAAGATGTGGATCCTGCGCAAGCTGCTGCATCCGATGGACGAGCTGGCGGCGATGGAATTCCTGTTCGACAAGCTCAAGGCCACCAAGACCAACGGCGACTTCTTCGACTCGATGAAGCGTTGATTGGCTGCGGGTCGGCCGCCGGCGTATCGCGTCGGCGGCCAACCCGGCCCCAGTCCGGCATTCAGGGACTGACCGGCTTCACGCCCCAGATGGCTGAGGCATATTCCCCGATAGTGCGGTCGCTGGAGAAGCGGCCCATGCGCGCCACATTCAGGATGGCGCGGCGCGTCCATTCCTCGCCGTCGCGGTACAGCTCAGTCACCCTTTCCTGACACTCCACATACGAGGCGTAGTCGGCCAGCAGCAGGTAGTGATCGCCGCCCGCCAGCAGGGCATCGACCGTGGGGCGGAAACGCTCGGGCGCGTCGGGCGAGAAATAGCCGCCGCCGATCATGTCCAGCACTTCGCGCAGTTCCCCGTTGCTGTTGTAGTAATCCCACGGCCGGTGGCCTTCGGCGCGTGCCTGTTTCATGCCGGCCACGTCGAGGCCGAAGATGAAGATGTTTTCCTCGCCCACCGCCTCGCGAATCTCGATGTTGGCGCCGTCCAGCGTGCCGATGGTCAGGGCGCCGTTCAGGGCCAGCTTCATGTTGCCGGTGCCCGAGGCCTCGGTGCCGGCGGTGGATATCTGCTCCGACAGTTCCGCCGCGGGGATAATCTCGCCGGCGGTGGTGACGTCGTAGTTGGGGATGAACACCACCTTGAGGAGGTCGCGCACCTGGGGATCGTGGTTGACGATGTCGGCCACGGCGTTGATCAGGTGGATGACGCGCTTGGCGGCGGCATAACCCGGCGCCGCCTTGCCGCCGAAGATGACGGTGCGCGGTACGGTATCCAGCTCCGGATTGCGGCGGATACGGTTGTACAGCGTGATGACGTGCAGCAGGTTGAGCAGCTGCCGCTTGTATTCGTGCATGCGCTTGATCTGCACGTCGAACAGGGAATCGACGTGCACTTCCACCCCGACCTGGCGGGCGATGCGATCGGCCAGGCGTTCCTTGTTGGTCTTTTTGACGGCACGAAACTCGGCGCGGAATGCGGCGTCGTCGGCCAACGGCTCCAGCTGCCGGAGCTGTTCAAGATCGGTCTTCCAGCCGTCGCCGATGCGGCTGCTGATCAGCGCCGACAGATCCTGGTTGGCCTGGTTAAGCCACAGCCGCGGCGTGATGCCGTTGGTGATGTTGATGAACTTCTCGGGGAAGTGGCGGTGGAAATCGGCGAAGATGGTGTCGCGCATCAGCTGTGAATGCACCGCCGCCACACCGTTGACGCGATGGCTGCCGACGATGGCCAGGTGGGCCATGCGGATGCGGCGGTCACCGCTCTCGTCGATGAGCGACATGCGGCGCAGCAGATCCACGTCGCCCGGCTGGTGATGCATCACGTCCTGCAGAAAGCGGTGGTTGATTTCGTAAATGATCTGCATGTGGCGCGGCAGCAGCGCCTCGAACATCGATACCCGCCAGGTCTCCAGCGCCTCGGGCAGCAGGGTGTGGTTGGTGTAGGCGAAGGTGCGCACGGTGAGCCCCCAGGCCTTGTCCCAGTTCAGGTGGTGCACGTCGAGCAGGATGCGCATCAGCTCCGGAATGGCGATGGAGGGGTGGGTGTCGTTGAGCTGGATGGCGACCTTGTCGGCGAGCTGGTCGAAGTTGCCGTGCACCTTGCGGTAGCGGTAGAGGATGTCCTGCAGCGAGGCACTGACGAACAGGTATTGCTGCATCAGCCGCAACTCGCGCCCCAGGGTGGTGGTGTCCGCCGGGTAGAGCACCTTGGACAGGTTTTCCGAGCGGGTCTTTTCCTCCACCGCCTTTATATAGTTGCCTTCGTTGAAGTACTTGAGGTTGAAGTCTCGGGTGGCCTTGGCTGACCACAGGCGCAGGTTGTTGACGGTGTCGACGCCGTAGCCGGGGATGGGCGTGTCATAGGCCATGGCCATGACCTCGTCGGTGTCGACCCAGCGGTGGCGCAGCTCGCCACGCTCGTTGGGATATTCCACCACGCGGCCGCCGAACTTGATGGGATAGAGCACTTCCGGGCGGGGGAACTCCCAGGGATTGCCATAGCGCAGCCAGTTGTCCGGGTGTTCCACCTGGCGGCCGTTCTCGATGCTCTGGCGGAACATGCCGTATTCGTAGCGGATGCCGTAGCCGTAGCCGGGCAGGCGCATGGTGGCCATGGAGTCGAGGAAGCAGGCGGCCAGGCGGCCCAGACCGCCGTTGCCGAGGGCGGCATCGTATTCGAGTTCGACCACCTCCTCCAGGTCCAGACCCAGCTCTTCCAGGGCGCGGTGGCATTCGTCGTAAAACCCCAGGTTGAGCAGGCTGTTGGCCAGGGTGCGGCCAATGAGGAACTCCATGGACAGGTAATAGACCCGCTTGGCGTCCGCCGTGTAGTAGCTGCGCATGGTCTCCATCCAGCGCTCGATGAGCCGGTCCCGCACCACGTAGGCCAGGCTGTGGAACCAGTCGCGGTCGGTGGCGGTGTAGGAGTCCTTGCCGACGGAGAAAATCATGCGGTTGGCCAGGGAATGCTTGATCGAGGCCGCGTCCAGTCCCTGGTAGTCGTACTTGAAGTTGCGCGAGGAGGGCTTACTGGGCATATCGGGTCCGAGCCTGCAACGAAAGGGGTACCCCGTTAAGGATACCCGGTATGGGCGGCAGTTACACGGCGCTGACGGGGCCGGAATGGCGGCTTGCCGGCGGCACGGGTTTTACGTATGATCACCGCCTTTTCGCGTGCGGTGCCCGGCGACGGCGCGGGTGGCGGCACGCAAGGAACTCCACACAGAGGTTGTGACCATGAAGCAGGATATCCATCCCGAATACAATGAAATTACCGTGACTTGCAGCTGCGGTAATACCTTCAAGACCCGCTCCACCGTGGGTCGCGATCTGAACCTGGACGTTTGCTCCGCCTGCCACCCGTTCTACACCGGCAAGCAGAAGATCGTCGACACCGCCGGCCGCGTGGACCGCTTCCGCCAGAAGTATGGCATGAAGAAGTAATACCGCCCGCCGTGCGGATAACGACAAGGGGCGCCCCGGCGGGGCGCCCCTTGTCGTTTGCGGGCAACGCAGCGGTATGGCCGCTGTAGCGGGGCTGATTTAACATAGCCGTGTTTTTCCGTCCGGATATTGCCGAATGAGCAGGGGATTGAAGACTGTCCGTGGTGTGATGCTGGCGCTGGGGCTTTTGTCGGCGCTGGCCGGCTGTGCCGTCAATCCGGTCAGCGGGCAGAGCGATTTCATGCTCATGTCGCAGGAGCAGGAGATTGCCCTGGGACGGGAGGAGCACCCCAACATCCTCAAGCAGTACGGCAAGTACGGCCATGTGGAGCTGCAGGCCTATGTGGAGACGGTGGGCCAGCGGCTGGCGGCGGTCAGCCACCGCAGCGACCTGAAGTATCGTTTCACCCTGCTCGACAGTCCCGAGGTCAACGCCTTCGCCCTGCCCGGCGGCTATGTCTACATCACCCGCGGCCTGCTGTCCTATCTCAATTCCGAGGCCGAAATGGCGGCCGTTCTCGGCCATGAAATCGGCCACGTCACGGCGCGTCATGGCGCGCGTCAGTACAGCGCGGCCATGGCCACCGGCCTGGGGGTGACCCTGGGCAGCATCCTGGTGCCTGAGCTGCGTGGCCAGAGTGCGCAGGATCTGCTCAACGTGCTGGGTACCGCGCTGTTGCGCGGCTATGGCCGCGAACACGAGCTGGAGGCCGATCGCCTCGGTGCCGAATACCTGGCGCGTGCCGGCTATGATCCGCAGGCGATGATTCAGGTGATACGCGTACTCAAGAACCAGGAGCAGTTCGAATTGCAGCTGGCGCGCGAGGAAAACCGCGAGCCGCGCATCTATCACGGCGTGTTCTCCACCCACCCGGACAACGATCAGCGTTTGCAGGAAGTGGTGGGGGCGGCCGGGAAGGTGCAGCCGGCCGGCACCGTGCGGACGGCCGAGCGCGGTCCCTTCCTGGCCAGGTTGCAGGATCTGACCTTCGGTCCGGCTGCCCGCGAGGGCGTGGTGCGCGGACAGGAGTTCTATCATCGTGACCTGGATATCGGCCTGCGCTTCCCGGCCGGCTGGCGGGTGGACAACCTGCCGGATCGCATCCTTGCTTCCGCGCCACAACAGGCGGCGATGTTGCAGGCGGAGGTGGAGGTGCTGGAGCAGCCCCTGGCGCCGGAGCAGTACCTGACACGACGTTTCAAGGGCGCGCCGCTGGCCGCCGGTGCGGCGCTCGCCGGGCAAGCCCTGCCGGGCTACAGCGCCCGCGTTCCCCTGAATACGGCGCTGGGCCGGCGCGAGGCGCGGGTGATCGCCGTCGCGCGCGACCGGCAGATGTATCTGTTTGTCGGCGTCACGCGTGATGCGGATGCCGGCGACCGTTTCGACGCCGATTTCCTTGCCGCGGCGCGCAGCCTGCACGGGCTGACGACGGCCGAACGGGCGCTGGCCGAGCCGTTGCATCTGTCCATCATCAAGGCGGCGGCGGGTACCACCTTCCGCCAGCTGGCCGGCGACTCGCGCATACCGCACCACGCCGAAGAGCAGCTGCGCCTGCTGAACAATCACTATCCCCAGGGCGAACCCCAGGCCGGTGAGGCCGTCAAGGTCGTCCGCTAACCCACTGGAACCCGTAGACTCCATGAGCACGAACTCCCTTTCCGCGCGCGACCAGGCCGCGCTCGACTATCACGCCCAGCCGGTGCCGGGAAAAATCGCCACCGCCATCACCAAGCCCTGCGCCACCCAGGCGGAACTGAGCTTGGCATATACGCCGGGTGTCGCCGTCCCGGTGCTGGCCATCAAGGACGATCCGCGCGCCGCCTATCTGTATACCGGCAAGGGCAATCTGGTGGCGGTCATCAGCGACGGCACCGCGGTGCTGGGCCTGGGCAATGTCGGGCCGCTGGCGGGCAAGCCGGTGATGGAAGGGAAGGGCGTGCTGTTCAAGCGCTTCGCCAATATCGACGTGTTCGATATCGAGGTGCAGGCGGAGTCGCCGCAGGCCTTTATCGATACCGTGGCACGCATCGCGCCGACCTTCGGCGGCATCAACCTGGAGGATATCGCAGCGCCGCATTGCTTCGAGATCGAGGCGGCGTTGCAGGAGCGACTGGACATTCCGGTATTCCACGACGATCAGCACGGCACGGCCATCATCATCGCCGCCGGCCTGCTCAATGCCCTGGAACTGCAGGGCAAGACCCTGGCCGACGCGCGCATCGTCTGTCTTGGTGCCGGCGCCGCCGGCATCGCCTCCATGCGCCTGCTGGTGGCGCTGGGCGCGACCCGGGAGAACATCATGCTGGTGGACCGCAAGGGCGTGATCCACGGCGGCCGCGACGACCTCAATGTCTACAAGCAGGAGTTTGCCGTGACCACCGAGCGGCGCAGCCTGCTCGATGCGATGACCGGCGCGGATGTGTTCATCGGCGTCTCCGGTCCCGACCTGGTGAGCCGCGAAGCGCTGGCGGCCATGGCGCCGCGCCCGGTGGTGTTTGCCCTGTCCAACCCGGTGCCGGAAATCAGGCCGGAGATCGCCCGCGAGGTGCGCGATGACCTGATCATGGCCACCGGCCGCAGTGATTACCCCAATCAGGTAAACAACGTGCTGGGCTTTCCCTTCATTTTCCGCGGCGCGCTCGACGTGCAGGCGAAGTGCATCAATCGCGAGATGGAAATCGCTGCCGTCGAGGCGCTGCGGCAGCTGGCGCACGAGCCGGTGCCCGCAGAGGTGTTGCAGGCCTATGGCGTCGGGGGATTGACCTTCGGCCCGGAATACATCATCCCGAAACCTTTCGATCCGCGCCTCATCGACCAGGTTCCTCCGGCCGTGGCACGGGCCGCAATTGCGACCGGCGTGGCCCGCGCGCCGTGGCCCGCGCACTATCCAGCCTAGCTGTTAAGGCGTGAGTCCGGGGCTGCCGGGCTCGCGCCTTGCTCAATACGGCGGACGCTCCTCTTCCAGCAGCAACTCCACGGCGTTGATGTCGGCACGCCGCATCGGCTGGTTGTCCACCGGGCTCAAGGGTCGGCGGCGCAGACCCTGTGCCGGAAACACCGTAAGCTCCAGCGTCGTGTCGCCGGCAACAAAGCGATAGAGCGGCAGGGATTCCCACTGCTCCGCCGCAAAGCGGACGCGGCGTTCGTCGTGTTCGTATGGGATATGCTGTTCGAGCAGGAACATCGCCACCGCTTCCGGCGGATCGGCGAACAGATGCAGGTGGACGGGGGAGTGCGGTGGTGCGGTGCCGGCCAGTACCGGCCCGACCAGGCGCGGCTCGAAGCGCGCCAGCAGGCGCATGGCCTTGAGTGCGGTCTGGCGCAGCTGCCGCAGTTCAACTTGCGGATTGTCGCCATGAAACAGCGCACGATACTGCACCAGTGCCTGTTCTATCGCGGCGTTGTCCGGCGGCTGGCGCAAGCCGATACCCAGGCGGGCCGCCGCCTTGCGCCGTGCCTCGTCGAAGCCGGCGGCCTCGCCCTGGGCCAGCAGACGGGCGGCTTCCTGCACCAGTTGCTGATAGGGTCGTGAGCCGATCTCCGTACCTGCGGAGCCGCGGCGGCGTTTCATCGCTAGAACAGCTGCTCCGACAGGCCGCCGCCGTCGTTGGTCGGCGTGCCGCCGTTGCCCGCCGGTACATTGGGCTGGGCCGTCACATCCTCGCTGCGGAATACCTCGAAGATGGCGTCCGGATTGGCCCCGCTGGTGAATTCGCCAGTTTCCGGGTCGATGCGCGCGGTGACCACGCCAGGCGGCTGTTGCAGGGGCAGCTGCGGCACGCCTTGCAGAGCCTCCGCCATGAACTCGATCCACATGGGCAGCGCTGCGCGCGCGCCGGTCTCTGAATTCCCCAGCGGTCGCGGCGAATCAAAGCCGAGCCAGGTGGTGGTGGCCAGGGCATGGTTGTAGCCGGTGAACCAGGCGTCACGCTGCTCGTTGGTGGTGCCGGTCTTACCTGCCAGATCGTTGCGGCCCAGCGCCAGGGCCTGTCGGCCGGTACCGTGGCGGATGACATCCTGCATCATGCTGGTGCTGATATAGGTGGTGCGGGCATCCAGCACGCGCGGTGCGGCATTGATTGGCGGTGCGGCCGGCGGTGGCGCATCGGCAACGGGATTCTCCTCCGTTGCCGGCAGTTCGCACTCGGGGCAGGCCTGCAACGGATCCGCCTGGTAGATCACAGTCCCGTTGGCGTCTTCCACCCGCTGAATGAAGTATGGCTCGACCAGGAAGCCGCCGTTGGCAAACACGGTGTAACCGCGTGTCAGCTCCAGCGGGGTGAGGCTGCCGCTGCCGAGCGACAGCGACAAATCGCGCGGCAATTTGTCCCGCAGAAAGCCGAAGCGCTCCAGATAACCGATGGTGTAACCGATACCGATGGAGCGGAGCACGCGGATCGACACCAGGTTGCGCGAATTGGTCAAGGCCACGCGCAGCCGCGTCGGGCCATAGAAGCGGCCGCTGTAGTTTTCCGGGCGCCACGAGCTTTCCAGTTCGGCATCCTCGAAGACCACCGGGGCGTCGTTGACCACGGTGGCGGGGGTGAAGCCCTTGTCCAGGGCGGCGGCATAGATGAAGGGTTTGAAGCTGGAGCCGGGCTGGCGCTCGGCCTGGGTGGCGCGGTTGAACTTGCTGTGGAAGAAATCGAATCCGCCCGCCAGCGCCTGCAGGGCGCCGTCGCGGGGGCGCAGGGCAACCAGCGCCGCGCCTGCATTGGGCACCTGGGTCAGGTGCCAGTTGCAGTCGTTGCGCAGCTCGATGCGGACGATGTCACCTACCTTGAGGACGTCGGCGGTGGTCGCAGGGGCGGGGCCCAGTGTGTTTTCGTCGATATAGGCACGGGCCCATGCCAGGCCGGGCCAGTCGATGAGCACCATGCCGACGGCAGGGTGGTAGACCACGGCAGACTGCTCCTCCACGGCAATGACCAGCGCCGGGAGCAGGCCGCCGATGGTTCCGTAGGCCGAGAGCATGCGGTCCCACTCATCAAAGGAGGTGCCGTCCGTCAGTTCGACATGGGCCTCGGCACCGCGATAGCCGTGGCGCACATCATAGGTCTGCAGGGCGTTGCGCAGGGCACGGTTGGCGGCGGACTGCAGCCGGATATCAATGGTGGTGTACACCTTGTAGCCGGCGGTGTAGGTGTCGGCACTGTAACGCTCCACCATCCAGGCACGTGCCATTTCTGCGACATAGGGGGCCTCGGCATCGGGCGTCAGCACATGCAGGCTGGCGGTGACGGTGGCTGCCCGCGCGTTGTTGTATTCGTCCTCGGTAATGAAGCCCAGAGTGAGCATGCGTCCCAGCACGTAGTTGCGGCGGTTCTGGGCTCCGGCCGGATTGCTGACCGGGTTCATGGTCGACGGTGCCTTGGGCAGGCCGGCGAGCATGGCGTATTGCGCGAGATTGAGCTGGTGTATGTCCTTGCCGTAATACGTCTGTGCCGCAACCGCCACGCCATAGGCGCGCTGGCCGAGGAATATCTTGTTGAGGTACAGCTCCAGTATCTCTTCCTTGCTCAGCTCCCGGTCGATCTTCAGGGCGAGGAGAATCTCCGTCAGCTTGCGGATATAGGTTTTTTCCGGGGTAAGGAAGAAATTGCGCGCCACCTGCATGGTGATGGTGCTCCCGCCCTGCCCTTTCTCACCGGTGCGCAGCAGGTGTACCCCGGCACGCAGCAGACCCTGGTAATCGACGCCGGGATGTTCGAAGAAGCGGTCGTCCTCTGCTGCGAGTACGGCCTTGATCATCAATTCCGGTATATCTTTGTAAGCGAGAGGAGTACGTTTCATCTCGCCGTATTCGCCGATGAGTTCGCCGTCGCGGGCGTGGACACGCAGCGGCACCTGCATGCGCACGTCCTTGAGCACCTCGGTGGAAGGCAGGGTGGGGACGAGGTAGAAATAGATGGCCGCGGCGGCAAGTCCGCCCAGGGGGACCAGGACGAGCAGGCTCCACAGCAGGAGACGGAGGAATTTACGCAGCAAGTTCATCGGGGGCGTGGAGTGCGAACCGGTTCAAAACGCCATAACAGAGGCGCGGAGTATAAAGGTTTTGCCGCATGGGAGCCATTCAGCCTTCGGTCAAATTATTTGTTGACCTGTAGTTGACACTGGTATTTAATGTAGTAAAACATATATATCTCCTAACATAGGGGTTTATAAAGGAAAAATGTTCTCGCTAGCTCAGCTCTTGCAAGGAAGTAAGCCTTCGATACTCGGGCTCGATATCAGTACCACGGCAGTCAAGCTGCTGGAACTGAGCAAGAGTGGCGAACGTTATCGGGTGGAAAGTTATGCGGTTGAGCCGCTTCCGCCTAACTCCGTGATAGAAAAGAATATTTCCGACGTGGAGGCCGTGGGCGAGGCCATCCGCCGTGCCGTAAAACGCTCCGGCAGCAAGGCCAAGCATGCCGCTGCCGCGGTCGCCGGCTCCGCAGTCATCACCAAGGTCATCTCCATGCCAGGCTCTCTTTCGGACGCCGAAATGGACAGCCAGATCCAGCTGGAGGCCGACCAGTACATCCCCTACCCGCTGGAAGAGGTGAACCTCGATTTCCAGACCATCGGCCCTTCCGACAATGATCCTACCCGCGTCGATGTGCTGCTGGCGGCGTCACGCAGCGAAAACGTGGATGTGCGCGTGGCGGCCATAGAGCTGGCCGGGCTGACTGCCAAGGTCGTTGATGTCGAGGCTTACGCCATGGAGAACGCCTTCGCCCTCATCGCCGCCCAGTTGCCGGAGCGGGGTGTGGACAAGACTATTGCCGTGGTGGACATCGGTGCCACCATGACCACCCTCAACGTCCTGCACGATCTCAAGACCATCTATACCCGCGAGCAGGTGTTCGGCGGCAAGCAGCTGACCGAGGAAATCCAGCGTCGCTATGGCCTGTCCTACGAGGAGGCCGGCATGGCCAAACGCCAGGGCGGCCTGCCGGACAACTACGTGCCGGAAGTGCTGGAACCGTTCAAGGAAGCCATGGCGCAGCAGGTCAGCCGCTCATTACAATTCTTCTTCTCCTCCAGCCAGTTCAACAGCGTCGATCAAATCGTGCTGGCCGGCGGTTCGGCGTCCATCGCTGGCGTCGATGAGCTGATCGAATCCAAACTGGGGGTGCCGACCATGGTGGCCAACCCCTTCACCAACATGAGTATCGCGCCCAGGATCAAGGCGCAGGTGCTGAGCAATGATGCACCGGCCCTGATGATTGCCTGCGGCCTGGCCCTGCGGAGCTTCGACTGATGGCGCGCATAAATCTACTCCCCTGGCGTGAGGAACTGCGCAAGGAACAGCGCAGACAGTTCTTTGTCGTCCTGGGCGGCTCCGCCATCCTGATGCTGCTGGTGATCGGTTATGTACACCTGCACATCAACGGCATGATTCAGGGGCAGGAATCGCGCAACAGTTTCCTGCAAACGCAGATCAAAGAAGTCGAATCCAAGATCAAGGAAATCGACAACCTGGATCGACAACGGCAGCAGCTGTTGGCACGCATGCGGGTTATCGAGCAGTTGCAGGGCGACCGCTCGGTCATCGTGCACCTGTTTGACGAATTGGCGAAGGCAGTACCGGATGGTTTGCACTTGGTTAATGTGAAACAAACCGGACGTAATCTGACGGTGCAAGGGATCGCGCAGTCCAATGCCCGGGTATCGTCATTCATGCGTAACCTGGATGCCTCTCCCTGGTTCGAAAACCCCGTGTTGGAAATCATCCAAGTGGACGACAAAGGTCAACGAGGCAGCCGCACCTTTACGCTTCGAGTCAACCAGGCCATAGACAAGGACAAGGGGTAAGCGATGGAGCTGGATTTTTCGCAGTTCAGGAATCTAGACCCCAACAATATCGGTAGCTGGCCGCAGGCCGCCAAAGCTGGGGTGGTTGCTCTCGTTTGTATAGCGGTATTGGGTTTGGGCTACTGGTTCGATACGCAAGAGCAGTTGGCAGTGTTGGAGCGCGCGCGCCAGTCTGAGGACAGGCTGAAGAAGGATTTCGAGGTCAAGCAGGCCAAAGCCGTCAATCTGGAGGCCTACCGGCAACAGATGACTGAAATGGAGGAGTCGTTCGGTACGATGCTACGGCAATTGCCGAGCAAGACTGAGGTGGCTGACCTGCTTGTCGACATAACGCAAACCGGCTTGGCTAGCGGTCTGGAGTTTGAGTTGTTCAAACCAGGGAATGCTAGTCCAAAAGAGTTTTACGCCGAGCTCCCCATAGAGGTGAAAGTCGTGGGAACATACCATTCCTTCGGTGAGTTCGTCAGCGGTGTCGCTGCACTGCCACGTATCGTGACGCTGCACGACATCAACATTTCAGCTTCACCTAAGGTAGAAGGCTCACTCCTCATGCAGGCCAGTGCAAAAACCTATCGTTATCTGGACGAAGAGGAAATAGCGGCGGCGCGCAAGGCGCAGGATGCAGATAAAGCCAAGAAGCGAAGATAATCGGCAAGCCCATTGTTAGGGATGAAGCAAGCTATACGCAGGTGTGATGCCAGGATGATGCTGAGGCACGGCAAAGGTGGCAACTAGATGTCGATAGATAATATTGCGGGGATAGGGTCTGGCGGTGCCTCACGTCAACGTGTGGTACGGTTTTGGCTCGTCATTGTTATGACACTGGTGGCGCTAGTCGCTTGCAGCAGTGACTCTCATAGTGATTTGACGGCCTATATCGATGAAGTCAAGGCACGCAAGGCGGGCCGTATTGCACCATTGCCTGAGGTCAAGAATTTCGAGTCGTATCTATATAACAAGGCTGAATTGCGGGACCCATTCAAACCATCTGGCGTTGAGGCAGTAAGTGAAGCGGTGACGACCGCGGGCTTGCAGCCTGATGTGCAGCGCAATAAGGAACCCTTGGAGGCCTTTCCTTTGGATTCTTTGCGCTTCGTGGGCCATATGGAACAAGAGGGGCGCGTGTGGGCGGTGATCACGGCCCCCGATTCACTGGTATACCGGGTCGAAGAGGGTAATTACCTCGGCCAGAACTTCGGGCGTATCTCATTGATTAATGAGAGCCAGATAGAAATCAAGGAAATCATCCCCAATGGTTTGGGGGGCTGGACAGAACGTGACGCCACGTTGACGCTGGAAGAATAATCCCATGGGGTGCTCGAGAATGAACATCGGTATTGAATTTCACGCTGGCAGCTGGTCTGGAGGGAAGCGGATGCGAAGCGCTAAAGTAACGACGGGCTGGCTGGCGGGAGCGATGGCCATGCTGCTGTTGGCGGCAAGAGGCGTATTTGCGGCTCCGGTAATGCTTGAGGACGTAAGCTATGCAGCGCTGCCTGGTGACAGTATTCAATTGCGGCTTACTTTATCCGACGAGATTGCAACGCCGGGTACCTTTACCATAGATAATCCGGCCCGTATCGCTTTGGACCTTCCCAACACTTCGCTCGGCGGCGCGCGCAAGAATCAAACCGTCGGTATCGGTGTCGCACGAAGCATACAGGCAGTTGAAGCAGGCAACCGTACGCGTGTGGTAATCAATCTGGTGCGTCTGGTTCCGTATCAGGTCCAAACGGAGAAAAATGTGATTGTGGTGACGCTGGGAGGGGCAGAATCTGCGGCTCCTACGGTCGCTCCGACAACGCAAGTTCAGGTCACGGCCAAGGCCGGTAATGCCAATCAGATTAAGAATGTTGATTTCCATCGTGGTGAGCGGGGTGAAGGTCGTGTGATCATCGACCTTTCGAATCAGGCCATCGTGGCCGATGTAAGCGAGGAGGCAGGTAAAATTGTCGTGGAGTTCCTCGCTACGGCTCTGCCCGAGCAACTGGAACGCAGGCTCAATGTTATCGACTTTGCTACCCCGGTAACGGCCATCGATACCTTCATGCGCGGCAATAATGTGCGCATGGAGATTTCGGCTACGGGTGAATTCCAGCACTTGGCGTACCAAGCTGGAGATACCCTGACCGTTGAAGTACAGCCGGTGAGCGAGGAGGAGCAGGCTGCGACGCGTAAGACAGTAGAGGCGTTCACCGGCGAAAAGCTTTCCCTGAATTTCCAGAATATCGAGGTTCGCGCCGTCTTGCAGCTACTGGCGGACTTTACCGGCCTTAACCTGGTAACCAGTGACTCGGTTAAGGGCAGCGTTACCCTGCGACTGAAGAATGTACCCTGGGATCAGGCCCTGGATATCATCCTCAAGTCGCGCGGTCTGGGTATGCGTCGCACAGGCGATGTCATCATGGTTGCTCCCAATGAAGAGATCGCGGCGCGTGAAAAGCTGGAACTCGAAGCGCACCGGCAGATCCAGGAATTGGCGCCGCTGTACAACGACAGCATCCAGGCCAATTACGCCAAGGCCGCAGATCTTGCGGCTTTGCTGAAGGGTGAGAAAAATTCCCTGCTTTCCGAACGCGGCAGCATTACGATAGACGAGCGTACCAACAAGCTGTTGATCAAGGATACGCTGGAAAACCTCACATCAATTCGTAAACTGGTAACCGAGCTTGATGTACCAGTGCGTCAAGTGTTGATCGAGTCGAGAGTGGTTCTCGCTACCGATAACTTCAACAAGGAATTCGGTGTCCGCTTTGGTGCGAGTGACGTATCGAACAATGATCCGCTGGGCACGCCCAGCTCCACGGTGGTTTCCGGCAGTCTGGAGGCAACCACACAGATCATCAACGGCCAGACCGTCATGGCCCCCGCGCGCTACAACGTCGACCTGCCGGTTAGCAATATGGCGGCGAGCGCGGCGTCCATCGGCTTGGCATTGGTTAAATTGCCGTTCGGTACCTTGGTCGAGTTGGAGCTGTCCGCAGCGCAGGCTGAAGGGCAGACGGAAGTGGTTTCCAGTCCGCGCGTAATTACCGCTAACCAGAAGGAAGCGGTGATTGAGCAGGGCGTCGAGATACCCTACCAGCAGGCCAGTTCCAGCGGTGCGACTAACGTGACTTTCAAGAAGGCAGTGCTTAGTCTGCGAGTCACCCCACAGATTACGCCGGATGACCGCATCATCATGGACCTGAAGGTGAACAAGGATAGCCCAGACTACGCCCGCTCCATCCTGGGCCAGCCGCCCATCAATACCCAGCAGGTGCAGACCCAGGTGTTGGTCGAAAACGGCGAGACCATTGTGTTGGGCGGCGTATACGAGCAGAACAAGCAGAACCAGATCGTGCGAGTACCGTTCCTGAGCGATATTCCGCTGTTGGGGAACCTGTTCCGCCGTACTTACAATCAGGACGAAAAGTCCGAGTTGCTGATATTCGTATCGCCGAAGATTCTGAAAGAAACCGCCAAGTTGAACTGAATTGGCGCTATACGGCAGGTGACGGATTATGTTTGACTTCGCAGGAAGGAAATACAAAATGCGCTGGCTCAATTGGATATTGGCGATAGGATTGGTTTCGATTGCAGCAGGGTGCGGAGATACTCTGACCGAAGGCGGTAGCACTGCCACTTCCGCGGCGAGTGTGTCGCTCATTGCATCGGCCCCGCAGATTGGCACGGCACCGGCGTCCGAGACCACGCTGACCGCCATTGTAAAGGATGCTTCCAACCGCGCGCTGGCCGATGAGGCTGTATCCTTCGTGGCGTCGTCCGGTTCACTGACGATCACCGAACCCTTTACCGACAGTGCAGGCAAGGCCGTCGCCACGCTGACCCCGGGGGCCAATGCCGCCAACCGCAGTATCACGGTTACGGCAACCGCCGGTACCGTGTCGGCCAGTTACGTAGTCGCGGTAGGCGGCACCACGGTCAGTATCGCGGGAAATACCTCTGCGGTGCTGGGAAACAGCACCCCGTTGACTGTGACGGTGAGGGATTCCGCAGGTACCGGCATTTCGGGCGCCGTTGTGACGTTTAGTTCGGTGAACGGCAATACGCTGGCCCCCTCCGTGGCGACGACCAATGCGACCGGCGTCGCCACCACCACCCTCACCGCAACGGCAGGAGGGACGGATACGGTTACCGCCAGCGCACTGGGTGCGTCCGGAACGCACAGCATCAATATTTCGGCCGATACCTTCACCGTGACCATGGCCGCCACCGTGAATATCAATACCTGCGCCGCAGTTACAGCTACCTGGTTGAGCGGTGGCTCGCCGGTGAGCGGCGGGACGGTCGATTTCCAGGCCACCCGTGGGACTTTGTATACCGATGCCGCCTGTACGGCATCCGGCACCCAGGTTCTGACCAATGGCTCCGGCGTGGCGACCATCTATATACAGTCGCCCGATTCTGGTCCGACCACGGTGACCGCCACGGGCAACTCGGTGGATTCGCCGTCTGCATTCGCTACCTCGGAGTTCCTGGCGACGGCTCCGGACAGCATAACCTTCCAGGCATCCCGCACCACGCTGGGTCTGAACGACAGCGTCACGCTGACTGCCACTGTGCGTGATGTCACGGGTAACCTGGTCAAGAATGCGGTCGTGGATTTCAACATCGAGCCGGGGGACATTACCGGTGGCTCGCTCAGTCCTGCATCCGGTGTGACCGATTCTTTGGGACGTGCCTCCACGGTATACAGTTCTACAGTTGTGCCGTCGGCAGCTGATGGGGTGCAAATCCGGGCCACAGTGCGTGGTACGGCGATTACCCAGACGGTTGCACTTACGGTGGGCGGCTCCAGTCTATTTATCAGCCTGGGTATGGCGACAAGAATCGAGGACCTGAACACCGCGACCTATCGCTATCCGGGCGCAGTGCAGGTGGCAGATGCCGGTGGTAACCCCGTATCGGGTATCACGGTCGTCTTACGGCTGGAGGCCGAGTCGTATGACAAGGGGGCACGTGATATTGATGGTAATGCCGTTTCTAGTGTTTCTTCTCCCCTTACGACGTTTGGTGTGTTTGTGGCGAACGGTACCTTGAGTTGCGCGTCGGAAGACCTCAACAGTGATGGCGTGCTCGACCCGAACGAGGATGACGGTGTCGGCGACAATGGCAACGGCCGGCTGGATCCGGGTACTCCCGCCACCATTACCGGATATATCGTTACCGACGTCAACGGCAACGGCGCCTTCGACGTGGTTTATCCCAAGGATTATGCCAGCTGGACCCAGGTCAAGGTGACGGCCACGGCCCAGGTGAGCGGCACGGAGTCGGTCAAGGCGATACGCTTCCTGTTGCCGATGTCGCAGAGTGACTCCTCCAGTCCGCCGGGTTCAACCAGTCCGTTCGGTACCGCCAATGCATGTACCAATCCCAACTGATGCGGCGTGATGGTCTTTTTCTTGTCGGCCCCATGGGGGCCGGCAAGACCACCATCGGCCGGCAGTTGGCCAATGTGTTGCACCGGGAGTTCAAGGACAGCGATCACGAGATCGTGCGCCGGACCGGGGCCAGCATCCCGCTGATTTTCGATATCGAAGGCGAGGAGGGCTTCCGCAAGCGGGAGTCCGAGGTGATCGCCGATCTCTCGGCGGAGAAAAACCTGGTGCTCGCTACCGGCGGCGGTGCCGTGCTGCGGGAAGAGAACCGTCGTCACCTGCGCGAGCGCGGTGTCGTGATTTACCTGTTCGCCTCCATCGATCAGCTGCTGAAGCGCACTGCGCGGGACCGCAACCGGCCGCTGTTGCAGACGGCCGATCCGCGGGCCACCCTGGAAGAGCTGATGCGGGTGCGTGATCCGCTTTATCGCGAGACCGCAGACATGGTGTTGTATACCGATGATCGTTCGGTGCGCAGCGTCATCAAGGAAATTCTCATCCGCCTGGATGAACTTGCCGCGAAAGCGGATCGAGGCGAAAAGGTGTAGCGGTCGCTTGTTGCCCGCTTGTGACCCTACCGTGGCAGTACCATCTTCAGGCGCATATAACCCAGCGCTTCGTAATCCTTGATCTGGCGCGGCCCATGGGCCGCCACGTCGACGAAGGCGACAAAGTCCTCCTCGCTCTTGCCGGCGCGCTCGGCGTTGGCGCCGCAGACATGGACATTTACCTGGGTTTCCTCGATCAACCGCCGCATGTCCTGCTGTACGTCGGCAAACGTGCTTGCCTCTTCAAGCAGGGCAAATTGCTCACGGCCGTGGCTGACCACGGCGATGTCCAGCGCGGGAAAGCGTTCCCGCAACCTGGCTACCGTTTCCCGCAAGCGTGGTATCCCTTCGCGCAAGCCATCCTCTGGCCCGACGATTTCTATCACCACACCGGCAGGGCGTGGTCCGGCCAGCAGGCTGTCCAATGTGGCAGCGCCGGCGGTACCGCTAGCCAGCAGGAGCGTGAGCAGGGAAATGCGCAGGGGGGACATGGTGCTCTCCGGGGCGTGGTAAAGTGCGGCCCCACACACTAGCGTGAGCATAGCATGCGATGACCCCGTCCCGGAGCCCATGAGCGTCTTTTGCTGCGTCGTAGCAACAACCCCTTTATTGGTGAGGCTTTACGCCGTATCGAACCGGATGAGCTGACTGCGGCCAGACACAAGGATCAGGTGGAACTTGACGAATTTTCCCGCGATTTCCGCGTCCTGCTGGAGAGCGCTCTCAAGCTGAAGCCCAACGAGGAGAGCCAGACCCTGCTGGATCTCAAGGCGCGGCTGGATGAGGCTTATACGCGGCTGGCGTCACTCGGAGGTGAAACCGCAGCGTTCAAGCAGGGATTGCGCCGACTCACCGACACGATAATTTCGGCCGTGCGGCAGGCTGCCGCCGGTGATCCACATGCCGTGGAGGAGCTGGCGCATGAGCAGCTGGCGCGGGAGCAGCATTACCGCTTGATGGAGTTTCCGCTCGTCGCTGACCTGATGCGGCCTGATTCGCCTATCACGCAAGAAGAACTGACCGCCACCCTGCTGTCCTCGCCGCGGGACGAGCTGGAGGCGGCCCTTTGGCTGTTTGGCCCGGAAGAGCTGGCCCAGCTCTGCCGCGATGCGCGCACCCTGCTGTCCAGGACCGGCACCGACTATGGTTACCAGAACCTCGCGCTGATGGAATCGCATTTGTCCCAAGAGTGAACGCCGTCGCGCACACTCCATGCCGCACCACAAGAGTGCAGGCAGGGTTGACGACAAATTAGAGACTGCTAATTGAACCGTGGATTGGCTATAGTGTGCCAAAAGTCACGAAAAGCCCGTTTGGAGCCCCTATGACCCTGTATTCCGGCGATGAATTCGAGCCCAGCAGTGAACTCACCGAACTGCCGGCGCTTGGCCTGGGCGCTGACGCGCTGACTGAAGATCTGCGCCGCCATTTTGCCCATACCCTTGGTCGCGACAAGTACTGTCGCACGCCGCACTATGCCTACCAGGCGCTGGCGCTGGCGGTGCGGGATCGGCTCATGGACCGCTGGAAAAACACCAACTATGCCTACATTGAGCAGGACAGCCGTCGCGCCTGCTACCTGTCGCTGGAATATCTGATGGGGCGCGCATTGGGCAATGCCATGCTCAATCTCGGTGTGCAGGATACCGCGACACAAGCCCTGTCCGATCTCGGTTTGGCGATGGAGGAACTGGCCGACAGTGAACGCGACGCCGGACTGGGCAACGGCGGTCTCGGCCGCCTCGCCGCGTGCTTTCTCGACTCCTGTGCCACGTTGCAGTTGCCGGTCATCGGCTACGGCCTGCGTTACGAATACGGCATGTTCCGCCAGGAGATCGCGGACGGTCATCAGATAGAAGAGCCTGATCACTGGTTGCGCAACGGCAACGCCTGGGAGTTGGAGCGGCCGGAATATACCCAGCGCGTCCAGTTCGGCGGGCACACCGAAAGCTGGACCGACGAAAGCGGCAAGCTGCATGTGCGCTGGCTCAATACCCACGACGTGCTCGCCGTGGCCTACGACGTGCCCATTCCGGGTTACCGCAATGGCACGGTCAATACGCTGCGCCTGTGGAAGTCGGCGGCTACCGATGAATTCGACCTGGGTGAATTCAACGCCGGTTCGTATACCGAATCGGTGCGCGCCAAGAATGATGCCGAGCACATCACCATGGTGCTGTATCCCAATGATGCGTCGGAAAGCGGCAAGGAGCTGCGTCTCAAGCAGCAGTATTTCCTTGCCTCGGCCTCGTTACAGGACGTGCTGCGGCACTGGTTGAAATTTCACGGTGCCGATTTCAGCCAGTTCGCCGCCAAGAATTGCTTCCAGCTCAATGACACGCATCCGACGATAGCCGTAGCGGAACTGATGCGCCTGTTGATGGATGAGTACAACGTGGAGTGGGACGATGCCTGGGAGATCACCAGCCGTACCATGGCCTACACCAATCACACGCTGCTGCCAGAGGCGCTGGAGAAGTGGCCGATCCGTTTGTTCCGTCGCTTGTTGCCGCGCCTGCTCGACATCATTTTTGAGATCAACGCCCGTTTCCTGAAACAGGTTGCCCAGCGCTGGCCCGGCGATGCCGGCCGGCTGGCGCGCATGTCCATCATCGAGGAGAGCCATGAGCAGATGGTACGTATGGCGTATCTCGCCATCGTCGGCAGTTACTCCGTCAATGGCGTGGCGGCACTGCACTCGCAGCTGCTCACCGAAGGCCTGTTCCGCGATTTCTATGAGCTGTGGCCGGAGAAATTCAACAACAAGACCAATGGCGTGACCCAGCGCCGCTGGCTGGCGGCCTGCAACACCGGATTGAACCAGCTCATCACGCAGTCCATTGGCGGTGGTTGGGTGTCCGATCTGGAGCAGCTGCGGAAGTTGCTGCCTTTGGCCGATGATGCGGCGTTCCGCGAGCAGTGGCGCGCGGTGAAGTTCGACAACAAGGTCCGACTGGCAGCACTGGTGCAGAACGACTGCGGCGTCGACTTCGATGCGGAGATGATGTTCGACGTGCAGGTGAAGCGCATCCACGAATACAAGCGCCAGCTCCTCAACCTGCTGCACGTGATTCATCTCTATGATCGCATCAAGCGCGGAGATACCGCCGAGTGGACACCGCGTTGTGTGCTCATCGGCGGCAAGGCGGCACCCGGCTACGCCATGGCCAAGCGCATCATCAAGCTGGCCAACAATGTTGCCGACGTTATCAACAGCGACCCGGATACCGAAGGCCGGTTGCGTCTGGCATTTCTGCCCGATTACCGTGTTTCGGCCATGGAGGTGATCTGTCCCGGTACCGACCTGTCGGAGCAGATATCCACCGCAGGCAAGGAGGCCTCCGGAACCGGAAACATGAAGTTCATGATGAACGGTGCGATCACCATAGGCACCCTCGACGGCGCCAATATCGAGATACGCGAGGAGGCCGGGGCGGAGAACTTCTTTCTGTTCGGCCTCACCGCCGAAGAGGTAGAAAGGCTGCGCGGCAACTACGACCCAAATGCGATTATCGCTGCGGACGAGGACCTGTCACGCGTGATGCATCTGATTGAATCCGGCCACTTCAGCCAGCTGGAACCGGCGATCTTCGAACCCATCGTGCATGCCATCCGTAATGCACACGATCCGTGGCTGGTCGCGGCCGATTTCCGCAGCTATGTGGATGCCCAGCGTGTTGCGGCGGATACCTATCGCGATCAGGAAAAATGGACGCGCATGAGCATAATCAACAGTGCCACCAGCGGAAAATTTTCCACCGATCGGACTATCGGCGAATATGCCGATGACATCTGGAAGCTGCAGGCTGTAGCCGCCTATCCGGTGAAGTAGAGCCGTCCCCCTTTCCATACATCGACAGGGAGCCCGGATCTCCGGGCTCCCCTGGTCCGCATCCTGCCGTTCAGGATTCATTCAGCCGGCATCCGTACATTGTGGAACCGTATCCACCGCAATGTCACAGGGAGCACGGCCATGAAAACCAGACTCATTGTGTTGTTTGTCGCAGTCGCCGTCCTGGGAGGCTGTAAAAGTGTCGTCGTCCGGCATGATGTGCCGGTATACGTGGTCGAGGAACACCACGTTCACCACCTGCCTCCCGCCCCGCCGCATGGTCCGGTGCGGCAGCAGGTGATTGTGCAGCAGCACGTGCATGTGAATAACCAGGTGCACGAGTCGCACAAGGAATCCAAACCTTCACTTCCGCCGTCACGGCGTCACGCTGAGACGCCGCCCCTGCACCACAAGGCTGAAGGCCGCCATGAGTCTGCGCCGGGACACCGGCCGAGCCATCCGTCCAAACCCGGCTCATCGCCTAGCCACACGGGAAAGCCGTTACCTGTTCCCCTGGAGGGACGCAAGCCGAGGGGACCGGAATCGCCGCGAAAGCCTGTGCCGGATCAACACGCCAAGCCGCCGGTCAAGACGGGACCGCACGTCACGCCGCCTGTCAAACATGAGCGCAGCGCTTTGATCGCAGCCGAACCCAAACCCAAAGGAAAGTCATCATGAAGCGAAATATGATTCCTGCGTCGTTGTTGTTACTGGTCCTGCTGCCGGGGATTGCAGCAGCACATCCGGCAGCGAAGGAGGAGCGGCACGCCGGTATCGCCTGCTATGACGGGGTCCATGCCACCAGGCAACATCAACCGCGGGAGCGATGTCATTTGAGGTACCGTCACCAAATCGTTTACCCGAGCCGTGCCGGGCATCATGCGCGCCTGAACCGGTCGGTGCACGGTGTCCCTCCCCGTTTGCATATCGAAATCGCGCTCTAGTCATGGAGCCACCGGGACGGTACGAAGCCGTCCCGGTGGATTCGTCCGGGGCGGTGCGGGTATGCTGAACGGCACAGCCTCCAACCAATGCCGGAGCCCCCCATGTCGCCGCTGAAATTGTCAGCCTTGATCCTGCTGTTGCTGCTGGCGTCGCATGCCGTTCAGGCCGCGCCGCCTGCGCCGCGGCGCGTTGCTGCCGCGATGATTACGCTGGAGCAGGCGGTGGCGCAGGTGCGAAAGGAAACCGGGGGGCGCATTCTGGCGGCGGAAACGGTGGAGGAGAACGGCCGTCGCGTGCATCGCATCAAGGTACTGACGCCCAATCACAGCGTACGTACCGTACGCATCGACGCCGGCAACGGACGTTGAGTCATGCGCATACTGGTGATTGAGGATGAAGCGCCCTTGCTGGCACAAATCACGGAACGATTGACCGGCGCGGGATACAGCGTGGACGGATGCGGCGACGGCCGGGAAGGCCTGTACCTGGTCAGCGAGTATCCGCTGGATCTGGCGGTGATAGATCTGGGGCTGCCCGGTATGTCGGGCCTGGAGCTGATCCGCCGCCTGCGCCGCGACGGCCGCACAGTGCCCATTCTTATCCTCACCGCACGCGGCAAATGGGAAGAAAAGGTGGAGGGACTGGAGGCCGGTGCCGACGACTATCTGGTCAAGCCATTCCACATGGAAGAACTGTTGGCGCGGATCAAGGCCTTGCTGCGTCGTGCGGCGGGCGGTGCTGGGGAGGAGTTGTGCTGTGGTCCGTTGCTCATGAACATGGCGGCGCAGAGCGTATTTCTGGCCGGCAAGGCCCTGGACCTTACCCAGTATGAATACCGGTTGCTGGAGTACCTGGTGCGGCAGCGCGGCAAGGTCGTTGCCAAGAACGAGCTGGCCGATTATCTGCATGATCATGCGGACGAGCGCGACAGCAATGTGGTCGAGGTGCTGGTCGGTCGTTTACGGCGCAAACTGGACCCCGACAACAGCCTGCAACCCATCGAGACCGTGCGCGGGCGCGGCTATCGTTTCAGTGTGACATGTTCATGAACTCCCTTGCCGCCCGTGTCGGCGCCGGTGCGGTGCTGGTATTGACGATCTTCGTCGCGCTCACCGCGTGGGCCCTGGAACGCGCATTTACCGACAGTGCCGGCGCGGCGATGCGCGAACGCCTGTTTGCCCAGCTCTACCTGGTCATGGCCGCTACCGAGGTGGAGCGGGACGGGCAACTGCATCTGCCGCAAACCCTGGGTGAACCACGCCTGAATCTGCCGGACTCGGGTCTGTACGCGCACATCGACGGCAGCGCACAGCGGCTGTGGCAGTCGCCTTCTGCCGTCGGAATCCGCCTGCCGCCGCCGGCCATCCAGTCGTCGCAGCGGGAAAGTTTCATTCGTACAACGTTGGCCGATGCAGACTATTTTGTCGCCACCTTGCGCGTCGATTGGCAGACGGATAACGGCAGCCTGCCGCTGATCTACAGCGTCATCGAGCAAGCCGGGTTTTTCGAGGAACAGATGGCGCGCTATCGCCGCAGCCTGTGGAGCTGGCTCGGAGCCATGGCATTGCTGCTGCTGGTGGTGCTGGCCGCCGCGCTGGCCTGGGGCCTGCGGCCGTTGCGCACGGTAGCCGCCGAGGTGCGGGCGGTGGAGTCCGGAGCGCAGCAGAGCCTGGTGCAGGAGTATCCAAGCGAGATACGCCGGCTGAGTGACAATATCAACACCCTGTTGCACCACGAGCGTGCCCAGCAGGCGCGTTACAGGCACGCCCTCGCCGACCTGGCACACAGCCTGAAGACACCTCTGGCGGTGCTGCGCGGCATCGATGCTGGAGGACAGGGTGTGCTGCTGGAGGAGCAGGTGGCGCGCATGGATGCCATCGTGCAGCATCAGCTGCAGCGTGCCGCCACCGCCGGTCGTGCTGCACTGGCAGCACCGGTAGCTGTGGCGCCGACGGTGCAGCGGCTGCTGGCTGCGTTGGGCAAGGTGCATGCGGGCAAGGCCGTGCAGGTAGAACTGCTCATCGACAATGGAGCACGGTTTCGCGGCGAGGAGGGCGACCTTATGGAACTGCTCGGCAACCTGCTCGACAACGCCTTCAAGTGGAGCCGGGGCAGCATCCGTCTCAGCATAAACACGGACGATCACACACTGCGCATCATGGTCGAGGATGACGGCCCCGGCATAGCCGATGCCGTGATCGGGCAGGTACCGGCACGCGGCGTGCGCCTCGATGAGGCCACACCGGGACACGGCATCGGCCTGGCCATGGTGCGGGACATTGTCGCGGCCTATGACGGCGAGTTGAAAATTGGCCGCGCCGCCCTGGGCGGCGCGGCGATACGCATTATGATGCCGGCATAGTGCAGTGGCTTACAGCCGCCCGTTGTAGCGCAGGGTGTAATAGCCGCGTCCGTCGGGACGGCCGAGCAGCTTGAGGCTGTTGCCGAGGGCGGCGTCGGCCTCGGGGCGGGCGCGCAGCTTGGCGTCGAGGCGATAGCTGCGATTGGCGTCGAGGGTGAGAGTGCCATTGATCTCCAGCGGGCCGCCGGCGTCGGACAGCGTGCCGACGGTGCCGCCCTGCTCTCCCGGTTGCAGCGCGAGTTTGAGATCGCCGAGTTTGAGCGGCTGGCCTGCGACCAGCAGGGCCTGGTTCCATACCACGATGCCGCGCAGGGAGGGTACGCCCTGCGGCGACAGCCGTGCCTCTTCCAGGCTGGCGGCGATCATGCCGTCGGCGGCAATGGGCAGGCCGGGATTGAATGCCATCAGCCTGCCGGCGGGCAGGCGGGCACTCACATCGCGCAGGGTGGCGTTGCCGTCGCGAGCCAGGGTGAGGTGGCCGGAAAGCGTGCTGTCGCTGTCCTGCAGTTGCACGGCCATGGCGAGCCGGCCGCCGATCAGGGACCAGGGGGAAATATCCCAGTGCAGTTCACCCAGCGGCGTGTTGCGCCAGGCGACGGTGGCGGCACGGCCGGACCACAGGCTGCCGCCGAGATCGTGCAGGGTGACGGGCACTGTTTTGGGCAGACGGGGTGCCGCCATGCTGTAGGCGTAACGGGCCGGCAGCGTGATGGCCAGGGCCAGCGCATAGGCGCACACGCCCAGCAGCGCATACTTCAGCCAGGTTCGCTTCATGGGCTCGTCTCCAGCACCACGCGCGCGTTGACCCGCGCAGGCGCCGCGGGCATGCGCTCGACGGTGAGGCCGCTGATCCTGACCCCATGCCGGCCCGCCAGCGTATCCAGCCAGCGCAGGAGATCGGCGAAGGCGGCATCCTCCAGCCAGATCCGCACGGTGCGCTGGCCGTCCGGTTGCACACGTTTCACCGCAGCGCCGAGTTTGTGGGCCTTGGCGCTTTCGTCGCTGAGGGCAAGCAGGGAACGGCCGTCACTCACCGTGCCCTGGCTGCCGCGCAGGCTGCGGGCTTCCACGGCGGCCTGTTGCATCCAGGCCAGGGTGGCGCGCTGTGCAGCAACGTTCTGTTCCATCTGTGCCAGCCTGCTGCTGAGCGGATCCCAGACCAGGGCGTACAGCAGCAGAAGTCCGGTCATGATGCCGCCCGCGGCGACGATGCGCCGCTCACGCGGCTGCATCTGATCCCAGTGTTGGCGCAATGGATTCATGCGGCACCTCCCTGTGCCGCACCCATAAGGGCGGCCTGCGGCCGTGCGATTCGTCTGTCCTGCCGAATCGTCATGCGGCACCTCCGCGCAAGGCGATGCGCCCGGCAACCCCGCCGGTCCCGCTGTCGGCGCCGGTGATTTCAGCACGCAGCGGGCCGCTGTCCAGCGCCTGCTTGAGACGATCCAGGGCCTGCAGATCGGCGGCGGTCACCTCGATATCGAGCAGGCCTGCGGAGTAGTGCAGGGCGCGCAGTTCGACACCGGCGCTGCGCAGCGCCGGTGCGGCGTGCAGCAGCATGCGGTGGAATTCCTGGCCGGCGTCGCCGCGGCGCAATTCGGCCAGCTTCTGCTCCATCTGGATGCGGGCGTTGACGATGCGCTGGGACTCGGGGAAGGCGCGGCGGTAGACCTGCTCGATCTGCGTCGCCAGCTGCGCGTCTTCGCGCGCCAGTGCGGCATAGCGTGCCCCGGCCATGCCGCCGTGCAGCAGCGCCAGCAGGACCACCAGCACGGCGGCGGCGCGCCAGGGCTGCCACAGCTGCCGGCTCTTCTCGCGCCGGCTGAATTCGCCCTGCAACAGATTGAGACCGTCGCCGCGCTGGGTGCCGGCGGCGAGCAGGCTGAGTGCATCGCCGGCCAGCGGCGTGCGGTGCAGTTCTATGCCCTGCGCGGCGCACCAGGATTGCAGCAGGCGCCTGATCTCGCCGGAGGGATCTCCGTCGTGGAATTGCAGCCGCACCGGCCGCTGTGCGTCGTTTTGCAGCAGCAGCGGCAGCAGGTGAGGCAGGGTCGCGCCGTCGCAGGCGAGGCCGCGCATCTCGCCGTAGCGCAGGCGGACGCTGCCGCCTTCGGCCAGCACGCTCCATTCCCCTGCGGCGCGGGGCAGCGCCAACACGTCGGGCAGCATGGCGTCGGGGGCTATGCCGACAGCCTGCAATGCATCGAGCCAGCCGCGCAATGTTGCGCGATCCACCACGGCGCAGGGAACTTCATCGCCGCCCGAACGCGCGGCCGCGGCAAAGTGCAGTGTCTCCACGTCTGCGGCGAGCTGATCTTCCAGGGCAAACGGCAGGGCCTGAAGCAGACGTTGCCGCTGCCGGGTGGGGACGCGTGCCGACAGCAGCGTGACGGCCTCCGCGGGAACCAGCACCCGCACGCCGCGGCCGGCGGCGGCGCGCGCGGCGTCCGCCAACGGGCCGCGCACAACGCGTTCCGGTGTTGCGGCAGGGCACCAGCTGGCAGTGGAGTCGGCAGTGAGCCGCAGCAGGAAATCTTCCATGGTTAAAGGTAGAGTTGGCTTCGTGTCAGTAAGGTGGTGGCTCCGGTCTCGCTGCGCTGCAGCAGGCTGGAGTAGCGCTGTCGCAGTCGTCCGAAACTGATGTCCGACATTACCACAAAATAGTCGCTGCTCACGCCGAGACCGGCGTGCACCACCTTGCGGTCCGCCAGTGCCGGTGCCTTGAGCGCCTCATCCAGCGTGGCGTAATGCTGCCCGTCGCGTCCCGCCACGAAGTCTTCGGCGTCGCTGCGGCCGATGCCGTCGGCGAGTGCCATGATCACTTCGGCGGTGGCGGTGTTGAGGTTGATGGCCGTGCGTGCAGGCAGGGCGGTGACGTGCGGGGCCAGCAGGCGGCAGCTGTCGGCGTCGAAGCCGGCGACCAGGCGCAGTTCGCTGACGTCGGCCAGGGGGCGGTTGGCGGCGCGGTAAGGGGGCTCGCGGCCCAGGTAGGCGGTGTCCTCGGCACCGTGCGGCGGCCAGGGTTCCACGTTGGCGTCGATCCAGTCCACCACGGCGTCGGCCAGGGTGGGCTCCAGCTCCAGGGCGGCGAGCAGGCGGCGCAGCCGCGCCAGATCCTCCGTACTGGTCTTGCCGTCGACCACCAGATTGTTGAGGTTGAAGCGGCCCTGGGCATCCTCGATATGGCCGCTGAGCTGGCCGTTGTCCAAAGGCACCGGCGGCAGGCGCGTGGCCCAGTCCTCTCCGGCGTGGTCCACCTGGTTGTCCTTGCGATCCTGCTCCAGCACCTTGCCGGCCCAGTCCTCGACACCGTAGAGATAAAACCGCAACTGCTCCGCTTCCAGCGCATTCTGGGTACGGCGGATGTCCACCTGCTGGCGCGAGGTCATGGCCACCGCCGCGACGGCGGCAAGCGCCACCACCAGCAGCGCCGTGACCAGGGCTACACCACGTTCGCGCCGGCTCATTGCCGCACCCGGAACAGGCGCATCACCGTGCCCCACTGTTCCAGCTCCAGCGTCAGTTCCACCGCCCGCGGCAGCGGCACCTCGCCGGCGGGTTGATCACTCTGCGCCGGCGGCGGCCAGGATTCCTGCCACTCGTCGCCGTCACCGAGAAAACGCAGCCGCAGCACGCGCACCTGCGGCAGCAATGTCGCCTCGAATGGCACGCTGTCCTGGGCGCGGTCCAGCACCTGCCAGTGGGCGCGGATCAGGCGTTGCTCGCGCAGGGCGTAGGCCACCCGTTGCAGCGTGCTGCGCGGCTGCTCCGCGGGATTGGACCAGCCGCCGCGGGTGAACTCGATCCAGTCGGCGCCGCCGTGCAGGGCGGGTTTGCCGTCGCCGTATTCATCGCGTATGCCGCGCGCCGCGACCTGGTCCAGATCACGTTGCAGCATCAGCATGGTCTGTTGCAGGGTGCGCAGCCGTTCCGCGCCGGCCGCCGTGTCCTCACGGGCGCTGAGCACTGTCGCCAGACCGCCATAGGCCAGCATCGCCACCACGGCGAACACCGCGATGGCCACCAGCAATTCCAGCAGGGTGAAACCACGGTTGGTGCAGAACGCCGCCGCGGCCGCAGGTGTTCGCATGCGACTTGCCGCCGGCAGCTTTGTGCGGATCGCGCTCATGGCTGTGCCGGCTGCGGCAGAAATGCGGAAAGCGTGGCAATGGGCTTGCCGTCCTCGATGCCCACTTCAATGTCGGCGCGGCGCACGCGTGCATCGAAGGTTTCGCTGACCCGCGTGCTCCAACGCCATTCACGCTGCCCCATGGCCGCGCTGCCGCGCTGGGTGCCGACACCGGGCCACTGGGTTTGCAGGCGCAGTTCGACCGCCTTGTTGGCGGCGACATATTGCGCCAGGGTCTTGTCGCGCAGGTGAATGGCGTTGGCGCCGTTGGTGGCGCCGACGCGAATGGCCGCCGCCAGGCCGATGGCGATCACCGCCAGCGCCACCAGAACCTCCAGCAGGGTGAAGCCGCGCATAAAGGCGGAAGGCGAGAGGCGAAAGGAAGGAGGGGGGGCGCAGGTCTTGCCGGGAATGTCATTCCGGGCATTGGATACATCCCTCTTGAGGCTGGTTCGCACTATATGCACGCCTTTCTGCCTTCTGCTTTGTTCAGCCGCGTAGGCCGGACATAACGGTAGTGGTGTCCGGCAGAATGCCCTCGGTGGGCGCCCTGCGAGTGGCCACGATTCTGGAACCGTTGTTTGGCTATTTCCGCTGTATCGCTCCAAGCGGGCCGCCTTCCAGTTCGTGCACGATGCGGCCCTCGTCCGCCGCCAGGCGCAGCAGGAAGGGGGTGCGCTCGCCGCTGGAAAACAGGAACAGTTGCGGCGCCCCGTGCTCGGGAGGTTCCGCCGGCAGCGTTTGCGGCAGTCCCTCCAGCACCAGTTGCGGCGTAATCTCCGGATGAAATTCCCGCGCCCGCAGCACGCTGTCGCGTTGCAGCGGCAGCCATTGCGCCGGTCCGTCTTCCTGCGGCTCCAGGAACATGAAGCGGTAGCCGGTGCGGGTGAACTGCAGGCCCAACTCGCGTCCCTGCAACGTGGCCTCCTCGCCGCCCAGGGCGATCAGGGCGGCGAGGCGGCTGGCTTCCTCCTGCACCAGTCCGTCCCGGCCGTTGCCCACGGCCAGGGTGGCGAAGGACACCAGGATGCCGATGATCACCAGGACCACCAGCAGTTCAATCAGGGTGAAGCCGCGCATAAAGGCCGCGGGGAGCACGGCGGCGGCGCCGCTCCCACTCTCCCTGCCGCCTGGCGTGTTCATCCGTCTGCCGCGGTTTATTCGAGGGTCCAGTTGCCGATGTCGGCATTGATGCCTTCACCGCCGGGGCGGCCGTCGGCGCCGAGGCTGAACAGATCCAGATCGCCGTGCGCGCCGGGCTGCATGTATTGGTAGTCGTTGCCCCAGGGATCCTTGGGCATGCGATCGATGTAGCCGCCCTGCTTCCAGTTGCGCGGCTCGGGCGCGCCGGACGGCTTCTTGGCCAGTGCCTCCAGCCCCTGGTCGGTGCTGGGGTAATTGAAGTTGTCCAGCTTGTACAGATTGAGCGCGCTTTCCAGGGCACGGATATCCTGCTTGGCCTTGGTGATGCGCGCGCTGTCCGGGCGATCCATGACCTTGGGTACCACGATGGCGGCGAGGATGCCGAGGATGACCACCACCACCATGATTTCGATAAGCGTAAAACCGCGGGCGCGGCTGGCGGTGGAGAACTGCCGGGATCGGTTCATGTCCATGTATACCTGTGGTTGTGGTGCGAATGTGGCCGATTATAGCCCGAATGTATTTCACCCGGACGCCCGTTCCCCATACAACCGCAACCCACTTCACGAATTCACTACACCGCTGTAGGTGACGTCTTGTCAGTGCATGAATGGTAACCTTGGCGCCATCATGAACGGACGCAACGCAATATTGAGACAATGGTGGCCGCCGCTGCTGGTGGCCGGGGTCTGCATTGCCGCCCAGGCCCTGGGCTGGACGGGCGTCTTGCGCTTCGAGCGCGGGCTGATTGCCGCCGAGCCCTGGCGGTTGCTGGGGGCGCACTTCGTGCATCTGGGCTGGATGCACCTGGCGCTGAACCTGGGCGGGCTGGCGCTGATGTGGGCGCTGTTTGGGCGTGGCCTGCGTCCGTCCGCCTGGGCGGGGGCGCTGTTGCTGTGCGCGCTGGCGGTGGGCGGCGGGCTTTACCTGCGGGATACGACGCTGGCCTGGTACGTGGGGCTGTCCGGCGTCCTGCACGGTTTGCTCGTCGTCGGCGCCGTGGCGGCGCTGCGCACCGAACTGCGGTCTGCGCTGCTGCTGCTGCTGGCCGTCGGGGCCAAGCTGGCCTGGGAGCAGTTTACCGGTGCCGATACCGGGACCGCGCAGCTGGTGGGCGGTGACGTGGTAGTGAATGCCCACCTCTACGGGGCGCTCGGCGGCTTGTTGTGTGTGCCGCTGGTGGCATTTGTGGGCCTGGGCCGACTGGATTAACGGTTTTGCCCTGCGGTACTCGATGCCGCAGGCTGTATCGGGCCTTCGTCGTCTAATTTTTGACGACCCAGACATACACCATCCGGCTGGTGCTCTGGGCACCGTAGCTGAGGACGATGGTAAGCTCCGTCCAGCCACCGGCATTCGGGATCGAGGCGATCGGGATCAGCACATCCTGTTCGTTGTAGTCGGCGTATTCCACCGTCAGTGGGTGGCTGACGGTGATGATGTCACTCCTGTCGGCCGTTACCTGCAGGGTCAGCGGTACCTGCACATTGGACTGGATACGCAGTGCCACATGGCTGGTTCCAAAGTTTCGGCCCTTGTAGAGATTGTCCTGGGAGACGTCCAGAATCTTCAGTCCGCCATGACTGTCCGCCACATAGGCGGTGCTGCTGTCGTTGGTGAGCATGACACCCGAGGCATACCCCATGGTGTCGTCGCTGCCCAACCAGAACGGTGAGGCAGGATCGGAAACATCGATGATATGCAGGCCGCTCACGTCATCGGCGACATACGCTCTACGGCCGTCGGCCGAGACGGCCACATCCACGGCAAAACCGATGGTATCGTAACTGCCCAGCAAGGTAGGCGATGCCGGATTGGATATATCGATGATCTTCAGACCGGCGGTGTTATCTGCAATGTAGGCCCTGCTGCCGTCCTTGGATAGGGCGACTGCCATGGCGCTTCCCGTGTCGTAACGACCCAGCAATGCAGGCGCACCGGGATCGGATACATCGATGAGCTGCAGTCCGCCCGAATAGTCGGCCACATAGGCGGTGTTACCGTCGCTGGAGAGTGCAACTCCGAATGCCGAACCGCTGGTATTGTAACGCCCCAGCCAGACCGGTGCTTCGGGATCGGAGACATCGATGATCTGCAGCCCTGCATAATTATCCGCCACATAGGCTGTGCTGCCGTCGCTGGAGAGGGCCACATCGCGAGCGTCTACGGTGCCGTAACTGCCTGACAAGGAGGGCAAGGCCGGGTTGGAAACATTGACAATTTTCAGCCCGGTGGTGCCATCTGCCACATAAGCCGTATTACCGTCACCGGCGAGGGCGACGCTGTAAGCGCCGCCGTTGCTGAAGACGTTGAAATAAGTGCCGAGCAGGCGGGGTGATGCGGGGTCGGAGACCTCCACAATCCTGAGCCCATAACTCGTATCCGCCACATAGGCCTTGCTGCCGTCACCGGATAGACAGACATCATTGGCGCTGTTGCCAACGGCGTCTTTGTAATTACCTAGTAGCGCGGGTAAGGCGGGACTGGTGAGAATCTGTACCCCCTTGGCGCCATTGGCAAAATAAGCCTTGGTGCCGTCGTTGGAGAAGGCCACACTGTAAGAGGCCCCGGGATTGGTGGAAGTGCCCGTATAATATTTATGCCACAAGGAGGGGGCCGCAGGATTCGACACATTGAATAGATACAGCCCATGGGAAGTAGTGGACATATAGAGCTTGCTATCGTCCGGGGAGAGGGCGACATGGGTGGCGTATTCACCGGTATCAAAACTGGCCAGCCATTGGGGCGATGCAGGATTTGATACATCCAAGATACGTAGGCCATCGTTGGCAGCCGACAGATAGGCCGTCTTCCCGTCACTGGAGACGGCGAGATCAGTGCCGCTTCCCGTTCCCAGCAACGACTTGCGCCCCAGGAAACTGGGCGCAGTCGGGTCGGAGACATCGTGTATCACCAGTCCGCTTGTATTGACGGTATAGGCCTTGCCATCGCCGCTGGAAAGGACGATTTTTCGAGCATCCCAAGCACTAACACCCAGTTGGCTTGGCGATGCGAGGTTGGAAACATCGATGATTTCCATACCATCCCCACCTTCCGCAACATAGGCCCTGGTGGCGTCACTGGACAGGGTGACATGGTATGCGGCCCCGATGGTATTGTAGGTGGCCAGCAGGTTCGGTGAGGCGGGATTGGAGACATCGACGATGTGCAGGCCGCCATCGCCGTCCGCGATAAACGCGGTGCGATCGTCACTGGATAGGGTGACCGTGGTGGCGGTGCTGCTGATGTCATAACTGGCCAACCAGCTCGGCGAACCCGGATCGGAGACATCGACGATCCTCAAAATATCCTGGGAAGTGCCCTGAGTCGTTACATAGGCGGTTCTGCCGTCATGGGAAAGTGCCACTTCCCAGGCGATCCCGCCACCAATGTTTCCTGTATTCACATTGAGAAGAGGTTCTCTCGCCTCCTGGGTCGAGAAGCTGAAGAGCGCTTGTTTTACATCTACCGTGCGGCTGGCGGTAGCGGTGTTGCCGACACTGTCCATCGCGCTATAGGTAATGATGTAACGGTCCTCCGCGGCGGTATCGACCGCGCCACTGGCGGTGACGGCTACGTTGCCGTCGATCGCATCGACTGCCGTGGCGCCTGCATCGGCATAGATTGAACCGACGGGGACACTGAGCATGCTTTCACCGTTTACTGTAATCACCGGCGCGGTGCCGTCCACGTAAACCGTGCGGGTGGCCGTGGCGGTATTGCCGGCATTGTCCGTTGCGGTATAGGTAATGATGTAACTGCCCTCCGTGCCGGTATCGACCGTGCCATTGATGGTGACGGTTACGGTGCCGTCAATCTCATCGACTGCCGTGGCGCCAGCGTCGGTATAGACGGCGCCCACCGCAACTGCATCCGGGTTAGTGCCGCTAATAGTGATCACTGGCGGTGCCTTGTCAGGCGCTGGTGTCGTGCCGGATGCAGTACTGCCGTCGCCGCTGCCACAGGCGCTCAACGCCGCTATGGCCACTATCAGGGCCGGGAACAACAATCGGATATCAATCACGTTCATTGCCGTTATCTCTCAAATCAATTTGGGCACATCGGGGATTGGAAGGTGCCGTTTCGGCACGGTTTACACCGGCGGATTCGGGTATTACGAATCCCCTCAGCCATGGCACGTAATCGGGAGGATTCTCGCCTGGGTTTTCAGGCAGCGTAATGTGGGGAATCGTATAAGATGGTTATGGGTGTTGCTTTGCTCTGTATTCACCCGGACTTGACTGAAAGTCCATAAGAATCTTTGGCACTCATCATGCTTGAGTCGTATCTGTAGACGCGGCGAAGCAACACAGCGAGTGCCGTGGACTGAATGGGCGGGGATTCAATGTGGATTTAACGAGGGGGGAGAATTGATCAGGATATATCTGGCGTGCGTGCCCGGTAGGCTCGCGGCGATTCTCCGTACTGCGCTGCAAAGCAGCGGCTGAAGTGGCTCATGTTTTTGAAACCGCAAGCCATAGCGATATCAGTGATGGAACGATTCAGCCGGGAGTCGTTGCGCAGTTCTTTTGCCACAAGGCTAAGACGGTGCCTGCGCAGGTAATGCTGAAAACGGAAATGGTACAGGTCAAACAGTTTGTATAAATAACTGCGGGAAATGCCCAGCGCAGCCGCGACTCGCTCGGGACTGAGTTCAGTATCCTGTAAATTCGCATCGATAAATTCGCGAACGGCCTGGAAACGCAACTTGGCCAAACTGGGTTTTGCTCTATCCAGTCCATCGTCCGAGGCACTGAAAGCCAGTGCGATCAGGGTGGTAAGTTGCTCTGCGAGCTCTTCTCGTACCTGCGCATCCTGTCGGGTTGCCAGTACCTCGGGTAGGGTCCGAAAAAAACTGTTTACCATCAGGCCGATGCCATGGTTAAGCGGCGCCACCCGCAATCCCTTGACGTCCGCATCAACCAGCCTGGTTTCCAGGTAATAGCGAGGAATGGCCAGAATGATGCCTCCACAGTTGTCTCCATGCTCGTAGGCCAACGGCCGGGCGCCATCAAACAGGACCATCTGGCGATCGCTCAAAATCTGTTCCTGCCCGTCCTGCTGTACCCACGACCGATCTATTGGGATTCCCAGCACATAATGGTCCAGACTATCAGCCGCCACATGCCGGCTGCTGCGCTGACCCCGCACTCCCGACAGGCGGGAAGTGCTGAAAAAGAGCTCTCCCAAAACCGTTCCTCGCAGCTCGGCATTAAACGGTGTGCGATGATCCAAACGCTCAATGTCGTAATGCAGATGACGCTTTGTGGTTTCGTCGCGCCAGAAATCGAAACGTTCCTGTTCGGGTAAATGAACCGTACTGACAATCTGGTCCATAGGGGCAACTCCCTGATGCCTCGGTCGTGATTAAAGCCTAACTCAAAAATTGATTTTCTGAAATTTCCCGAAACGGGAGGGTTCAAGCGTCGTACCGTTGCCGACCAGTTTTGGTGCAAGAACATAATCCATGCTTCATGCTACCGGATTGCTACGGTGAGTGGATGGGATTACTTCACCAGCTGGTTCAAATCGAAGATCGGCAGCAGGATGGCCAGCACGATCACCATCACGATGGCGCCCATGGTTACGATCAGCAGGGGCTCGAACAGGCCCATCAGGTAGGCAATGGTGGTTTCCAGTTCCCGTTCCTGGTTGGCGGCGGCGCGTTCCAGCATGGCGTCGAGCTGGCCGCTGGCCTCGCCGCTGGCGATGAGCTGCAGGGTCATGGCGGGAAAGTAGCCGCTGTGTTCCAGGGCGTGGTGGATGCTGGCGCCTTCGCGCACGCGATGGGCGGCGTGTTCCACCGCCTCGCGCATGGGCAGGCTGCCCAGCACCTGGGCGGAGATGCGCATGGCGTCGAGTACCGGCACGCCGCTGGCGGAGAGGATGCTGAAGGTGCGGGCAAAGCGTGCCGTGTTGACGCCGCGGGTCAGCCGGCCGATGAGCGGCAGGCGGTGCAACAGGCGGTGCCAGCGCATTTTGTATTCCGGCCGGCGCAGCAGGCGCGCGGACAGCCAGCCGGCGACGCCGAGGACGGCGGCGAGGGCCAGCCCCCAGGCGCGCATGAAGTCGCTGGCGGCAATGAGGGCACGCGTCAGCCAGGGCAGCTCTTGGCCGATGTTGTCGAACACCTGCACCACCTGCGGCACCACGTAGGTGAGCAGGGCCACGGTGACGGCCAGCGCCATGAAGGTGAGGATCGCCGGATAGAAAAGTGCCAGCTGTATCTTCTGGCGCAGCATCTGGCGCGCCTCGGTGTAATCAGCCAGCCGTTCCAGCACCACGTCGAGATGGCCGGAGTGTTCGCCTGCCGCAACGGTGGCACGGTACAGTTCCGGAAACACCTGGGGGAATTCGCCCAGGCCCTCGGCCACCGTATGGCCTTCCAGCACCTTGGAACGCACCGCCATCATCATGTTGCGCAGGCGCGGCTTTTCGCTCTGCCGTGCCACGGTGTGCAGCGTCTCCTCCAGCGGCAGGCCGGAGCGCACCAGGGTCGCCAGCTGGCGGGTGATCAGGGCAAGGTCGGTGGCATTGACGCCGCGGGTGAACACGGCGCTGCGGCGCCGACCCTCGCGTGCGGCCACCTCCTCGACGGCCAGCGGGGTGAGTCCCTGTTCGCGCAGGCTCTGGCGCACCTGGCGCGCGGTGTCGCCTTCCAGCACGCCCTTGCGGGTGCGGCCGGTGGCGTCGAGTGCCTGGTATTCAAAGGCGCCCATGAGCTTAGTGACAAGTGGCAAGTGACAAGTGGCAAGCGGTACGGCAACAGGCCCGTGCAACAGGCCTTGTCTTGTAACTTGTCACTTGCCACTTGTAACTATTCTTCATGCGTCACCCGCAGCACTTCTTCCAGGCTGGTGTCTCCGGCGAGGACGCGGCGCAGGCCGTCGTCGCGGATGCTGGCGGTGTGTTTGCGTGCATGGGCCTCCAGCGCCAGTTCGCCGGCACCGTCGTGGATCAGGCTGCGCAGTTCGCGATCCACCACCACCAGTTCGTAGATGCCGGTGCGGCCGATGTAGCCGCTGCGGTTGCACTTGGGGCAGCCGGCGGCGCGGTACAGCGTGGGTGCCGGCTGCGGTGCGACGCCGAGCAGTTCGCAGTCGGCGGCGCTGGCCGTGTAGGCCTCACGGCAGTGCGGGCAGAGCAGGCGCACCAGGCGCTGGGCCAGCACGCCGAGCAGGGTGGAGGAGAGCAGGAACGGTTCCACGCCCATGTCGCGCAGGCGGGTGACGGCGCCGACGGCGGTGTTGGTGTGCAGGGTGGACAGCACCAGGTGGCCGGTGAGCGAGGACTGTACGGCGATCTGCACGGTTTCCAGGTCGCGGATCTCGCCCACCATCACCACGTCCGGGTCCTGGCGCAGGATGGCGCGCAGGCCGCGGGCGAAGGTCATCTCCACCTTGGGGTTGACCTGGGTCTGGCCGATGCCGTCGATGAAATATTCGATGGGGTCTTCCACCGTCATGATGTTGCGGTCGCGATCGTTGAGCCGGGTCAGCGCCGCGTACAGCGTGGTGGTCTTGCCGGAGCCGGTGGGGCCGGTGACCAGGAAGATGCCGTGCGGTTCGTGGATCAGGTGATCGATGTGCTGTCGCGTGGTCTCGGCCATGCCCAGGTGGGCCAGGTCGAGGCGGCCGGCCTGCTTGTCGAGCAGGCGCAGCACCACGCGCTCGCCGTGGCCCGAGGGCAGGGTGGACACGCGTACGTCCACGGCGCGGCCGGCGACGCGCAGCGAAATGCGGCCGTCCTGCGGCAGGCGCTTCTCGGCGATGTCCAGCTTGGCCATGACCTTGATGCGCGACACCAGTAGCGGCGCGATGCTGCGCTTCGGTTCCAATACTTCGCGCAGCACGCCGTCGACGCGGAAGCGCACGGCGAGGCGGTTCTCGAAGGGTTCGATGTGGATGTCGGAGGCGTTCTCGCGCACCGCCTCGGTGAGCAGGGCGTTGATCAGGCGGATGATCGGTGCATCGTCCTCGCTCTCCAGCAGGTCTTCCGGCTCGGGCAGGCTCTGCGCCAGTCGATCGAGATCCATCTCCTCGCCCATTTCCTCCATTGCCTGCATGGCGCCGTTGGACGAGCGCTCGTAGGCCAGGCGCAGCAGGCGCTCGAAGGCGGCGGTCTCCAGTTTTTCCGGTGCCACGGTGCGGGCGGCGACGCGGCGCGCCTCGGCCAGGGCCGGCGCCTCGGCGCCGTCGCGGTAATACAGGCGCAGTGCGCCGCCCTCGTCGGGAAACAGCAGCACCCCCGCGCGCTTGGCGTAGGAGTACGGCAGGCGCGGCTGTGCATTGCCCGCCACGGCGACGGCGTCAGATTGTGGGGTCGACGGCATCGGTCTTTTCCGGCGGCGGCGCCGCGGCGTCCGGGGTGAACGGCGGCGGCAGGGCGAGGAAGTCGTTCCACTCCGGCAGCAGCGGCGCGCTGTCGTCGGACATCAGGCGCACGCCGCGCTCGCGCACGGCAAGCTGCCTGTCGCGCATGTAGTTGTACTTGTCGCCGACGATGGCCAGGCTGTCGCGTTCGCCGCGCAGGATGGTGGGATGGATGAATACCATCAGGTTGCGTTTGACGGTGGTGGTCTTCTTGTAGCTGAACAGGTAGCCGAGGATGGGGATGTCGCCCAGCCCCGGAACCTTCTGATCGTTCTGCACCTGCTGGTCGTCGATGAGCCCGCCCAGCACCAGTACCTGGCCGCTGTCCACCAGCACCGAGGTCTTGATGGCGCGCTTGTTGGTGATGATGTCGGCGGCGCCGGTGGTGGCCGAGCTGATGCTGGAAACCTCCTGGGCGATCTCCAGGCGCACCGTATCGCCTTCGTTGATCTGCGGCTTGATCTTCAGGCTGAGGCCGACGTCCTGGCGCGAGATGGTCTGGAAGGGATTGGTCGGCGTGGAGCTGCCGGTGCCGGTGCTGGTGTAGGAACCGGTGATGAAGGGCACGTTCTGGCCCACCACGATCTCCGCCTCCTCGTTGTCCAGGGTCACCAGGCTGGGCGTGGACAGGATGTTGGTGTTGACGTCGCCGGAGAGGGCGCGCAGCAGGGCGCCGATGCGGGTGCCGCCGGAGCTGGCGGTGTCGCCCACCACGGCCACCAGGCCGTCGCCCACCGCGCTCGGGTTGGCGACCAGGTTGGACAGGCCGGAACCGGAGCCGGCGAAATTGACCACGCCCACGGGGGAGTTGTTGGCCTGGCCGTCGAAGGCCCACTGCACGCCCAACTCGCGGGCCTTCTCGTCGGTGACCTCGGCAATGACCGCCTCGACGACGACCTGGGCACGGCGGATGTCGAGACGGCGGATCACCTGCTCCAGGTTGCCCATGATGTCGGGCGGCGCACTGATCACCACGGCGTTGACCGCCTCGTCGGCCTGGATGTTGAGCTGCTCACTGCCTTTGTCGGCGCCCGCGCCGGCACCCTTCTTGGTCATGCCGGTGGCGATGCCGGTGAGTACCGGCGCCAGCTCCTTGGCCTTGGCATAGCGCAGGTAGATGACCTGGGTGTTGCCGCTGCGCTCCATGGGCGTGTCGAGGTGGGAGATGAGGGCACGCAGGCGCAGGCGGCTGCCGCGGTCGCCGGACAGCAGCACGCTGTTGGTGCGCAGGTCGGCGCCCAGCTTGGGCGCCTCGCCCGGCGACTGCGCGGCCTTGGCCGCGTCCACCACCAGCGAGGAGAGGATACGCACCACCTCTTCCGCCGAGGCGTGCTGCAGCTGGATGAATTCGATCTCGGAATCGCCGGACAAATCGATGCGGCGGATGATCTGCACCAGCCGTTCCAGGTTGGCGGCGGCGGCCGAGGCGATGAGCACGTTGCTGTTCGGATAGGCGGCAAGGTGGGCTTCCTGCGGCAGCAGCGGGCGCAGGATCGGCACCAGCTGCGCGGCGGCGACGTTCTCCACCTGGATGACGCGGGTGACGTACTGATCGCCGCGCCCCGGCCGCTTGTCGTCGACGTTGGGGATCGGGTTCTGCTTGGCGGTCACCTCGGGCACGATCTTGATCACGTTCTTGTCGGGAATGGCGGCGAAGCCGTGCACGCTGAGCACCGACAGAAACACCTGGTACACCTCGTCGGCGGCCAGGGGCCGGGTCGACACGATGGTGACCTTGCCCTTCACCCGCGGGTCGATGATGAAGTTCTTGCCGGTCATCTCCGCCACGGTGCCGATGACCGAGGCGATGTCGGCGTCCTTGAGATTGAGGGTGACGGTTTCGTCCGCGGCGGACAGTGCGGCGGGCCGGGCGAGCAGCAGCACGCAGGCCAGCGCGGCGTGGCGCAACAGGCGTGCGGTATGGGGTGCAGGGCGGAGGCTGGATGGCACGGAGGACTTCCTCAATTCAGATCGATGCTGATTTCATCGCGCGCGCCGTTGGGGCGCTCCACGGACAGCAGCAGGGTGGATGCATTGGACAGTTGCGCCGAGAGCGCGGCGAACTGGGCCGGGTCGGTGACCGGGATGCCGTTGACGCCGGTGATCACGTCGTTGGGCGACAGGCCGGCGGCGCGGAACAACTCCTCATGCCGCCGCGGACGGATGCGGTAGCCGCGCAGCCGGCCGTCCTGCACCACCGGCTGCATCTCGGCCAGGTTGAGCAGTTCCTGCGGGTTGCCGCGCATGGCGTCGCGCAGTTCGCGCAGCTGGCCGGTCATGGTCGGTGTGAGGGTGGAAGGCGCGCGGCCGGCGCCTTGCGCCCCGGTGTCGAGCCGCTCCCGGGGCAGGCGCAGGGTTTCATAGCGTCCCGCCCGTTCCAGTACCACGCGATCCGGCAGGATGTCCTGTACCACGGCGCCGCCCGCTATCTTGTCGCCGATGCGGAAGTGGCGCTCGTTGCCTGCACCTTCGGCGATGATGGCGAAGGCCGCCTCCTTGCGCGCGGCGGCGAACAGGCCGCGCAGGGTCAGGTTGAGGGAGGTTTCCGGGGCATTGATCTGGGCCGTGGGCCTGGCGGCGGCCTCGGGGGTGCCGAACAGGTTCAGTGCCGCCACCGACTCCAACCGGGGGCTGGCCGCAGCACGGCCTGCCGCCGCCGCGGCGACGGGGGCGGGGCTCCCCGCCGGAGCCGGCAACAGCAGCCAGGTGAGTTGGGCCAGGCTGGCGCCCAGGGCGATCACCAGCAGCGCCGTGGTCCAGCGTGCGGCAGCGACGGCGTCGAAGCGCAGGGCGGTGATGGCTGTGGGCAGAGAAATCCGTTTCACCTTGAACTCATGTTGAAATATAGGCTGCAGCCGCGGGCGGGCGGCATGTGGTCAGCGATTGTAGCGGGCAGGTATGACATGGCTCAATGTCCACTGCGGATACGCGAGGGGCTAGCCTAGCACGGACCCGGTCCGCCGGTCGCCATCTCAGGCCCAGAACGGGTGCTGCTGGTCGAGGAATTCGTCCACCGCCAGATAGTGCGAGCCGTCGCAGGAAAAGGTCAGGCCGACGATGCCGTTCATGATGTTGAGCGAGCCGGAGCGCAGGTAGATGTTTTCGTCCGATTCGCGCAGCGCCTTGAAGCGTTCCAGCACCGCGCGGATCTTGCCCGCCGGCACCTTGGCGCGGTCCGGATAGGGACGGCCCGGGTAGGCCAGCCAGATCTCGGGATCGAGCATTTCCTCCACGCCGTGGAAGCGGTAACTGTAGGGGTCGTCGTAGACCCAGAAGATGGCGCGCGAACTGGAGAAGTGCAGGATCACATGGTAGATGCCGTGTTCGCGCATCAGGCCGTCGAGGGTATCCACCACCTGGTCCATGTGCTGGTCCAGCCGGCTGCGGCTGCGGCGCTGATCGAACACCGTCGAACGGATGGCGGGGTCGCCCTTGTACTGGGTCCAGGCGGCGCCGGTGAAGGCGCTTTGCGGCAGCGGGATGGCCTCCAGCTCGAATTCCGCCACCAGGAAGCCGAGCAGCGTGTCCTGGTCGGTAACGGCGTGGATGGCGGCGATATTGCGTTTCAGTGTTTCCTCGTCGAGAAACACCGAGGTCAGCACCATGCCGCGAAACGGCAGGTTGCCGGTATCGTAAGGCTGTTCCGCCAGCAGGTGGCCGCGCCGCTGTTCCGCATTGTGTCCGTCGGCGACGGCAGCGGAGAGCTGGCGGGTATCGGCATCGCACACGTAGAGCCGGCGCACATGGGGCACCGTGGCGAAGTGTGCGCGCAGCACGGCGTCCAGCGCAGCGCCGTCGGGCCAGGCCGCCGCGCACCGGGCTGCCAGGGCCGCCAGCGGCGACTCCAGCATCTGGGTGAGTACCGCCTTGCGGTAAAGAATGGCCTGCTTGAACCACATTTTTAGTTTTTAGTTTCGAGTTTCGAGTTTGGTGCTCAGGGTAACGGGGCCAGGTTACAGCCTGCCTGCACAGTATCTCCGTCCGGTGTGATTTGCTGCGCATAGTCCGAAACCGCTTCCGTCCATCCCAGTTGTGCAAACAACTCCCTCACCTCGGGCGGCGGTGCGGCCTGGATGCTCACGGCTTGCCCGTTGTAGGGATGGATGAAACGCAGTTGTGTCGCCATCAGCAGCAGGCGTTCGCAGGCGAAGTGATCGCGGAACAGCCGGTTGTGACGGCCTTCGCCGTAGGTGGTGTCGCCCAGCAGCGGGTGGAAGATATGGGCAAAGTGTTTGCGGATCTGGTGCATTCGTCCCGTTTCCGGCAACGCCTCCACCAGCGAGTAACGCGCCTTGGGGTAGCGGCCGATAGGAATGTCCAGTTCCACTGTGGCGAGGCGGCGGTAGGCGGTGACGGCATGTTGTGCCTCTTTGTGCTTTTCCTCGCGCAGCGCGTAGTCGATGACGCCCTCTTCCTCGGCCCAACCGCGTACCACGGCGAGATAGCGCTTCTCCACCTGGCGCGACTCGAACACTTCGCACATGGCGCGGGCGGCCTCCGAACTCAGCGCAAACAGCAGCACGCCCGAGGTGGGGCGATCCAGGCGATGGACGACGAACACGTGCTGGCCGAGCTGATCGCGCAGGCGCTGCATGGCGTATTCAGCCTCCTCGGCGATGCGGGTGCGGTGCACCAGCATGCCGGCGGGCTTGTCGATGGCGACGTAGTGTTCGTCCTGGTAGAGGATGGTCAGTGCTTGCATGGGGGCACTTTACCAGTGCCCCCGGGAGCGGCAAGCATTTATTGCTGCGTGGAGGCTTGCTGCACTGCAGCTGCGCCGCGCCGTGTCGTCATGTGGCGCACACGGGAAGCGAACTGCGCGCCGCGGCTGCGCAGCCGTGTCAGCCAGGCCGGTTGCGGCAGCGGCAGGGCGGTGGACAGCGACACCAGGCCGGCGGCGACATAGGGCAGCGACTGCACCGCGAGTATGGCGAGCCACAGTGCCGCCTCGCTGCTTTCCAGTCCGTAGCGCGCGGCGACGCCGCTGCCGAGCAGCAGCAGGGCGCCCAACACCGCCAGCTCCTCGCGCGCCTGCAGCAGGGCGCGCACCCAGGCGGTCTTCTCCGCCGCCTTGGGCGTGCGCAGGAAGGGCTGGCTGGAGGTGAGCACGCCCTGGATGATGGCGCGTGCCACGGTGTGGGTCAGGCTCATGCCGGCCAGGGCGGCGCCCAGGGTCTGCGGCCAGGTGCAGGGCACGCGGCTGCGGTACAGCGTCAGCGAGTGCAGCAGCTTGAAGCCGAACAGCGTCAGCACCGGCAGCAGGAAGGCGGCCAGGGGGAAGGCGAAGTACTGCGGCAGGACGATGAGGCCGAGGCTCCACAGCAGCGCCGCGGCGGTGAAGGTCAGGTGCAGCGCGTCGGCGAACCAGGGCAGCCAGCCCATGGCGAAGTGATAGCGCTGGGCCGGGGTGAGCGGGTTGTCGTCCCAGGGCAGCAGCGAGCGCCAGTGCGCCTTGAGGATCTGCACCGCGCCGTAGGCCCAGCGGAAGCGCTGGCCCTTGTAGCCGGCGAAGGTGTGCGGGGTGAGGCCGCGGCCGAAGGGATGGTTGACGTACACCGCCTCGTGGCCGGCCTTGAACATGCGCAGGCCGAGCTCGGCGTCCTCGCAGATGCACCACTCCGGCCAGCCCTGCTGTTCGAGCAGGGCGCGTTTGCGCACCAGGGTCATGGTGCCGTGCTGGATGATGGCGTTGCGTTCGTTGCGGTGCACCATGCCGATGTGGAAGAAGCCGGCATATTCCCAGTTGATCATCTCCTCGAAGGGCTTGTCGTCCCAGTCGCGGTGATCCTGCGGCGCCTGGACGATGGCGACCTTGTCCCGGGCGAAGTAGGGCAGCATGGCGCTGAGCCAGTAGGGCTGCACCACGTAGTCGGCGTCGATGACGCCCACCACTTCGGCGCGCGGATCGGTTTCGCGCAGGGCGAAGTTGAGGGCGCCGGCCTTGAAGCCGGACCACTTGCCCAGCGAATAAAAGCGGAAGCGCGCGCCGAGCTTCTCGCAATGGGCCTGCACCGGCTGCCACAGGGCCGGGTCCGTGGTGTTGTTGTCCACCACGATGACCTCGAATTCCGGATAGTCGAGCTGCGCCAGCGAATCCAGTGTCTCGATCACCAGTTGCGGCGGCTCGTTGCAGATGGCCAGGTGCAGAGACACCATGGGCTGCGGCTCGCCGGGCACGGGCTGCGCCGGGCGGAAGCCGCGGCGCAGCCCGCGCTGCCACAGCAGTTCGGTCAGCTCCAGGCCGTTGATCAGCACCACCGCCAGCAGCGCCAGCTGCGCCGGGATCAGCAGGGCCCACAGCAGGGTTTCGCTCCAGTCCAGCTGGCGGGTGAAGGGCAGGGCCAGGGTCCACACCAGCAGCGCGGCGGAGAGCTGGAGCAGGAAGGCGAAGAACAGCCGGCCGCGGCGGCGCAGCGCCTGCCAGCGCAGCAGGAACCACAGCATGGGCGCCAGCGCCAGCACGGCGGCCAGCGCCGCCTGCCAGGGCCAGGACGGATTGCTCCACACCGCGCCGGTGAGCGGCAGCTTCAGGTCGCGCTCCACGTCCCACATGCCCCAGTGCGGTCCGACGCTGCCTTCCTCGGCCCGCTTCCAGGGTTGGTCGAAGGCCTCCATGACGAAGTAGTCGATATGGTGATCGTGCGCGGCGTTGAAGAACTGGCGCAGGAACTGCGCCTCGTTGGCGGGCGAAGGCTGCGCCGCCTTCAGTACGTGGCCGGCGCTGGGCCAGCCCACCTCGGCGATGAGCACCGGCTTGTCGGGAAAGGCGCGGGTCAGCTGCTGGTAGCGGTGCAGCACGTAGCTCGCCGCCTCGTCCGCCGGTACGCCTTCCCAGTAGGGCAGGATGTGGGCGGCGATGAAGTCCACCTCCTCCGCCAGCTCGGGATACTTGAGCCAGATGTGCCAGGGCTCGGCCGTGCTCACCGGCACCCGCACCTGGCGCCGCACCTGGTGCAGGTAGGCGGTGAGCTGTGCCAGGTCCAGATCGCCGCGCAGCAGGCTTTCGTTGCCTACGATGACGCGGTCGATGTTGCGGTGGATGCGCGTGTTGCGGATCAGGTTGATGAGTTCCTCGGCGTTGCGCTTGTGGCGCGTATCGAGCCAGGCGCCGGCGGTAACAGTGAGGCCGTGGCGCGCGGCCAGGGCCGGCACCTTCTCCAGCCCGTTGAGGGAGGAGTAGGTGCGGACGCGGCGGACGTGGCCGGCTACCTGGCCCAGATCGTCGTCGATGTCTTCGGCGTCGGGATGGCGGTCGTGGCGCGGGTCGTGCTCGGCGCGATAGGGGTTGAACGAGACGCCGGTGATGATGCCGCTCCAGTCCGCCGGCAGGCGCGGCTGGTTGAATGCGGCCCAAAGGGCCAGATTCGCGCCGACGACAGTCAGCACGATGGCGACAAGGGTACGGGGGAACTTCATCGCTGCGGAACCTGCGTAAACCGGCCGCGGCCGGCAACAGGACGGGGGAATGCCTCGCCGGAAAACGCACCGGGATCGGCGCGAGATTCTAGGCCTGCCCCCGGTCCCTGTCGATGGGGGGAGCCGACTATATTTTTCATCCTCGAACCTGCCGCATCCTTGCCGATGAAGGGCGTGATGGTACGGCAGATGGGGCTGTCAAAACGGAATGGGGGTCACAGGGCGGGGGCTTCTGTAGGAGCCCGATTCATCGGGCGACAGCGCCGCCCGGCAAGCCGGTCCCCTACAACCGGGGGCACACCGTAGGAGCCCGATTCATCGGGCGAATGCAACGCCGGAGAGGCCGCCATCGCCCGGCAAGCCGGGCTCCTACAGGGGGATGGTGCGTCAGTCAGTGCAGCTTGATCTGCGGATTCACCGCCCGGCGCAGGAAATGGGCCAGGGTCAGCAGGCCGGTGCGTACCCAGCCGTGCAGGGCCGCCTGGTGCATCTTGTAGAGGGAGAGATACACCACGCGGGCGATGAAGCCGGTGACCATCAGGCTGCCCGTCAGGCCGCCCATCAGGCTGCCCACGGTGCTGTATTTGCCCAGCGTCACCAGTGAACCGTAGTCGGTGTAGCGGTAGACGGGCAGGGTCTTGCCCCTGAGCCGGCGCACGATGGATTTCGCCACCAGGCTGGCCATCTGGTGAGCGGCCTGGGCTCGCGGCGGCACCGTGTTGCCGGCCTCGTCGATGGCGCAGGCGGCGCAGTCGCCTATGGCGTAGATGTCGTCGTCGCGGCTGGTCTGCAGGGTGGGGCGCACCACCAGCTGGTTGATGCGGTTGGTTTCCAGGCCGGCGATTTCCTCGAGGAAGTCCGGCGCCTTGATGCCCGCCGCCCACACCCGGAACGAGGCGGGGATGAAATGGCCGGTGGCGGTGCGGATGCCCTCCGGCGTCACCTCCACCACCCGCTCGTTGGTGTGGACCACCACGCCGAGGCGGGCCAGATCGGCGGTGGCGGCGGCGGACAGGCGCGGCGGCAGGGCCGGCAGGATGCGCGGCGAGGCCTCGATGACGTGCAGCTTGATGTGCCGCTCGGGGTCGATGGTGTCGAGGCCGAAGGCGGACAGCTGGCGCGTCACCTGGTGCAGCTGCGCCGCCAGCTCCACGCCGGTGGCGCCGGCGCCGACGATGGCCACGTCCAGCTGGCCGGGACGGATGGGCTCGCCCTGGGTGTGGGCGCGCAGCATGCAGTCGATCAGGCGGCGCTGGAAGCGCTCCGCCTGGGCGGTGGTGTCGAGGAACAGGCAGTGTTCCTTCACCCCCGGGATGCCGAAGTCGTTGGACAGGGAGCCCACGGCGAGAACGAGGGTGTCGTAGCGGAAGCGCCGCTCGGGGACGATCACCTGGCCTTCGTCGTTATGGGTGGCGGCCAGCAATACCTCGCGCCGCTCCCGATCCAGCCCGGTCATGCGGCCGAGACGGTAGCGGAAGTGATGCCAGCGCGCCTGGGCCAGGTACTCCAGTTCGTCCTCGTGGGAATCCAGGGTGCCGGCCGCCACCTCGTGCAGCAGCGGCTTCCAGACGTGGGTGCGGCTGGCGTCGATGAGGGTGATGTCGGCCTTCTTGCGCTTGCCCAGGCGGTTGCCCAGGGCGGTGGCCAGTTCCAGGCCGCCGGCGCCGCCGCCGACCACGATGATTTGCGGGCGTTCACTCATGGAAATCTTCCTTGCGTTGCATAGGCGCAGAGTATGTCAAAAAGCGGGGAAAAAACCTTCACCGCAAAGGCGCAAAGGGCGCGAAATGGTTTGAGTGTGGGAGCCCGATTTATCGGGCGACGGTGCCTGTCCGAGCGCCGCAATCGCCCGATAAATCGGGCTCCCACGAGTGGCTTTGCGGCGAGCCTTACAGCGGCGCACGGCGGAAGAACAGGCACAGCTGCTCGTATACCGCCGGGTAGGCGGCGCGCAGTTGCGCGGGAATCTCGAAATACGCCTCGCAGGCTACGGCGAAGAATTCCTCCGGGGCGTCGGCGGCGTAGGGGTCCAGCGGCGTATCGAGCCCGGCCTCGTCGCGCCGCACCATGTCCTCATAGGCGGCGCTGAAGGCCTCGCCCCATTCCTTGTTGCTCATGTCACGGTGCAAGGGCGGGTGGCCGTTGGCTTCGCTGTTCTGCATGTCCAGCTTGTGGGCGATTTCGTGCACCACCAGGTTGAAGCCGTCGCCCTTGCCGCTGGCCTCGACCTCGTGCCAGGCCAGCACCACCGGCCCCTGCTGCCAGGACTCGCCGTCCAGCTCGCGCCGTTCGCGGTGCATCACGCCGAACTCGTCCTCCCATTCGTGTTCCTGCACGAAGGTGTCCGGATAGACCACGATTTCATGCCAGTTGTCGTACCAGCCGAGGTCCAGTCCGAGCAGGGGGAGGGCGGCGAGGGCGGCGATGTGCACGCGCATGGCGGCGTCCGGTTCAAAATCGCCGGCACCGCTGATGGTCTTGGCAGCAAGCAGCAGGGTGGCCTGCTCGCGCAGGCGCGCCTGCTCAGCGGACGTGAGGGCGGCAATGACGGGCAGGCGGCCGATTGCCGCCTGCCACAGGTCGTCGGGGATGGGGTGGCGCGCCAGCGTGCGCCGGCGGCGCCAGTCACGCAGGCTCCACATGACTGTATTTTGCCGCAGTAACGTAGGCCGGACATAGCGCAGCGGTGTCCGGCAAGCTGTGCCCGATACCGCTGCGCTTTATCGGGCCTACATGGCCGTATTTTGCCGCAGAGATGCCGCGGGCGCAGAGAGTGATCATGACCTGTAGACGTTGCGGGTCATGGCCGAAAAAATGTGGGAGCCCGGCTTGCCGGGCGGTGGCGGCCCGTCCGGCGCCGCTTCGCCCGATGAATCGGGCTCCCACGGGGATCACGCTGCCTGATCGCGCGGCTTGCGTTCGTTGCCTTCGTTGACCTTGAGCTGGCGGCCGTGCAGTTCCTTGCCGTCCAGGGCCTTGATCGCGGCCAGGGCGCCGTTGGCCTCCATCTCGATGAAGCCGAAACCGCGCGGGCGGCGGGTCATGCGGTCGGTCATGATGCGCACCGAACGCACCACGCCGTACTGGCCGAACAGATGTTCCAGCTCGTCCTTGGAGGCGCGATAGGCCAGGTTGCCGACGAAGATGGAGCGGGTTTCGCCGCTGTCCGGGGCGCGTACCGGGCCGGTCTCCAGGCGCAGGCCGGCGAGGATCACGGCCAGGGCCGCGCCGGCGGCGACGCCCAGCGCGAACAGCGCGCTGCCGGCCAGCTCCAGCGCCAGGAGGGGAAACAGGAAGAATCCAGCCAGGGCCAGGATCACGGCGAGAACCAGGGCGGTACCGAAGGTGGCGGGGGCGGGTAAACGGAGTTTCATAGTGCGAATCACCTTGTTGTTGTGCTGTAGTGGTTTTGACGAAAAGACCGGCCGCGCCCGGTGAAGGACGGAGCTGTATACAGGAAAGTCGCGGCGCGCCGTTGTTGTTGGTCTATCCGTGGTCGCTGCCGCCATGGCCGGGAGCCGTCACCCTGGTGTGGGCAGTGCGCGGCTCCCGGCCATTCTCCAACGATGGGGCGCAGGATTCAACGAATCATTTGCGCGGCGCGAAAACCGTGTGGTTTGTATGGATAGGGAGGTCGGCCGTTATACTGCCGGCCCCAAGTCGCGGACGCAGGACCGAGCATGGATCAGGACAAGCAACTGCTGATGATCGTCGAACTGGGCGGCTATCCTGACTTCTCGCCGCTGTATCGCTCGCTGGGGTACAGCGTCGAGGTGGTCACCTCGGGGCGCAAGGCCATCAGTTACCTGAAGCAGCACCGCCCGGCGGCGGTGGTGGCGGAGTTCAACTACATGCCGGACTTTCGCGATCGCACCGGCTGGCTGGAGTCGGTGCTGGCCACCCTGCAGCAGATGCCGCAGACGCGCATGGTGGTGTTCTACCAGCCGGAGGAACTGGAGCAGTTCAACCGCCTGCGCCAGCGCTTCAGCCACTTCACCGCCCTGCCGCAGCCTGTCGATGCGGCGGCGCTGGAGGCGGCGCTGCGCTGATTTATGTGGGAGCCCGATTCATAGGGCGACAGCGGCAGCGGACGGGCCGCCATCGCCCGGCAAGCCGGGCTCCCACAATGTGCTCTAGTCGCGCGGCAGCAACGAGCGGCGCAGTTCGGCAGTGTTCTTGTGGATGCCGTGGCAGCGGCCGCAGGCAAAGGCGCCGATGGTGCCGAGGGCCTCGTCGGTGCCCTTGCGGTTGTTCTGCCGCAGTTCCTTGTCCAGCGTCGTCAACGCCTGCTGGATCTCGGGGCTGAAGATGCGTTCGCGCGGCGCGGCGTCCTTGTGACAGGCGCCGCAGCTGCCGGAAAGATCCCTGGTGCCGGCGATGAAGGCCGCGCCCGCCTCCTGCGCCGCGGCGTGACGGCCGTCCTCCTGGGCGATCTTGATGCGGTTCATCAGCGTGCCGAGCCGCGCCATGGCCTTGGGATAGGGCACCTCTTCCATGGTGTCGCTGTTCTCCACCTTGAAGTCGTTGTAATCCGGCGTGCGGTAGATGAGCGTCACCATGGCGCGGTTTTCGTTGTGGCAGGAGCGGCAGGTGGTGCCGAGGCGGCGCAGTGCGCTGTTGACGCCGTCACCGTCGCCGGCGGCGGCGGCGGCCACCAGCTTGTCGGCCTGCGCCCCCTCAATCTCGTCCTGCCATTCCGGCACCATCTTGGCCAGGCGCTTGTAACTCCGGGCAAAGCGTTCGGCCCACTGCGCCGCCAGCTTGTATTCGCCCAGGGCGTTGTATTCGCCCACTGCCTGCATGGCGCGGCGCAGGCCGAACATGGTGTGCAGCCATTCCTGGCGCTTGTTCACGGGGGGATACCACTGCGCCATGGATTCCGGCGGCAGCGAAAGCGGGCGGGCCGGCTCCTGCGCCCAGGCTGCGCCGTTCAGCAGAAATACCGTCAACAGGATGAAGTGCAGTCTACGCATGGCTATCTCCCGGGATTGGCCGTATTTGCCGGACACCGCTGGCGCTATGTCCGGCCTACCCTCTGCTTCTAACGCGGCAGATACACGATCATTGCCAGGCAGAATAACGTTAGCAGAATGACGTAGATGATGAAGCGGCGGCGGCGGCGCGGGTTCTCGCCCTGCTGTTGGAAGTGGGACGGGGCACCGCAGTGGGGACAGTCGGCGCTGTGGGCGGGAACGTCGCCGCCGCAATACAGGCACTTGACCGCGCCCGGCCGGGTCACGGCGCGTCGGCCTCGTCGAAATGCAGGCCGATGCCCTGTTTCTCGACGCGTACCACGCGCGCCTTGACCAGCGGCGGCTCGCCGTCGCCCAGGGCCTGCTTGAGACGCACGGAGACCTCGCTGCCGATTTGCAGCGGCAGGGTCTGGTCGGCGCAGAGAAACAGGCCCGAGTTGCTCAGGTTGCCGCTGTTCAGCGTCACCGCGCCCAGTTCGGGGGCGATGAGTTCCACTTCGATCTGGATGCTGATGCGCGGATGGCGGCGCTGTTCCGGGCCGCTCATTGTCCGCCTCCCGAGGCCAGCAGCTGCTGCACGGTTTCCGGCTCCATGTCGAGGCCGGCCTCCCAGCCCGGGTTGAGGGTAAGGCCCAGACCGCTGCCCATTTTTTCCAGTACCCAGGTGAACTCCGCCAGCAGGCCGCCTTCATAGCCGGGGTAGTCGCCGACGAAGCCCTTGGCCCGCTCCGGGCTGGTGAACAGCACGATTACCTCGAAACCGGCGCCGGAATCCAGGGTCAGGGGCACGGCGCTTTTGGAGGTCTGCAGGCCGCCAATGCCGTGCTTGTCGTGGATCGGCATGAATACCTGGGCGCCGAGCAGGGCATGCATGAATTCCTCTTCGCCCAGGCTGCCTTCCTGTGCGGCGAGCAGCTGGCGTTCCAGATCGTTTTGCGGGACGAATACCTGTTCCATAGAGATCGCTTGTGTAGGCCGGAATGTAGTGGGCAAGGGTGGGGCATCGGCGCGCCGATGGCAAGCCCTGCGGCCGGTCAGTCGGCGTGGTTGAGCAGGCGCTGCTTGGCGTCTTCGTAGGCGGAGAGGGTGATGATTTGCTGTTCCAGCAGCTTGCGCAGGGAGCGCAGTTCGCCGGCGCGCAGATCGCTGGCGGTGAGGTCCTTGCGGCTGGCCAGGGTTTCGATGTCGTTGGAGAGGGTGGTGATGAAGGCGTTGTAACTTTCCGCGCCCGGCTGTTCGGCAAGGATTTCCACCAGGGGCACGGCGGCATAGCGGCTGACGAAGATGAGCAGGTGGCGGCGGCTGCGCAGAAACTGCGTGACGCAGATGATGGCCAGCACCAGCAACAGGCCGGCCAGGGGCAGCAACAGCCAGGGGCTGGCGGCGCCGAGCAGCAGGACGGCCAGGTCGATGAACAGCACGAGGGCGGCGGCGCCGGCGGCCCACAGCCAGCCGTGATCGCTGCGATGGAGCGGCCTGCCGTTGGCTGAAAGGATGGCGACATCCATGGCGTAATCGCGCAGGGGGCTCTGGCCGTCGGTCTGGCGCACGCGCAGGAAGCGGTGGTCGAACACCTCGAACAGACGGATACCCTTGGGGCCGTCGAGCTGGTGCAGTCGTGCGGTAAGTGTTCTGGCCATGGTCGTAGGGGATGGAGTGAGTTGCCTAGGTTAAGACGGGGCCGGGGGAATTCCGTGCATGGGGTCACAGAACCGGGGCTAAAGTTCCACCCCCAGCAAGGGTACTTCCATTTCACTCCTGCCGGCGCCGCCATGGACGCCGATCTGGCGGAACGGCTTTTCGTTGGCCAGGCGATCGCGCAGCACGTAGTTTTCCTTCATCAGCAGCACGTAGTCGCCGATCCTTTGCGCCAGGCGCGGATGCGGCTCGCCGCGGCCGAACCAGCCCTCGGCGATGAGCTGGGCGCCGGCCACCGCCTCGCAGGCATTACCCAGTTCGTTGCGCACGTAGTGGAGAAAATCCGCCTCGCGGCCGGGGCGCAGATAGCAGTAGGCGGCCCGTGGTTCGCCGCACAGGGGCAGGGCCAGCATGGCGTCCAGACGCGGATGGTCCGCCAGCATCAGGGTGTTTGCCGGCGTGGTGTCGACAAAGCCGTGATCGGCGCTGGTGATGAGCAGGGCGCCGCTGCCGCGCAGGGCGGTGCAGGCGGCGGCATAGGCCTGATCGAGGGCCTGGAAGTGGGCGCGTACCTGGGCGCTGTCGCTGCCGTACTCGTGGGCCAGATGATCCAGTTCGGTCCAGTAGGCGTAGAGATACTGCGGCCGGCCGTCGCGCAGCAGCGTCACCAGTTTGGCGAAGAAATCCTCCATGCCCTCGTGACCGATGCGTCGTGCACGCCCGCCGCTGGCACGGCTGTAGGGCGAGTCCGCGATCCAGGAGGGGCTGAGTATGGTCGCGGGGACGGCCAGGCGGTCATACAGCGGCGGTGCGCCGATAATGTGTGCCGGCGTCCAGCCCGCGCGGTCATAGCCGGCGCCGCCGTGGCGCGGCGCAAAGGGCAGGATGGCGGCGACGCTGCCCAGTTCGCGCAGCCACATATGCCAGCCGGTGATGGCATGCTGCTGCGGCGCCACGCCGGTGCCCAGGCTGGTGATGGCGCTGGCGGTGGTGGAGGGAAATACCGAGCTCAGGCCGCCGCTGCGCGCGCGCGCCAGATTACTGTCGGGAAATTGCCGCAGCAGCGCGTCGCCCATGCCGTCGATGAGCAGCAGCGCCACCGGCCGGTCGCGCAGCCGCTCCGGCGGCAGTTCCGTCAGGGGCGCATAGCCGGTGGCGCCGCCGCCGAGGCCCCCGCTGACGGCGGCGATGAGGTTGACGATGCTGCGATCGTAGTCGGGCTTCTGCATTCAGAAACTGTAGCGCACACGCAGCTCGATGCGGCTGTCGTTGGGCTTGGCGCCGAACTCGCTCAGGCGGCCGCCGCCCAGCAGCGTGGCGCGCAGGCGCAACTCGAGATCGGTGATGCCGGTGTAGAGCAGTTCCGGCGTCAGCGACCAGCTGCCGTCGTTGAGGTTGTGTATCGCGGTGAGCGCAGGATTGAAGTAGAGAATGTCGAACGGCTCCTTCTGGGCGATACGCAGGTACAGGTAGTCCTGCATGGCATTGGGCCGGGTGTAGCCCGCCTGGCCGATGCTGCGCAGCTGCGGCAGCGCTGCCAAAGCGGCGCCCTCCACCTGGGTCAGGAACTGCTCCATTTCCGCCTGGGTGTAACCGCGGTCGTCATGGTAATACTCGGCGATCCAGGTGGTGTCGCGCTCGGTGAGATAGCGCAGGCCGAGCAGCCAGCTGTGGGCGGCGTAGCTGCGCTGGACGAGGTTGCCGGCGACGAGCAGCATTTGCTCGTGGCTGCCGATGTAGGCGTACTCGCCGTGCAGCTCCAGGTTGGCGGCGAGATTGGCGGAAAAATCGAAACCGGCCCGTCCCGGCCGGCTGCCCTCGCTCAGCCAGAGCAGGTCGATGTCGATGTCGCGGTACAGCAGATAGAGCTTGGCGGCGGCATTGAGCGCCCGCTCGGGGCCGAAATCGTCGTTGACCTCGTCGGTCACCGGCAGCAGCACCGGCGTGAATGCGACGGTGTGCAGAGCGCCGCCGGAGGTGTGAATGAAGTCGGCACCGGCGATGACAAAGCCTTCGCGCGACAGCTCCGGGTCCACCGGGTCCTTGGGCCGCTCGATGAAGCCGACGGGGTTCCAGGCATAGCCCTTGCCCCATTTCACCGCGCGCTTGCCCACCTCGATGGTGGTGGTGGCGTCGGCCTGGTGCGCCAGATACAACTCGTAGAAGCGGCCGGAGCCGGTGTCGGCGAGATCGTCGTGCTGCTGCTGTCCATGCCAGGTGGCCGACAGGCGCGAGTCGCCGCTGCGATAGGAGCCGGTCAGCTCCAGCGCCGCCGTGGTGCGGTCCAGCGCGTCGCGCGACGTGTCGGCAAAGTTGATGCGGTAGAGCGGGCTGTCCCGGTCCAGGCATTGGTGTTCGTATTTCAGCTCGGCATAGCCGTTCAGCTCGAAGGGGCCGGGCGCGGCATAGGCGGACAGGTCAAAGCTCAGATCATCGGCGGCGTGGGCGACAAAGGGGGCACATAACATCGAAAGACGGACAAGATGAACAAGATGTTTCATGATGGACAAGATGTTTTGTAGTCCCTGAAGGTGTCGGGCGTACGATGCAGCGCCTTTGCACATTACATACGGCCTTTCCTGCGCTTGCCTGTGTTTCGGCTATTTCCCCCGCAGGTCGTCCACCCGTCCCATGTAGTTGAGGCTGAACACTTCGTCGGGCAGGTCGCGGGCCTTGATGTTGGCGTAGATCATCACCGACTTGTAGTTCTGGTACAGCGGGCTGTCGGTTTCCAGCACGGAGGGGCGCATCAGGCCGTCGCCGAAGTCCTTCATCTGGCTGTAGTGCAGGGTCTTGATCAGCAGGCCGCTGGCGGCATAGGCCTCGATGGTCACGGGGACCTTGTGTTTGCGATCCACCTGCATCACCAGGCGGTCGTAGGCGACGGTGGCGTTCTTGGCCTTGAGCTTCAGCACATAGCCGTCGCCGCCCTCTTCCACGCTCTCGGCATCGTATTCGGCGGCGAAGTCGACACGCAGGATGTCGGCATTGTTGAATACGCCGCCGATGACCGATTGCAGCGAGGTGATGCGCAGCGGCTTGCCGACGTTGGGGATGTACAGCCACATGTTGTCGCCCAGGCGCAGGGTGCTGCGGCCTTTCTCGCTGGGCGGATCGAGGAACAGCGCCAGCACCCTGTCGCCGCCCTTCTTGACGCTGTACAGCACGTATTCCTTGCGCTTGCCGTCGGGCTCGATGTTGATGAGCTTGCGGTACATCTCGTAGCTCTCCGGCTGCAGATTGCGGTCCACCTGGCGCAGCAGATCGGCGGCGTCGAGGGCGTGGGCCAACGGCGTCAGGGCCGTCAATATCAATGTGATGATGATTCGGGTCATGAGTGTTTCCCCGTAGGGTGCGCACCGCGCACCGGACTTTGTTGAACCATGGCACGGTGCGCGGTGCGCACCCTGCGGCTCAGCGGCTTCATAACACCCTCAAACCGAGCGCAGTGCGGTGATCGGGTCCATGCGTGCAGCCTTCCACGCCGGCTGCAGGCTAGCGAGCACGGCGATGATGGTCACCAGCACGCCGATGAACAGCACGTCGCCCGCCGCGAGGCCGGGGACGAGTTGCAGGTTTTCCTGGCGGCCGAAGTCGAAATACACCGGATAGTGTCGCAGCAGGCCGACGGCGCCCAGGCTGATCAGGGTGCCGATCACGGTGCCGGCGAGGCCGAGCAGCAGACCCTCGGCCACGAACAGGCCGAGAATGCGCCGCGGCGGTGTGCCGATGGCGGCGAGGGTGCCGATTTCGCGCATGCGCTCGTACACCGCCATGACCATCACGTTCATGATGCTGATCAGGACGATGGCCACCAGCATCACCTTGATGAACAGGGTGAGCAGGTCGATCATGTTGGCGATGGCAGTGAACGGGGTGAGTTTTTTCCAGTCGTGGATCTCCAGCGCCGGCTTGCCCTGCTGGTTGAGCATCTGGCCCAGGGTGGCGTTGAGTTCGGCCAGCACCTGCGGCAGTTTCGCCTGATCCCGCACCCGTACGGCGTATTCGCTCAACGAGGCATCTTCCAGTCGCAGCAGGCTGCGCGCATCGTCGATGTGCATGTAGGCGTCGCGCCCGCCGGGACCGGTGGCGCTCTCCAGCACGCCCTGCACCACGAAGGTCTGGCCGTTGACCGAGCCGTCCTGGTTGGTGGCGACGAGAACCACGGTATCGCCCACCTTCACCTTCATGCCGCGGGCGATGATGTCGGGGATCAGCAGCCTGCCCTGTTGCACCAGTCCGCCTTCCGCTGTGCCGTCGATGAGGCGCCCCGGCAGCAGCGGGCAGGTGGCCGCCTCGCGCACCGGGTCGATGCCGTTGAGACGGATGCCGGTGGTTTCGGTGAAGTTGCTGAACATGGCGCTGAACTTGATGCGCTGCGACCAGGCGGCGAGCTGTGGCATCTGCTCCAGCTGCGCCTCGATCTTTTTCACCGCGCCCGGCTTGATCAGCAGGTTGAGCGGCAGGTTGTCGATGGAGGCGACGTAGCCCTTGCGGTGGATTTGCAGGTGGCCCAGCATCGAATCGGTGATCTGGCCGATCATCAGCGCCTTGAACGATCCCGACAGCGCGACGAACATCAGCACCGCGACGATGCCGAGGGTGATCAGGCTGGCGGTGAGGGCGGTGCGGCGGTGGTAGCGCAGCAGGTTGCGCCCGGCGAGTTTGAACACGTTAATCATGCTGCGGCCCTCCCTGCTGGATACGGCCGTCTTCCAGGGTGTAGATCACTTCGGCGGCCTCCATGATCTTCGGGTCGTGGGTGGAGAACAGGAAGGTGGTGCCGAAGTCGTCGCGCATCTTCTTCATCAGCTCGATGACCCGGTAGGCGGTGGCGTGATCCAGGTTGGCGGTGGGTTCGTCGGCCAGCACCAGCTTGGCGCGGGTCACCAGCGCGCGCGCCACGGCGACGCGCTGCTTCTGGCCGCCGGAGAGCTGGTCGGGGCGTTTGTGTGCCTGGTCGCTCATGCCGACCGCTTCCAGCAGTTCCATCACCCGCGCATGGCGCTGCGCCGCCGGCCAGTTCTGCACCATCACCAGCGGGTACTCGACATTCTCATAGGCCGTCAGCACCGGCACCAGATTGAAGTCCTGGAACACGAAGCCGATGTGCGCGCCGCGAAAGGCGGCCGCCTGGCGGCGGTCCAGCGTCGCGACGTCGGTGTCGAGCACGGTGAGTTTTCCGCCGCTGGGCCGGTCCAGACAGCCAATCATATTGAGCAGGGTGCTCTTGCCGCTGCCCGAGGGGCCGACGAAGGAAACGAAGGAGGCCGGTTCGATGGTGAAGTCGGCGCCGCGGATGGCGGGGATGGTGACCTCGCCGGCGCGGTAGCTTTTCTCCAGGCCGGCGGCATGGACCAGACTCATGGCGTAGACTCCTGCACGGTGTGGGAGGTGCCGTCCGCGGCGAGCAGGGTGACGCGGTTGCGGCCGGCCTGTTTGGAAATATAGAGGGCGCGATCGGCACGGTCGATGAGGCGATCGACATTGTCCTGATCCGCCAGTGTCGCAACGCCGAAACTGGCGGTGAGATTCTGTCCATGGGCAAAGGGGGCTGTCGCGACGCGCAGGCGCAGTTTCTCGGCCAGTGCCATGGCACTGGCCGCGTCCTGCTGCGGCAGTACGAGGATGAACTCCTCGCCGCCCCAGCGCCCGAATATGTCTGCACCGCGGATGCCGGCTCCGATGAGGCGGGCAAACTCCTGCAGCACACGGTCGCCGGTGTGGTGGCCGTGGCGATCGTTTACCTCCTTGAACAGGTCGAGGTCGAGCAACAACAGCGACAGCGGCTGGCCGTAGCGCTGCGCTTCCTCAATCTGCTGCGCCAGCAGCTGTTGCAGGCCGAGGCGGTTGTGTATGCCGGTAAGGAAGTCGGTGGCGGCGAGGCGGCCCAGTTCCTCGTTGTGCGCGAGGATGAGACGTTGCTGGCCGTCGAGACGGTGGAAGAAGTAGGTGATGAGCAGGAATATGGCGGCAAGGGCGGCAGCGGTGGCGATGGACAGTGTGGTGTAGATGCCGCGCGCGTCGCTGATGTGCTGTTCCAGGGGCAGGCGGATGGAGATCAGGGCGCGCGTCTGTCCAACCCGCTCGAAGAATCCAGCCTTGTCGCCGTAACGCTCAACCAGTTCTCGCGGCGCGTCGCGCGGATCGCCGTGGCAGGTCAGGCATTCGCGATCGGAAGGGCGGACCGGGATGGCCACATAGAGATGCTTGCCGTCCGACCGCTCCTGCACTTCGCGGTACTCGTCCATTTCGTCGGCATTCATGCGCCGGAGCAGCGCCAGCTCCCGGGCATCGGCCTGGTTGATGGGGTTGCGCGGGTTGGCGCTGGCCAGTTTGAAATACAGCGGAGGCAGGCCGCTGCGCCGGCGTTCTTCGTTGAGCTGGTCCTTGATGCCGCGGGCGATGAAGGTGAATGACATTAGCTCGGGGGCGAAGTAATCCTGGTACAGATGGCCCTCGCTTTTGAGGCGATATATCTCCGGTCGCTGTACCTTGTTGATGTAGGCGTGGGTGGCGCGGTGGTTGAGCAGCAGGTCGAGCAACTGCTTTTCCGCCTGGTGCACCGCGTAGGTTTCTGTTTGTCGTTCGAACAACATGACCAGACCGGCATAGGCGGCGACGAAGGCGATGAACAGGATCAGCAGTCGACGGATCTTCGGCGTCATGGCGGTGGGTGCGGTTTCGGGGTGGAGGTATTGTGGCACACTCTGCGGCATACAGCGGACGTGCGGACGCAGGGCTTGAATCGAGGGGAAGATCATGGCGGCACGGGACAGTTGGCGGGAGGAGATGCAGTCGGCCTGGCTGTATCGGGTGCTGGCGCAGGTGGAGACGGATGCCACCAAGGGGGAGCTGTTCGCCGACCTGGCGGATGCTGCCGAAACCCAGGCGCGGATCTGGGAGCGGCAAATGGCGGACGATGGCGAGCCGCCGCCGCCGCGCTTTCGTCCATCGCGGCGCGCCCACGTGGTGGCAGCCGTCCTGCGCCTGCTCGGGCCGCGCGCCATCAAGCCGGTGCTGGCGGCGATGAAGGTGCGCGGGATCTCGGTCTACAGCGGAGCCGCCGTACCCGGCCATCCCATGCCCACCTCGGTGGAGCAGGTGGGCGGACGGCACCGCGGCGTGGGCAGCGGCGGCAACCTGCGCGCGGCGGTGTTCGGCGTCAATGACGGCCTGGTCTCCAATACCGCGCTGATCATGGGCGTGGCCGGTGCGACGGCGGATGCCGCCTTCGTCCTCACCTCCGGCGTGGCGGGCCTGCTGGCCGGCGCCTTGTCCATGGCCGCGGGCGAATACATATCCATGCGCTCGCAGCGCGAACTGTTCGAATACCAGATCGCCCTGGAACGGGAGGAACTGGAGGAATATCCGGCCGAGGAAACGGAGGAGTTGGCCCTTATTTACCATGCCCGCGGCGTGCCTTTGGAACGGGCGCGGGAACTGGCGGCGGCCTTGATGCAGCAGCCGGAGCACGCCCTCGACACCCTGGCGCGGGAGGAGCTGGGCCTCAATCCGGACGATCTGGGCTCACCCTGGGGGGCGGCGCTGTCGTCGTTCGCAGCCTTTACCGCTGGCGCCGTGATCCCGCTGCTGCCGTTTCTGCTGCCGCTGGGATGGGCGCCGGTGCCGGCGGCTGCCGGGCTGGCGGCCTTGGGCCTGTTCGGGGTGGGGGCCGTGCTCAGCCTGTTCACCGGGCGCGGCGCCCTGCGTTCGGGGCTGCGCATGGTGTTCATCGGCGGCGGTGCCGGTGCGCTCACCTATGCCATCGGCAGCCTGTTCGGCGTTGGGCTGGCGTAGAATTGCTGCAACCCGGGACGGCCGCTGTTGTCGAATGCCCGGACTCAACCACAAGGAGACCCCCACCATGGCCAAGAAACCCGCTCCGCAGGCGCCCCTGGGGCGTATGCGCAACCTGTTGCATGACCACCCGCTGCTGAAAAAGGGCGCCGCCCACGGCAAATCCGCCAAGGCCCGGCGCCGGAACGACAAGGTCAAAGTGCGCCGTGAATGGGATTACCAGGGCCGTGCAGCTGCCTGAATGGCCCCGGTAATCCCATTTATTTCGCCGCAGCTTCCTTTCGAACTGGTGACAAAAGCCCCGGCGGGGTAGAATTGCCGGCTATTTTTCCTCGTTCCTCTTACTCCCGGTAATGCCCCTGTGATTGAAAAGCTTCGCAATATCGCCATCATCGCCCACGTCGACCATGGCAAGACCACCCTCGTCGACAAGCTGCTGCAGCAGTCCGGCACCCTGGACGCGCGCGCCAACCTGGGTGAGCGCGTGATGGACTCCAACGACCTGGAGAAGGAGCGCGGCATTACCATCCTGGCCAAGAACACGGCCATCGACTGGAACGGCTACCACATCAACATCGTCGACACCCCGGGCCATGCCGACTTCGGCGGCGAGGTGGAACGCGTGCTGTCCATGGTCGATTCCGTGCTGCTGCTGGTGGACGCGATGGACGGCCCCATGCCGCAGACCCGTTTCGTCACCCAGAAGGCATTCGCCCAGGGGCTGAAGCCCATCGTGGTCATCAACAAGATCGACCGTCCCGGCGCCCGCGCCGACTGGGTCATGGACCAGACCTTCGACCTGTTCGACCGTCTCGGCGCCACCGACGAGCAGCTGGACTTCCCCGTGGTCTACGCCTCGGCCCTGCACGGCTACGCCAGCCTCGATGCCGACACCCGCGAAGGCGACATGACGCCGCTGTTCGAGGCTATCATCAAGCACGTGGCGCCGCCCGAGGTGGACATGGACGGCCCGTTCCAGATGCAGGTCAGCCAGTTGGACTACAACAGCTACGTCGGCGTCATCGGCATCGGCCGCATCAAGCGCGGCAAGGTGAAGACCAACACCCCGGTGACCCTGGTCGATCGCGAGGGCAACAAGCGCAACGGCCGCATCCTGCAGGTGCTCGGCTTCCACGGCCTGGAGCGCGTCGAGGTGCCCGAGGCCCAGGCCGGCGACATCATCGCCTTCACCGGCATCGAAGAGTTGAACATCTCCGATACCCTGTGTGATCCCAAGTGCGTCGAGGCCCTGCCGCCGCTGACCGTGGACGAACCCACGGTGAGCATGACCTTCCAGGTGAACAACTCGCCCTTTGCCGGCAAGGAAGGCAAGTTCGTCACCAGCCGCCAGATCCGCGAGCGCCTCAGCCGTGAACTGGTGCACAACGTGGCGCTGCGCGTGGAGGATACCAACGACCCGGACAAGTTCCGCGTTTCCGGCCGCGGCGAGCTGCACCTCGGCATCCTCATCGAGAACATGCGCCGTGAGGGCTATGAGCTGGGCGTGTCGCGCCCCGAAGTCATCGTGCGCGAAGTGAACGGCGAGAAGCAGGAACCCTACGAGCAGCTCACCGTCGACGTGGAGGAAATCCACCAGGGCGGCGTGATGCAGAAGCTGGGCGAGCGCGGCGGCGACCTGAAGAACATGATGCCGGACGGCAAGGGCCGCGTGCGTCTCGACTACGTCATTCCCTCGCGCGGGCTGATCGGCTTTCGTACCGAGTTCCTCACCGCCACCCAGGGATCGGGCCTGATTTACAGCGTGTTCGACCACTACGGTCCGGTGAAGAAGGGCGACTACGGCCAGCGCATCAACGGTGTGCTCATCGCCAACGGCGCCGGCAAGGCCCTGGCCTATGCCCTGTTCACCCTGCAGGAACGCGGCCGCCTGTTCATCGGCCACGGCGAAGAGGTGTACGAAGGCATGGTCATCGGCATCCACTCCCGCGACAACGACCTGGTGGTGAACCCGCTCAAGGGCAAGCAGCTCACCAACATCCGCGCCGCCGGTTCCGACGAGAACATCCTGCTTACCACGCCGATCCGCATGTCGCTGGAGCAGGCGCTGGAGTTCATCGACGACGACGAACTGGTGGAAGTGACCCCCAAGTCCATCCGCCTGCGCAAGAAGCTGCTGGGTGAGAACGAGCGCAAGCGCGCCGGCCGCGCCAGCGCCGAGGGCTGACGGCTAGAACATAAAATCCAACGCAGAGACGCAGAGGACGCAAAGATTTTGATTGCGGCTCCTCTGCGGCTCATGAATCTGGTTATGCCCCGGGGGCTTGGGGCACCAGCTTGGACCACAAGTGCTTTTCTCTGCGCCTTTGCGTTGGATTTGGCCTTTTCAGAGTCCTTGCGGGTGTGACTCAAACTTTCCATGGGCGAAAAAAAACCCCGGCGATGCCGGGGTTTAGTGTCCTTGATTCATCCCTGTCCGGAGGGCGATGTTCGCGACCGTCCTGGTCTCTTTCGTTTCCGGAAGCCTGCCGTCCTGGCAGGCGGTGATAATCCCTATCAGCTTCCTTGCGAAGACCCCGCGTCCGTGCGAAGTCGAGGCTATGTTGCCAAATGTCGTGTGGGCTGTAAGTCATCCGCGCGCTACAGTACATGTAAGCCTTTTCCTACAAAGCCATGGCGCTGCGGATCAGCCACCGATTTTGGCAGTGCTAGAATGATGCCTCACGCAACTACCCGGTGGCCGACATGCACATCCTTTATCAAGAGTTGCAGCCCTACGTCATCCACAGCCTGGCGGTGGAGCCGCCCCACACCCTGCACATAGAGGAGTGCGGCAATCCAGGCGGCCTGCCGGTGCTGTTCGTCCACGGTGGGCCGGGCGCCGGTTGCGAGGATTACCACCGCCGCTTTTTCGATCCGGCGCGCTACCGCATCATCCTCTTCGATCAGCGCGGCTGCGGCCGCTCCACCCCCCACGCCTCCCTGGAAGACAACACCACCCAGGCCCTGGTGGCGGACATGGAACGCATCCGCGAACACCTGGGCATCGAGCGCTGGGTGCTGTTCGGCGGTTCCTGGGGTTCGACCCTGAGCCTGGTTTACGCCGAGACCCACCCGGAGCGGGTGCTGGGCCTGATCCTGCGCGGCATATTCCTGTGCCGGCCGAGCGAGATCCACTGGTTCTATCAGCAGGGGGCCAGCCGTCTGTTTCCCGACCTGTGGGAGGCCTTTCTCGCCCCCATTCCGGAAGACGAGCGCGGTGATCTGCTGGGTGCCTATTACCGGCGGCTCACCGGGGACAACGAGGTGGAGCGCATGGCGGCTGCCAAGGCCTGGTCGCTGTGGGAGGGGCGCACGGCTACGCTGCGCCCCAGCCAGGCAGTGATCGACCACTTCGGCAACCCGTTCACGGCGCTGAGCCTGGCGCGCATCGAGGCGCATTACTTCAGGCACGACAGTTTTCTGCGGCCCAACCAGATCCTGGAGGACGCCCACCGCCTGCACGGCATCCCCGGCGTCATCGTCCACGGCCGCTACGACGTGATCTGCCCGCTGGAGAATGCCTGGGAGCTGAACAAAGCCTGGCCCGAGGCGGAGCTCAACATCATTCCCGACGCCGGCCATTCGGCCAGCGAGCGCGGTACGACCGATGCCCTGATCCGCGCCACCATGGCCATGGCGGAGCGCCACGCGTGACTCTAAAAAAGCAGTTGAGTCCGCCAATGAACGCAAATGGACGCGAATCAAGACCAAGGCTCCAGCCCTTGCCACTCGCACCGCTCCGCCGTCGGATGAGGGGGCCTCTCAGTGAAACCACGAATATTTGCGTCTATTTGTGTTCATTTGCGGACTAATTGAGACTTCTAGGATGATCGGGTTATTGCAGCGGGTAAGCGAGGCCAGGGTGAGCGTGGCCGGCGAGGTCACCGGCACCATCGGCCGCGGCCTACTGGTGTTGCTGGGGGTGGAGCGCGGCGACGGCGAAGAGCAGGCGGAGCGCCTGCTGGAGCGAATACTCACTTATCGGGTATTCCCCGACCAGGATGGGAAGATGAATCTGAGTCTGCGGGATATCGGCGGCGGCCTGCTGCTGGTGCCGCAGTTCACCCTGGCGGCGGATACCCGCAAAGGCACCCGCCCCAGTTTTACTCCTGCCGCCGAACCGCAGCGCGGGCTGCACCTCTTCGACTACCTGTTGCAGCGTGCCTGGGAAGCCCACCCGGATGTGCAGAGCGGACGTTTCGGCGCCGACATGCAGGTCAGCCTGACCAACGACGGGCCGGTGACCTTCTGGCTGCAGGTGCGTGGTCTGGAATAGCGGGGGGTCAGGCCTGTCCGGCGCGGGGCTCGGGCGGGTCATGCGCCTCGGGCGGCTTATGCGCCTCGGGTGACACCGGTTCGATGTCGTTCGTTTCCTTCTCCGACGAACCGAGCTTGTTGACCGGGGGGAGGAGGTCCTCCATGAAATAGGCGGCCAGTTCCGCACGTCCGGCCAGTCCGGACTTGCGGTAGACCGCGACGGCGTGCTGCCGCACCGTCCGCTCGCTGCGTCCGCAGCGTTCGGCTATATCCTTGTGACTCAAGCCCTTGAGCACCAGTATGGCGGTACACCGTTCCGCCTCGGTCAGCCCCCAGTCATGGAACTGGCGGTCGATGACCTTGCCTACCCCGAGCATGTACTTCTTCAGCGAACTGCTGGCCGACTGGGCCTCGTGGTGGTCGAGGTACCAGCCCCGGGCAAGATACAGCGCGCCCCCCAGGCCGAGCAGGACGATACCGAGTTCCACCATGAAATGAGGAACGGTCAGTCCGTGGGGCAGATCGAAGATGAAGTCCAGGGTACCCAGTGCCGCAATGGCCAGCAGAAAGGCCACCATGCGGGCATAAAACGACACCGATTTAATTCTCATGGTTCATCACACCTGCAACCGCCTGAATAATCCCAATTCCGTCCAAGATCGCGACATTTTGCGTCGATCCGAACATTTGCCGGATACCCCGCCGCCCGCGATGGCGGGGACGGCGACCCCCATCGCGTGCTACCCCGAACATTTGCCAGATGGGCATAGAGTTCTTTGATTTATGTTGTGGAGCATATCACAGCCCTATGGGGCATCTGCCGGATGGGAACCCCCTGAGAAAGTGTGATTTAGTCCACATAAGCGCTTTGCCGCGCCCGGTGTCCGGTTTGGAGCCGCGACGCCGTCACACCAAACCTAGGGGGAGAAATCATGAACACCAGAATCTCATCATGGAGAGGGGCCGCTGCCGCCTTGATGCTGACGTTGGGGGGGCTGCTTCTGGGCTCTGCAGCCGAGGCGACTCCGGGCTTTGCCCGCCAGACCGGCATGGCCTGCCTGGCCTGTCATTTCCAGCACTATCCGACGCTTAACTCCTTCGGCCGTGCCTTCAAGGCCAGCGGCTACACCATGCGCGGCGTTCAGCCGGTAATCGAAGGCGACAATCTTTCCATGCCGGCCGATCTGAATATGACGCTGGTGACCAAGCTGCGCTACCAGAAAAGCAACGGTGACGGCGCCAATACCGCTACCAACCACGGCGAGATCCAGTGGCCGGACGAGGCGGCGCTGCTGATCGGCGGCCGCGTGGGCGAGAACGTCGGTTTCATGCTGGAGCACGCCACCTTCGGCGCAGCTGCCGTGGGTGAGGATACCAACGGCGACGGCACCATCCAGGACGGCGAGCTGGGCGACGGCTCGTTCTCCCTGTTCAATTCCTTCAAGGTCCATTTCAATCTGTACGACATAGGCGCCACCCGCCTGTCCACCGTGCTGTTCAGCACCGATGCCGGCGGCGCGTCCTACGGCTTCGAACTGCTCAACACCGGCGCCCAGCGCTTCATGCGTCCCATCGAGGAGCGCAGCACCATGTCCGCGTCACAATACCTGGGCCTGGGCAACGGCGAGGCCACCGGCCTGGCCTTCGTGTTGACCAACCCGGGCTGGTTCGTCAACTACTCGGCCTGGGCGCCGGCCTTCGGCAACATCGAGGCACCCAAGTTCGCCAGCTACCTGCGCGCGGCCCTCACCCCCAACCTGGCCGGCTGGGACACCGGCTTCGGCGTGCAGTATTTCGGCGGCGAATACGGGGCGCGGGTGGACGGCGCCGGCATCCTGGAGAAGACTGAGGGCTGGGTGGTCGATGCCCAGGCGCAGGGTGAGGTGAGCGGCATGCCCCTGGGTCTGTATGCCTCCTACGGCACGGCGCCGACCAAGGCCAACAATCACTTCAACAGCGGCGCCAAGGACAAGAAGGCCCTGGGCCTGATGGCGGAACTGGGGGTCATCCCCAACAAGGCCAATATCTATCTGGCCTACCGCAATGCGGAGAATGGGAGCGCGTCCAATAATCAGGACAACGCCGTTACCCTGGGCGGCAGCTGGATGGTGTACCAGAATGTGAAGCTGGAACTGTTCCACACTGCCAAGAGCGGCAACGCCTACTCGCCCAAGCCGGCCGGGGGTGATGCCATCACCACCCTGATGATCTTTGCCGGCTTCTAAGCACCACAGTTACGGGAGATGAACCTATGAACAAGCAACTGACTGCAATTCTGTCTCTCTGCCTGGCCGGTGCGCTGATGAGTGGCGCGGCGCAGGCCCAGGGTGCCAAAACCTACGAAGGCTGGAAGCTGTACAACAGCTACTGCTATCTGTGCCACGGCACCAACGGCAAGGGGGGCGGCCCCCTGGCCCGGAGCCTGAAGCTCAAGCCGGCCGATCTGACCAGCGACTCGCGTCTCGGCAAGCAGTCGGACCGTGACCTGCTGCTGTTGATTCAGGGCAACGCGCCGCACGGCAACCTGAAGGACATGCCGCAGTGGGGCCAGGTCCTGCCGGAGACGCAGATCCAGTCCCTGGTGTCCTACCTGCGCTTCCTGCACCGTTCACGCCATCCGCTGGTGGGCAATCCGGAGGAGGGGCGTGTAATCTACGCCCGCAACTGCGCCGCCTGTCATGGTGAGGACGGCAAGGGTCACGGGGTGATGACCAACGTACTGCCGATCAAGCCGGCCAATCACACCGACGCCGAAGTGATGGACCGCCTGGACAACAAACGTCTGGCCAACATCATCCTCTATGGCGAGGGCAAGGAAAACTACATGCCGGCGTGGGAGGGGTACTTGAGCAAGCAGGAGGTGGACGCCCTGGTCAGCTATCTGCGCCTGCTGGCCCAGCGCAAGTAAGCGTCGCTGTGGACGGCCCGTCCCGGTTACGGGGCGGGCCGTTTTCTTTTCTACAATCCGTCCAGGATGCGCTGGCGCAGCTGGCGGTATTCCTCGTCGTTGATCAGCCCTTCCTTGTACACATCTTCCAGCATGCGCAGCCGTTGCGCCGGTGCGCGCACCGCTGCCGTCTCCGTCGCCTGGGCGGGCGTTACGGCAGGGGCCGGCGGGGTGGCGCTGACGCAGTCGAGCTGCGCCTTGAGACCGCGTCCCAGCGTCCGGTTGTCGATGGTGGCCACGTACTCGGCGCAGCCGTCCTTCAGCAGGGTGATGCGGCCGTACAGCGCCACTTGTTCCGGCGGGTAGCTGGCGGGAAAGATGGCCTTGACCGGCAGGGTGAGCGGCGTTACGCCGAGGTCCTTGCCCATCACCATGACGTGCGCACCGGCCGGGTCCGACTGCACGGCGATGGTTTCGGGCGTGCCGCGTCCCATGGGGCCGGTACAACCGGCGACAAGCAGCAGTGAGGCGAGGGGGAGGGTGAGGCGGTGCGACATCGCATTCTCCTGAAGTTGAGCCGGGACGGGCCGGCAGCGGACGTGGCAATAGTCGATGCAGCATGATACCGTGTTGCGCCCGGAGGAGAACACGATAAAAGGCATTATTCATGAACCGTTACGCGATATCGGACGAGGTGGCCAAGGCCGCCAAATGGCCGCATGAGCTGTTTCTGATCAACCTGATTTTCAATCACGTACTTTTGTTTGTGGCCTTTCTCAGCGCCAGTTCGCTGCAGAAGCTGGTGTTCATCGTCCCCGCCGTGTCGTTCGTCATCCTGGGCTACACCCTGTGGCGGGCGCGCAAGTCGCTGCAGGTCGATCCCTGGTTCGTGAAGTGCCACTGGCAGCTGGCCGCGCGCCGCAGCCGCATCTTCATCGTGATGCTCAGCACCATGGTGGTGGTGATGGCGGTGATATATCTGGTGGCCGGCGGCAATATGCGGCCGCAGCACTGGGCCTTTTTCGGCATCGGCATCATGCCCACCCTTATTACGGTACTGGCCCTGATCATCATGGAGTCGGATGCGCTGCACCTGTCGCGCTTCGGCCAGATGCCCGACTGGCTGGTGGCGCGTTATCCCGACGGCGCCCTGCCGCCGATCACCGAGTGAAGCGCATGCGGGAACGCCATACCTTTCTCTTCGTCCTCGTTTTTTCCCTGCTGGCCATCGCCGTCGCCATCCTGATCCCGGGGCGGCAGGAGCATCAGCCCGAGATGTTGCCCTGGGCCGTCACGGCCCACGACGACGGGACCAGTACCGTGTTCGGAGTGCAGCTGGGGCGCAGTACCCTGGGCGAGGCGGAGCAGCTGTTCAAGAGCGAGGCCGAACTGAGTTTGTTCCAGCCGGAGCAGGGGCGGATGGCGGCCGAGGCGTACTTCGATGCGGTGACCCTGAGCGGGCTGGCGGCGAAGCTGGTACTGGAAGCGGCCCTGAGTGATGCCGAACTTCAGGCGATGTATGCACGCGGCCTGCGTATCGCCAACATGGGGAAGGGGCGCAAAGTCACGCTGCACCCGGACGATATCGCCCGCATACGGGCCACGCCCGTCGCCAGCCTGACCTACCTGCCGCGCACGCACCTGGACGAGAAGCTGGTGGAGGCGCGGTTCGGCATACCGGAACAGAAGGTGGCGGAGCCGGGCGGCGACGTGGTGCACTGGCTGTATCCCGGCCGTGGTCTGGACGTGGCCATCAGCGCCGACGGCAAGGAAGTTCTGCAATACGTCGCACCGCGCGACTTTGCGCGCCTGATGGCGCCCCTGCTGCAACAGTCCAAATGAGGCGCGGTGCGCGCGGCGCACCACGCCTGTCCATCATTCAATCGTCGTCGTCATCGGGCATGCGCTGATCGTTGTGCGCCGCCTTGGTCTTCTTCGCCTTCATTTCAGCGGGCAGGTTGGGGTCGTCGTCATCGTGCAGGATGCGGTGGGCATCCCCTTCCAGATCTTCGTACTGGCCGCGCCGGATCGCCCACACCAGCACCACTACCATGGCCAGTCCCAGGAAAATCATTGCAGGAATCAGGCTGTATATGACTTCCATCGCGTCGTCTCTGTCGGTGGCGGAGCGGCAGTGTAACCCTTATTTCAGTCGCCCAGTTCGTGCCGATCGGCAAACAGGGTGCGGATGCGCGTGGCGTTGCCGATGACCAGCAGCGAGCTGATGGGCATCGATATGGCCGCCACCAGCGGGGTCACGAAGGCGGCCATGGCCAGCGGCACCATGATGACATTGTAGGTCAGCGAAATGCCGATGTTCTGGCGGATGGTGCGCAGGGTGCGGCGCGACAGGCGGGTGGCCAGGTTGACCTTTTCCAGCTCGTTGCTGATGAGCACGATGTCGGCACTTTCCGCCGACACCTCGGTGCCGGAGCCGATGGCGATGCCGACATTGGCGCGGATGAGCGCCGGCGCGTCGTTGACGCCGTCGCCGATCATGGCGACCTGCTCGCCCTGGCGCTGCAAGTCGGCGATGACCCGATCCTTGTCCTCGGGCAGAACTTCGGCGATGACCTCCATGCCGCCCAGCTGCTCCGCCACCGCTTCTGCCACGCGCCGGCGATCGCCGGAAAGCAGGGTCATGCGTATTCCCTGCGCGCGCAGCGCGTCCACCAGGATGCGGGCGTCCGGACGCAGGCGGTCGGCAATGGCGATAAGGCCGGTGTAGCGCCCCTCCAGGGCCAGGTGGATGCAGGTGATGCCGCGCTGCTCCAGTGCGTCGATGTGCACCTGCATGGCCGCATCCACGGCGATGCCGTTGTGCGTCAGCCAGGCCTCGTTGCCCAGCACCACGTCGGTGCCGTCGACGGTGCCGGCCACGCCTAGGCCGGGGCTGCTGGTGAAGTTTTCCATCACCGGCGCCGCGGGATTGAGGCCGCGGGCGCGTGCCTCTTCGACGATGGCGCGGGCGATGTGGTGCTCGGAATAACGCTCCACCGCCGCCGCCTTGAGCAGCGGGCCGTCGCTGTCGGTTCCGGCCGCAAGCCGTATCTCATGTACCGCCATGCGGCCTTCCGTCAGCGAGCCGGTCTTGTCGAACACGAAATGGGTGATGTCGGACAGGGTTTCCAGCACGGCGCCGTTCTTGATCAGGATGCCGTGACGGGCCGCCAGCCCCGAGGCCACCGCGATGGACATGGGGGTGGCCATGCCGAAGGCGCAGGGACAGGTGATGATCAGGACCGAGCAGGCTGCCAGCAGGCCCAGTTCGATGTCGATGCGGGCCCAATAGGCGAAGGTGAGCGTGCCCAGCAGCAGGGTGACGGCGACAAACCAGGGCACGATGCGATCGGCGGTGCATTGTATCGGCGCCTTGGAGGCCTGGGCCTCCTCGACCAGGCGGATGATGCGACCGAGGGCGGTGTTCTTCAGTGTGGCACTGACGCGCAGGGTGAGGGCGCTCTGGGTGTTGATGGTGCCCGCGGACACCTTGTCGCCGGGGCCCTTGTTCACCGGGTTCGACTCACCGGAGAGCATGGCCTCATCCACGGCGCTGTGGCCTTCCAGCACGATGCCGTCGACCGGGATACGGTCGCCGGCCCGGACCAGGACGACGTCCTCCGGTTTGACGGCACGGATCGGCAGCAGCTGTTCTTCGCCGTCGCGTAGCACCGTGGCGCCGCGCGGCTGCAGATCGAGCAGGCGCTGGGTGGCGGCGACGGCACGGCGCTTGGATACGGATTCCAGGTGACGGCCGATGAGGATGATGAACATGAAGTTCACCACGGTGTCGTAATAGACCTCGCCCACGCTGGACTGGGTCACCGTGATGTAGACCGAGTAGAGATAGGTGGTGGTCGCACCGATGGCGATGGGCATGTCCATGGTGAGGTGGACGCGGCGTATGCCGGTCCAGGCGCCCTTGAGGAAAGGCCAGCCCGAGTAGAACAGGGTCGGCGTGGCCAGCACGAAGCCGATCCAGTGAAACAGGCTGCGGAACTCGCTCTGATCGGCGCCGGCGTAGAGCGCGATGGAGATCCACATCAGGTTCATCATGGCGAAGCCGGCAAAGGCCATGCGGAACAGGAAGGCACGGTTCTGCTTCTTGAGCGCGCCCTCGGCCACTTCCGGATCGAAGGGCACGGCCGCATAACCTATCTCGCCCAGGCGGCGGATGATGTCGGACAGTTTGAGGCGGCCGTTGTCCCAGCGTACCAGCAGGCGGCGGCCGGCCAGATTGACCTGGGCCGAGGCGATGCCGGGAACCGCAGCCAGGGTGCGTTCGATGAGCCAGACACAGGCGGCACAGTGGATGCCCTCCACCAGCAGGTTGATCTCGCGCTCCTCGCCATGGTGGACGACGAACTCTTCCTGCACCTCTTCGAGGTCGTACAGGGCGAGATCCTTGGGCGGTTCGGGGGGCGGCGCCAGCAGGGTGCCTTCGGGGGTGCGCTGGTAAAAGCCTTCCAGGCCGGCGTCATAAATGGCGCGGCAGACCTCGCGACAGCCGATGCAGCAGAACGGGCGCCGCTCCCCGGCTATCTCGGCGGAGTAGTCGTCATTGGGAGGAAGCGGCAGGCCGCAGTGAAAACAGCTGCCCGTGTGGGAGTTTTGGCTGGCCATGAGGCGGGTATTTTATAGTTCTGAACAAACCCCCGTACCCCGGTGTGGGCAGGGTACGGGGGGCCGGGCTCATAGTGCCCGGTTCGGTTAGCCCTGCACGTTGATACGGCGGGGCAACTCCAGAGTCTTGCCGTCTTTCTTGATGTCGACCAGCAAATCCCAGGTGCCCTTGAGGCGGAACTCCACGGCGGCCTGGTAGATGCCTGCCCCGACTTCCTGCAGCGGCATGTTGAAGTCGGCGCCGGCATCGGACGGACGGAAGGCGTTGAGCACGACCTCGGCCCCCCGCAGCGGTTCACCGACGCTGTCGACGATAACCAGGCGGTAAGTCTGGGTAGCCGCCAGCTGGATGCTTTCCGGCAGTTCCAGACGGGAGGTCCAGCCCAGCGCAGAGCGCTCGGCGGCGCGTTGCAGCAGGTGCTGCTCGCTGTAGCGGCCGCGCTCGTAGTAGTCCTTGCTTACCAGACCCGGATTGGTGGTGACGGCCAGGGTGATCATGGCGACGTTTACTGCCAGCACGGTGCCGATCAGCGCCAGCCCACCCAATACCCAGGGGTTGCGGAAGGCGCGCTTGTTGGACTGCGAGATACGGTTGTCGCTGGAGGCGTCGATAGTCGTCATGTCTCTTTACCTGTGGTTAAGGCCGCGGCCCAATAAACATGCTCGTGTAGTTTGAAACCAGTTCTTCCTCGCCTTCCGCTTCCACGTGGAAAGTGATGGGGCTGCTTTCATCCTTGAGGTTGGCACGCGGCACGCGCACGAACACGGTATAGCTGGTGATACGTCCTTTGTGTGCCGCCAGGCTGCCTTCGCCGCCGCTGACGGCCAGGTCGGGCAGGCCCGAGACCGACAACCGGACCTGCTGGTCCTGCGCAGTCTTGTTGAGGATCTTAACGCTGTACTTGTTCTGGATCGAGCCGTCGCTTTGCAGCACGTACAGCGGCTGGCGTTCATGCAGTACCTTGACTTCGATGCCGGACAGATTGAACAGGCCATAGAGGATGCCGGACATGGCCAGGGTCAGTATGGTCAGGTAGACCAGGACGCGCGGCCGCTGGAACATCTTCAGCGCCGGCTTGCCCTCCAGTTCGTCCATGGAGGCGTAGCGAATCAACCCCGTGGGACGGCCGATCTTGTCCATCACGGCGTCGCAGGCATCCAGGCACAGGGCGCAGGTAATGCAGCCTTCCTGCTGGCCATGACGGATATCGATGCCGGTGGGGCAAACCGCCACGCACTGGCCGCATTCGATGCAGTCGCCCTTGCCTTCCTCAATCTGCCCCTTCTTCAGCTTGCCGCGCGGTTCGCCACGGTTGTAGTCGTAGGCGGGCAGGATGGTTTCCTTGTCGTACATCACGCCCTGGATGCGGGCATAGGGGCAGAGCCAGAAGCAGACCTGTTCGCGCATATGGCCGGCGAACAGATAGGTAAAGAAGGTAAATACGGCTACGGAGGCCCAGGCCATGGGGCCGGCACTAAGGGTGAAAAAGCCCTTCCACATCTCGAACGCGTCACCGAACCAGAGGGTGAAGCTGATGCCGGTGAGCATGCCGATGGCGATCCAGATGACGTGCTTGAGCACCTTGATACGGATCTTGGTGAAGTCCCACGGCGCCTCGTCCAGCTTGCGGCGCTTCTGCGGTCCGCCCTCAAGCTTGTCCTCGATCCAGGTGAAGATATCGGTCCACACGGTCTGGAAGCAGAAATAGCCGCAGAACACGCGGCCGGCGATGGAGGTCACCACGGCCAGCAGGATGGCGAAGAACAGCAAGGTCAGGGAAAGCATCCACACATCCTGCGGCAGGATGGTGATGCCGAAGATGTGGAACTGGCGGCCGGGGATATCGAACAGGACGGCCTGGCGATCGCCCCAACGCAGGTATGGGCCAACGAAGAACACCAGCCAGACAGCCGCGGCGGCCCATTTCAGATTGCGGAAGCGGCCGGGCATGCGTTTGGCATGGATCGTCTCGTTGCCGGTGTTTACGTGCCAATAATGGGACTCGGCGTACAGATCATCTGCGTGCGCCTGCTTGTCGACCTGGTCGTTCACTGATACCTCCTGATGGACGGCGCCGGGCAGCGCCGTCACTGAATAAAGTCAGAGCAAATGCCCTGTTGAAAGCATGGTCTTTCAGCAGGCCACTGGCGATTCTCGCATCCCCCGGGGGGACTGTAATTGAAAAATATCAAGTTGGCGCCGCAGTATACAAAAAAAGAGGGGGACCATTCAGTCCCCCTCCATGCGACTACCGTTTTACGGCTTATTTTTTATCGCCGTCCTTGTAGATCAGGTTGTAACCCTTGATCACGAGGAATACGACGATGATCGTGGCTACTGCCACAGTCAGATACGACGCAATAGCTACCCAGTCAGTCATTGCAACACCCCTCTTGCTTGGGGTGACCGCGCCGCAGCGCGGTCACCTGCTTACGTTATTGAAGGTGTAAGGATGCGTTAACTCAGTTGGCACCCAGCTTGGACACGTATACAGCCAGCTTCTTGATGTCGGTCTCGTTCAGACGCTCGCCGAACTTCGGCATCACAGCATTGCGGCTCTGGGCGTCGGAAGGATCGTTGACACCGTGAGTAATGGTGTACTTGATGGCTTCCACCGAGCCGTCGCCGAAGCGCCAGATGCTGTCGGTCAGGTTGGGGGCGCCGAGGGCGTGCATGCCCTTGCCGTCCATACCGTGGCAGGCGAAGCAGGCCTTCTCCATGAACAGCGGGGAGGAGGTCGGCTGGCCCTGGGCGATGGCGTTGGCCAGCTGATCGATTTCAGCCTCGGTCATGGCCACACCCGCCTTGGCCGGCATCATGCCGGTACGGCCGTTGGTGATGGTCGCCACGATGGTGTCGATGTCGCCGCCGTACAGCCAGTCGTCGTCCACCAGGTTGGGGAAGCCGGGGTTACCCTGGCCGCCGCCGCCGTGGCAGGCCGCGCAGTTGTCGCCGAACAGCACCTTGGCGGAACGCACCACATACTCGGACAGTTCGCTGTCGGCAAGGATGGCGGAAGCGCTCATGTCCGGCAGTTTGTCTTCGTACTTGGCGCGTACCGACTGGATAGCGGCCACGTCCTGCTTGTACTCGCCGATCTGGGTCCAGCCCATCAGGCCGGTGGTCGCACCGCCGAACCAGGGCCACATCGGGTAGGCGATGCCATACAGCACCACCAGGATCCAGCTGGCATGCAGGCCGATCATCCACCACTTGGGCGGCTGATTTGCCAGCTCCGCCAGATTGTCATCCCACACGTGCCCAGTAGTCGGGGCACCGTACGGATTGTTTTGCTCGCTCATTTTTTATCCTCCGTATCGAAACGGTCGTCTTCGTCTATCGGAATGTGACGTTTTGATTCCAGTCTGGTCTTGTTCTTCGGGTGGAGTACGTACACAAACAGGGCCACCATGAGCAGGAAGATCCCTACGGTAGTGATCAGACCAACCCAGTCACTGGGGGTCATCGCGGCCCAGTCTGTGTGGAAGTACTCCTTGAGATTACTCACGGTAATCCACGCCCTCTTCGAACTTGACCATGGTTCCCAGTACCTGCAGGTAGGCAACAACGGCCTGCATCTCGCTCTTGCCGGTGATGGCAGAGGCGGTAGCGATGTCGTCCTCGGTGTACGGTACGCCGAGCATCTTCATCGCACGCATGCGCGAGGCGACGCGGCTGCCGTCGACCTTGTTGCTGTCCAGCCAGGGGTAGTTGGGCATCACAGATTCCGGCACCACGGAGCGCGGCGCACGGAGGTGCTGATAGTGCCATTCGTTGGAGTACTTGCTGCCGACACGGGCCAGGTCCGGACCGGTACGCTTGGAACCCCACTGGAAGGGGTGGTCGTACTGGGACTCGGAAGCCAGCGAGTAGTGGCCATAACGCTCCTTCTCGTCACGGAACGGACGAATCATCTGCGAATGGCACAGGTAGCAGCCTTCGCGGATGTAGACGTCACGACCGGCCAGCTCCAGGGCGGTGTAGGGGCGGACGCCCTCACCGGCCTTCCAGTCGGCCAGGGTCTGGCCGGCCTGGCGCTGCCAGACGATTTCCGGACGCTTGTTGTGCTCCATCGTGTTGTCGAGGAAGAACAGCGGCACGATTTCCACCAGACCGCCGACCGACAACAGCACGGCGAGCATCAGGAACATCACGAAAACGTTGCGTTCAACCTTGTCCTGCAGTTTGGTCGAATGAATTTGATCAGCCATTTTTTTTGAACTCCTCTCGCGCTTAGGCAGTCGCTGCGGCGGCGGAGCTGCTGCCCTGGCTCACGGCCTGGCGCACAGTCATCACCACGTTGTAGAGCATCACCACACCACCGGCCCAGAAGATCAGGCCGCCGATGGCACGCATTGCATAGTAGGGATGCATGGCGGCAACGGATTCGGCGAAGGTGTAGGTCAGGGTGCCGAACTCGTCGTAGTCACGCCACATCAGGCCCTGCATGATGCCGGAGACCCACATCGCGGTGATGTAGATCACGGTGCCGATGGTGGCCATCCAGAAGTGCAGGTTGACCAGGGAGGCGGAGTACATACGGGTGTTCCACAGCTTCTCGACCATGTGGTACAGCGCACCGGCGCCAACCATGGCCACCCAGCCCAGGGCACCGGAGTGCACGTGGCCGACGGTCCAGTCGGTGTAGTGGGACAGCGCGTTAACAGTCTTCGCCGACATGACCGGACCTTCGAAGGTGGACATGGCGTAGAAGGCCAGGGACATGATCAGGAAGCGCAGGATGTAGTCGGTACGCAGTTTGTCCCACGCGCCGGACAGGGTCATCATGCCGTTCACGGCACCGCCCCAGGACGGGATGATCATGGCCAGGGAAACGGCGGCACCCAGGGAGCCGGTCCAGTCAGGCAGGGCGGTGTACTGCAGGTGGTGCGCACCCAGCCAGACGTAGCCGAACATCAGGGCCCAGAAGTGGATGACGGACAGACGGTAGGAGAACACCGGACGACCGGCCTGCTTCGGCACGAAGTAGTACATGATGCCGAGGAAGCCTGCGGTCAGGTAGAAGCCTACTGCGTTATGGCCCCACCACCACTGAACCATGGCGTCCTGCACACCGGAGAACACGGAGTAGGACTTGAACAGTTCAACCGGGATGGCCAGGCTGTTGACCACGTGCAGATAGGTGATCATCACCATCATGCCGAGGAAGAACCAGTTGGACACATAGATGTGGCTGGTCTTGCGGCTGGCGATGGTCATCGCGAAGTTGAAAGCGAAGGACAGCCAGACCACGGCGATCAGCAGGTCGATGGGCCATTCCAGCTCGGCGTACTCCTTGCCCTGGGTAATGCCCAGCGGCAGGGTGACGACGGCCAGTACGATGATGGTGTTCCAGCCCCAGAAGGTGAACCACGCCATCTTGTCGCTCCACATCCGCACGGAGCAGGTACGCTGCACGGAGTAGAAGCCCGAAGCCATCAGCACGCAGCCGCCGAAGGCGAAGATGACCGCGTTGGTATGCAACGGACGCAGTCGACCGAAGGTGAGTTCGGCGATGTCAAAGTTCAACACCGGCCAAGCGAGCTGGGAGGCAATGAGTACGCCGACCAGGGTGCCTACCACCAGATAGACCACCGCCATGATGGTGAACCACCTGACGACCTCAAAGTTATATTTCTGTTCCGTTTGTGTCGCTTCCACGAGTTTCTCTCCTCTGTGTGAGCCAATGGTTAAACCAAGACCAACTTAAATATTTACCGCCCAAAAAAACCGTTGTTGAATTTTTCTCTGACAACCCCCATGCATGAACAAACCCAAACTGTTGTTATCTGGAGTGTGCGTATGCATGACTCCATGTTGTGGTACTCGCCAGGGCCGCGCGCCTGGGCGTGCGGTTGGCAAGGTGCTTGACTGTGCTGTTCCGTGGGAAGGCGGGAGGGTTGGCGGGAGGAGTTGTCATAGAGGCAACGCCCTGATAGGCCAATAAATTTTTTTTGCCTCCCCTAGGCGCGCCGATCGCAGTGTTCACGAACCCCTTACCGGAACTAGCGACCAAATATAGTCGAAGAGAAGATATCAGAACATTGATTTTTGTCAAACAAACTGGTGATTAACACACACCGGTTGAGTCATATCCCACAGCACAATTCATACTGTTTTTCTCGCGATTTTTCGCATTGCGCAGGCCGGCGCAATGGCGCACTTCATCACTCGGATATGGGGTTGCGGGCACAACTGCGCGACTGGCAGGCGAGGGCGTTGAGGCGGGGCAGATCGAGGATGCGGATGTGCTTGCGTTGCACGGTCAACAGCCTTTCATCCTGGAAGCGGGTGAACAGCCTGCTGACGGTCTCCACCACCAGGCCGAGATAGTTGCCGATGTCGTTGCGCGACATGCTGAGATTGAACTCGGTGGCGGAAAACCCCCGTTGCTGATAGCGGCCCGAGAGGCTGAGCAGGAGTGAGGCGAGGCGCTCCTCGGCATTTTTCTTACCCAGCAACATCAGCAGCGACTGCTCGTGCAGGATCTCCCGGCTCATGATCTTCAGTAGTTGATGACGCAGGGAGGGAATTTTTTCCGACAGTTCTTCCAGGCGGTCGAAGGGAATCTCGCACACGCTGGTCGTTTCCAGCGCCTTGGCGGCACACGGGTGTATATCGGTATGGATCGCGTCCAGTCCCACCAGTTCACCGGGCAGATGGAAGCCTATGACCTGTTCGTAGCCGTCTTCCGTGGGGATATAGGTCTTGATGGAGCCCGAGCGGACGGCATATATGGCCTGGAAAGGCTCGCTCACCTGAAACAGGTGCTCACCGCGCTTGATGGGGCGGCGACGCTTGATAATGCTGTCCAGCAAATCCAGATCGGCGCCATTGATGCCTACCGGCAGGCACAACTGGAACAGGCCGCAATCCTTGCAGGCTACCCGGATTGCCGATAAGTCTATGATATTGCTGGCTTTAGTCTGCGGCATGGGGGTGTGGCCGGCGCCTGGTCAAGTCAACCATGGCCGGTTTCAATGCTGTCGGGATGGTTATCGTCGTACATGTGCCGCACGGTTGCAACCAAACACTACGATCCTTCCCTCTTTTATTCTATCCGGACGCGGAAGTCGGTATGCTATGGGCGGCGGTTCAGCCGCTTATTAGGTAAGCGTACCCAGTATCAAGGAGTTCAAATGAGCGAGCGCAGGGCCACGGTTGCACGGGAGACCCTGGAAACCCGGATCGAAGCGAGCGTCGATCTGGACGGTAGCGGCGTGGGGCGGTTCGAGACCGGCGTGCCCTTTCTGGACCACATGTTGGACCAGGTGGCCCGGCATGGCCTCATCGACCTGCAGATCAACGCCCGTGGCGACCTCCACATCGATGCGCACCACACGGTGGAAGACATCGGTATTACCCTGGGTCAGGCATTTGCGCGCGCGGTAGGCGATAAAAAAGGCATACGGCGCTATGGACATGCCTATGTTCCCTTGGATGAGGCGCTGTCGCGGGTGGTGATCGATTTTTCCGGTCGCCCCGGCCTGGAGTATCAGGTGGACTATCCCCGCGCCCGTATCGGGGAGTTCGACGTCGACCTGCTGCTGGAGTTTTTTCAAGGTTTCGTCAATCATGCGCAGGTGACTCTGCACATCGACAATCTGCGTGGACGCAACGCACACCACATCGCCGAGACGGTATTCAAGGCCTTTGGCCGTGCCCTGCGCATGGCACTGGAGGCCGATCCGCGCATGCTCGGCGTGACCCCCTCCACCAAGGGCAGCCTGTGACGCGCGTTATCCGATACTCCCATATTTGATTCGATCCGGACTTCCTTCAACTATGACTACCGTTGCAGTCATCGACTACGGCATGGGCAATCTGCACTCCGTGGCCAAGGCGCTGGAGCATGTGGCCGACGGGCAGCAGGTGATCGTGACCCATGATCCGGAGCGTATCCGCGCTGCGGACCGGGTGGTGTTACCCGGCGTTGGCGCCATCCGCGACTGCATGGCGGAAATGGCACGCCAGGGCGTGGTCGACGTTATCCACGAAGTGGTGCGCGAAAAGCCTTTTCTCGGCGTCTGTGTCGGCATGCAGGCACTGATGGATTTCAGCGCCGAAAATGGCGGTACGCCATGTCTCGGCATCCTGCCCGGACGGGTCGAATATTTCGGCGACAGCCTGACGGCGCAAGACGGCGAGCGCCTCAAGGTGCCGCACATGGGGTGGAACCAGGTGCATCAGGAGAGGGCCCACCCGCTGTGGAGCGGTATTGCCCAGGATGCGCGTTTCTACTTTGTGCACAGCTATTATGTGCGGCCTTCAGAGTCCGCACTGACCGCAGCCAGCACCGAGTACGGCGTGAATTTCACCGCTGCCGTGGTGCGCGAGAATGTGTTCGCCGTACAGTTTCATCCGGAAAAAAGCCAGCATGCAGGCTTGGCGCTGTATGCCAATTTCCTGCGCTGGGACGGCAGTACCCCCTGACCACCAACCGACCTGTTCGCGCTGTAAAGAGGACTCAAGCGATGTTGCTGATACCCGCCATAGATCTCAAGGACGGCAAGTGCGTGCGCCTGCGTCAGGGACGAATGGAGGATTCGACGGTGTTTTCCGACGATCCGGTGGCCATGGCCGCGCGTTGGGTCGAGGCGGGGGCCCGGCGCCTGCATCTGGTCGATCTGAACGGCGCCTTCGAGGGGCGGCCCATGAATCGCGACGTGGTGCATGCCATCGCCGCCGCCTTTCCCGACCTGTCGATACAAGTGGGCGGCGGTATTCGCGACGAGGATACGGTGCAGGCCTATCTCGATGCCGGCGTGCAGTACGTAATCATCGGCACCAAGGCGGTGAATCACCCCGGTTTCATCGGTGACCTGTGCGCCGAATTCCCCGGTCACGTCATCGTCGGTCTGGACGCCAAAGAAGGCAAAGTCGCGATGGATGGCTGGTCCAAGTTGTCCAAGCACGATGTCATCGACCTGGCCCAGCATTTCGAACAGGACGGCGTGTCGGCCATCATCTACACCGATATCGGCCGCGACGGCATGATGTCCGGTTGCAATGTCGAGGCGACGGTGAAGCTGGCGCAAGCCGTGACCATACCCATCATCGCCTCCGGCGGCATTACTAATCTGGACGACATCCGCGCCTTGTGCGCGGTAGCCGACGAAGGCATAACCGGCGCCATTACCGGGCGCGCAATATACGAAGGCACGCTGGACTTCGCCGAAGGGCAGAAGCTGGCCGATGAACTCTGCCCTCAATGAGATATAAGGAGTCGGACTAAAGTCCGACCTACAGTAATGGGTCTAGCCAAACGTATCATTCCCTGTCTCGACGTGGACAACGGCCGCGTCGTCAAGGGCGTCAAGTTCCTGGATATCCGCGACGCGGGCGATCCGGTGGAGATCGCACGCCGCTACGATGAGCAGGGCGCCGACGAACTCACCTTCCTTGATATCACCGCATCGTCCGACAATCGCGAGACGATGGTGCATGTGGTGGAGCAGGTGGCGGGTGAGGTGTTCATCCCCCTTACCGTCGGCGGTGGTATCCGCACCAGCGCCGACATCCGCCGCATGCTCAATGCCGGCGCCGACAAGGTGGGCATCAATACCGCCGCCGTATTCAATCCCGAGTTCGTCAAGGAAGCGGCGGATCGTTTTGGCTCGCAGTGCATCGTCGTCGCCATTGACGCCAAAAGCGTGAGCGCGGCGGACGAGGCGCCGCGCTGGGAAATCTTCACCCACGGCGGCCGCAAGCCTACCGGCATCGATGCAGTGGAATGGGCGCGGCGCATGGTGGACTATGGTGCCGGCGAAATATTGCTGACCAGCATGGACCGTGACGGTACCAAGTCCGGTTTCGATCTGAACCTGGTGCGGGCGGTGTCGGAAGCCGTGCGGGTACCGGTGATTGCCTCGGGCGGCGTCGGCAATCTTGATCATCTGGTTGACGGCATTGTTCAGGGCCATGCCGATGCAGTGCTTGCCGCCAGCATTTTCCATTTTTGCGAGTACACCATCGAACAGGCCAAGCAACGCATGGCGCAGGCCGGTATCGAGGTACGGCTGTGACCTGGCTGGATGAAGTGAAATGGACCGCCGACGGCCTGGTGCCGGTGATTGCCCAGGAACAAGGCAGTGGCCGGGTACTGATGTTTGCCTGGATGAACCGCGAGGCACTGGAGTTGACCGCACGCGAAGGCCGTGCCGTTTACTGGTCACGTTCGCGCGGCAAATTGTGGCACAAGGGCGAGGAGTCCGGTAACGTGCAGCGGGTCAGGGAGATGCGTCTCGATTGCGACAACGACGTCATCCTGCTCAGCATCGAACAAGTCGGCGGCATCGCCTGCCATACCGGAAGGCACAGCTGCTTTTATAAGGTGTTTGACGGGAAAGAGTGGCGCAACGTCGACCCGGTGCTGAAAGATCCACAACAGATATACAACAAGCCGTCATGAGCGATATTCTTGAACAATTGTCGGACATGCTGGAACAGCGCAAAGGCGCTGATCCGGACAGCTCCTATGTGGCCAGGCTGTATAGCAAGGGACTGGACGGCATTCTGAAGAAGGTCGGCGAAGAAGCCACCGAAACGGTCATTGCGGCCAAGGGCGGCGACCATGGTCAGGTGATTTACGAAACGGCCGATCTCTGGTTCCACTGCATGGTGATGCTCAAGCACATGGGCCTGGAGCCCCAGGCAGTGCTGAATGAGCTGGAGCGGCGTTTCGGGCTGTCGGGGCTGGAGGAAAAGGCGAACCGGAGCAAGTGACGGTGGTCCAACTCCGGTAGGCGCATGAAGTCTGTAGCATATATAACGGTTCGGCGGCCGGGTGTCGCCGGATTTCCTAACAAGGCGGGGAGTTGAACTATGGCACCAAGTATCTGGCAACTGCTTATCGTTCTGGCGATCGTTATTCTTCTGTTCGGAACCAAGAAGCTGCGCAATATCGGCGGCGATCTCGGCGGCGCGATCAGGAATTTCCGCAGCTCGGTGAAGGAAGGCGAACAGCCGGCGGCAAAGGAAGGCGAGAAGCTGGAAGAGAAGAAGGAAGGCAGCGTTATCGAGGGTGAGGCCACCCGCGAGAAGGACAAGACCTGATCCCTCCGTTCCCGGGTAGGCGGTGCGATGTCCGGCTGGGCCGGCGCGCGGTGCCGAACCCGCAACTCGTAATCGGATAAATCATGTTCGACGTCGGCTTCTGGGAGCTGGTGGTTATCGGTATCGTGGCCCTGTTGGTACTGGGGCCCGAGCGCCTGCCTGTGGTCGCCCGTACCGTGGGTCTGTGGTACGGCAAGGCACGGTATTTTGTCGGAACCGTGAAAGCGGACATCGACCGGGAACTCAAGGCCGAAGAGCTCAAGCGCATCGTCGGGCAGCAGGCGAAGAGCGAAGGCCTGTACGACATGATGGATGAAGCCAAGGCGTCATTGCAGGAAATCAAGAGCGGACTGCAAGGCATGGACAAGCCTGCCGAACTGGTAGGACTTGAAGAACCGTCTGATCCGGCCAAGGCCGATACCGGCGCCAAGCCGGACAAGGATGCGCCGCAGCCATGACCGACAAACAGGATAGCGGCAACGGCACTCCCGAGGTGGAGCAGCCTTTCATCTCCCATCTGATCGAACTGCGCGATCGCCTGCTGCGTGCCGTTCTCGTGGTACTGGTGATCTTTCTCGGCTTGTTCTATTTCGCCAACGACATCTATGCGCTGTTGGCCGAGCCCTTGCTGGCGCACCTGCCCGAAGGCGGCTCGATGATCGCCACCGAAGTGGCCTCGCCTTTTCTTACCCCGCTCAAGCTGACCCTGGTGACCGCGGTTTTTGTTGCCATTCCGTATCTGCTGTACCAGATGTGGGCCTTTGTTGCTCCCGGTCTGTACGCCCACGAGCGACGCCTGATCATGCCGCTGCTGGTCTCCAGCACCCTGCTGTTCTACGCCGGCATGGCCTTCGCGTATTTTGTGGTGTTCCCGCTGGTATTCGGCTTCTTTACCGCCGCCGCGCCCGAAGGTGTTGCGGTAATGACGGATATCAATCAATACCTGGACTTCGTGCTCAAGCTGTTTTTCGCCTTCGGTGTGGCGTTCGAGGTACCCATCGCCACCATCCTGCTGGTCTGGATGGGAGTGGTGACGCCGGAGGGGTTGGTCGCGAAACGCCCTTACATAATCGTCGGTGCGTTTGTCATCGGTATGCTGCTCACCCCGCCGGATATCTTTTCGCAGACCCTGCTGGCGGTGCCGATGTGGATACTGTTCGAGGTCGGTGTGTACTTCTCCCGCCACTTCGTGCGCACGGAGCCGGCAGAGGACGATAATCTCGACAGCGACGAGAAAATGGAAGAAACCCTCGATCGCTATGTCCGCGACGAAGAAGCTCTGCAAAAGGAACTGGACGTTTGGCAGGACGATGACAAGGGCGCAACGCCCAAAGAGTGACGCGGACGGACGTCCGCGTCACGGCTTCTGCTACGACGCTTCGCGGTGTAACAGACGGTAAACCACCGGTATCAGCAGCAGGGTTACCAGCAACGAGATGCCGAGGCCGAAGATGATGGCGACGGCCAGCGGTTGCAACATCTCTGAACCTTCTCCCAATCCCAGGGCCAGCGGCGTCATACCAGCTACCGTGGTCAGGGTGGTCATCAGTATCGGACGCAGGCGCAGGCGTGCCGCGGTGACGATGGCCTCACGCAGAGGCATGCCCTGCCGGCGCGTGATCTCCACATACTCCACCAGCACGATGGCGTTGTTTACCACGATGCCAGCCAGCATGATCATGCCGAGCCATACCGGCATGGACAAGGTAAGCCCGCTCACCAGCAAGCCGACGGCCACGCCCACCGCCGCAAAGGGGATGGACAGCAGGATTACCAGCGGATTGCGCAGCGACTCGTATTGCACCGCCATCACCACGAACACCAGAAAAACCGCCAGCGCCAGCAACAACAGGCCGAGATTGCGTCCCTCGGTGAGCGCCTTCAATTCACCGCCGTCATACCATACATAGCCCTCCGGCAACTTCACGGTCGCCATCTCCTGATAGATGCGGTCGTAGGCCTCGCTGAGTGAGGTTCCGGGGACCAGGCTGGCACTTATTTCGACGATGCGGCGCTGGTTGTCGCGCCGTATTTCCGAAGGCGTGGCCACGAGGGCCACACGGGCGAGATCGCCGAGGCGCAGCGGAATACCGCTGCCGCTATAGAGCACCAGCTGTTCCAGGGCCAGCGGGGTGTCCACCGCGCGCCGTGGCAGGCGCAGGCGTATGTCTATGCTGCGGTCATGTTCGATGAAGTCGGTAACGATTTCACCCTCCAGAGCCCGGCGCAGGGCACGTCCCACATCTTCGGCATCCAGGCCAAGGGCTGCGGCACGTTGCCGGTCGAGGGTAATGGCCAGTTCCTGACGCTGCTCCTCCGCCGAGTGCATTATGTTGCTGAGGCCGGGGATCTTCTTGAGGCGGTCGACGACCGTGTCCGCCACCTGCGCCAGAACTTCGAGGTCCGTGCCCTGGATACGGAGGCTTAGATCATCATCACCACTGCCGATGCGGATGCCGCGAATGCCGCGGCTGCGCATACGCACGCGCATCCCGGCAAGTTCCTCTTTGGCCACTTCCTTGCGCATGCGGGCGATCCAGTCGTTGCTGCTTACATTACGCTGTTCGCGCGGCACCAGCTGGATCATTATGGAGCCGCTGTTGCTCGATTCGCGTTCGGTACGGCCGAAGATGAAGCCGCCTACCGTGGCAAATACGCGGGCCACTTCCGGCTGGCGGCGGAACAGGTCTTCCAGCCGATGTGCGCTGCGATCCATTTCCTCGACGGAAACGCCGGGGTCGGCGGTGAGATATACCTGCACCTGGCCGTCGTCCATGCTGGGGAGAAATTCCTGCGGGCCCCCGAACACGGGAAGAGTGAATACCAGCGCCGCCAGCAGTGCGGCGGCCAGCAGCAGTTGTGCCCACAGCCGATCAATCAGCCAGCCGACCACGGCGGCGTAGCGTTCCTGCACATGGCCGATGAAGCCGTCAACGATGCGACGCAGGCGTCCCCTTTCGACGCTGCGCACCTGTACCGCCAGGGCCGGCACCAGCGTCAGTGCCACCACCATGGAGGCGAGGATGGCGGCGGAAATCGTGAAGATGAGTTCGCGGAACAGCAGCCCCACCAGGCCGCTGATGAACAGAAACGGCAGCACTGCCGCCAGGTTGGTGGAGGTGGACGCAATGATGGCGCCGTGAATTTCACTGGCGGCATGGATGCCCGCCTCCCTCGGTGCCTCGCCTTCACGTTGGTGCCGCTGGATGTTTTCCAGCATCACGATGGTGTTGTCCACCAGCATGCCGACGCCCAGCGCGAGGCCGCCCAGCGTCATCATGTTGAAGGTGAGATCGCCGAGCCCCATAAGCACGAAGGTGACCATGATGGCGAGCGGGATGGCGCTGCCGATGATCAGCGTGCGGCGCAGATTGCCGAGGAACAGATAGACCACCGCCATGGCCAGCAGGGTGCCGGACAGCGCCGCCTGACTGGCGCTGTTGAGCGCATTGCGGACATAGACGGACTGGTCGTCGACGCCGAAAATCTCCGCATCTTCCAGCAACAGGTTTTGCTGTCGTAACCAGTCCATCCGTTCCTTCACGGCATCGACCACCGCCACCGTATTGGCGGTCGGCTGCTTCTGGATGGATATCTTTACGCCCGGTGTGCCGTTGAGGCGCACCTTGATGCGCTCGTCGGCATGGGTGTCGAGCACCTGCATGACTTCGTCGAGGCGGATAGTGGTGCCGTCCTTGAGACGCAATGGCAGTGCGGCTATCTCCTGAACGCTCTGGAAACGTGCTGCAGTGCGCCCGCCCAGCTCGCGCCGTTCCATGGTGAGGCGGCCGGCAGGCAGTTCCACGTTGCCGCGTTGCAGGGCCGTTATTACGTCGTTGAGGCTGAGGCCGCTGGCGGCGAGGCGCTCCTGGTCCGGCAGCAGCTGAATTTCGCGTACCAGGCCACCGCCGACTTCCACTGCCGCCACGCCGGGGAGGTTGAGAAACTGCTTTGCGAAATCATAGTCGACCCAGTCGCGCAGCTTGATCGGATCGAGGGTTGCTGAGCTGACAATGAATTCCGCCACGGGAATCTGCGAGGGATCGCGCTTGAAGATAGTGGGCGGATCGATACTGGTGGGAAGAAAACGTTTGGCACGATCAAGGCGGGTGCTGGCGTCACGCAAGGCAATGTCGATGTCCTTGCCGTAGTCGAACATCAGTTCCACCGAGCTGTTGCCTTCGCTGGTGCGTGACTGTACACCGATGGCGTCCTCGGTGATGGCGAGCTGCTCCTCCAGCTGGCGCGTTATGCGGTCCTCCATGATGTTGGCCGGTACACCGGGATCGATGACGCGTACCTGGATTTCCGGATAGATGATGTGCGGCAGCAGGTCGACGGCAAGGCGGCCCAGCGCGAAAAAACCGAGAACCACCACCGTCAGGGCAAGCATGACGACGCCGATGGGATGATGGATGGACCAGGCAGCAATGCTGCCGTGTCCTCCGGGTGTTACGCCGCTCATGAGGCTGGTGCCGTTGCAGCGACCCGCTTTACCGGTGTGCCCGGCGCGAGTCCGAGAAAACCTTTGATGATGACATCGGTCCCTGCTTCGGGGCCGGAAAGCAGTTCGATATCCTCGCCCAGCTGCATGCCGCTTACCACGGCGGTGCGCTGTGCCTTGCCCGCAGCGTCGATGGTATAGACGAACTCGCCGCTGTTGTCGCGCCGCAGGGCGGCAAAGGGTATGACCCGGCGCATTTGTGGCCGGCCGGTGAACCGGACACGGCAGAGTTGCCCGGGACGGGCGCCCGCCGGCACCGGATCCAGAGTCACCTCCACCACGCCCTGGCGGGTGGCGGCGTCGATGGCGGGATGGATACGCAGGATGCGGCCGGCAAAGGCCTCGGCACCCAGGGCGTCGATATGGATGCGCACGCTGTCCCCGGGGGCCAGCGAGGGAATCAGCAATTCGGAAACCGTGGTGGTGGTTATCAGGGAGGTGAGATCGGTCAGGGTCAGCACATGGGTGAATCCCTGTACGACGTCGCCGGGCTCGGCCCGGCGCTCGCTGATGACGCCGGTGAAGGGGGCCGTGACGCGGGTATAACCGAGCCGGGTACGCAGCAGCTGCTCTTCCGCCAGCGCAACATCCAGCGCGGTGCGGGCCCGCGCCAACTCCTCTTCGCTGATGAGGTGATTGCGAATCAGCCGTTCCAGCCGCCCCAGGTCCAGTTCCACCTGCCGGCGCTGGGCTTCGCTTTTGCGCAGTTCCGCCGCCAGCAGTGTGTCATCGAGCTGCAGCAGCAGTTCGCCCCGCCGCACCACATCACCCGCAAAGTGGGGCAGGGCGACGATGCGTCCCTCTTCCTGGGAGAGAATCTGGATCTGACGCTGTGCCTGCAGTGAGCCGGTTCGCACCGCGCTAGGCGCGATCTCCGCGTGCCGCACGGCGCCAGTTTCGACCATGTGGCTGGCGGCCGCCGGGGCCGCGGCGGTCTTTGCCGGGGCCTCCTGCCGCGAGCAGGCGGCCAGCAAAGCGAAGAGCATGAAGGAGATGAGGGCTATGGGGCGATGCATGACCAAGTTCCTGATGGACCTGGCGCAGGTTAGCCGAAAACGCCGGCAGCGAACAGCTTGCCTACGGCGGCGCAGGGAGGGCAACATAAGCAGGTCACTTACAAAATAACAGGATGGAGGGGGAGCAACAATGTTTAATTGGATCAAAGGGGGCCTGCTTTTCGGCCTGGGGCTTTTGCTTGCCGGGACCGCCCTGGCCAAGGATGAGATCATCTTTTCCACCGCACCGACCCAGACGCCGGAGCAGACCGTCAAGCTGTATACGCCGCTGCTCAACTACCTGAGCCAGGTTACCGGCAAGCAGTTCATAATCAAGCCGGCCAAGAATTATCTCGAATACAATAACGGCACCCTGCAGAACGCCTATGACATGGTGTTTGACGGGCCGCATTACACCGGCTGGCGTATGGAGCGCCAGGGAGCAGTACCGGTGGCGCGCCTGCCCGGCGCCATCAGCATCGTGGTGGTCGTGCGTGACGACGGCAATATCCGACAGCTGGACGACTTGATCGGCAAGAACGTCTGCGCCTTCAGTTCCCCCAACATGCTGACCATGGATTTTCTCAATTACTTCCGCAACCCGGCCCGGCAGCCGAACATGCTGCGGGTGGAGGGGTTCAAGGCCCTGAACGAATGTCTCAGGAGCGGCCGGGGCGATGCGGCCGTGCTGCGTGATCAGGTGTGGGCGAAGCAGGATCAAGCCGGCCTGCGCCTGATTGAGCACACCTTCCGCAAGCATCCCGAGCGCACCTTTTCAGTGAGTCGCGAGGTTGAGCCGGAGATCAGGGAAAAGATTGCCGCCGCCTTGATCAGCGAAGAAGGCAACAAAGTGGCTGCGCCGCTGCTGGAAGTGTTCAAGAAGGACAGGTTCATCGCCGCCGAGCCCAAAACATATGAAGGGCTGGGAGAGTTGCTGGCGCCGGTATGGGGTTTCCAGTAGCGCTGGGGATCGCCGCAGGGAGCGGCCTGGCTGTGATTTGGTGGGCCCACCAGGACTTGAACCTGGAACCAAAGGATTATGAGTCCTCTGCTCTAACCAATTGAGCTATAGGCCCCTGAAACGCGCTGCGCCCGGAGGTGGGCCTCCGGGCGCAGCAAGTATACCCGTAGATGCGGGACGGATCAGCCTTCCGAATCGAGGAAGCTGCGCAGTTGTTCCGACCGGCTGGGATGGCGCAGCTTGCGCAGCGCCTTGGCCTCGATCTGCCGGATGCGCTCGCGGGTGACGTCGAACTGCTTGCCGACTTCTTCCAGGGTATGGTCGGTGTTCATGTCGATGCCGAAGCGCATGCGCAGCACTTTGGATTCGCGCGCGGTGAGTCCTTCCAGCACTTGCTGGGTTGCCTCCCGCAGCCCCTCGACCGTGGCGTATTCCACCGGTGACATGACGTTGCTGTCCTCGATGAAATCGCCCAGATGCGAGTCTTCGTCGTCGCCGATGGGGGTCTCCATGGAGATCGGTTCCTTGGCGATCTTGAGCACCTTGCGCACCTTGTCTTCCGGCATTTCCATGCGCTTGGCCAACTCTTCCGGCGTCGCCTCGCGACCCATCTCCTGCAACATCTGGCGGCTGATGCGGTTCAGCTTGTTGATGGTCTCGATCATATGCACCGGGATACGGATGGTGCGGGCCTGGTCCGCAATGGAGCGGGTGATGGCCTGGCGAATCCACCAGGTGGCATAGGTGGAGAATTTGTAGCCGCGGCGGTATTCGAACTTGTCCACCGCCTTCATCAGGCCGATGTTGCCCTCCTGGATCAGATCCAGGAACTGCAGGCCGCGGTTGGTGTATTTCTTGGCGATGGAAATAACCAGACGCAGGTTGGCTTCCACCATTTCCTTCTTGGCGCGCCGTGCCTTGGCCTCACCGATGGACATCTTGCGATTGATGTCCTTGATGTCGGTAATGGTCATGCCGCACTCCTGCTCCAGGCTGATGAGCTTCTCCTGGGTCTTGCGCACATCGTCGGCGGCCGCCTGCAGATCCTTGGCGTAACCCTTGCCGTTCTTGGTGTGCTTGTCGAGCCACTTGAGATTGGTCTCGTTGTCGGGGAAGGAGGTGATGAACTCCTTGCGCGGCATGCGGCCCTTGGTGACGCACAGGTCCATGATGACGCGTTCATGGGTGCGGATACGCTCAACCAGTTCGCGCAGGTTGGCCACCAGACGATCGATCATCTTCGGCGCCAGCTTGAACTCCATGAAGGTCGCGGTGAGCTCTTCAGTCAGCTTCTTGGTACGGGCGTGATCCTTGCCGTGCTTGGCCAGGGCGGCGGTGAGTTTGCCGTGCAGGTCGCGCAGTGTTTCCATGCGCACACGCACTTCCTCGATATCGAGGCCGGTGTCGGCGGCTTCTTCGTCGCTGCTGCCGTCGCCTTCTTCGTCCTCTTCTTCCTCGTCGGCGCCGGCTTCAAGGTCGGAGCCTGCTTCGATGTTTTCGGGTATGGCTTCTGCCGGTGCATCGACATCCATGAAGCCGGTGACGATGTCGCCCAGGCGGGTGGTGCCCGATGCGATCTGATCGAATTCACCGAGCAGGATGGCAATGGTTTCCGGATGGGACGCCAGCGATTCCAGCATCTGGTTCATGCCGTCTTCAATGCGCTTGGCGATCTTGATTTCGCCTTCGCGGGTCAGCAGTTCCACCGCACCCATTTCGCGCATGTACATGCGCACCGGATCGGTGGTACGGCCGAACTCGCTGTCTACCGATGCGAGCGCGGCGGCCGCTTCTTCCGCGGCATCTTCGTCGTCGGCGGTCACGGCATTGTCGGAGATGAGCAGGCTGTCGGCATCCGGCGCCTGTTCATGCACCAATATGCCCATGTCGTTGATCATGCCGATGATGTCTTCGATCTGTTCCGGATCGACGATGCCGTCCGGGAGGTGATCGTTTACCTCGGCATAGGTCAGGAATCCCTGTTCCTTGCCCTTGGAAATAAGCATTTTCAGCTGTGACTGCTGATCTTGATCCATCATCTTGATGTTACCCGCAACATGGCGCCCCCGATCCCTGAGAGCCGAATAATGAGAAAAATCGCACTAGTATATACTATAGCCGCCCCGCTCCGCAGCCACCGGACGGGATTCCCGCCAGATATCAACCGCCGCCCTTAACCAATTGACCGTATTCGGTCTTTTCCGCTTCGCTGAGCTCGGCAAAGCGCTGTTCCAGTTCCAGTCGGCGCTGTCGGCGCAACTGCTGGAGCAGGCGGGCCAGGGTGTCGCAAAACTCCTGCTCCAGGTTGTCCTCTTCCGCGGACAGCAGCATGTCGCGCTGGGCCAGGGCAAACAGATGCCTGCCCTGGTCGCTTTCGCGCCAATGTTCCAGCAGGGCTCCTGTGGTTAAATGCGGGTGCTGCCGAAGCAGATCAAGCATTTCCATCAACAGCTGTGTACCCGGCAGCTGCAGCCCGGCCAGCTGTTGCGGCTCCCCGGCCAGTTGCGCCAGGGCCGGCCGTTGCAGTAGCAAGGCGATGGCACTGCGCACCAGCGAAGGTTGCTGACGGGAGGCGGCCGTTGCCGGCTTTTTCACCGTCACCGCCTGTGCTGCGGGTTTGGGAGGCTCCGCTTCCCCACCCAGCATGCGTTCCAGGGTATCGGGCTCCATGTGCGCCAGCCGGGCCAGGCGATTCAGCATCAGGTGGCGATACACCCCTGGCGGCAGCTTCGACAGATACGGCCGGCAAAGTTCCACCAGCCGGGCCCGCCCGTCCAGCCGGCTGATGTCCGCCTGTTTGCTCATTTGCCCGAAGAAGTACTCGGAGAGCGGCTGCGCCTGGTCGATCAACTGCTCAAACCCGTCCTTGCCTGCGCTGCGCACCAGCGTGTCCGGGTCTTCCCCTTCCGGAAGGAACATGAAGTGTAGTTGATGCCCTTCGCGCATCAAGGGTAGCGCGTTTTCCAGTCCGCGCCAGGCGGCGTCGCGGCCGGCGCGGTCGCCGTCGAAGCAGAACACGACCTCGCTGGTGGTGCGGAACAGCCGCTCCAGGTGCTCCTTGGTAACGGCGGTGCCGAGGGTGGCGACGGCATAGCGGATGCCGAACTGCGCCAGGGCCACCACGTCCATATAACCTTCCACCACCAGCAGGCGCGGGATTTCGCGCAGCGCCTGCCTCGCCTCATACAGCCCGTACAACTCGCGCCCCTTGTGGAAGATGGGCGTCTCGGGCGAGTTGAGATACTTGGGCTCGCCCTTGTCCAGGATCCTGCCGCCGAAGGCGATGATGCGGCCGCGGGTGTCGCGGATCGGGAACATGATGCGATCGCGGAAGCGGTCGTAGCGGCGGCCGTCGTCCTTTTCGATCAGCATGCCGATGGTGAGCAGCCTGTCCTGCCGTTCCTTGTCGGTACCCAGCGCCTTGAGCAGGTTGTCCCAGCCGTCGGCGGCGTAGCCGATACCGAAGGCGGCGGCGATCTCGCCGGACAGGCCGCGCCGCTTCAGGTAGTCGATGGCGCGCTGGCGCTGCGGATGGCGGCGCAGCTGCTGTTGGTAATGCTGCGCGCTTTGTTCCATCAATTCGTACAGCGGCTGCGGCGACGGGCCGCGCGGCGCACTGTCGCCGCCTTCGCGCGGCACGGTCAGGCCGGCACCGGCGGCCAGCTTTTCCACCGCCTCGACGAAGTCGAGGTGTTCATACTCCATCAGAAAGCCGAGCGCGGTGCCGTGGGCACCGCAGCCGAAGCAGTGATAGAACTGCTTGCTCTGGCTGACCGTGAACGAGGGGGTCTTCTCGTTGTGAAACGGGCAACAGGCGACGTGTTCCCGGCCCTTCTTCCGCAGCGGCACGCGCGCATCGATCACGTCGACGATATCGACGCGGCTGATCAGTTCATCGATGAATTGCTGGGGAATGCGGCCGGCCATAGGCCTATTCTAGGAGGTTATGGGTAACGCGGCATCTCCCGCCCGCGGCGGAAAACGCGGAGAAACTCAGGCGGAGAGCCGGGCTTTGAGGCGGGCGCTGACGGCGCCCATGTCGGCGCGGCCCTGCAACTGTGCCTTGAGCGGGCCCATCACCTTGCCCATGTCCTTGGCCGAACTGGCGCCGGTGGCGGCAATGGTCTGCTCGATGATGGCGTCGACTTCCGCGTCGGAAAGCTGGGCCGGCATGTAGGACTGGATCAGCTCCAGTTCATACTTCTCTTTGGCGGCAAGATCGGTACGGCCGGCGGCTTCGAACTGGGTGATGGAGTCGCGGCGCTGCTTCACCATCTTTTCCAGCACGGCCAGTACCTGGCTGTCGTCCAGCACGATACGCTCGTCCACCTCGCGCTGCTTGACGGCGGCGAGGATCAGACGGACGGTGCCGAGACGATCTTTGTCCTTGGCGCGCATCGACTCCTTCATATCGGTGTCGAGGCGCTGCTTGAGGGTTTCCTGGCTCATGCCGTGAAGGGCCTCAAGAATGGGGGCAGGGACGTATTAGTACAGACGCACCAGGCGGGACTGCTGACGCTGCACCTTCTTCTGCTGGCGCTTTACCGCGGCAGCCTTCTGGCGCTTGCGGATGGACGTCGGCTTTTCGTAGTGCTGGCGCTCGCGCACCTCGGCCAGGATACCGGCCTTCTCACAGCTGCGCTTGAAGCGACGCAGGGCAAAATCGAACGGCTCGTTCTCTTTGACGCGGACAGACGGCATGAAACTTCCTACCTCGAAAATGGTGACCGCCGGGCGGCCGGGATACAGTGAACGCGCAATTCTAATGATCCACCGGGCAAAATGCAAAGGGGGGTGATTGCGGTAGCCGGCGAGGGGGGACAAAACCCTTGCGGCCGGCCGGCCGGCTCCGGACAATGCGCCCCTATGTCCGACAGCCTGCTAGTACTCGGTATCGAAACCTCCTGCGATGAGACCGGGGTCGCCCTCTACCACGGCGGGCGCGGCCTGCTGGCTCATGTACTGCACAGCCAGGTGCCGCTCCATGCCGAATATGGCGGGGTGGTGCCGGAACTGGCCTCGCGCGACCACGTGCGCCGGCTGCTGCCCCTGTTGCACGAGTGTCTGGAGCAGGCCGGGGTCCGCCGCCGGGAGATCGGCGGGGTGGCCTACACCGCCGGGCCGGGCCTCATAGGCGCGCTGCTGGTGGGGGCATCGGCGGGGCGCAGCCTGGCCTTCGGCTGGGGCGTGCCGGCGGTGGGGGTGCACCATATGGAAGGGCACCTGCTGGCGCCGATGCTGGAGGCCGACCCACCCGAATTCCCCTTCGTCGCCCTGCTGGTGTCCGGTGGCCACACCCAACTGGTGCGGGTGGACGGCATCGGCCGCTACACCCTGCTGGGTGAGTCGCTGGACGATGCCGCTGGCGAGGCCTTCGACAAGACCGCCAAGCTGCTCGGCCTGGGTTATCCCGGCGGCCCTGCGCTGGCGAAGCTGGCGCTGCAGGGCGATCCGGCCCGCTTCACCTTCCCGCGGCCGATGACCGATCGCCCCGGCCTCGATTTCAGCTTCTCCGGTCTCAAGACCTTTGCCCTCACCACCTTGCAGCAGCACGGCCTGGAGGCCTCCGCCGACATTGCCCGCGCCTTCGAGGATGCGGTGGTGGAGACCCTGGCCATCAAGTGCCGCCGGGTATTGAAGCAGACCGGCTTGAAGCGGCTGGTCATGGCCGGCGGCGTCAGCGCCAACCGCCAGCTGCGGCAGCGGCTGGCCGAGATCGCCGCGGAGGAGGGCGCGCGGGTGTATTACCCGCGGCCGGAATTCTGTACCGACAATGGGGCGATGATCGCCTATGCCGGTTATCTGCGCCTGCGCGCCGGCCAGCACGAGCCGCTGGCCATACGGGCACAGCCGAGATGGCCGATGGAGAGGCTGACGGCGCCGTAATGGGATTAAAAATTCAAGATTCAAAATTCAAGATTGAAAGGCGGAAGAAACCCAGTCATGTTCTTTTTGAATTTTGAATTATTTTTTCCCGATCCTCTTCTCTTCCCCTGCCAGCAGGCGCCGGATATTGGCCTGGTGGCGCCACAGCAGGAATACGCTCATCACCGCCGCCATGGCGATGAAGGGCGTGCGGCCGTCGAGCCATGCCATATAGAACGGCGCCAGCACCGAGGCGGTGAGCGCCGACAGCGAGGAAATGCGGAACACCGCGGCCATGGCGACCCAGGTGAGGATTGCGGCCAGGGCCACCGGCCAGGACAGGCCGAGCAGCACGCCCACCGCGGTGGCCACACCCTTGCCGCCCTTGAAGCCGAAGAACACCGGATACAGATGACCCAGGAAGGCCGCCATGGCGACCGCTGCCAGGATGACGGGATCGGTGGTGAGGAGGCGGGCGATGAGCACCGGGATCAGGCCCTTGACCAGATCGCCGACCAGGGTCAGTGCGGCGAGCTTCTTGCCGCCGAAGCGCAGCACGTTGGTGGCGCCGGGATTGCCCGAGCCCTGGGTGCGCGGATCGGGCAGGCCCAGCAGGCGGCACAGAATGATGGCGGCGGAGAGTGAGCCGAGCAGGTAGGCGCCGGCGACGAGTGCAACATCGATAATGTTCATAAGGGACGAACCGGAGACAGGGGAGCAAAATCTACCACAAGTTCGCCCTTGTATCTTTCACCTTTTCCCTTGTACCTTTCCCGCCCATGGACATCATTTATCTCAACGACCTCAAGATCGATACCGTCATCGGCATCTACGACTGGGAACGGCGCATCCGCCAGACCGTGAGCCTCGACCTGGAAATGGCCGCCGATATCCGCAAGGCCGCCGCCAGCGACAGCATCGAGGACACCCTCAACTACAAGGCCGTGGCCAAGCGCCTGATCCAGTTCGTCGGCGACAGCCAGTTCCAGCTGGTGGAGACGCTGACCGAGCGTGTCGCCGACATCATTCTCGGCGAGTTCAACGTGTCGTGGGTGCGGGTGCGGCTCAACAAGAAGGGGGCGGTGCGCTACGCCGGCGACGTGGGCGTGATCATCGAGCGCGGCAGCAAGCCCTGAATGGCCCGCGTCTATGTCAGTATCGGCAGCAACATCGGGCGTGAGCAAAACATCCGCTCCGGCGTGGCCGAGCTCACCGCAGGTTTCGGCCCCCTGATCCTGTCCTCGGTGTACGAAAGCGAGGCGGTGGGTTTCTCAGGCGACAGTTTCTACAATCTGGTGGCCGGTTTCGCTACAGCACTCACGCCGCAGCAGGTGGCGGAACAGCTGCGCGCCATCGAGGAACGCCACGGCCGGGTGCGCAACGGCCCGCGTTTTTCCTCCCGTACCCTCGATATCGACCTGCTGCTCTACGACGATCTCGTGCTGCACGAGGGCAAGCTCGATATCCCCCGCGACGAAATCACCCGCAACGCCTTCGTCCTGTGGCCGTTGGCCGAGATCGCGCCAGAGCTGAAGCACCCCGAGCTGGGGACGAGCTACGCCGCCTTGTGGGAGTCCTTTGACAAGGCGAGCCAGCCCCTGTGGCCGGTGCCGTTTTCCTTCTGAATCAACCGCTGATCTGCGACAGTCCGCCGCGCAGGCGGTTGATGAAGCCGGACAACTGCGCCGGCAATCGGCGTTGCGGCGTTTCCTCCACCGGTTCCACCGCATGGCGCACAGCGATCTGCGGCGCATTCCTGAGCAGCCGATGATGCTGCAGCGCCGATTGCACGCTGCGTGACAACAGTCCCCGGCTGATGGGTTTGGGCAGGAAGCGGTAGATCTGGCCTTGATTGATCAGGTCGATGAGGGTGTTGTTGTCGCGGAAGCGCGTCACCACCACGGTCACCACATGAGGCCGGTAGCGCTTGAGCGCCTTGATGGTGGCGCTGGCGTCCTCGTCGTTGATGCGCAGGTCGGTGATGACCACGCCGATATCCTGCTGCATCAGCAGCTCCATCGCCTGCTCCAGGCTGTGCGCCCAGTGCAGCCTGCATTCCCGATCGCAATTCTGGCCGGCGATATCCCGTATGGTATTGCCCGCACCGGCCTCTTCATCTTCGATGACCAGGACATTGACGGGTTGCGCAGCGGGTGCGGTGGTGACGTACTGGTAGGCCTCGGCCATACGCAGGCCGATTTGCGCCGCCTGGCCTACGGTCTGCCGCAGCTCCTGCATATTCCACGGCTTGCTGATGTAGCGGTAGATCTCGCCGTCGTTGACGGCCGCCATCGCCGCCTCAAGGTCGGAGTAGCCGGTGAGCAGGATGCGCATGGTCGCCGGAGATATTTCGCGCGCCTGACGCAGAAGTTCCGCGCCCAGCATGATCGGCATGCGCTGATCGCTGACGATGACGTGCACCCGCTCGTCGCGCAGCCAGTTCAGCGCCTGATGGGCGTCGGCGGTGCTCAGCACGCGGTAGTCCGCGCGGAACAGCGGCGTGAGCGAACGCAGTATGCGTTCCTCGTCGTCCACAAACAGCAAGGTCGGTTTGCTCATGATCCGGCGTCCATCGGCAGATGATTACGATGCCACGGCCAACGTTTCCTGCTGGCCGTGCGGCAGGGGCAGGCGCACGACGAAGCGGGTGCCCTGACCGACTCTGGAGGCGACGCGTATATCGCCGCCGTGTTCCTGGATAATCTGGTAGGCGATGGCCAATCCGAGCCCGGTGCCCTGGCCGATGGGTTTGGTGGTGAAGAACGGGTCAAATACCTTGGCGATCACTTCTGGCGGCATGCCCTTGCCGTTGTCCTCCACGACGATGTGGACCCGGCTATTTTCCACATAGGTGCGCAGCAGGATGGTGCCCTGCTGTTCTATCGCCTGGGCCGCGTTGGTGATCAGGTTGAGGAACACCTGGTTGAGTTTGGACGGCATGCAGCGCAGGGCGGGAAGGTCGCCGTATTTTCTGACGATCTGTACCCGGTGCTTGAGCGTGTTGTGGGCAATCTTGAGTGTGGTTTCCAAACAGTCGTTGATGTCGATGTCGTCGGACATGGCCTGATCGACACGGCTGAAATCCTTCAGGCTGCTGACCAGGTCGGCGATCTGGCCGATGCCGTAGAGGGTGTCGCCGAGCAGTGCTTCGGTCTCGTCGTTGCCGCCCAGATCGGCGTGCTGTTGCCGTACCTCCCCCAGTTGCAGTGCAATGGCGTCCTCGCTGCTGTCCGCCGACTCCATCATGTGCAGCAGCAGGGAGTAGCCGTCGAGGGTCGCCGCCTGCATGCGCTGACGTTCGAGAAACAGTTCGACGTTGTTGCGCACGTAGCCCAGCGGCGTGTTGATCTCATGGGCCACGCCGGCCACCATCTGGCCGAGGGAGGCCATCTTTTCCGACTGCACCAGGTGGGACTGGGATGACTTGAGTTCGCGGTAGGCGCGGGCCAGCTGCTGCGAGCGGCTGGACAGCTGCTGTTCCATCGCCTTGAGCAGGTCCATCACCACGCCGACGCCGGCGTAGCGGTCGTCGCGCACGATGATGAAGTCCTCGGTAATGGGGAAGCGCATGTTGCCGGTGACGTAGCGGCTGGCGTCCTCCATGGACTGATTCACCGGAATCAGCACCGGGCTGCGGTTCATGAGGGTGGAGATTTCCTTGCGTCCGTGCAGTTCGCGGCCGTAACGCTTGAGGAAGACGTTCATCATCTGGTAGCGGCTGATCACGCCTACCGGCCGGCCGTCGTCGACTACCGGGAGGGACAGCAGCTGTTCGTACTGCGACGACAGGAAGTACTCACCGACATCCTCCACCAGGGCGTGGGGCGATACCGGCGGCACCGCGATGGCGAGGGAGGCGATGGTGACGGCAGCGGACATTGCAACTCGGCTCCGGGGCGTGGTCGCGGCGGCGCGACGGAGGCGGGAACCTTAGCAGTGCTTCATTGCAGAATGATGGCAGCGGGTGTGCGGCGGCGGAAAGGTCCTACGGGAACCAGAACCTATCTCAAAAATCCAAAGTGTAAAGATTTAACCACGGGGGACACGGGGAACTCACGGGTAAGAAAGGCAAAACCTGTCTTGCCCCGGTATCCCGTGTTCTCCGTGGTTTGCTGTTTTCTTCTTCTGAATTTTGAGATGGCTTCTAGCTGTTGAGGCTGCGGCCGCCGTCCACGGTCAGGACCTGTCCGCTCATGTAGCCGGCGTCGCGGATCAGGAACAGTACCGCCTTGGCGATATCCATGGGATCGCCCTGGCGCTTGAGGAAGGTGCGCGAGACGATGCGCTGCTTGGTCACCTCATCCATGTCGTGTTCCGGCCACAGGATCGCGCCGGGTGCCACGGCGTTGACGCGGACATGCGGCCCCAGTTCACCGGCCAGGGCGCGGGTGAGCATCACCAGACCCGCCTTGGCGATGGAATAGACCGGATAGCCCTTGAGGGGGCGGTCGGCATGGATGTCGACGATGCTGACGATGCAGCCCTGTACCTTGGTCAGGTGCGGTGCGGCGGCCTGGGCCAGGAAGAACGGTGCCTTGAGATTGGAGCCGATCAGATCGTTCCAGTCCTTCTCCTCCACCTTGCCGACGGCGGTGGGATAGAAGGTGGAGGCATTGTTGATCAGCACGTCGAGGCGGTTCCAGGCCGCGTGGGCCTCGCGCACCAGCGCGGCGTGCTTGCCGGTATCGAGCAGATCGGCCTGTACCAGGACCACCGAGTTTTCGCGTGCGGTGTTCAGTTCCTTTTGCAGCGCCTGGGCCGCCTTGCGCGAGCTGCGGTAGTGCAGCACGATGTTGGCCCCGGCCTGGTGCAGCAGGCGCGCCGTGGTGGCGCCGATGCGGTGGGCGGCGCCGGTGATCAGCACCACCTTGCCGGCGAGCTGATCGGTATCCTGTGTGCTTTTGTTGCGCTGGCTCATCTGGCACACTCTACCGAAACTCACCCCAGCCGGAAACTCCACGTTGTCCCAATCCCCTGAAATGCGCGAGGTTGCCGCGAGCCTGCGCGAACTGCCTATCCCGTCCCCGGATGAAGCCGCGCACAGCGCCGTGCTGGCTCAGCTGATCCGTGCCGCCATCGACGCCGCCGGCGGCGTCATCGGTTTTGATCGATTCATGGAGCTGGCGCTGTATGCGCCGGGCCTCGGCTATTACAGCGCCGGTGCGCGCAAGTTCGGTGCCGCCGGCGATTTCGTCACCGCCCCGGAACTGTCGCCGCTGTTTTCCCGCTGTGTTGCCCGCCACTGCGCCGGGCTGCTCGGTGATCCCGGCGGCGCGCTGCTGGAGTTCGGTGCCGGCAGCGGGGCGATGGCGGCAGACATCCTGCTGGAGCTGGAACGCTTGCAGGCGCTGCCGTCCGGTTACTTCATCATGGAACTGAGCGCCGATCTGCGTGCCCGCCAGCGCGAGGCCTTGCAGGCGCGGGCGCCGCACCTGCTGCCGCGGGTGCAGTGGCTGGAGACGCTGCCGGAGGAATTCAGCGGCGTGGTGCTGGGCAACGAGGTGCTGGATGCGATGCCGGTGCATCGTTTCCGCTGGGCGGACGGCGCGGTGCAGGAGCTGGGCGTGGCCTGGCGGGACGACGCCTTCGCCTGGGCGGCGCTGGATGTCTGCACGCCGCGGCTGGAGGCGCGGGTGCGGGAGATTGCCGCCGCTGCCGAGTTGCCGCCGGGCTATGAGTCGGAGGTGAATCTCGCCGCCGAGGACTGGCTGCGCAGCGTGGCGGGCTTCCTGCGCCGCGGCGTGGTGCTGCTGTTCGACTACGGCTTTCCGCGCCACGAGTACTACCACCCGCAGCGCAGCGGCGGCACCCTGATGTGCCACTACCGCCACCGCGCCCATGCCGATCCCCTGATCCTGCCCGGTCTGCAGGACATCACCGCCCACGTGGACTTCAGCGCCATGGCCGCGGCTGCGGCGGATGCCGGGCTGGATGTGCTCGGTTTTGCCAACCAGGCCAATTACCTGCTCGGCAGCGGCCTGCTGGAACTGGCGCAGCAGGGGGGAGGGGACATGCGCGAGCAGCTGGCCGTCGCGGCCCAGCTGAAGCGGCTGATGATGCCGGGGGAAATGGGGGAGTTGTTCAAGGTGCTGGCCCTGGGCCGGGAGGTGGCGGATGCAGGGGCCGGGTTTGTGCTGCGTGACGAGCGGTATCGTCTGTAGGTGTGAAAGGCGGTAGGAGCCCACTCCGTGGGCGAATTAGCCCTTGCTTCGGGCAATGTTCGCCGAGAGGACTCGGCTCCTACAGCGTGGCCAGCTCGCGGCGGCGCAGGCCGAGCAGGGCCTGGTAGGTGCGGCCCAGGGCACGCTCGTAGGCATTGTCGCCGTCGCCGGTGGCGTCGAGGCGGGTCAGGCGGCCTTCCAGAAAGGCGATTTCCTGCATCAGGCGGCTGCGATGTTCCTGGCTGTGCGGGAGCGGCTGGGTGTAAAACGCGATGACTTCGTTCATGGTCTCTTCTCTCTTCGTCTTTGGGTTCGAAGCCACCCTAACAAGCCCGTGTGAAGCTTTATTGACAGCGATTTGACACTCTCATGCGCCGGCCGGAGCGGGTATCATGGCCGCCGCCGACGCCGCAATATCCGACTATCGCAAGGAGCCCTCCCATGCCCGACCGCCGACAGCAGACCGAAGAAATGCTGGCCAAGCATCACCGCGACGGTGAGCGCTTCGCCCAGTTGATGAAGGAGTCGTTCAACAGCCGTTTCGACGAGCTGTTCTGGAACGCCTGGCGGCAATGGGTGGAACCGGCCTATTCCGCCAGCCCGGTGGTGATCGATCTCGGCGCCGGCCCCGGCCTGTTCGTCAAGGCGCTGGCGACGCGCTATCCCGGCATCCGCGCCATCGGCGTGGAGGTGGCGCCGTACATGTTGCAGGCCGTGGGCGACCTGCCCGACGGCTGCGAGATCATCGCCGAAGACCTGCACGATCCGAAGCTGCCGCTGGCCGAGGGCTCGGTGGATGCCGTGATGTGTTCCGTGGTGCTGCATGAAATGGATCAGCCCTTGCGCGCCCTGCAGGAAATCAGCCGCGTCATGCGCCGCGGCGGGCGCTTCTACATCGCCGACTGGGTACGTGCGCCGCTGGAGGTATATGTGCGCAACCAGACCGACGAGGCAAAACTCTTCGGCGGCGACATCACCACCGCCGAACTGGATGACTTCTTCATCCATTTCACCGAGCACAACCGTTACTCGCGCGAAGACCTGATCTACCTGCTGAACCACACCGGCTTCGCGGTGATCCACAGCGAGATTGCCAAGGAAGGGCGCTATGCGCGCATCGTGGCGGAAAGACGATAAAGGCAGTTTCGAGTTTCGGGTTTGAAGTTTCGAACAGCCAAGACACACTCTTGCCGAAACTCGA
>NPIF01000170.1_pt1 | contig 155170 bp, 148 predicted proteins | sample 8637461 | NCBI WGS metagenome assembly NPIF01 (sample SAMN07420641, study PRJNA396082) | bioreactor metagenome | isolation source: sample BR12 brine-fed electro-methanogenic bioreactor BR | place: Japan: Kochi | collected 2016-12-09 | reverse complement strand
GTTTCACCTGTTTGTATTAAGTGCTCCGCGTTTTTTCGGAAGGGTGGAGTTAGTAAACCTACTACTTATAACTCTTTCTGCGGGACACAAAATAACCTAGATTAGGCGTCTTCCGATAGCCAAGCCTGGATGCGAGTATTGATCAAGTCTCGCGTCTCTCGAAATTTTTCCAGGGTTTCCTCTTTTGAACCTATAAATCCAGCCGGATCTTCAAATGGCCAATGCAATCGCACACCAGAGCCGGGGAAAACTGGACAGCGTTCTTCCGCATCACTGCATACGGTGATCAGATAATCGAATTTGTACTGGTCTTTCGTGTATTTTGTGAGAGGTTTAGAAAATTGCTGGCTGGTATCAATACCGATCTCCTCAAGAACACGAATCGTATATGGATTGATCACCGATGGTTCCAGACCGGCGCTGAAAACCTTGAATTGCTGACCAGCATGTTTTCTAAGCAACGCTTCGGCGAGTTGGCTGCGGCATGAATTTCCGATACATAAGAACAGGACAGATTTTTTTTGAGTTGTCTGATTTATCATGGTACCCAGAGTAACAAATAATGATTAAGGAATAATTGGTCAATGGTTAATGGACCATTAAAAAGAAAGCGCTCGAGATCATCAAGCGCTCAAGGCCTTTCGTTATTCAACTCCCAGGTACATTTTCTGCACCATCTCGCTGCTGCGTAGTTCGTCTGATGTGCCATTCAAGTTGACCAGCCCGGTTTGTAATACATATCCTCGATCTGCGATCGCAAGAGCGAGTTTTGTATTTTGCTCTACCAATAACACGGTTGTTCCTTGTGCATTGATCTCTTTTACGTTATCAAAGATACTTTCTAAAAGCAAAGGAGCTAATCCCATGGAAGGCTCATCTAGCAAAAGTAGTTTTGGCTTTGCCATCAGCGCCCGTGCGATAGCGAGCATTTGTTGTTCGCCACCAGAAAGTGTTCCAGCCGATTGCTTTCGTCTTTCTTTCAAGCGTGGAAATAAGGTGAATGCCTTCTCTATGTCATCTTGTATCTGTTGCGAATCATTTCGAGAATATGCGCCCATTTCCAGATTTTCAAGTGTGGTCAATTTGGAAAAGACGTGCCTGCCTTCGGGGACCATTGCAATCCCTTTTTCCAGTATCTTGTGTGGTTCACAATGGGTGATCTCTTCTCCATTGAAAAAGATCGATCCTTCTTGTGGGTGCAGCAGACCCGTTACGGTTTTTAAAGTGGTCGTTTTTCCTGCACCATTAGAACCAATGAGGCAAACGATCTCGCCCTCATCGACTGAAAATGAGACGCCTTTAAGAGCGCAGATATTCCCATAGTAGGTCTTGATGTTCTTTACTTCCAATAATGCCATAATGGTAAACCTTTCCTACTGGTAGAGGGAATTCTTTTTCCCAAGGTATGCTTCAATAACGCGTGGATCATTCTGGATCTCTTTTGGATCTCCTTCAGCGATCTTTGCGCCAAAGTCAAGAACAACGATCTTCTCACTGATCTGCATGACCAACTTGATGTCATGCTCGATCAAAATGATGGTGATGCCCAGTTTATCGCGCAGCCGGCGGATGAGCTTTATCATCTCTTGTGTTTCCGATGGATTCATTCCAGCTGTTGGTTCGTCAAGGAGAAGTACCTTTGGGTCATTGGCGATGGCGCGTGCGATCTCCAACCGGCGTTGCGCTCCATATGCCAGATTGCATGCCAATTGATCACCGCAGCCGTTCAATCCTACGAAATCAAGGATCTTCATCGCTTTCTCGATCGATTTCTTTTCCTCAGAACGATGTCGTTTGAAGCCAAAGATGGAATCGGCGAAAGTGCTATGCAAGGTTGTATGCTCACCAGCAATGATATTCTCCAGTGCTGTGAGACTGTTATATAGTCGAATATTTTGATAGGTGCGTGAGATGCCTTGTTCCGCGATCTTATGCGGGGCAAGCCCGGTGATCTCATGGTCCATGAATACGATCGAACCGAACTCAGGTGTGTAATAACCTGTGATGCAATTAAAGAAGGTGGTTTTTCCAGCTCCATTGGGACCGATGACGCTTGAAATGGATGATTCTTCGATCTGGATATCCAGATGTCGTACCGCTTCCAGACCTCCGAAGCGCTTGGTCACGTTTGATGAAGAAATGATATTCATGATTGCACCTCTTTTTTATTATTTTTTAGGACTTTCTGTTCAATAACAGGTGGTTTGCGCGGCAGGAAACCCTGGGGGCGCAGGATCATCATCACGATCAATAATAGACCAAAGATGATCATGCGGTAGTCAGAGAACCCGCGCAGGATATCGGGCAGAGCAATGAGCGCCATCGCTCCTAAGATAACGCCATATTGATTCCCGAGACCACCCAAAATGATGACGCATAGGATGTTGATGGAGACAGTCATGTTGAAACTGCTTGGGAAGATAGAACCCTGCCACGAAGCAAAGATCGCACCACCCAGACCACCAATGAAAGCACCGATGGCGAAAGCAAGCAGTTTGTATTTGGAGGTGTTGATACCCGTCAGTTGCGCTACATCTTCATCCTCGCGCATGGCTAGCCATGCCCTTCCCGTTCGTGAATTGATCATTCTTTTCACCAGGAATAAAAGGATCGCGCAGATTACAAATATGAGGTAGTAGAAGTGAACACCTTTGTTGAATACTAACCCGAATAGATTTGGTTTATCCAAACCGATGATGCCCTGTGAACCGTTGGTGATGTCGGTAAGGTTCATGAGCAGCATACGAACAATCTCGCCAAATCCCAATGTGACGATACCCAAATAGTCACCCCGCAGTTTAAGCACCGGGATACATATGAGGATACCTGCAATGGCTGCGATGAATCCGGCAATGAAGATGACGATCCAAAATGGAATATGGATGCCAAAATGAGGGGATGCCAGAAAAGCAAATGTATAGGCCCCGATTGCATAGAATGCGGCAAAACCCAGATCAAACATGCCGGCAAAACCCACATGGATCAATAATCCCAATCCTAAAATGATATAGAGCCCTGCATAACCGATGATACGGATCCAAAGATTCTTCTGCGGGAAGGTAAGCAGCGGCATCACTAACAGTAAAGAAGAAACTATTGCGGTGAAAGTGATACGAACCGCTGGCTTGTTGATATTTGTTTTAAGCGTATTCAGTATTTTGTTCATGTTTTTTCACCAGTTCTATAGTTTTTCTTTGCTGCCGCTGCCGCCCAATATTCCGGTCGGTCTGAAGATCAACATCAGGATGAGGATCGCAAAGGCTACAGTGTCTTTGTAAACCGTGGGAAGGAATTGGATGCTGATCACTTCAACCAAACCCAATAAATACCCGCCCAACATCGCTCCAGGGACATTCCCGATCCCACCCACTACTGCGGATGTAAAAGCCTTGATCCCGGGAGTAAAACCCATGCTTGTGCGGATCTGCAGGTAGAAAAAACCAACCATCACGCCTGCAATTCCTGCTAAAGCTGATCCGATCAAGAAGGTGTTCGTGATGATCTTGTTAACGTTGATGCCCATTAATGAGGCTGTATCCTTGTCCTCCGAAACGGCGCGCATAGCTTTACCCAGTTTCGAATATTGGACAAGTAAGAACAGCAGCACCATAATGACCAGGGCGATCGCCATGATGATGATGCGACTGTATGAAATGAAGATATCACCTATTCTGATCCCGTCCGTACCCAGCAGACCGGGATAGGTCTTGATCATCGGCCCACCCATTGTTTTGGTCACATTGATGATGGATTCACTCCACGATTGTGGCAGCAATGGATTTCCACCGATCTTAATGGAAGCGATCATACTTCCGAACTTGGGGATCAAGCGAACGAATTCTTGAATGAAGATTGAAGTTCCAATTGCGCTGATCAGCGTGGCCAACCGACTGGCTTTTCGCAGTGGGCGATATGCTAATCTTTCTACAGTGATTCCGACCAAGGCCGCACCAATTGCTCCAGCTAAAAATGTAAAAATGATTGCTAAGATGGGATTGCTCTCCACAAACCCGTTCTCGGATAATTTTGTGATCGTAAAGAATCCGAAATAAGCTCCGACCATGAAGATATCTCCATGGGCAAAGTTGATCATTGAGAGGACGCCATAGACCATGGTGTAACCCAACGCGATCATGGCGTAGAAACTTCCAACCGTAAGGCCATTGATGAGTTGCTCAACGAGTTTTTGCATATTGTCTCCTTCGAACAAGTGAAAAGAAAGGGGGGATTGCTCCCCCCTTTAGGGTTTATTCTCCGAAATCGTATACTTTTACAGGAACCAAGTCCCCGTTTTCGGCTTTGAACACAGTGATAGAGACAACTTGCAGGTCACCATTCTCGTTGAATTCGAGATAACCGGTGATACCGCTGTGCGGTGTTGCGCGAACCATGTCAGCCAGGGCTTTCTTTGGGATGACCAGGTTTCCATCGCTGTCAACGCTGGCTACTGCTTTGGCAGCGTTCAGCATAATGGTGGCTGCATCGTAAGATCCAGGACCGTATGCGACAGGTTCTCCAAATTGTTCGGTGAATTTTGCTTCAAATTCATCGTATCCGGTTGCACCACCAACCGCACCAAAGGTCATAAAGGCACCTTCTGCTGCGCCGCCAGATGCTTCAACGAAGGAAGGTACGGATTTAATTCCATCCGGACCAAAGAAGACACCTTCAAATCCAGCGCTTCGTAGTTGGTTCACTAGCAATGCGCCTTCCGCATCCATTCCACCCCAATATACTGCATCGGGATTTCCCTCGAGAAGTGATGCGATCATAGCAGAAAAGTCCTGGTCACCACGGGTGATACCTTCAAAACCAGTTACTGTTCCACCGGCAGCTTCTAGTTTCGATTGAACAGCCATGGCAATCCCTTCACCATAGATGCTCTGATCGTGAACGATACCCAGGGTTTGTACACCAAGTTCGTTCATCATGAAATCGACGGCTACTTCAGCTTGTAAGTCATCGTTCGCCACGATGCGGAAGATGTTCTCAAAACCTTGTGCTGTAACTTTCACAGCCGTTGAGGATGGAGTGATCATCAGGACACTATTTTGGCCATAGATAGCTGAAGCCGGTACAACTGAGCCAGAGCACATTGGACCAACGACACCCAGGAGATAGGGATTCGCTGAGAATTGTTCTGCAACTGTTACGCCAGGGGCGCCTTCGCAAAGGTCATCGCTGCCTTCGACAGCAAGTTCCCAGCCTTTTAGGTCACCAAAATCCTGTATGGCGACTTCAACACCATTCAACATATCTTGGCCATATACTGCATAACCACCAGAAAGGGCTGATGAAAGACCAACCACAACTTTCTCTCCCGCAGGGATGACAATGGTTCCCCATTCATCTTCTACGGTTGCTTCTTCTTCAACTACAGCTGCTGCTTCGGCAGGGGCGCTTTCTTCAGCAGGTGCTGCACCACCGCAAGCGGCGAATAATACCAACGCTACTGCTAATGATGCAAACATTAAAGTTCGTTTCAACATATTTCTCCTCCAATAGGCAAGTTTGTATTTCGTAATGTCATCAAGGGCGGGTTCTTTTTTCGTAGTGCATCACCTCCTTTTGTGGTGTGTCGTAGAGGATTGCTTTGTATAAAAATACATCCTTCCAAAGCTTCCACTTTATTAATCGGGATTTTGTGGGTGCTTTATAAAGGACGCCGAAAAATAATTGGCGGGATTATCCCACAAACTATGACAAATGTCAAATTAATTACGACAAATGTCATATTTGTCAGACAACAAGATGAAGATGATTATTTTGTTTTTACTTTATGTGGATTGGATGAGCGCCTGGAAGTATTGTGTTGTCTCTTCGGATGGCTCCACCCCATATTCTTGTTTCAGTTGCTGTTTACATAGTTCATAAGTGCGAATGATGGCCGCTGTATTACCTTGTTGCTGGTAGATGTACATAGCATTTCGGTAGGAGTCTTCACTGAATGGTTCATTCTCGATAATGGCTTTTGTGATCTCGAGGGCATCGTCGAGTTGATTCTTTCGTACGTATAGATCATAGATCTTTTTAAGCGCAGTAATATAGCTTGAGAAATATCGCTGTCGGTCAATGTCGAATCCAGGTATATCGATGTCTGCCAGGAAAGGACCCTTATATAAAGCTGTTGCGGATTGATAGAGTTTGATCCGTTTGTTGATATCTTTTTCTTGTTCTGCTTGTGCGATCAATTGTTCAAATGTTAGAACATCATACTCAAAATCCAAGGTGTTATTGAAGCGGTAGAAATTATCATTGAAGATGACTGCATCGGAACCAATGGCTCTGCGCATGCGATAGATTGCATTCTTGAAACGTCTCTTTAATTCTTCAGTCGAGGAATCAGGCCAGAAATCTACACCAACTTCTTCTTTTGTCTTCCCTTCTGGATTAGAGAGGAAGTAAAAGAAAAGGTCGCGTGAAGTTTGTGTCATCCAATCTGATGTGGTTAATGTTTTGTTGTTGAGGATTACTTCTGTTTTTCCGAAACCACGGATGATCAATTTGGGATCAGCAAATGGGATCACAGATGCATGTTTACGAATCTTGCGGCGCACGTTTTGGATCTTCTTGTACCAGCCTGTGTTGATAACCATCAGCTCTTCAATATATTTGGATAGCTTAGCAATCCGCATAAAGGGTTTTAATTCATCATTTACTTCAAGGAAAATAGATGAAAAGGTGGTCGCATTATTGGGATTATCTTTTACTTGACATAAAACGGATTGACTGAGTTTTGTGGCTTCTTCTATTTTATTTAATTTTGCGTTCGCAAGTACCAGATACATTTCTATCACTAGAACTGTATCGGAAGAACTGTTTGATTTGAAGAAACTATGTACTTCATGAAGAAGATCAAGAGAATTTTGATACTCTTCTTTTGCATACTTAAGTATTGCTTTTTCTAGTTTGCATTGCTGAAGCTGTAATTCGGATCCTGATTTTTTTGCCAGACTATAGGCAGAATCAAGCAATGTATCTGCATGGTTTAGTTGATGCTGCAGGGTTTTGATCCGTGTCTGAGCCAGGCGAGTGTATAACACCAGAAATTGGTCTTCGATATTCTGAGCAATATCTCCTGCCTTACTGTATGCGTCCAGAGATTCATTATATGCATCCAGGTCTTTGTAGAGATCTCCGATACTCGCCAGGGAGTATCCTTCCATGCGAAGGTTGCCGCTGATGTGTGCATGACTCATTGCTTTTTCGAGGCTGGTAAAGCTTTTTTCGTAATCGCCTTTGGCGTGTTGTAGAACCCCTAAATTATTATAGAGCGTTGATTGCCAGATAGAATCTCCGGCGTGTTTCCAGTATTGCAGTGATTGGTGATAGGCTTTTTCAGCGGCATCGAATTGCCCTAATGTCTCATAAATAGCACCAAGCTCAACCAGTATTCGGGCGCAATCCTCTTCTGATCCAAGCTCAGTGTAAAGGTTGAAGGATTTTTTTATCAATGTCAGGGCTTGATCAAGATGTCCTTGTTGGAAATGGTTGATTCCGAGGGCGCGCATGGCTTCAGCCCTTACTGAACTTTTTTTTCTACTTGATATACATATTTGTAACGCTTGCTCAGCATCTTGTAGGGATTCTTGATAATTCCCCAAAAGGCGATACGTTGTTGATCTGCGTACCAGGTTCTCCGCGGAAACCAATTTTTCTGTGTTTTTCTCATCCTGGATGGAAATGACTGTGTTTAGTAATTCCAATCCCTTGATCAGGTTTCCTTTATTAACCTCGACACTGGCTTGAAGGGAAAGGAGTTTTGCATTTTCCATCACCCTGTTTTGTGGGATATACGTGAACCAATCCTCAAGCTGTTTGTTCTTCCCCCTTGCAATGAAATTGGAACCTATCTTTTCCAAAAGGCTGATGATCTCGTCAACATCACCCAAAGTTGAATATATATTGAAAACGCGTTCCCAGTCTTCTGAATTTGTATAGTAATCTGCTAGCTTGTGCCGGATAAGATTGGTTTCTTTAGGGAATGTATTTTCCATCCGGTGTTGTAAAAAATCACGGAAAAGGTGGTGATAGCGCAGCCAAAAACCATCTTCCCCCACACTGACCACAAAGAGGTTGTTGAAGATGATCTCTTCCATTAAAGCATGCCAGTTACGTTCGATATTCAGTGCCTCACCAATGATGGTTTTGCACATATATGGACTGAATTCTTCAATTAGTGAGGACCACATCAAAAATTCCTGAATTTCGACCTCTTGCTGATCCAATACTTGCTGGGCGAGATACTCATAGAGACCAATTCCGGATGCCCGGGAAATTTTGCTTTTGGCTCCAATCCCTTTGCTAGACATCTGCGATGTTAAGAGAAGTCCGGTAACCCAGCCTTCACTTTCGAGTGCGAATTGCTTCGCTTCCTCATCCGATAAATGAATGTGGTTGTTCTTCGCAAATAGTTTTTTAATTTCATCGGAACGAAAGACGAGTTCTTCCAGGCTCAATCCACCAACTTGAGAGCGAGCTACCAGCAAGGGCAGATCGGGCAAGGATAATAGTGTTCTGGATGTGACAACCAGGTGGAAATTTTCACTTACCTTCTGCAAAAAGGAACTCAGGAACTCATCGATCTGGGTACCCTGATTGATAAGGTGATAATCATCGAGGACAAAAATGAAATGCTCGGTAATATTGTCATATATATCGTTAGTGAGGGTTGTTACTAAATAATCGAGATTGATCTCATCGTCGCGCATCGATTGCATGGCAGCGATAGATTTCTCACCAAATGCTGGAAAGCGCTGTTGAATGGCCGCGATGAAATATGAGTAGAAGCGCGCTGGATTGCGATCCAGTTGATCCAATGCCAACCAGGCAATGGGCCAATCATACGACGAGGCGTAATCGATCATAAGGGAGGTTTTACCGTACCCAGCAGGGGCAGCTATGATGATCAATTTGAAATCAAGCAGATCATCAAGTAGATTAAGCAACCTGGGTCGCGAAATCAGCTCTTTCCGGCGGTGTGGAACGAGGATTTTTATTTGAGAAATCGGTGAAAACCACGCCATGGGTTTATTGTATCAGTGAGTAAATTGGGAGAGAATAGGATGAGTGTTGTATATTACGCGCATATTGTTTCCCTTCCTTAACTGCTGATGCCTGATTACTTTCCTTATATTGTATAGTAAATTGATTGATACAAGATGAATCATTAAGGTTATTACGAACTGCGCAAGGTAAAATTAGTTCATGCGTATACTGCATATCTTTGGTACGCGCCCACAGTTCGTGAAAGTTGCTATGCTTCGAAGAGCTTGGGGAGAAAAAGCTGACCAATACCTTCTAAATACTGGGCAACATTACAGTAAAAATCTTTCACAGATCTTTATGAATGTGTTTGAATTACCCCAACCTGATATTGAACTTGATGTCAGCAGTGGATCTTCAATCCAGCAAATAGCTACAATGCTTAGTGGAATTGAAAGTTTCATCCTTTCCACTTCACCGGATTGTGTCTTTGTATATGGAGATACCAATAGTACCCTAGCAGGTGCGCTAACTGCATCAAAAATGGGGAAGAAATTAGTGCATGTTGAAGCAGGTCTCCGATCTTTTGATCGTAATATGCCCGAAGAGATCAATCGGGTGACCACTGATCATCTGTCAGATCTGCTCTTTTGCCCGACCGAAACTGCCCGCGAAAATTTATTAAATGAAGGGATTACAACGGGAGTTATGGTAAGTGGCGATGTGATGGCGGATGCGCTGGCGTCCTATATCGAAAAAGTAAACACGAATGAGTTGGTGGAAAGAGCTTTCCACCTTCACTCCAAGGAATATTGTGTTCTTACATTACATCGGCAGAAAAATGTCGATTCAATGAAAAATATCCAAAGTATTCTCTCTGCGCTGGGGAAAATAGGATCTCAGATCATATTCCCTATCCACCCGCGGACAACAAAGATGTTAGAGCTTTTCCAGATAACTTTACCTGAAAACATAATCGCTGTAGAGCCAGTTGGATATCTTGAAATGCTGGCGCTTATGAAAGAAGCTGAATGCGTATTGACGGATTCAGGAGGGTTACAGAAGGAAGCATATTTATTGGGAATTCGATGTATAACGCTGCGGGATGAAACAGAGTGGGTGGAGACACAGAAAGCAGGTTGGAACATTCTAACCGGGGCGAACTCTGAAAAGATCCTGTCTGCGTATACTTCTTTCCATCCCCAGGGTGTTCGCCCACCTATCTTTGGGGATTATCATGCCGCCGAAAAGATCGTTAAAAAAACTATGAAATGGATGGAGGATAATGTCTAGTAAAAATTACTTTGTTCATGAAAGTGCAACAATCGAGAACGGCGTGAAAATAGGGAAGGGCACAAAGATCTGGCACAATTGCCAGGTGCGCACCGGAGCGATATTGGGAGAGAACTGTATCCTTGGAAAGGGTGTTTATGTGGATGCAGAGGTTGTCATTGGAAATAATGTAAAAGTACAGAACTATGTTTCTGTCTACCATGGAGTGGTAATAGAAGATGGCGTTTTTATCGGTCCACACGTGTGTTTTACAAATGATCGTGTCCCTCGAGCGATAAACCCTGATGGGACTGCAAAACAAGTCGATGATTGGGATGTATCTCCTATTTGCGTGAAGTATGGAGCTTCGATTGGAGCGAATTCAACGATCCGCTGCGGGGTTAATATTGGCGAGTGGGCATTGGTTGGTGCTGGAAGTGTTGTGACAAAAGATGTTCCACCGCATGGATTGGTTTTTGGGAATCCAGCCTATGTGCAAGGATATGTGTGCAGCTGCGGAGAGCGGCTTACGAAAATTGTAAAAAATGATGGTTCTACCTACTATTTTTGTAAGGTCTGTGATCGTCATTTCAATGAACTTGGTTGAGGAGATAATAAACTATGATTTCTATAGCAAAACCGATTCTTGATGCAACCGAGAAGGAAGCAGTATTAAGCGTTCTTGATTCTGGCATCATTGCACAAGGTCCGCGTGTAGGACAATTTGAAAAAGAGTTTGCTGCCTATTGTGATGTTCCATATGCAGTGGCTGTCTCATCTGGAACAACTGCCCTCACTATCGCCTTACTCGCTCACGGAATTGGTAAAGGTGATGAGGTGATCACAACTCCCTTTTCCTTCATCGCTACTGCAAACAGCATTCTCTATACGGGCGCAACGCCGGTATTTGTTGATATCGATCGTCGAACGTTCAATATGGATCCTACGAAGATCGAGAAGGCCATAACATCTCGCACGCGTGCCATCCTGCCCGTGCATCTCTATGGGCAGTGTTGTGATATGAGTGCAATCACAGATATCGCTGAGCGTCATGATTTGATCATCGTTGAAGATGCCTGCCAAAGCCATGGGGCTACTTATAATGGAAAAAAAGCAGGCTCGTTTGGGACGGGTACTTTTTCCTTCTATCCGACAAAAAACATGACCTGCGGCGAGGGCGGAATGATAACAACCTCCAGTGAGGAAGTAGCCGAACAATGCCGCATCATTCGCAATCACGGTATGCGCAAGCGTTATTATCATGAGCAAGTCGGCTACAACTTCCGCATGACTGACATTGCCGCATCAATTGGCATTGAGCAATTGAAAAAACTGGATGGTTTCAATGCGAAAAGACAAGAGCATGCGCAGATGTATAACGACCATCTATCAGGTGTCATTACGCCGCTGCAAATGGATCAGTGCAAACATGTTTATCACCAATACACTTTACGTATTGAGAATGGAAGACGTGATGCGCTGCGGGAATTCTTGAGGGCAAACGAGATTGGCTCAGAGATCTATTATCCGCTGCCAATTCATCATCAACAGGTGATCAAAGAACAAATTCCAAATTTACCCTCTTTACCTGTTGCAGAATCAGCAGCATTGGAAGTACTATCCATCCCTGTACATCCATCGCTTACTCAGGATGAGATCATGTTCGTAATTGAAAAGATAAATATTTTCATGGAGCAATCAAATGCTTAGGGCAGCCGTGATCGGAGTTGGTTCAATGGGGAAGCACCATGCTCGTGTTTATTGGGAATTGGAAGGTGTGGATCTCACCGCTGTTGCTGATATGGACGAATCAAGATTAAATGAAGTCGCAGGGCAATATAATACAACTGCATACCTTGATTATTGGGAAATGCTTCAAAAAGAAAAATTGGATCTTGTATCGATCGTAGTCCCAACCAAAGATCACTACCAGGTAGCAAAAGATTGTTTTTCAGCAGGGGTGCATGTCCTTATTGAAAAACCGATCGCCTCGACAGTTGAACGTGCACAACAGATCATCCAATTAGCTCGTGATGCAAACCGTAAACTAATGATCGGGCATATCATGCGATTTAACCCAGCTGTTCAAGAGTTGAAAAAGCAGTTGGATGAAGGAAAGATCGGTCGAATTTTTCAGATCACCTGTAGAAGAGAAGGACCTTTCCCGAAAAGAATACGTGATGTAGGAGTTGCGGTTGACCTCGCACCTCATGATATTGATATTGTTCGTTATCTATCTGGTTCAGAACCATCTCGTATTTTTGCTGAAATGGAGCATCGCATTCATACCGAATATGAAGATCTTTTGCTGGCAAGCATGCGCTTGAGGAATGGCGTGATCAGTTCCTTTATCATCAATTGGTTAACACCAACCAAGATTCGCGAAGTGATCGTTCATGGTGAGAAAGGAATGTTCCGTTTGGATGACTTGAGCCAGGACCTCTATTTCTATGAGAATTCACTTGCGACGGATGAACTCTGGGACCCATTAAAGACGGTAAGCGGAGTAAACCCGGGAAGGATGGAACGTTTTCATATCGATCGGAAAGAGCCATTGAAGATGGAACTAAGAGCTTTTATTGACTCTATCCTGAATGATCGGAATGTACCGGTTACTGGTGAGGATGGGTTAGAGGCTTTAAAAATTGCTTTGTTAGTGCAACGATCGGGATTGACACAAACGATAATCGAGTTATGAGATGAACTTGAATTTGCTAAAAGAAAAGATTGAGAACCATATAGCCAGGATCGCTGTTATTGGGATGGGATATGTGGGTTTTCCACTTGCGCTTACTCTAGCCGATGTTGGTTTTGATGTTGTTGGAGTGGATGTAAAAGAAGAGCGGGTCAGATCGATTAACAAGTCAGAAAATCCAATTGGAGGTGTTGAACCAGATCTACAAGATCTGTTGGATAGAACTGTACAGGCAGGTACTTTCCACGCGACAATTGATTATGAAGATATCAAGGATCGTGAGATTGTGTTTATCAATGTGGAAACGCCAATTGATGAATACAACAAACCAAATTACACTGCTTTACGTTCTGCATTGCGATCTTTAGGGAAGGTGTTGTTAGATGGTGCCTTAGTCATCATCGAATCAACCATCGCGCCGGGGACGATGCAGAAGGTGGTCCTACCGGAATTAATGAAGAGTAGTAAAGGTACTCTAAACAAGAATTTTTACCTTGGTAATTGCCCGGAACGTGTCATGCCGGGAAAATTACTGAAGAATATTAGAACCATGGATCGTGTGGTTGGTGGGGCTGATGAGGAAACATCCCACACGATGGCATTGCTCTACCAACAATTTGTAGATGCCGAATTGGATGAGGTGGATTGGATTACGGCTGAGTTGGTCAAGACGGTAGAAAATACCTATCGCGATGTGCAGATCGCGTTTGCCAATGAGGTGGCGCTGCTGTGTGAGGAGTTGGGGGCTGACGTATGGCGTGTTCGTGAATTGGTCAACAAGACACCATTTCGAGATCTGCATAAACCTGGGGCTGGAGTTGGTGGGCATTGTATTCCAAAAGATCCCTGGTTGTTGGCAAATAGTGTCAGTAATAAAAAAGAGCTGCGCCTGATCCCAACTGCAAGAGTTATTAATGATGCTATGCCCCGACATATGTTTGATATGTTGAAAGTTGGATTGCAACGCGCGGGGCAAGAGTTGAGCACCGCAAAGATACTTATCCTTGGATATGCATATCTTGAGAATAGTGACGACGACCGAAATTCCCCCACCGCAGATTTGGTCGAAATAATGGAGGACAATTCCATCAACTATCGAATTCATGATCCGCACATAGACGTTTATAAAGGTGATGTTTATCAGATGGTGGATGGTTGTGATGCGCTGGTAGTGATGACAGCGCACCAGGAATATGTCCGACTTGACCTTGAGATGGTTCTTCAAGCGATGAGAACTAAGGTTATTATCGATGGAAGAGCAGTTTTTAAAGATAGGGTGATCAGTTCAGATCTCCTTTATTACACCATTGGAATAGGAGCATAGTGTGATCTGGATACTGATCCCTGCTTTCAACGAAGAAGAATCGATCCTGACACTACTTGGGAGTATATCCACTGAGTTGTCAACTCATAAGCACAAGATAGTTGTAGTGGATGATGGCAGCCGCGATGACACCCCCAGCATATTGGAGGGAGCGAGAAAAAATTATCCACTCACCATCGTTAAGCACGCGATTAATCGAGGTTTGGGGGAAACGGAGCGGGATGGTCTTGAATATATTGCTGCGCACTGCGCACCGCAAGACATCATTGTGCGTGTTGAGGGCGATAACACTCATGGAGCAGCCTATATTCTAAAGTTGGTTGACAAGCTCAATGAAGGTTATGATGTGGTGAATACATCGCGCTTTCAACCAGGTGGAGGGCAGGTTGGATTGGATATCTATCGACGATTCATCAGTCGTTGTGCAAATATCTTCATGCACATAGTCTTTCATATCAAGGGCGTTCGCGATTATTCTTGTGGCTTTCGTGCATATCGTGGTGCCGTATTGCAGGATGCGATCAAGATATTTGGCAATAATCTCATTCAGTTAAAAGGAGTGGGTTTTACATCGACCCTGGAGATCATTGTCAAATTAAAGATGATGGGCTGTGTATTTTCAGAGGTTCCTTTTATTTTGCGTTACGACCTGAAAAAAGGGAAGAGCAAAATGCTCGGGAGCGTGACCACGGTTGGATATTTGCTGCTTGGATTGATGTATCATTGGCCTTTCGGGGGGTGGAAATTTGCGTACCGTGGGCTAAAAAAGGCTTATCAACAAAATCCAGAACAAGCAACCAATAATTATCGGGTTGAGAACATGCAGCGGCGGTTTATGACCCGCATCAATTCATAGGACTGAGCCCATGTGTGGGATTTGTGGATACCTCAATTCAAGAACAACTACGAATATAGATAAAGAAATGCTGGCTGATATGGCAGCAACCCTCAAACACCGTGGACCAGATGATTTTGGGATATATACGGACGCGTCAATCGGGTTGGCTCACCGCAGATTGAAGATCATTGACCTAACCACGGCAGGGAAACAGCCCATGTGCTCGCCGGATAAGCGTTATTGGATCGTCCTCAATGGTGAGATCTATAACTATGTAGAGTTGAAACGCTATTTGATGGCGAAAGGGCATCAATTCTATTCCCAAACTGATACAGAAGTGCTGCTCCATCTGTTAGTGGAAGATGGAATTGAATGTCTGCAAAAACTAAACGGAATGTTTGCCTTTGCATTTTGGGATCAAATTGAACGAAAGTTGATCCTGGCACGAGATCGTCTGGGTATCAAACCGCTCTATTGGTTTCAGGATAGCGATAAATTTATCTTTGCATCTGAGATCAAAGCTATTCTCAAGGTTAATAATGCTTCAGCAGAATTGCAGCCAAATGCTTTGCAGGATTACTTAACATTTCAATTTTGCCTGGGTGAAAAAACATTGTTCAAGGATATCCATAAACTTGAGCCGGGAACATGGATGCAGATCGACACAGATGGCAATAAAAACACACATACATATTGGCAGCTAAATTTTGAGATCGATCACGATCACTCTGAGGATTACTTCGTTTCACAATTACATGCCTTGTTGGTTGACTCGGTAAAACTCAGACTGCGTTCGGATGTAACGGTTGGAGCTCATCTAAGTGGAGGTCTGGATTCTTCAGCGATCACTTCCTTGGCAGCGAATGAATTGAATACCCCTATTCATTCTTTCACAGGTGGGTTTCCGGATTTTGGAAAGAGATTTGACGAGACAGGTTATGCACGCATGGTTGCTGATGAGAAAAGAACACAACACCATGAGATTTATCCTACTGCAGCAGATTTTGTGGATCTTCTTCCAAGGATCATCTATCACATGGATGAACCTGCTGCGGGCCCCGGCATCTTTCCACAGGTTATGGTTGCTAAATTGGCGAAACAGCATGTATCGGTGGTGTTGGGGGGGCAGGGAGGAGATGAACTCTTTGCTGGTTATGCACGTTACCTGGTCGCTTATCTCGAGGAATGTATTCGCGGAGCAATAGAGGGAACCAACGAGGATCCTGGTTATGTTGTTAATTTTCAAACAATCTTCCCGAACCTCACACAGTTGAATGGGTATCAACCATTGATGAAACATTTTTGGCAAGAAGGATTGTTCAACTCCCAAGCAGAACGATATTTCCGATTGATCGATCGAGGTAACATTGCGCGCCCATTTATTAATGAAGCCTTATTTGATGGGTGTGTATATGATCCTTATCAGGCATATCTGGATGTTTATAAAACTGGTGAACCTGCTTCTTTTGTTAACCGCATGACTCGTTTTGACATTAAAACTTTGCTGCCGGCGTTACTGCATGTTGAAGATCGCACCAGTATGATGTTCTCGTTGGAATCCAGGGTGCCATTGTTGGATCATCGCATTGTGGAGTTGGCAGCATCCATGCCCCCGCGGTATAAATTTGCTGGAGGGCATACAAAATCCATTTTACGTAAAGCCAGTCAAAATGTTGTGCCGAATGCTATTTTGGATAGACGGGAAAAAATGGGATTTCCGGTTCCTTTGAGTGATTGGTATCAACAAGAACCTGTTCGTTCATTTATCCGTGATGTTCTTCTAGGTTCAAAGGCGAAAACGAGAAATTGGTTTGATGTTCAAGCAGTGGAAAGAACACTGCAGCAAGAAAGACCATTTGGGCGTACTATATGGGGATTGTTATGCCTCGAGTTATGGGCGAATACATTTCTGGATGGATCTTTAGATATCTAGTTGTGCGAGGATCTCTTTGAGCGTAGCTGCGGAATGCTGCAGAGCTCTTTCTTCTTGTTCATTGAGAGGAAGATGCATGATATGCTTTACTCCGTTTTCTCCAATGACCGCTGGAAGGCTGAGATATACATCTTCTATCCCGTAATAACCGGGAACCATATTTGAGATGGAGAGAACTGAATTCTGATCGCGCAGTATACTCTCAACAATGCGCACCAATCCCACCGCAACCGCATAAAAAGTAGCACCCTTGCGCTTGATGATCTCGTAGGCGGCGTCCTTGACCTGTTTGCTGATCTGCTGACGCTGTTCCTGTGAAAGTTCACAACCGATTGAATGGCAGTATTCTTCCAAAGGCATGCCGGCGATGTTTGCCAATGACCACGTTGCCACTTCCGAATCCCCATGTTCACCGATGATGTAAGCATGCACATTTCTGGCATCCAGCATGAAATGCTGGCTGAGCAGCCAGCGGAAGCGGGCGGTATCCAGAATGGTGCCAGAACCAATGACTTGTGAGGTGGGCAAACCCGAGACCTTGTGCGTGACGTAGCTCAAAATATCAACCGGATTGGTTGCTACCAGCAGAACGGCATCACTGTTGTGTTGGATAACTTGCGGGATGATCTGTTTGAAAATAGCAGTGTTTCGATTGAATAGGTCCAGGCGCGTTTCCCCTGGGCGCTGTGCTGAACCTGCCGAGATCACGATAACTTCTGCCCCCTGACAATCAGCATAGTTTCCCTGGTAGATACGGACCGGGTTTGATAAAGGAATAGCATGGTTGAGGTCCATAACCTCGCCTTCGGTACGCTGCTTATCCAAATCAATAAGAACGATCTCTCCAACCAATCCGCTTAGTTGCAGAGCATATGCAAAAGTCGTCCCTACTTTACCGCTGCCAATGATGACGATCTTATGTGCACGCTGCTCATCATTCATCATTTTGTTCCTCACTGACGCCGCTGATAATTTTTGTGTAGAGACGATCACATTTGATCGCCAATAAATAATCCTTCTCGGTGATCTCGCGCTCTGAATGAGTCCACCAGTAAACAGTAACCTTTCCCCAGGATGATTTCAGACTGGGATGATGGTCTTCCTTATCAGCTAATTTCTCAAGCAGTGAAGTAAATGACAGTACTTTTTCAAAATCATCAAATTTATATTGCCGCATCAATTTATCCATGCTGTCTTCGTGGATCACCTGCCATTCAGGAATTCGCTTGCGGTATTCTTTGATGGCTTTTTTCGTTAATTTTTTTGCTTTTTTATTATCTTCAGAGTTTGCCATTCTAGCTCCTAATCCAATCACCATATATCCATATTCTTATAGTACAGGAAAAATATTAAAAGTAGTATTAGGATTATGTAAAACATATAGTGATCAGGTTTAGCAGTAATAAGCACGTTAGAAAATGATTGATTCGAGGTTTATGATGTCGGTTGAACAGAGTGAAATGGTAAGCAATAATCCAATATTGATCGTTCGCGATGAGGAGATGGATATCCGTTATGCAAAAGGATTGGTTCTATTCTTCCATGGCTTTAAGGGATCCAAAGAAAGCAATTTGCGTGAATTGAGGAATCTGGCTTCTGCAGGCTATGTTGCTTTGGGTGTGGATGCGATCGGGCACGGCGAACGCAGCTATGAAGATTTTGAGCAGCGCTTTTCTCCGGAGAACCCAAAGGCAGGAAAAGAATTCATCGATGTGGTAAAGCAAACAGCAAATGAGATACCAACACTGCTTGATTGGGTAAATGATAAATATGCATCAGTCGCGTTAAAAGTTGGTGTGGCAGGTATTTCGATGGGTGGATATATTGCTTATGCATCAGTACTGCGGGATGATCGTATCAAGACAGTAGTTTCTATCCTGGGTTCCCCAATCTGGGAGTATTTTTCTGAACAAAGCCCAATGAATAACATAAGTGCTTTCTCTGAAGTGGCGTTGTTATCAATGAACGCGGGTAGAGATGAACTTGTCCCTGCTAAGTATGCTCGTGATTTTCATATTGCTTTGGGCGAAAAGTTTGAGGATTACGAGAATCGTTTTGAATATATTGAGTATCCCCGCTCCGGTCATTTTATGGAAGATAAGGATTGGAATAAATGCTGGAAACGCACACTGGGTTGGTTTGATGCTCACCTTGCTAACACAACAACTTGATTGCGTCCTTTATTTTTAGCATGGTATAGGGCATGGTCTGCCAGGTCGATCATGCTTGTGATCTCCATTTCATTCATCGCCAATTGCTCTGAAGAGATAACACCAAAACTGGCGGTGATGTGGAAATCATTGGATTTTGTATCTCTAATGCTAAGCTCCTCAATGGAGGAACGTAATCTCTCGGCTATCTGATAAGCTTCTTCTCGATTTGTATCTGTCAAAAGGATAGCAAATTCCTCTCCACCGATCCTGCCAAAGATATCAAAACCGCGCAGTTGGCTTTGTATCAGGTTACTGAAGATGACCAATGCTTTATCTCCGATGGTATGTCCGTAACGATCATTGATGGATTTAAAATCGTCCAGATCGATCATAAGCAATGAAATGGGATTCTCAGGTGTTCGGCGAGTGCGTGTGATCTCGCGGTTGCAGAGATCAAGAAAATAGCGCCGGTTATAGATATTGGTCAGACTGTCATGAATAGCAAGGATCTGTACTTCGTTGAATAAGCGCATGCGCTCAGTTATATCCCGCAGCATGATGATGTGTCCGATAGTTGCTTTGTCATTGTTTATCACTGGGTTGATGCGAAGGTCGTAATAGCATTCTTGTGGTTCACGCAGGTGAATATCTTTCTTGTGAAGTCCTTCTTCATATGCAGCCAGGATCTTTTGGGTTATGGGGTGATGGATCTCGTCCAACTGTTTCCCGATCACAGAGTTCTCAAGGGAAAGAATAGTAGCGGCTTTATGATTTACTTCAACGATACGGTCATTGTGGTTTAAGATGATAACCCCATCATGTAAACTGCTGATAACGGTGTCCCGCGCAATGGGAAGGAGATCCAGAAAACGAAAGCGGAATAATGCCCAAAACAAAATCAGCCCGGAAATACTAAATACAGCTGTGGTGTAGTTGTAATGTTTCACTGGTGAGATCCCGAGAACATACAAAACATCTGTGATGACCGGGAGCAGGATTGCTAGCAGTAATGCTCTCGCTTGATATTTATAGAAATGGTCGATTTTGGGAATAGCATTGATAAGTCTGCTAATGGAGTAAAGGATTAGAGCATATCCATACGGAGCGTGGATGCCATAGAACCAGAATTGGTAATCAAGCACAACCACCGGAAAAGGTGTATTTGTAGTGGTGAGGTAGGGTGACCCCATGAACCAGTTGTGGTAGGAATTGCTCCACAAGATAATGTTGGTTAAGATGGGGATCAATAATAGATATGCGATCTTTGATGGTGAAACTGGCTGCCCAATGAACGACCGTATCAGGACCAACCAGGCCACTGGTAATAGAGTGATGCCAATGAATTCCACTTTAATAAATAGCATCTTTAATTCGAAAGAAACCGAAGCGGTCTCCAGAGTGAAAGCAAGAACCCAGATCCAGGCAGATACCATCAGGAATATAAAAGCTCGACCGGTTTGTGATTTATATGAGCGCAGGCTAAGCAGGATGATGGCCCCAAGAATGATTGTTGAGAGTATGAAGACCCAAAGACCGGGTGTGTATGAAAGTGTGAGATCCATGATCAATTACTTTGTGCGTACCTTATTTTCCACCCTTACAGGAGAGGATTGTATTTTCATGATGGCTTGTAGAGAGCGGCAATAACGCTAGATTTGTTGTTAATTATAGACCTGCTTATAAGTACTTTTCATTCTGTTTATTAACAAGGAGTAAAATAGGACTTTTGATTATTGAAAAAGGAGGTGGACAATGGAAACTGATGTTCTTATACGAGAAAGAATGCGCCGGGAGATGGCTCTAAAGATCCTGGGAGATCTGGCTTTGATGGCCCAATGGTCGCAATATGGAAAACCATATCTTGTAGGCGCTGTGTATTATGGTCTTGTCGTGTCTCCTGATATTGATATGGAGGTCTATTGTCCCGAGCAACCGAGGGTTGAGGATGGTTTCAAGATCATGAGTGCATGTGCCGGGAATCCCAATGTAATCTCTATTCGATTCGAGAATCATATCAACGGGCCAGATCAAGGATATTATTGGCAGATACATTATGTATCTGATGATGGTATGGATTGGAAAATCGATCTGTGGTCAGTGCATGAGGATCACCCTGGTCCCACGGCGCGAGATATGCGCGAACCAATGCTGGCTGCGCTAACCGAGAACTCTCGTAGGGCTATCCTGGAGATCAAAGAGAAAATGCTTATACATAAATATCTTGTTCCATCCATTTATCTCTACCAGGCTGTTCTTCAGGATGAAATCAGTACTTTCTCCGACTTCAAGGAATGGGTTCTACACAACCGTACAGAGGGATTAGTAGATTGGCAACCGACAATCGAGTAATGAAAAGGATGTAAACTAACAATAATAAATATACCTATTCATATAATGATGTAGATCCAAAATGCAACGCTGATTTATCTAAATTCAATTCAGAAGGGCAGCAAGCATGGAATATATATACAACATATTCGATTGGTTATATGCAGGCGCAGCGCTGCTCGCATTGGTGTTGGCAATCGTATTGTTATACCGGCGTGTAAAACCTGGTGGACTCGCATTCTCCATCGTACTGTTATCTATTGTTGCCTGGCTGCTTTTTCGTGTTCTGGAGGGTATGGGGGATAGTATTCAAACCAAGATGTTTTGGGCGAAATTCGAATATATCGGAATAAGCATCCTACCCATCAGTTACTTCATATTCTCCAGCCGATACAGCCGTAAAGATGCATGGATCAATCGCAAGAGTATTCTTCTTTTATGCATCATACCTTTGGTGACATTGACGCTCGTATTCACCAATGAACGGCATGGATTGATCTGGTCGGATATTTATCCAACCAGTGCGGTCGAGGCTGATATTTTGGTATATGAGCATGGTTTGTATTTCTGGTTGCAAGCGGCATATAGTTATTCGCTATTATTCTTGGGTGTGTTGAGGTTGGTGCTTACATTTATCAATTTCCCCAAGGAACATCAATTTCAAGCAATTATATTGATCTTTGCTACGATCATTCCGTGGTTGGGAAACGTCTTGTATCTGCTGGGAGTAAGCCCGGTCGAAGGGATGGATCTTACTCCTTTGGGTCTAGCTATTTCAGGATTGATATTGGGTATCTCCTTATATCATAGACAGATATACAGTGTTGTGCCTGTTGCAAGGAATATCGTATTTGACAACCTTCAAGAAGGTTTGATCGTTGTGGACATGAATGGCATCATTCTGGATCTGAACAAGGCTGCGCGTGAGATTCTACGCCTTAATAAGGATTGTGTATTACGTTGCCCTTTGGAAAGATCTCTGGCAGCATATCCTGCCCTGGTTGAAAAACTATCACAGGTGGACCAGGGCAAGTTTGAGATCAAACTGCAGGACGAGCGAAACACCTATCTTCAGGTAAGAATTTCAAAGATCATCACCAACGTCAACCCATCTGGACGTTTGATCTCTTTACAAGACATTACCATTCGTAAAGAAATGGAATTATATGAACTGCGGCAGAGAAAGTTTGCAGAAGCGCTTGCTCATATTGCCGCGACACTAAACAGTTCGCTTGATCTGGAAGTGATCCTGGAAAAAATGTTGGAGATCATTCATGAGGTTGTGCCACACGATGCAGCCAACGTGGCATTGCTGCACAGTGATAAGCGCATCGAATTTGTAAAGATGAAGGGATATGAAGGATTTGCCTCCAGTGAGGCAATTTCTGCATTGGATTATTATCTTGAGGATATCCCTAATTTTATGATGATGTATGATGAAAAGAGGGCGATCGTAATAAATGACACCCGGACAGATCCCACCTGGGTGCCGAACACAGAAGTGGGTTGGATACGTTCATATTTAGGTTCACCCATTGCTTTGGGCAATGAGATCATAGGTTTTATAAATGTGGATAGCAGCAAACCCAATTATTACAATGAAGAACATGCGCAGCGACTGAAAGTCTTTGCAGACGAGGCGGCGATCGCAATTCAGAATGCGCGCTATGTTGAAGAGTTACAAGAAAGAAATCAAGACCTTCGAACGTTGTACGAGGTTGGTTTGGCGATGACAGAAGGGCTTGATTTTACAGAAATCATTTCTGGGCTGGTTGAGCAGTTAAAGAAGATAAAAGAGATTCATCTATTTTTCTTTGCTCTGATCCAGGGAGAAAATGCTGTTTCTACACACATCTATAATGGGATTGACGGCAGTTCCAGAATCGTAGATCTGGAATATGATCTTTCGTATGGTTTTATTGGGGAATTGCTTAAAAAGGGCGGCATGCTTTACTATCCAGACTATGCAGCGAATCCACCGGATTCCTTACCTGCGATCCTTAAAGAGCTTCCTCTGAAGGAAATGCGTTCATTTTTGGGTATTGCATTGATGGAGGGAGAGGATCCTCTCGGTCTCATGCTGATTTTGAGCATGAAAGAAAATGCTTTTAATGAGAAGCAAAGACGTTTATTCGAAACCATCATTTCTCAAGTATCCGTGACATTGCAAAATGCTCGCATGTATGATCGCATGAAGGAACTTGCGGTCCTCGATGAATTAACCGGGGTATACAATCGAAGATTTCTTTATCTGGCAGGAAACAGAGAGATCGATCGCGCTTCACGCTATCAGAAAACCCTGTCAATGATCCTAATTGACATTGACCACTTCAAGCGGGTGAATGACCATTTTGGACATATTGCTGGGGATCGTGTGCTGCAGCGGCTCACCCATATCATTCAAGAAGAGCTAAGAAGCAGTGATATTTTGACACGCTATGGTGGCGAGGAATTTATCATTTTGCTTCCCTCTACGAGCGGGAAAGCTGCTATCAATGTTGCCAAGAGGATACGTGAGGCGGTGGAGAATATGCGTGTCCAATACAATGAAGATGAGATTACGATCACCGTCAGTTTGGGGGTTACAGAATATACTGCACAGAGGAACTCGCTGCAGGCGATCATATCCGATGCAGACCAGGCGCTTTACAAAGCAAAACAGAACGGACGAAATCAGGTCGCTTCAATTCTTTAGTTCTCTTATAGACAAATAATACATTTGTAAAAACCTTGTAAAATCCCTCCATTATTTCGAATCGTAAGCTTTTCAAAGGGTTATAAATGATGTAATAATACAATGAGACGAAATATGCACATTGAGAAAGGGTATGATGGTAACTTCTCAATTTACTTCAGAGTCTGAACTCCGAAAAGCATTGTTGGATGAAGTCGTTAGGGCGGTTGGATTGCCAGTCTGTGATTTTTGGCGCAAATTGGTGGAACTGACATTATGGGTCCCCCTAACTCGTTTCTCAAGGTTTGGTTCGCATGTGGATGAACTGGTATGCAAGCATGGATTCAGCAAGGCGATCGATCTGGGGCTAAAAATACTTGTGGAGGATATCAAGGTTCTCACCGATGTAAATGTTCCTGCAACTGGACCCCTTTTAGTCGTATCCAATCACCCTGGTACATATGATGCACTTTGCCTGGCAGCGAAATTACCCCGTGATGACGTAAAGATCGTTTCCTCGAATATCCCATTTTTAAAGAAACTGAAGAATGTGAACCAACATTTCCTGTTTGGCTCTGTGGATAGTTATGTACGCATGCTGGTTATTCGGAATGCCATTCGTCATCTTGAAAAAGGCGGAGCGGTCATAATTTTCCCCAGTGGACATATGGATCCTGACCCTTCTTGCATGCCGGGAGCCGTAGAAGCCTTGGATGAGTGGTTAAAGAGCATAGAGATTTTCATAAAAAAGGTTCCTGAAACGGTTGTTCAAGTCGCGATAGTGAGCCATGTGCTCAACCCGCGTTATCTTTCCAGCCCGATCACAAAAGTACGCAAAGGGCGACGTGAACGGCAGCGCATCGCTGAATTCATCCAGGTGCTCAAACAGATGGTCAATAAGCGAAAATTCAACCAGATCCCACAGGTTTCTTTTGCACCTCCTTTCTCTCTTTCAGAGATCAGTTTGGATGGTGATCTGTCACCACTTCTCCCACATTGTATAAAAAATGCGAAAACGTTAATAAAAAACCACTTACCTCAAGAATAAAATAGCTTAATCGATCAAATGAATCCAGGATGTCATAACCATCCTGGAACGTGTTGAGGTAATGATGGACCTTGAAACTGTAATGAAAGAACTTGAATCTTTGGGGACGGAGCAGAATCGCAAAGTCTTTCCACGGCATGGTGTAAAGGGGGCTCTGTTTGGGGTGAGTTTTAAAGATATCGGGATATTATCCAAACGCATTAAAAAAGACAGCGCTTTGGCAAAAGATTTATGGTCAACGACGAATCATGATGCGCGCATCCTCTCGACCATGATCATGAACCCGATCGACCTTGAAAGAACTCAACTCAAAGAGTGGGTTAACGATCTGGACAATTATGTGATCACTGACGCATTCGTGAAGATGGCATTTCAGAGTGAGCAAGCTTATCCTTTGATGTTGGAATGGATTTCATCGGATAAGGAGTTCATATCCGCTGCAGGTTGGAATATGGTCGCTTTGTATGCAATGGAGATGAACGATGAGGATGATCGTTTCTTTCTAGACTTTTTGGAAAGGATTGAAAAGACCATTCATTCTTCTCCAAACCGCACCCGTTACAACATGAATAATGCACTGATCGCGATAGGGGCAAGAAATGCGATACTCTATGATGCTGCGATCAAAGTTGCAGAGGTTGTTGGAAAAGTTGAGGTAGATCATGGGCAAACATCCTGCAAGACTCCGGATGCTCGTTCATATATTATTCGAACTTTTGAGCACAAGAAAAAACGGAAAAAATAAGGTTGTTTTCTAGATAAACCCGAACAAACTCTACCTCCAATAGAATATTGCATCGTACTATAATCAATCCTATGAGAAGAAGATCCCGTGTCCCAATAATGCGATGTGCTGCTATAGGATTACTATCCTTTGTGGTGCTTTCTCTTGCTGGTTGTAGTCTTATTCCATTTAGTGAAGTATTGTTTGCAAAAGGGCAAACAGAAAGTACGCAACCGGCTGGTGTTATCTTCTACGATGATTTTTCTGATGTCACTTCTGGTTGGGATAGGGTCGAATCTGAACTGGGGGGAACGGATTATGTGGAAGGTGGCTATCACATCCTGGTGGATGAGATCAACACCGATTATTTTTCGACACTTTATCGTAATTATGAGAATATTTCACTACAGGTGGAAGCTACTTGGATTGAGGGTCCCAGGGATAATAATTATGGCTTGATTTGCCGCTATAAGGACGAAAAGAATTTTTACGCGGCAATGGTCAGCAGTGATGGTTATTATGCTATCTTCGCCATTGAAAATGGGATCTACAGAGTATTGGGGCATGATAATATGATGCTCTCCGAACTGATAGGAGAGGATTCCAACACAATCCGCATGGACTGTTACCAGGATTTTGTTTTCTTGTATGTCAATGATAATTTACTGGATGTCCAGCAGGATGATACATTCTCGGGGGGGGATGTGGGTTTGATCGCAGGCAGTTTTGAAGTTGCTGGCGTGCACATTGCATTTGATAATTTCTATCTACTTGATCCAGAAGAATTGATGGAGTAGTGATTTTATGCAAAAAAGATTTGTATTGATTATTGTTATATTATTCCTTTTGGCCACCTCATGTACGAACTTCATGATCCAAGATCAAGCTGAAATTGAGACAGATAATACTCCAACACCAACCCTAACTCCCACGGTGTGGGTAACGCTAGCCCCATTTTATGCAACTCCGACCCCTATCATTCTCCCTACTCTTGATCCGACTGATCTGTATGGTTGGGTGGTGTTCCAATCCGCGAGGGATGGGGACCTGGATATTTTTGTTTATGATATGGTTACCACGGTGGTGACCAAGCTCACGACAGCGACTTCGGTTGATGTGTTTCCCTCGTGGAGTAGTGATGGGCAAAAGATCCTGTTTGTGTCTGATCGTAGTGGGAATCCGGATATCTACCTTGTGAACAGGGATGGAAGTGGACTGGTTCAATTGACAGATGATCCAGCACAGGATGTATTTCCTAGGATGTCTCCTGACGGGGAGGAGATTCTGTTTGTGTCTGACCGCGATGGGGATGATGAGATCTATATCATGGATGTGGATGGGACGAACATCCGGCAGCTGACCAATAATGTATTTAAAGATGGATTTCCTGCCTGGTCTCCGGATGGAGAAAGGATCGTTTACCAATCAGATCGAGATGTCAACTTTGAGCTCTATGTGATGACACGTGATGGATTAGATGTGCTGCGCTTGACAGATGATCCGGCGGCTGATGCACAACCTGCATGGTCATCAGATGGGACGAAGATAGCGTTCATTTCTACCCGCACAGAATATCAAGAGATCTATTATTACGATTTTGATACCGAAACTGTACAAAGAGTGACTGATTTCAAAGCCTCAACAGAATTGCCAACCTGGGTGCTGGATGATCAATACTTGCTGTTCGTATCGAATTACGAAGGAAATCGCGACCTGTATATTATGGACGTCAACACAGGCGCAATGAGCCGCTTGACAGATTCATCTGCGGAAGATTTCTATCCAGTCTGGACCCCCTAACCAGACCGAATCAATATACCTATTCAGAAAGTAAAGCGAGTATAGCCTGGATGACTATCTCGGGTTGCTCTATGTGGACATTATGCGTGCTGTTCTCTGCAATCCAGTATTCCGAATTGGAGGAGAGGGTCGACAGTTCTTGCTGTAATTTCATCCAGCCTTCTTCAACCTCAGATACCGTTTCTACAGATAGACCAGGGAGTTGAGCCGGGTTGATCCCTTCACCACGTGCTATCACGATCAGTGGTAGGTCGCCAAGGTCTCCAAGCGATCCCATATTGGTAAAATTCAAAGCTTGTGCAGCATATTCTGCATCCATGGTTTTACAGAACTGGAGTTGATCGCGCAGGGCATCATCAAGCTCTACATATTCTGCAGGTAGACCCGGTCGATGGGTGAAACCAAAAAGGCGTACGATCCCAAACGGTGCAAAGTTGATGCACATGTCATTTTGCTGTAGGGTTGCCTTGTCAACAAAGCTGTTGAACTCTGTCGGTAGAACATCCAATTCATTTTCATTCTTCGCTTCAACCAACACCATTCCAACTACCTGGTCGGGGATGAGAGCTGCGGTTTGGCGTACAAAGAGACCACCACGCGAATGCCCGACCAAAATAAAAGGTCCTTCTATTCCAGCGTTCTCAAGCAAGGTGACAAGATCGTTTGCAATGGCTTTACTGTCTCGAGGTTCTTCAGCCGGGTCGCTGAATCCCAGACCGGCTCGATCATAACTGCAGACACGAGTATATTGGGCGATCTCGGGCTGCACCCATGCCCAACCCAGTGCGTAATCTCCTGCCCCGGCTTCAAGGATGACGGTTGGTGATCCACTTCCGGTGCAGTACAGGTGCATGGATCTATCATAGACCTGGATAAGTTCTCCGGGTGGGGTTAATTTATTTTTATCCAGTTGAGAAGCTATGAATTGGTATGCTGCCCCAATGATAAAGAGCGCGCCTACGCAGAGGACAATTGTGATTCCGATTCGAAGGATAATGTTTTTTTTCTTTGATTTGTTGTTCATTGTTCATCCTGTTCTTACTGTTAATGTTTTTCAGGTACGAATTAAGCATAGCACAACAATAATTTTTCAATGAAAAGAATTGTTGTTGCAGAGCAACTAAATTGGCAAAATAACGTAATTAACTATACAGGAGTGTAACAATGAAACGTTTATATCGCAGTAGAAAAGATAGAATGATCGCAGGTGTGTGCTCTGGTTTGGGTGAGTATCTGCAAATCGACCCAACCATTGTGCGTATAATCTTCATCGCCTTGTTCTTCGCAGGTGGTGGTGGTGTTTTGGTCTACTTGATCTTATGGTTCGTCACACCTGAGGAACCTTTATCTGGATCGGACACGATCGAAGTAAGCAGTATTGAGGAAGATTAACGATCGGTCAGTACCTAACTAAAAAGTCTTTCGCAGAGTTTGCGCCCTGGAGAAGATGTCCTTCTCTTCCTTGCTGGTGGGTATAACATCGATGTTGTGGGCAAGTGGTTTTCCATCCTTGTCAACATGCACAAAAGTGATGAAACCCTCCAGAAGGATCTCCGACTCTCTCAGGGCGCGAATGAATGCGATCAGGCTTGTTCTCCCAGCAAATACAATTTGACTTTCAAGGCATAAGAGTTCACCTCGATGAACCGGTTTGAAAAAGCGCATGCCATGGATCTGTACGCAAACAATATGCTCTGGATGTGTTAATCGGGCGGCTGCGATGAATCCAGCTTCAACGAACCACTCGGCAGTACGCCCCGCATAAAGGGTACCGTGGTGATTGAGATCACCCTGTTTTACTAAATGATTTGTGCGCACCTTGGTAAACGACATCCCACTCTCCTACTTGGTGTTCTTTTCTGCATACATGCGTTGGTCAGCCAATTTAAAAAGTTGTTCGATATCACTTCCACTATTGGTTGTCGCAGTTCCCATCGAAATATTGATCCGTTTATCAACCTCATCTTCTTGAAGTGAATCATTGAAATTTTGGAACTGGGTTCTCAACCGGTCCACTAAATTCGAGACTATGCTTTCCTCAAGATAGGGAATGATGACCGCAAATTCATCGCCGCCCAGACGGGCAACCACATCTTCGTTGCGAAAACTATTTGCTAATATGGTGGCGGTTTGCTTGATGACAGCATCTCCTGCCTTATGCCCATAGGTGTCATTGATACGTTTTAGATTGTCCAGGTCACAAACAATGATACTGATGGGAAATGTTCTGCCATTTGCTAGTCGTTTTAGTTCCGTCTCGAAAAAGGCGCGGTTATAGAGTCCTGTCATGGAATCATGCAGGCTCAGATATCGCAATCTGTCTTCTGACCATTTTCGTTCCGTAATATCCATAATAGAAACATATACTCTGGACCAATCTTCCTCGTATCCACTAACCAGGGAAAGTCTGACGATGGTGTGGATGATCAAACCATCCAGGGTTTGATGTGGAAATTCGGTCTCGATCTGGGTCGACCCTTTTACAAAATCTACAATTATTTTTTCTATTGCTTTTCTGGAATGGTCAGTAAAAATCTCTTCAATATGCTCCTGTAAATGAGCTAAATCCCTTGCTTTGAAAAGGAATAGCGTGGATTGGTTCACATCTATAATATTCAGGAGTTGTGGAAATTTTTGTTCAAGGTCGGGGATCTTTTGTAGATAGAGTTCTAGTTCTTTGAGATTGGTATATTCGAGGTTATCCAGCCATCTTTTTAATGCAGAGAAATCAACTTCCCACATCGAGATGGGTGATTCATGGAAAAAGCTTCGGAATCGCAATTCGCTTTTCCGAATCATATCCTCGGTTCTTTTACGTTCAGAAATATCAATGTACATACCCAGGACGCCGATCCTTTCTTCTTCAAAGAAGATCGGGACGCCATATATTTCCACATCCACTTTTGAACCATCCTTACGGTAACGAACACCAACTCCGTGTACTTTTCCCCCGCTTAGGACTTGCCTGGTGAACATGTGTGCTTGATCTTGATCTTTGCCTTTGGAGATGAGATCATCAAGTGATTTTGAACGGATCTCATCTTCTTGATATTGAAAGATATTTGTGAAAGCCTGGTTGACAGATACGACTTTTTGATCTGCATCCATGGTGGCGATAGCGACCGGACTGTTGTTTACAAGTGATTCAAAAAAAGATTTTTGTTGGGTGATCTTCTTTGAGCGCTCGGCGATGGTTTTTTCCAACACATGGGTTTGAAGGATCAATTTTTTCTCACGGTTATATGCCAGAGAAAGAAAAAGTATGAAGAAGGGCATCGAGTCAATGAGCCATAGTAGTGGATTTGAAGCGTGGATCTTCGCGATGGAATCAATAGAGAAGGGTATACCTGTTCGTAGAAGTTCAATGATGTATGCCAAGATAGGGATGCTCAACCCTAAAATAAAGCTGCGAATAGCTGTTTGAAAATCCTGTTTGGTTTCTATGCCGACTTGTTTGCTCATGCTTACCCGATCGCAAAATAAAATTTGGTCAAAATGTGGATGTATTATTCTATATATGGAAACAGATAAAAGTCAATGGGTAGAACCTTTTCTCTAGAAGGAGGAGAAGAATGACTTTAGTAGATATTTCCAAACTGATCGCTTCAGTACTGACTATTCTGACTGGTCTTTATTCAATCTTTCGGCCCAAAGCAGTTCAGGGCTTCACGGGTCTGCATCTACCGGGTTCGCGTGGTGTGACCGAGGTGCGAGCTATCTTGGGAGCACCATTCGTTGCCATGGGGATCGCCCCAATCCTATTTTCTTCGCAAGCGATGTATCAAATGGCGGGTTTCATTTATCTGATCATTGCGGCAGTTCGATTTATTGCAATGATGGTCGATAGATCATTTGAGCGCTCTAATCTCATCAGTTTGCTCACTGAAGTGGTTCTTGGAATCGTTCTCATCCTGTAGCGTTGTCACGAATGTTGTCAGATTCGGTTCCCTGAGCAGGCTTTTCTTAAAAAGTAATTCTGGTATACTACATTAAAATGTTCGGCGGGCAAAACCACATGTAACAGTGTGGTTTGGTTCAATTACCCAAAATACAAACATTATTATTACAAGATAAAGGCACTATGAAAGATGTTGAACCCTTTGATGAGCAGCAACATGTTATCCAAGCCTTCACAGAACTAGCTCCTCAATACGAACAAAAAATGAATTCTGAACTCAACCTCTTTTGGGGGTGGAGTTATGATGAGTTAATTGGAACTCTGCTGAATGCATTACCTGACCTACGATCCCAGCGTATCCTTGATCTGGCTACTGGTAAATTGGTGATTCCACGCGCCATCCTTGCCGATCATCCCGATATACGTGAGATCATTGGTCTAGATATTACTTACCGAATGCTGAGATTGGGGAAAGCAAAGCTAAACAAGAAAGATCCAATTCATCTGTTATGTGCTTCTGCATTGGATATACCCCTTAAGAACGACAGCTTTACCTTGATCACGTGCGCATTAGCAACGCACCACATGAATGTTCAGGAGTTACTGTCTGAGATCTATCGTATTCTAGCGCCTGGTGGGAGTGTGGTGATCGTTGATGTAGGCGCTTCAAAAACCTGGATGAATCCGATCGTACAATTTTTTATTAAAATACTTGCTTTTTTCTTCTTCTTGATTAAAGAAGGAGTGTCGCGCGCCTGGGCAGAGGCGAGCGCACTTCCTAATATTCGCACTGCGGATGATTGGAAGGGCGAATTAATGAAAGCAAGATTCGTGAAGATAAAGATAAATAAATTAGAATCCCGCCGCTTTGGGATTCCCGACCCAATTCTAATTTTTGGACAAAAGGAGAATGAAGAATGACGACATACAAGGAGTTATTGCGACAAGGAAGGCATGATCTGATCTGGGAAAAATATTGCGGTTACCTTGATCTCTCACTTGACGAGTTCATGGAGATACAAAGGCGATTACTCCTTGAGCAGGCAGCTTTTCTACAGGATAGTAAACTGGGGCAACACTTTTTTAAGAATCGTGCCATTAAAAGTGTGGAAGATTTTCGGAAAGTCGTTCCACTAACCACTTATGAGGACTATATTCCTTTCCTGATGGATAAAGACGCGAGTAATTTACCGAAAGGAAAGTACTATTGGGCGCGTACTTCAGGAAGGTCTGGAAAGTATCCATGCAAGTGGGTGCCGTATTCACAGCGCATCTACGATAAATTAGCGGAGGTTGTAATCAGTGCGATGCTGCAGGCATCGTGTGATGGACGCGGCGACGTAAAATTGCGCTCGGGAGATGTTGTCCTGCTTGCAACGGCTCCGCGCCCCTATACCTCTGGATATATCAGCTATGCGACTCATGAATACGCGGATGTACGCTTTGTACCTCCACTAGATGAAGCGGAAAAAATGGAGTATGGAGACCGGGTTCAAAAAGGATTCATGCAAGCAATGAATACCGGATTGGATGTTTTCTTTGGGTTGGCACTCATTTTGGGGAAGATGGGAGAGCGTTTCGCAAGTGGTTCAGGCGGTATGAAGATCACTAAAGAACTACTAAAACCGAAGACAATGGCACGATTGCTCAGTGGATATTTGAAAGCCAAGATACAAAAAAGACCTTTGCTCCCCAAGGATATTTGGAAGTTGAAAGGGATCATGACAGGCGGCATGGATACAGAAATCTACCGAGATCGCCTTGAATACTACTGGGGCAGAAAGCCACTTGAGGGATACGCCTGTACAGAGGCTGGCATGGTGGCTATGCAAGCCTGGGATTATAAAGGTATGACTTTGTTCCCAGACAGTAATTTCTATGAATTCATTCCTTATGATGAACACCTCAAGAACAAAGCAGACCCAACATATGTGCCGAAGACCGTCTTGTTCGATGAAGTCAAGACCGGTATCTACGAGATCGTATTCACCAATTTGTTAGGTGGGGCTTTGATGCGCTATCGTATCGGAGATTTGATCAATTTCATCTCACTTGATGATAAAGAGATCAATGTTAAATTACCACAATTCCGGTTCTACTCACGTGCTGATGACCTGATCGACGTTGGGACGATGGTCAAGTTGACCGAAGCGGATATTTGGATGGGGATCGAAAAATCGGGTATTGAATATGTGGACTGGACTGCGCGCAAGGAGATCATTGATAATGAATCCGCGCTGCACGTCTATATTGAGCCTAAACCAGACGTGAAACTCCTGGAGAAAGAAGCCACCAGTCTTCTGCAAAAGAGTATGGCTGAGAACAATGAAGAGTTCTCCGATACCGTCCGCATGCTGGGTGATCATATCTTGCGCGTCAGTTTCCTGCCGGCTGGTGCATTCAATGGTTATATCCAGGCTCAACGCGAGGCTGGGGCAGATCTGGCGCATCTCAAACCACCGCACATGCAGCCCAAAGATACTATAATTGCTCGGTTGAAAGGAGAGACTCCTTAGGTTATATGCTCTGGGATCTTGAGCTTATTATTACAGTTCTGGCTTTTATCAGTTACGTAGTTCTTTCGATTGTTGTTACTTTAACGAAACCAAGAACAAAAGAAAAGAATGCGTTTCGCTTTTACCTATTAATGATGGCGTTTTGGAAGCTAAGCGCTTTCATTGTTGTGGGGCAGATCGGTGATGTCTATTTTTGGTTCAGGATGATGACAATTGGGGCGATCATGTCTATGGTCGGGATCCATCGTTTTGTGGATGAGATTCTGCCTCAAAAGCAAAACCTCGATCGTCCCTTGTATATTTATGTTGGCATCGCGGTAGTATCTCTCTTGTTTACGAATTGGGTTGTTTCTTACGCCTACATGAATGGGTCAGAACTGGTCTATTCATTCACCCCTCTGGTGGTACTGGTAGCTGGCCCTGGATATTTCTTGATGCTTTATAACACCTTGCGCTTGATCCGCGGCTACAACGTCACACGAAACCCGCAGATGCGCAATCGCTATAAATACCTCATTCTTGGCTTATTTTTTACCATAATTGGTTCGATTTTCAATTTCACCAACCTGGGTCAATACCCAATTGACATCTTCGCGAACCTGATCACAGCTGTTTTGATCTCGGTTGCGATCTTGCGCCATCAATTGCTGGATATCAGCGTTATTATTCGCAAAAGTGTGCTTTACGCTGTCCCAACGGTATTGATCGGCACACTCTACTTCCTGGTGATCGTCGCATCTATTCGGATTTTCCAGCTTTCTTCCAGTCAACAGTTGCTGATTTCTCTGATCACTGCTGTAACGGCGGCTATTGTATTTCAACCTGTATACAATACCATCCAGAAATGGATCAATCGCATTTTCTTCCGTGAGCGGTATGATTCCAGTTTAATGCTGCAGCGAATGAGTCTGATCGCCTCGCGCGAGATCAACCTGCAGCGTTTGGCAGATTCCATCATTGATGATATTGTCGCAACGTTACATGTCAAACGGGCTGGGATATTCGTTTCACAGCAAGAGGGGAAACCTTTTATTTTGGTCTCTGGGAGAGATTTGAATTATTCCAAGAGTAAAGAGTTCCGTGTGGATCATCCCCTGGTGTTGCGGTTGAAACACACTGCACAACCCCTCATGTGGAATGATCTTGAATCCTCACCAATGTTGAAATCGCTGTGGAAAGATGAACTGGACTACCTGGTGAATTTGAGAGCGGAATTATTCCTGCCTCTGATGACCAAGGATGATCTGGTCGGTATTATTGTTCTGGGAGAAAAGAAATCCGAATCTCCTTATACAACAGAAGATGTCAGTGTGCTCACGACACTCTCCAACCAAACCTCTGTGGCGATCCAGAACGCGCAATTGTATTCTGTGGCACAAAAGGAATTGGAGGAACGCCGCAGGGCGGAAAAGAATTTGCAGTTACAGCTGAAGCGTCTATCAGCTCTTCAAGACATCAATGTGGCAATAACTGAAAATTTCGATCTACAGATCCCACTGGTATTGCTGCTTGAGCAAGTTATCCATGAATTGGAAGTGGATGCTGCTGATGTGCTGCTCTATAATCCCGAAAAGAAAGATCTGAATTATGTTTCGGGAAGGGGCTTTCGAACAGATGCGTTGAAATTCACCAATTTACGCATGGGACAGGGATTGGCAGGTAATGCCGCCATGACCCGCCAGACCGTGCATATCAAGGACCTATCATCGGAAACTACAACATTATCTCAATCTCCGTTGCTGGAGGGAGAGGGTTTTGTGTCCTACTGGGGTTTTCCTCTGATCGCGCGCAACCAGGTCAAAGGTGTGCTCGAAATATTCCATCGTTCAGAACTTGAACCGGATGAGGAATGGTTTGATTATCTCAATACTCTCATTTCCGAGACAGCTATCGCTGTGGATAACGCAAGGTTGTTCACCGATCTTGAGAAGACCAACATGGAATTAGTCAGCGCTTATGAAGCCACGCTCGAAGGTTGGGCGCGAACGTTAGAAATGCGGGATCGAGAGACGGAAGGGCATAGCCAGCGTGTGCTGGAGCTCACCATGCAGCTGGCAGAAAAAATGGGCATTCGCGGTGATGCCCTGGTACAGGTAAGACGTGGTTCATTGCTGCATGATATTGGCAAGATCGCTATCCCCGACAGCATCTTGCAAAAACCTGGACCCCTGAATGATGAGGAATGGAAGATCATGCGAGAACACCCCGCCATTGCTTATAAGATGCTTTCGTCCATCCATTTTCTGGAACCGGCTTTGGAGATCCCCTATTATCATCACGAAAAATGGGATGGGAGCGGATATCCTCAAGGGCTGCAAGGTGAGGAAATCCCTCTCTCAGCACGTGTGTTTGCTATTGTGGATGTTTGGGATGCGCTCTCATCTGATCGACCTTATCGAAAAGCCTGGGAACCAAAACGCGTGATCGAACATATCCGCTCGCAATCAGGATCTCATTTCGATCCAAAGGTTGTGGAGAATTTCCTGGACCTTGTCATGGAAGAGAGTAGGGTTGTTAAGAAACACAGAATAAACCTTGTAACGGGATAAACGCGAAGAAACCCTAGGGAATTATTTTCGTATATTGTATGAATATGTTTTGAAGGAGAAATCTAATGTCTGAAGAATATCGAAGACTCTATCGATCACGAGATCAACGTATGATCGCAGGCGTTTGTGGTGGGATCGGGGAATATATTAACGTTGACCCAACTATCGTGCGCTTGTTGTTTGTGCTGGGATTATTCCTGGGCACTTTAACCTTTTGGGTATACCTGGTCATGATGATCGTTATTCCTGAAGAGGTATAACGATCAGAACGTTTTGGTCATGAAGCCGGCATAAACGCCGGCTTTTTTTTATTTGGGCTTCGCGACTGCGTAGGTTTTTTCTCCTACCTGTGAAGGGCTTGTTATACGGGTTTGGTTGGCATTCATGAAAAATAATTCATAATCTGCTTCTGTGAAGGCTTCCCATAGATGCTCAAAGGCTTTATGACTATGAATCTCCACCAGGATAATGGGGCGGACCTCGCGAAGTGTGCGCTGCATACCATCAATAGCCAAAACCTCACCGCCCTCAATGTCCATCTTGATCAGGTCGGGTTTGGGATGATCGCGGTTAAAAATGAAATCATCTATGGCTAATGCTTCAACCTTGATGCTGTTTAGATATTCTTCTTCTCTGCCCAAAGACCCCATCGCTTTCCCCATCGCTCCAGATTCGTGCACCATAAAGGTTGTCGTTCCGGGCGAATCTACAATAGCAGCTTGAATCGTGGTGATGTATTCCTGGAAGTGATTAAGAGAGACGTTTTCATTTAATCTGCCGAAATTCTCAGGCAGAGGTTCAAATGCAAACACCTTTCCGTCAGGAGCAGATCGACGGGCGAACATGAGGCTGATATATCCGATGTTTGCCCCGATGTCATACACAACTGAACCAGGATGACAATATTTTTGTACGGCGGCTTGCAGATCCATCTCATAGGTGCCGAGCCAGTAGTCCTTTTCGGTTTGCATATCCAACTTTACCTGAAAACCCTGGTTCAATCCGCCAGCAACCTTTGCTACTGTGAGTCCGGAGGGTGAAGCGGCATTAAGCGTCTTTCTGATGCGCTTGGCCAGGTGCGGCTGGCGGTAGAGCCATGCTTTCATACCACTGGGGAGTAATTTTGCAGCAAATGCAGCCAGTTTAAGAGTCCATTTCATTGTTATACCTTCATCGCTAGTTCTAGATAATCGCTGATTGGGATACCGCTTTTGGAAATTTTCGGGATCTCAGGTTTAATTTCTCTATCAGCATCCACCCCGTTCTTAATGAAATTAACGAGCTGGAAGCCATATTTTTGATAAAAACGCAGGGCATTGATGTTGTCGTTGGTGGTGTAGAGATGGATGATTTTGCAGCCCGCGGTACGAGCAATTGTGGTTACCGCGTTGAGCAGTTGTGTACCGATCCCTTCGCCTGATCGGATGCTGTTCAAGGTTATGATCTCGCATTCAATGGAGGATATGGTATAGGTTACCAAACCAACTGACCGATCACCCATTACGGCAATGTAAGCAGGTAGTTGGGATGGATAGATGATCCTACCGTTGATAACGATTTTCTCACTTCCCCAATGCTCCCGCAGAAGTTCCCTGATCCATTCTTCATCCCGTGATTCTTTTTTCCTTATGGTGATCGACATGGTTTTTAGGATTGTTCAGATTGCCATCTATTCTTAATGCGCTGGTAGGTGTCTGCCAGGCTTTCAGGCAGGACGCGGGCGCTGCCGACCGAAGTCATAAAATTTGTATCCCCATTCCACCGTGGTACGACATGGAAATGGACATGGTCTGCAACGCCAGCTCCGGCAATGGCTCCCAGATTCGCACCCACGTTAAATCCCTCCGCTCCGTACTCTACAGAAAGAATGTGAATTGCAGTGGTGATCAGTTGCATGATCTCCGTCTTCGTTTCCAGGTCTATCTCTTCAAGTGAGGCTTTGTGCACATAGGGTACTACCATGAGATGCCCGCTGGTGTAAGGATAACGGTTCAGCATGACAAAGGCATGCTCATCTCGATGAACGATCAGGTTATTGATGCTGTCCTCTTCTTTTATACCTTCACAGAAGAAGCATCCACAATCAGATGTTTCCTGTATATATTTCATTCGCCACGGAGCCCAAACATGCTCCATCTTCTCTTGTTCATTTTTCTTCATGATCAAGTCCTTATTATAAGCGCAGTTTACACGAAAAAAGATTATACTGTTATTTACATGTTGAGCGACTCTTTATTTGTACAACAAATCTTTACTGTCTCGGAAGTCACCGGGTACGTTCGTGTATTACTGGAAGAGAATCCAGACCTGCAAGATATCTGGGTGCAGGGCGAAGTATCCAACGTTTCCACACCATCTTCAGGACATATCTACTTCACTCTCAAAGATGCTGGTGCTTCTTTACGTTGTGTGATCTGGAAATGGACTGCGCAGTATTTACATACCAAACCCCAAGCTGGAATGGCGGTTGAAGTACACGGTAAATTTGGTGTTTATGAGAAGAGCGGGCAATACCAGCTCTATGTTGATGCTGTGCGCTCACAGGGTGAGGGCAAGCTATATCAAGAATTCTTGCTCTTGAAGGAAAAGCTGGAAGCAGAAGGTTTGTTCGCGGCGGAACGCAAGCAGGTGATCCCTGCCTACCCTGATCGGATCGGTGTGGTGACCTCTGCTACAGGGGCGGCATTGCAGGATATTCTAAATACCTTGCGCAACCGCTATCCAGTGGCAAGCGTTATCCTTTCGCCTTCAATGGTACAGGGTTCAGGGGCTGCTGATACGATCGTTGACGCGTTGAATAAATTAGAGCAATTGGATATACCTCCCGATGTCATTATTGTGGCACGCGGAGGGGGATCGCTGGAGGATCTGTGGCCCTTTAATGAAGAAAAAGTGGTACGAGCTGTTGCGGCACTGGAGATACCTGTCATCAGCGGTGTGGGACATGAGACGGATTTTACTCTGGTCGATTTTGCAGCGGACCTGCGCGCACCCACACCAACCGGAGCGGCTGTGGCAGCGGTTCCTGATATTCAAGAGTTGCAGATCTCACTGGATGAATTGCAGCAAATATTAGCGCAGCAAACAGTGAATGGAATTAATGTGCGCAGACAAGCCTTGATGGTGAGACAGTATCAAATCGCAGCGCAATCTCCAAAGCGAATGGTAGAGCAAAGCATGATGCGCTTGGATGATCTTGCCGTGCGTTTGAATGGTCTCATCCAGACCAACTTACGAGCGGCGGCTGCCAGGTTGGAAAAAGTTGGTGTGCATTTACGAGCGCTGGACCCCCAAGCAGTGCTGCAGCGTGGGTATGCGCTGGTTCTTGATAAGCAGGGAAAACTTGTTGACAGTGTTGAAAAAACAAGTGAAAATGAGACGGTCGATATTCACTTGCAGGATGGAGTGTTGGACGCATCTATTCTGAAAGTAAAGCATAAAGAGAAATGAGATGATCGATAAAGATAAAATAAAAGACCTAAAGTATGAACAGGCCCTCAAAGAACTCGAGGGGATCATTGCTGATATGGAGAATGAATCCCTCGAGCTGGACACGCTTCTTGAACGATTTGAGGTTGGAAAATTGCTGCTGGATCACTGCCAGGAATTGTTAAACAATGCAGAACTCCAGGTACACGAGATAGATCAGATAAAGAACATAGCGACTGATACGAGTGAAACAGAATGAATTTCTTTGACCTTATACTCTCTAATTATGTTCTTGTTTGCGGCGCTATCGCTTGGATCGTCGCACAATTGCTGAAACTTCCTATAAATTTCCTGTTGAGCAAAGAATGGGATTGGACTGTTTTGATCAGCCCGGGTGGCATGCCTTCCTCTCATTCGGCTATCTCAACGGCTACAGCCCTGGCGATCGGGTTGAAACATGGTTTTGATTCCTCTCTCTTTGCACTTTCGATGACGCTGGCAACGATCGTCATTTATGATGCTACCAGTATCCGCCGGCAGGCTGGTATCCATGCAGAATGGATCAACAAGATTGTTGAAGAGATCTTTAAAAGCGGTAATTTTTCTTACAAGAAATTGCAGGAAGTGTTGGGGCATACGCCCTTTGAAGCCCTGGCAGGCATATTCCTGGGGGTTGTGACTGCGCTTATCATGTGGGCAGTGTATTATCCTGGCTAGTATCCCATTTGTTTAAGGATGGTGGCAGAGTCCTTATTTTTCACCTTTGCATCATCTCCAAGAATATCTTCCCAGAATAATTGATCGAGACGTCGTGATCGGACAGGGATGGGCATCGGCACACCCCAACCCGCGATGAGCACTTCCTCTTTGGGTTGTAGATGTGAAAGCATACTGCGCAGTGCGTCTTTTCCGGCTGCTCCTGAGAGGACAGCACGGATATCCTCATCGTCGGTAAGATGCCCTGAGATGCGCGTTCCCAATTGTGACATTACTTCATCATAGATCTGTGAAGGGCGCTGGTCGATGATGAGCAGCGTTACATAATATTTGCGCATTTCGCGAGCGATGGTGCTGAAGGCAGTCTGGGCTGCCATCTCGCGATTGAGCAGTTTGTGTGCTTCTTCCACAACGATCACCAACTGGCGCGGCTGCTGAGCACCGTTTTGCCCATTGCGGTACGCGTTGGTCAATTTTTCCCATTCCTCACGGATCTTGCGGGTGATCAGGTTCGATATGAATAGATAATGCAGATCGGAGTCAAATCCACTGAAGGAGAGGACGATGTGTCTGCCGTTCCTGAGCGCGTCCACAACATTTTGCAGTCCATTACTGGCAGGATTAGGGGTAATGTATTTCGCACTGAACAATCTACGTAGTTTGCTATGCAGGCTTTCGGCTGCCATCACATTGATGCCATTATCATTTGCCCAGGCAGCCACGCTGTCAGCAGCTGAGCGCCTTTTGCCATCTTCATCCACTTCCATTGCGCCTGAACGAAGTGCTTTGAATTTTTCGAACCATTGTTTGCCAAAGCTTGTTACCAGGGCTGCCAGGGTGGTTGGGGTTGTTTCTTTCAGGTTTAATTCGGTTGCCAACATCTCGATGTCGCCTGGCATGATATCTGCTGATGCGATCTCGAGGTGGAAATCAGGGCTGTTGCCACGGATGCTTTTCCCTCCTCCAAGCCCAACGATCTGCACCTTGGGGCCGAAGTTGGTGCGCAGACCACTGACTTTTACGCCGGTGTCCGATGCGGTGTCGTCAAAACCGTATTCGTCATGCATATCAAAGATAAGCAGGGAAGTCTTGTCATTCTTGATGAGTCCTGCTAACAGGATGCGGGTGAGAAAACTCTTTCCTGTTCCTGTCGCCCCAAAGATGCCGGCTGAGCGTTGGATGAAATGGGATAGGTTGATGCAAACCGGGAAATTCTGTTCGCGCGTGGTGCCGATCACGAAGTTATCCTCTTGGTCAGGATCGCCAAAAACAGTCGCGATATCCACCGCGTTCGCTAACTGAACGGGGGATTGATGTGCTGGGATGGTTTTGACCTGAATGGGAGTGGTGTTGAGATCGCCGTTCTCTTCCTTCTTCCTTTTCCATTCCATGAATGCCTGTGAGTCCTCAGGTCCATTTTCAAGCATGAGAACGGGCAGGATGATGCTGTCAGCATACAAAACTTTCTCTTGCAGCGTGCTGGCGATCAGTGGGGGATAATATGTGTTGATCTGTTCGTCAGAAAAACGCGGATCGGTCGCGCCCAGGCGGATATCGGTGATCAATCCATAGAATTGCCAATTCCCGCTCTTGATAGTGACAAAACTACCCTCCTGGATCTCGTGTGGTGAGACCTGTAGGCGAGCCGCCAGGCTTTCGGAAAGGCTGCCGCCCACGATGGAACCGATCGTTTTACCGGATAAGGTACTGTATGAGGTTTTGTTTTCGATCATCGAATCTTTCTCTTTCTATCTATCTGTGAATACAGAAGTATCTGCCAGGGTGTGCAGTAATTGGCTTAGCGTCTCATAATCACTGCGGTAGAGGTGGACGAGGGAGCGGGTTGCTCCTTCTTTCCAGCTCTCCTTTTTATCTTCTGGCAATATATTATTCATCAATTCGAAATGTGCTGCTACTACATCGAAATAACGACTCTCTTTTTGAGCAACTAAATAGCGGAGATAGCCAAAGCGATTGCTGCTCGAGAACGAAACCATATCTGTTGGAGTACATAAAGCAACTGATTCAAGGGATAATGGCGGTTGTGGCGGGAGCAGATGGAAAATGCGCTCATCTCTTTTATGTCCAATGAATATAATGTGAAATTCCATGGGTACGGTGCGGTTCTCGCGGTTGTCCTGAATGATACCTTCCTGTATAGGTGTTGTGGTCGCTAATTGCCTAACCAGTCCATCGTCCAGTATCAGGATATTGGTGATGATGCCGTAGATGAGAGAATCGCGGGAAGGGATTTTGATCATCTCGCCCAGTTTGGGTTGGTTGCTGCTGTTCATACGGCAGCCTATCGTGGCCCCAGTGGTATCCGCGCTCAATACATATCCGATGATTTGATTAGCCATTATCTTTTCACTTTCTTGCACGGTTCCAGATCTTTTGCCGCTTGTTTATATGATTTTTCATCGATCGAAAGGTCTGCTTGTATGTATTTTGTGCGCAGGTAATTCTCGATATCTCTTTTCTCTGCGTGGTGAACGATGGCTGTTTCGTGGGCGCGGTGCAGGCAGTATGGGTAGGGTTTGGCACCCATGATGGCGCATTGTTCAAGCAGGGTAGTGTGTAAAAGTTCGATGTGCTGCAAGTTCTCCGCAACCCATTGGGGTATCTCGATGCGTACGATCCATGGTTTCATGGTGGCGCTGACGTTGAGATAAAAGCAATAGAATTGCAGGTGTTCTGTTTGTGAAACAGATCCCAAAGCAGGAGAGTACAGCTCGAAGATTGCAGAGCGAGAACCGGGTGGAAGCAGGCTCGAGAAGATGTCGCGGTCGTTGATATTGGGAAATGCACAATCAGAAAAATTGTTACCCTGTTCCATCTGCAAAATTAGTTCCAATAATTGGGTCAGGGATCGTGCGCGAGGTTTGTCGATATACCCGGCCGCCAGTACTTCCGCGCGTTGTAGTGTGGCGAGGTAGTTGTTGTATTCTGCCAGCCTCTCTGTGAATCTTGTACCTGGTTGTGGCTGGTGATAGAGTTCCATCAATCCATCACGCAGCGCGATGGTTGGGCTAGAGGGAAAAGAGCTGTACTGGGTGAGGTACTTCATCTCCAGTACGTCCCGGTCCAGGTTGATCTCGTCTTCGGTTAATAAGGAACGGCTATTGTCATCTGTGTGATAAATCTCATCGATGGAATACAACTTGCTGATGGTGGTGGGTTCCAGAGGCGCGTCCATCCCGGCTGTGATGCGGATGATGCCGATATTGACCAGTGCAATGATGGGAAATGAATAGGTATCGGGTGAAATCTGTGAGCCATCTGCACTGACGATGTTGGCGTGGGTTGGTTCGGTGTGCTGGGGGATAATATATTTTCCAGGATCTTCCAGGGTTGGCAGCGCGATGCGCGAGCGCGTCTGTGTCCCTATCTCACGCATTTTCTCAAGGTTTGTGAATGAATTTTGCAGCAGGGAAAGTGCTTTTTCCAGCTGTTCTTCTTTTTGTTGCTGGTACTGCGCGGCATCACCTGAGTAGCGCTCAAGCTGCGGTTGAAGATCGAGGTAATTTAAGGGCATGGATTTCCCCAGAATAAGAACATATGTTTGATTATAACGAAGGATGAAGGAAGTGGCTAGATTAAAGTGAAGAAGGAGGCGAAAGCCTCCTTCGACAAGGGGTACCGGTAATATACCTGTATATTAGGGTTTGACGGTTTCCAAGTAATTGAAGGTAATATCCACTTCTTTCCCGTACCCAAGGGCGCCAAAACCAATCGTGCCTTCGGTATAGGTATCATCTTCGATGGTCAGAGGACGCTTGTCTACGTACACTTGCTCGCCGTTGATGAACACTTTGAGCTGGTTACCTTCGCAAGAGAGTGCGAATACATTCTTTTCCAACCCGCTGTTGATGAGCGTGCTACCAAGGCGCTTTTCGAAATAATTTGTGTAAGCGTTCTTGCCCTGGTCTGCCAGGTATTGGTCATAGCGCAGCAGCTCGTAATAACCCTGGCTGCTGATGCGCAGCTCGTACCAACCTGCATCGGTCGCACGGCAGATCAAAGAGTAGGCGTTATCAAGTTGGGCGTAGTTCTCTACCTCGGCTTGAACAATGACGTCTTTGTAATTGGCGTCTTTACGCAGGAAGACGAAGTTCGTGTCGTTGGGGGGCAGGAGCTGAAGGCGGAATTTGCCATTTGATTGCGACCAGAGGAGTTGTTCTTCCAAACCTGATACGATCTTCATGCCCCAATTCTTGTTGATGTCATCATCGAATTCATCCCGCAGGATGACGTCATCCGAGAGAACGGATTCGGTCGGTTCGGCTTTAAGTTCCATGGTCTCCATGTCGCCGTTCGTTGCCCCATTTGCCTGCGGGGACACATTACAGGCGGTGACCAATAAAGCTATCATGATGATGCCAAAGAGTGTTTTCTTTTTCATTTTTTTCTCCATTATTATTCGACTTATGTGGTATATTGGTCATACCACTATACCATAGTGTAAACAAATTTGTGATGTTTGTCAATGCTGGGATTTTCATAATAAAATAATCGTTGAGGAGTTCATTCTATGAAAGCAAAGCATTTTATCAGTGTTTCAGTATTCTTGTTGATGATTCTTACAAATTGTACGGTGCTCTTTCCGCAGTCCACCGCCACTCCTGCTCCAGAAGTAGTGATGGCAAACACGGAAAAGAAAGAGGATCTGGTAGAGCCGTCTTTGACGCCAACTGACACTCCTGCACCAACCTCAACTCCACAAGACCTCGGTCCCATGACCTTCCCCAGTGGCGTCAATCCATTGAGCGGTTTACCGGTTAAAAACCCCGATAATTTGAAAAACCCACCTCTCTTGGTATCGGTCAGTAATTTCCCTCCGACTGCACGACCACAGGCGGGGCTCTCTTTTTGCCCGATCGTGTTTGAGATGTGGATCGGGGATGGAATGACACGCTTCTTGAGCGTTTTCTACGGTGATTTTCCTCGTGAGGTCGCCGAGATGTACCCAGAGGATGAGACCCAGACTACTGTCACCGAACCGGTCATAGGTCCGATCCGCTCCGGTCGCTTGCCCTATGAGTATGTTAGGAAGATGTTCAGCGGTTATCTGGTGATGGCTTCTGCATCCAAGAATGTTTCATCGAAACTCAGCGACTACAGCAATATCTTTGGCTCAGATCTTTCCGACCCAAACAGTGCCATGATGAAGGTGACCCAGTTGGAGGCATTGGCACAATCCAGCCAGAAAGAATTGGGTGATGCTGCCTTAAGCGGTATGTATTTTGATGAGAATGTTCCCGAGGGAGGAAAGACAGCTCATTCCTTGTGGCTCTTCTACTCCTACTTGAACCAGATCTTCTGGCGCTTTGATGAGGAGAGTGGAAGGTTCATGCGTTGGCAGGATAATGCGGATGGTTCTACTTTCATTCAATCCACCGATCGCTTGACGGGTGAACCCTTGAGTGGTGATAATGTCGTCATTCTTTTTGCAGAACACGAGGTGACCAACAAGTATCTCATCGATATCTCATTACTGTATGTGAAACGTGGAAAGGCGCTGCTCTTCCGAGATGGGCAAAAATATGACATCTACTGGACCACCGCCAGCGAGGAATATGAGAAAACCACGGGGAAGCTGCGCCCGATACGCTTCATCGATGCCGAAGGCAATCCTTTCCCGCTCAAACCAGGGCAGACCTGGATCGAGATCGTGCCACAGTTCACTCCCTACTGGGAGACGGTGGATGACGAGATCTTTCATCGCTTGGCAAATGGAGATAAGCCTGGCTCTGGATACTGGGCTGTCAGGGTTTATGCACCGTAAATGAATAGATAGCTCGCAGAGAGTAGATATTATTCACTGAGAGGATTTTGCTCATAATAAAGGCATTTCGCTTGTAATGGGCATTGCAGGCATTGAACTTTGCGTGCCTGGCAGATCTCCCTACCGAGTCGGATGATGTTGAGATGTCCCGCTTCATATTGATCTGGAGTAAATAGACCTTCCATATACTCGTGGGTCATGTCTGCGTCCATCTTGGGTGGGCGAATACCAAATCTGCCGGTAATGCGATGGATGTGCGTGTCAACCGGAAAAGCGGGCATACCCAAAGAGAACTGCATGACGATGGAAGCGGTCTTTAATCCAACTCCCTTGAAACTCAAGAGATAGGATCGTACCTTTTCCCCTTTCCAATCCTTGAGAAAATCAAGGTCCAGTTTTCCACGCTCCTCCGTGATCTGCTGCAAGACCGCTTTTATACGTTTTCCTTTTTGGTTTCCCAGACCAGCTGTACGGATCACTTCAATGATCCCCTCGACTGGTGCATCACGTACTTCTTCCCAGCTTGGATATTTTGCAATCAAGCGCTCAAAGGCAGCATCCCGGTTATTATCGTTGGTGTTTTGCGAGAGGATGGTCGAAACCAATTCGTCAATTGCTGGCAGGGGAGTGCGCCATTTCGGTGCGCCATATTTTTTATATAGCTGTTGGTACATCCATTGAGCTTTTTGTTGGTCTTCTTTGATGCGGGTGCTGATCTCTACCATTATCCTCTTTTCATTTTCCAGGTATCAAGTGCGTCTACTAATTGTGGGGTTGGGCGAATGCTGCCAATAGGGATCTTGCGCCAGTTGAATATGTCTCGTTGGTCAAATTCATTGAGTGTATTGGATTCTATCTCAAATCCCAGATGATGCAGAATGCTCAGGATGACAATGGAACGCGCGCGATCCTTCAGATCCCCATCGCTGATCTTGACCATGACACCCAGCGCGGGGCTGCCTTTGTAAAGAGTGTTAGGCAGGATGCCAACTCCGAAAAAGCCTTCTGCCCCGGTTTTCGCGATCAATTTTCCGGGAAACGCCTGCATGAGAGCTGTATCGAAGCGCTCTGGACCGGCTACCAGGAAGGGATGGGTCATCATGGCATTGGTGATCTTCTGGCAGGCTGCTTTGCGTGCGGCTGGCAGGTCATCCGGTTGGCATAAGGTGGCATATGCCCTGGCTGCGTTGCGCATGGGTACGGCGAAGACGGGTGCGGAGCAGCCATCCACCCCCATGGAAAACTTTTCTCTCGGGTAGGAGAACATTTCAGCACAGGTGCGCAAGATCAGGTCTTGGGTCGGGTTGTTTGTGTCCAGATAGGTGTCTTGCGGCGCAGCCAGGATCTTTGCCAGGGCGAGCATTCCGCTGTGTTTTCCTGAGCAATTATGGCGCAGCGGGCTCATCTCTTCTTCACCGCGGATGATGTGATTGGAGGTGATGCGGTCGAATGGAAGGTGAACGCCGCACTGCAGGTCGCTTTCCTGGATGTTGATCTTCTTTTGCAGCTCTTTCAAGACCGCGACATGTTGATTGGTCCCAGAATGAGAAGCGCACATGATGGCGATCTCTTGTGAGGTGAGATTGAATTGAGCGGAAGCCGGGTTTTCAAGCAACGCGAGCACTTGCAGTGGTTTGGCGGTAGAGCGCAGGTAGGTTACCAGTTCAGGATCACCAAATGAGAACTGTATGTTCCCTTTTGGATCGGTGATAACCACTGATCCAAAATGGATGGACTCGACAATAGTACCGCGAGTAACTTCTACCAACGGCATAAAAGAATTATTCTGCATTTTCCCTCACTGGCGTCTTTATTTCTGTCGAATATTTCGGTTGAAATACTGTTGGATACCCCACCTTAGGCGCGATTCGAAATGTTCGCGCATCTTCTTGGTGCGAGTTGGAAAATTATCTATAAAGCTTGCGACAATTTTTTCTGTCTGGGTGGAATCCATTCCCTTCGTGGCGTATCGGTCAAGACGCTTCTTGATCTGGTTGAGCAGTTTGATCTGTTCTTGAATATCTCCGCTTTCCACGATCCCGTTCCTACCGCTGATAATTTTGAAATCCTTATAGATAGTGGATCTCAGGAGTTCCAGATTCTCTATCCAGCGTTCAATGTTGGCGTTCTCAAGGAACGGGGGTTCTTTTACGAGAACAGCATCTCCCACGAATACGATCTTCTGGTGGGAAATAATGACCCAGATGCCACCTTTGGAGGGACCGGGATGATGCTCTAATCTTGCGATCCCATCATCCCATTCCAGGTTCATGGTAGAGGTGAAACTGATCTCAGGAATGATCCATTGCATGGGCCCGATCTCGGGATACAACTCCCAGGTACTACCGGTATTGGATGGGGGAAGCCTGAAATTGGAAGGCCGGTTTTGAATGGATTTGCAAGTACTGTTGTGGGCGATGACCGGGATCTTTATTGGCAGCGAGCAGGTCGTGCGATCAAAGTGCTCGTCCAGCAGCACCTGTACGCGATTATGCCCACCATTGTTCTTCATCGCAACAGTACGCCAGGATTGCACATCCTTGGGCGTTAATGGAGAATCGATGAAGACAACGCCTTTTGGTGTCTTTATTACACCCACTGTGACGCCGCTGAGCGAGGTTTCGATAAGGACATTGTCACTAATTTCTTTCATGAGATTCTCCCATAACCGGTAATTGTGGTTCTCTAGTGAGTCTTTATTATATTGTAGACTATGTGCTTCCCGCTTGACCCTTCCTCATTTTATACCTTGACGGATATCCTGCCTGATCTGATTACAGCGCTCACAATGCAGATCGTTGCAAAGCAGCGAAAAAGGATCTCTGCGCAAGATCTGCAGCCCCTTATCGATCAGGCTGTCCATGGGGATGGACGTGAAGACCATGTCTTCCACGTGTACTTGTTCGAAATTTCCATTCATGTGATAGAGTATCTTGGAAAAACCACGCGAGCAACCGGGAAATGAGTTGCAAACCTTGACTCCCGCTGCTGTCATTGCCCAGCGTGTGTACTGTCTTCTTTCTGATTTGTTCTCACAATAATGCAAGCTGAATATGACGGAAGGATCTTTATCGAGTAGAAGGATACGCACGCCTTTTCCATAGAGATATTCGATATGCCCATAGGGAGCATCGCATGTTTGCTGCGCCAATGCCGCATCCAGACCAAGACCCAGGAAGGAGTGGATAGGATGCGATGAACGAGTGACATCCGGATATTGCCGGAAGAGTTCGCTGATCTCACGATCTTCAAAATCGGCTGGTAGGTCTGGGGTGTATATGTGAGCGTTCAGGTTTTGGATACGACCGCTGCCATAATCGATTTGATTCTCCGGCGGGCCAACCTCAGGAATGATCATGGTCTTGAAGGTGAAGGATGGCATCACAATATTATCAATTCCAGCTAGAATAGCCCCAAGAATGGTGTTTGCCCCACCTTTTACCCTGGGGATCATACGGCTGGACGTATAAACGATGGCAGTATCACTGCGCTGTAGACCAAGATCTTGAAAAGCGCTTTTAATGTCACGGTACTGAAGCATGGTTGTATGAATTATAGAACAAGAAGACTTTTATGGAGCAGAATCGCAGATGGGTATCACATCTTTGTTCTCTTTCCCATTTAAAGGTAGCCCGAAATAGGCAGATGGGTCGAGAGTGTTCTTGATATCCAGCTCGTTTTTATATAATCCAGAACTTTCGGATAGGACGATCGAGAAATGCAGGTGTACTCCTACAGGGTGGTCGGGTGTACCTGAAAAATTTCCCTGGTAGCCAAGCAATGTGCCTGCTTTGACAAATACCTCACTGGTTCCGGGTGGGAAAGCATCCACGATGTAGGAATCCCCTTTCGCATCGGCCAGATGCGTGTAGTAGGTCCAGATCTGGCGTCCTGGCTGCAAAGGGTCTTCTGGAATTCGGATGATGAGCGATGATTTCCAATCAGGAGATCTGGATAGATACCCATCATAGGCTGCGTATACAGGAGTGACCCCGGGTTCTGTCCCGCTGAAGATATCGATACCCTGATGACGGTGACCAGGGCGGAAGGAGTCATCCCATAAATATCCGATGAAGCCATCGGTGGGCATCGAGAAGGGGGCATCATCACAGCGTGTGTTCGCCTGGATCGCCCACTCTTCATGTTCCTCGGGCTTGCGAATCCATTGGATGACCCTTTTTGTCCTTTGCGAAGGAAAGAATACCTGGTAAAGAACTACCGCGCCAATTGCTAACAGGATCAAACCTGCAACAAGAATGATCTTGAATATTGTTTTCATGTTTTATTCTTCTTCAGCGATATTTCCGACCATTGACCAGGGCCCAGCCCAGGTGATATGGATGTCCTTGATAGCTCCCAGTAGATCGGCTGGGGAGTCAACGAAGACCAGTTTGTTGGTTGGAGTACGACCGAACCAGCGCTTTTTCTTTTGCCCTTCGAACAATACCGGGACGGTTGTATCAATATAGCGTTCATTGATCTCGGTTGTGATCTGTTCTTGAAGTTTCTCGATCACACGGAAGCGGCGCCATTTTTCCTCATCTGTAACGTCATCCTCCATCTGCTCAGTAGAACGCGTTCCGGGGCGAGGGGAATAGCGCGCGACATGTGTCATATCAGGTTTGACATCTTTTAACATCTGCACCGAGTTATCGAACTGCTCTTCGCTCTCACCGGGGAAACCGACGATCAGGTCAGTAGCAATGGATGAATTTGGGAAGCGTTCACGGACCTTTTGCACGATCTCTTTATATTTTTCAACGCTGTAGCCGCGGCGCATGCGGCGCAGCACCTCATCGTCTCCTGCCTGGATGGGCAGCTCGAAATGGGGCATTACTTTCGGTAAAGTGACCAAAGTATCCAGCAGTTCATCATTGATCCAATTGGGATGAGAGGTCAGGAAACGAATGCGTTGGATCCCATCGATGGTGTGTATCTCACGCAGCAATTCAGCCAGCGAAGGATAAGCAGGGTTCTCTCGCCCGTAGCGATCAACGATCTGCCCCAGCAGGGTCACTTCGACCACTCCCTGATCTGCCAGATTGCGGATCTCTCGTAATATTTCCTCGGGCGGACGGCTGATCTCTTTACCGCGGCGCAGCGGGATGACACAATAGCTGCAGGCATGAGAACAGCCCAGTACTATTGATACGAACGCGGAAACGGTATTACCGCGCATTTCTTCAGGGAGGATGAAATCGAAATCATCTTCCAGGATGGCTTGCGCCCTATCGCGGAACTCGGTCGCTTTTACCCGGTTGGTTTCAAGCAGATAATTGATGACGGTTGTGATATTCGAAGGCGGTGCGAAAACATCCACGTATGGAAATCGTTTCTGCAGCTTGGTGTAGTCGCCTACACCAACCATGCATCCCATCAGTCCAATAACCACTCCGGGATTCTGTAATTTATATTTTTTCAGTGAGGAAAGTCTGCCAGCTGCCTTGTCTTCAGCGCTCTGCCTGACAACACAGGTGTTAAGAACGATAACATCAGCCTTCTCCGCCTGAGGGGAGTTCTGGTAGCCTAGTTGTTCGAGTGCAGATGCGAGCCTGCGAGAATCGGCTACGTTCATCTGGCAACCTTCTGTCCAAATGTGATAAAGCATGCGGGGATTATAACTCCAAATCGTTTATTGGCAATTCCATTAATGGAACGTTGAGGTAAAATAGCCGCATGTCATACCCTGAATATCTACCCTATCAAAAAAAGAGGAGATTGGGAGCGGGAAAACCACTCCGTCGTATTCTCCTATTATTGCTGGTTGTAATCCTGATCGGCTTTGCTCTATTTCAGATCCCCTGGGTGAAACGCGTGGTAAGTTGGCGCTTGGACCTGGCGCAAACTTATATCCATCGGCTGCTCAATCCGGTGGAATCCCTGCCGGCACCCATGGTAAGTCGTTCTACACAAGATCCCCCTGCAGTAGCCAGTGCAACTCCTGCGATAGAAACTCCAACCCCGTTGGTCTCACCCACTCCCACGTTGGTGCCCACACCGCTACCAGAAAGAACGATCCTGCCTGCCCCTGCCTATGATGAAGCGCGCGATACGCAGGACTGGAATAACTGCGGTCCGGCTACCCTGGCGCTCACACTGCGTATGTTCGGATGGGATGGGGATCAATATGATGTTTCCAAGATAGTAAAACCCACACGGGATGATCGTAATGTTAACGTTGATGAATTGGTCTACTATGTCCGCAACCATGCCGGTTGGCTTAATGTCGAATATCGCGTTGGTGGAGATCTACAGCTAATTAAATCACTCATTGCTGAAGGTTTTCCTGTCATGATCGAAGAATCATTCACGACCGATCGCAAATACTGGCCAGAGGATGATCTATGGTCAGGACATTATCTATTGATCACTGGCTATGATGATGCCATGCGGACTTTCATTGTGCAGGATTCCGAGATCGGACCCAATCAATCTATCAACTATGACATCCTCGACATGAATTGGCAGTCATTCAATCGTGTTTATATCGTCGTTTACCGCCCTGAACAGGAAGAACAGCTAAAGCAGATCCTCGGTGAGGATTGGGATGTGGAAAAGAATCGCGAGAAAGCTCTTACGGTTGCGCAGCAAGAAACACAGGATGATCCTGAGAATGCATTTACATGGTTCAACCTGGGGACGAATTTGACCTATTTTGATCGCTTCGTAGAAGCATCACAAGCCTTTGATACTGCCCGCAGCATCGGTCTTCCCCAGCGTATGCTGCGCTACCAGTTCGGTCCTTTCATCGCATATTTCCAGGTAGGACGCACTGAAGATCTGATGACGCTTACGAAATATGCACTGGATATCTCGCGCACCTCCGAAGAAGCCATGTTATGGCGCGGATGGGGTTTCTTCCAACAGGGAGATTCGAGCGCTGCTTTGAGTTATTTCCGAGATGCGCTCAAGATCCGCGAAGACTATGAGGATGCCCTGTGGGCCATCGATTATCTGCAGGCGCAGTAGAGTAGTGAGTGTGGAAACCCTGAACGGTATTGAAGCCATTTTCTTTGATATTGATGGTACCCTGAGCGATTCGGACGATCAGATCATTGCTGAAATAATTGACCGCATACGCTTCTTGCGCAAGGTGTGGAATGAAGATAGCCTGCGGAAATTTGCCCGCAATTCTGTTACGGTCGCGATGCGTTTCTTTAACACTTCATACCATATTGTCGATAGATTGGGGATCGATAATTTTATTGCACGGACATTCCCAAAACGTGAAGAACGTGAGGGTAGTGAGGATGAGCGCGATCATTTGTTGATCGAAGGGGTGGAAGCTCTACTAAATGATCTTGGTGGACGATTTAAGCTGGGAATTGTCAGTGCACGCAATGTACGCGGCGTGCAGGCATTTCTGGACAAGTTCGATCTGGCACACCATTTCCATACGATCGTGGGGGCACAGACCTGTTACTATACCAAGCCTTTCCCGCATCCCCTGCTGCATGCCGCTAATATGGTGGATGTGCAGCCAGAACGCTGCGTGATGGTGGGAGACACTATCGTGGATATCCTGGCGGGAAAAGCCGCTGGAATGCGAACGGTGGGTGTGCTGTGTGGTTTTGGCACACGGCAAGAATTAATGAAAGCCGGTGCTGACCACGTGCTGTCCTCTCCGGTGGATATCTTGCGTTTACTATCCGATTAGAATTCAGGGAAGATGAATGCCGGGACCTCTTTTTTCCCTGCATGGACCTTAATGGGATATTGGTATACGGTGCTGAGATTTTCCTCGCTCAACACTTTGTGCGGTTTGCCGCTGGCAAAGATCTTTCCACACGACAGCAAGAGCACTTCATCACAGAAGCGAACTGCCTGATTCAAGTCATGCAGCGCGATGATGACGCTGGTCTTCTTCTCTTTCACATGTTCAAATAACAATTCCAAAAATTGCATCTGGTAGCGGATGTCAAGGTGGGTTGTCGGTTCGTCCAACAGCAGCAGCGGCGTGTCTTGTGCGATGGCGCGTGCCAGGATGACGCGTTGTTGTTCCCCGCCGGAGATCTCATCTGCCATGAGGCCACGCATTTGGTGGATGTTGGTTTTCTGCAAAGCTTTTTCAACGAATTCCTCATCTTTTGAGGTGGATGCACCAAACCAATTCAGATAGGGAGTTCTTCCCATTTGAACGATCTGCTCTACTGTGAAGCCTGGGGGAATATTGCGTGCTTGTGGCACGGTGGTGACCAATTGTGCGCGGTCTTGGGGCTTCAATTGTGTCAGATCTTGTTTTTTGAAGATGATCCTGCCACTATCCGGGGCTACTGCGCCATTGATGGTGCGGATGAGGGATGTTTTCCCTGCTCCATTTGGTCCGATCAATCCCAGGATCTTCCCCTTGTGCAGTTTAAATGAGATGTCATCCAAGATGGCGGTTCCATGAAATCGTAGCGTAATATTTTCAACCAGCAGCATATTTACCCAACCTTTTTCTTTGACCGGCGAAGAATGAACAAGAAGAATGGGGCTCCAAAAAGAATGGTGATGACCCCAACCGGGACTTCTTGCGGAGCGAGCAGAGTGCGTGCGAGGATGTCGGAGATTAGCAGGAAAATGGCTCCCCCCAGCGCAGAAAGCGGCAGCAGGAGGCGGTAATCGTTCCCAACAAAACGCCGCAAGATGTGCGGTACCACCAAGCCAACGAAAGCGATGGTCCCGCTGAAGGCAACTGATGCCGCGGTGGTGATCGAAGCTGCCAGGATGATGAGCAAACGCACTTTACGCACAGGAGTGCCCAATTGTTGTGCTTCTTCATCACCGAACTGCAGTACATTCAATTGATAACCCATGCTGCATAGCAAAAGAATACCCAGCAGAATATGCGGTGCAGCTGCCATGACGGGCTTCCAACCGATAAGGGTGCTGCCGCCCATCATCCACACAATTGCCCGGCGCAGTTCTCCTCCTGCATTGATCAATAAAAATGAAGTCATGGCATTGGAGAAGGAGCTGATGGCTACTCCAGCCAGGATCAGTGTGGTGTTGTGGATATTCTTCCCCACCCTGGCGAGCGAATAGACGAGAAAAACTGCCAGGAGGGACCCGATGAATGCGCTGATGGGGACGGCGAAATAACCGAAAGCGTCCTGCGGCCATTGAATGGACATGGCGATGATGGACCCCAGCCCGGCACCAGATGCGACCCCGATCAGATAGGGATCAGCCAGGGGATTTTGGAATAATCCCTGATAGGCACCACCGCTGGTAGCTAAGCCCGCACCGACCATCAGGATGAGGATGGTGCGCGGGATACGCAGTTGAAAGAGGATATTGGCATACTTGTTTTGAATACCAGAGAGGGTAGACCCGCTATCCACCCTCTCCAGAAAAACAGTGGATAAATCCTTTAGTGGTATATGTACTCCACCCAGCATGATGCTGAGCATAATAGTAAGGATGACCCCTACTCCAAGTATGAAGAACCACCGCGTAGGGGCCTTTTTTTTCATCTATTTAAAAACCTCAGGATGCAGGATCAAAGCCAGTGCTTCTAATCCCTCGACCAGGCGCGGTCCAGGGCGAGCCAGCAGGTTGTCGTCGAAAGGAAGTACGTTGCCTGCCTTTACGGCTGTGAGTGTGTCCCATCCCTCCCGTTCGCCAACGCTTTCGGGTGTTATGCCCCACATGGCATCCCCCAGGAGGATGAAGTCCGGGTCCTGGATGAGCAGCTCTTCCAGGCTGATCTGCGCCCACGCGGAAGGAATGGCATCGCCAACGTTTGCGCCGCCAGCCATGCTGATGATCGTACTGTAGAAAGTCCCAGCGCCGGGTGTGTAAGGTTTAGTCGGGTCAGTGGCGTCCAATTCATAGAATACAGTTGGTGTCTCTGCCACTTCTGCTACCGCTGTTTCCACCGCCAGCACGCGTTCTTTGGATTCTTCAATGAGAACCTGTGCTTCGGCTGCATGCCCGGTTAATTTACCGACATTTTCGATGGTGGTGTACAGGTCATCGAAGTCAACGGGATTGCTGATATAGAAGACGGTGATGCCCAGGTCTTCGATGGATTGTACCAATTCGGCAGTGTTGATCTCAGCAGCCAGGACCAGATCTGGCTCTAGGCTGACCAGCAGTTCCAGGTTATATTCCGAATAGCCGCCACCAATATCAGGCAGTTCGACCGCTTCGGCGGGATAGTCAGAAAAGGCATCGCGTCCAATCACATTCTCGCCAGCGCCTACAGCATACAGCAGTTCTGTGTTGGAGGGGGCTAACGAGACGATGCTGGTGGCGGGGCTTTCGAGTGTAACTTCGCGATCGAGGCCATCCACCAGGGATATTTCACTTGATGCTTCGATGACCTCTTCGGCAGCAGGTTGTGCAACCGCTGGAGCGCAGCCAGCGAACAAAGCGCTTATGATCAAAATAGAAAAAAAGAGAGTAAATTTTCGTTTCATGTCTACCTTTACTAGAATATTTATTTGTTTGATGTGAAAGTTAAATGAAAAAATCTGTCAGAGTAGACAGATCACGTTTGTTTGCTTATTTTCACCGTTCACCTCCAGTCCGCGAGAGCGTGTTTGCTTTTTGAAATTCTGGCGGTCGGCCTGGCTTGGTTTTTCAACCTTACAGTTGCGGGACAGCACCGGACTTTCTATGAAAATAGAGCACCGGTTTCGCCTTTACGTCCTTCCTTCCGGGGAAAGGACACCAGAAACGTTTATAGATTGAATTGTATTCAGAATTACAGCTTCAGTCAAGCGCAGGATCGCGCAAGTTTTGTAAGAGCTTCTTTGTTTTCATATCATCCATCTTTCCCAATAGGGTTTGCATCTCACTGAGTACATCGTTGCAGGAAAGGATGTGATCCACTCCTTTCGTGGACGTGATGGCGATAAATGCGTTCAGGTTGCCCAATGCCAGGCAATCCCTGGGCGAGAGCTGGTTGTGATAGCCGAAAAAGAATCCGGCATTGTAACAATCGCCTGCCCCTGTGGTGTCGTAAATGGGAATGTCGGGATGCTGGTAGGCACCTTGATGGAAATGCTTTTCTTTGGTGAACCAATCACTGCCTGCTTTTCCGCGTTTGAGGATGATATTCTTCACCCCTGATGAGAACAGATCCTCGATATTCAGTTCCAGAGAACGGCTGCTATTCCATAATTGAAGCTCATCTTCGCTCAGAAGGAGGAAATCCAGATAGGGAAGCACATTGTGTATCTTCTCACGGGCGCGTTGCATGGTGAAGTATCCCGGATCAACGCTTACACATGGCTGATAGGGTTGGGAATCCTTCAGGATCTGATGGATCGCTTCATTTTGAGCAGGGTCGATCAGTGAATACCCGGAAATGTGGATCGCTCGAATATCGGGAAGGATGGGACGGATCTTCTCAGCAGGGGGTGGGGTCAGGTTTGATCCGCGATCGCCAAACATGGTGCGTTCACCTGAGGGTGTGATCACGATCAGGAAGAATCCGGTCTGGTAATTCTTTTCTCTCAGAATGAAGCGCTCATGAATACCGGATCGCTCCAGCCGTTCTGTAACCACTTTTCCGAAGGGGTCAAAACCCATACCCGCGACCAGATCGGTTGGAAATCCAAATTTCGCGAGACATACCGCGGTGTTGCAGCCGGAACCTCCCAGCCGGAAGGTGGTCGTGTCTGTCACGACCTCGCCGCCTTCTGCAGGGAATTGATCAGCTTGCATGATGATATCCAGATTGATATCACCGATCACCAGGTAGGGGATGTTCGTAGATTTCATGTATCCTATGGATTACCGAACTGCTTTCACAGCATTCATATAAGCTTTCACTTTTTCCAAACTGACGCGATTTTCTGTCCGTTCGCCTTCTTTCAGGCTTGATCCAACGATACAGCCATCCGCATACTGGAGGAAAGCTTGAACGTTCTCTGCATTCGTCCCACTGCCCATCAGAATGGGGCGCTTGGGTCCGATGAATTCTCTGGCTCGTTTCACTTTCTCAACAGAAGGCGCTGAACCGGTCATCTTTCCTGAAATGATCATGGCATCCGCCAGATAGAATTCGGTCCATTCCATATGGGTTTCAAGGTCGATCCCAGCAAAGCGCACAGAATGTTTCTTATCCACATCACAGAAGAGCTTGATATTCTCAGCCTGTGCCAGTTTACGTGTGGTCAACAGTTCCCGTGCACAGCCGTGGTCGATCTCTCCGGTGTCCCAGATCCCCGCTCCGGTCAGCATACACACACGGATGAAGCTTGCTCCTGCGGCGATCGCGATGCCCAGGCATACTCGACCACCATTGTGCACCACGTTGATTCCCACCGGAATATCAACCGCGCGGATCACTTCTTTGGCTGCCACCGCCTGACAGCACATCTGTTCAGGGGATACATCATTACCGACCGCGAAAGGCAGATCCCACATATTCTCAACGATCATCCCATTTACCCCTCCTTTTACCAGCGTTTCTGCATCTCGCAGGGCAAAGTCGATGATCTGCTGCATACTGTAACCGGTGTAGCCCAGAGAGCCTGGCAAAGGGGGTAGGTGGATCATACCGATGATGGGTTTGGCGACGCCAAACAATTCCTCCAGGCTTTGCAGGCGGTAGGAATCCATTTCATCACGCCATTTCTCTACTTTGGCAGACATTTTACCTCCCGGGTTGATTGTTTCTTTCTTTTATTTACTATATCATCGAAGGTGAAGAAGTCATGTGACATCTTCATGATAAAATCTTGATTATTCTTATTGGGAGAGGATTCATGTCAGAAAATATCCTGGTTGCTGTTGCCTGGCCATATGCGAATGCCGAGATCCATGCAGGAAATCTGGTTGGTTCGCATTTACCGGCAGACATCATCGCACGTTATCATCGTCTGAAAGGGAATAATGTCTTGATGGTCTCAGGCAGCGATTCGCACGGGACACCCATCACGGTTCGCGCGGATGCTGAGGGCATCTCCCCGGTGGAAGTCTACAAACGTTTCCACGAAGGCTTTTTGGAATTGTTCCAACAGGTGGGGATCACTTTTGATCTATTCACATCTACTCATACTACGAATCATTTCAAGGTTTCGCAGACCATGTTCACTACATTGTTGGAGAGTGGCTTTCTTTACAAAGAAAAGCAGCTTCAATGGTATTCATCTGCGCAAGAACGTTTCCTTCCCGATCGCTATGTGGAAGGCACTTGCTATATTTGCGGTTTTGATGGAGCGCGCAGTGACCAATGTGATCACTGTGGGAACCTTTTGGAAGCTTCCAAACTATTAAACCCGCGCAGCAAAATCGATGGATCAACACCTGAACTGCGTGAGACAGAACATTTCTTCCTTGATCTGAGCAAGCTCGAAAAGCAAGTAGAAGCTTTCTTGAACGAACGCCAGGATTATTGGCGACCGAATGTAGTGCGCCAATCCCTGGGACAGATCCAAACCGATGGATTGCATGGTCGCCCGATCACACGCGACCTGAAATGGGGCATCCCAGTCCCGTTGGAAGATTGGGACGAGAAATGTTTGTATGTGTGGTTTGAAGCGGTGGTCGGTTATCTGTCTGCCTCGATCGAATGGAGCAAGCTGGAAGGCAAGGATGCAGCCTGGCGTGATTGGTGGAAGAATCAGAAAGCCCGCACACTCTATTTCATCGGGAAAGATAACATCCCATTCCATGCCATCATCTGGCCGGCTGAATTGATCGGCGCCAGCGAAAAATTTGATGAATATTATGGCGAATCAAAGAAAGAGAATTTTGTGCTGCCATATGATGTTCCTGCTAACGAATTCTTGAACCTGGAGGGTAAAAAGATCTCCGGTAGCCGTAACTGGGCGGTGTGGGGAAAGGATTTCCTTTCTCGCTACGATCCAGATCCTTTCCGATATTATCTGACGGCTATCATGCCCGAAACGCGAGATTCGGATTGGGATTGGGAAGAGTTCTACCATCGTAATAATGATGAACTGGTCGCCACCTGGGGCAACCTGGCGAATCGTGTGCTGTCCTTTGCCTTCAAACATTGGGAGGGGATCGTTCCTGATCCTGGTGAATTGACCGAGGTTGACACGGAACTGTTGAAAACGGTCGAAGAGTGTTTTAATTCAGTGAGTGTTGAATTGGAAAAGGTGCATTTGCGAGCGGCGATGGCGGAGGTGATGCGCCTGGCAAGTGAGGTCAACAAATATCTTGACCAGACCGCACCCTGGAAAGCCATTAAAGAGGATCGTCAGGAAGCAGCCCGCGCTATATTCGTTGCTATGAAAGCTATTGATTCGCTCAAGATCCTTTTCTCACCCTTCTTGCCATTCACCTCACAGAAATTACATGAATACCTTGGGAATGAGGGGCAACTCTTCGGATCTCAGCATCTCGAGACCATTCAGGATGAACTTGGTGCACATACTGTCTTGCGCTACGATGCGCAGCAGGCATGTGGGGAATGGAAACCAAGCGAACTGCAGCCGGGACGAAAATTTGTAAAACCTGCTCCATTGTTCAAGAAATTGGATAAAAGCATCATTGATGTAGAGCGGGACAGGTTGGGAAAATAGATCAGGAGAGAAATATCTCTTGCAACCATTGCAAAGCGCCGGATAGAGCTTCATCGGCGCTTTGTTCTTTAATGAATGTTCGTGGTCCCTGGAAGTGGAAAGATCTTGCCCGCACTTCATTTTTGAATGCCCACCCGATCCATACCAACCCTACCGGCTTTTCGGGAGTACCGCCGGTTGGTCCGGCTATGCCGGATACAGAGAGTGTGATAAGCTGGTCGGACTTGCACAAGTCTTTCAATTCATTTGCCAATCCAAGTGCCATTTCCATCACGGTCTCGCGGCTGACCGCTCCGTGTTGGATGAGTGTGTCTTCCTGTACATGCAGCCATTTCATTTTGGCCTGGTTTGAATAGGTGACAGTTCCTCCCAGGAAATAATTGGAAGAGCCAGATACATTCGTGATGCGGTTCGCGATCAAGCCTCCGGTACAGGATTCGGCAGTCGCGATCCACAGCTTGTGCTCATAAAGAAAAGCACCTAAAGTTTGTTCAATCGCTATTTTTGGCATGCTTTGATTATAACTATATCGAGTGATCTTCACAAAAAAAGCACAAAAAGGAGTTTTGGAGCGCTTGACCACCATAAATCAGCATGATATGATGTCGCAGCGAGGTTAGAATGGACGAAAATATTACATCACATGATGTTCATGAAACACAAGAAATACAGCAGCAGGAAAGTGTTGAAGAGATCCCACGTTTCCTGACGCTGTGGGATTCCTTCTGGAAAAGAGTACAAAAATTAGGCTTGAATGTGGTTGCCACCAGGATCGGTACGATTGTGCTGACCGCTGTGATGGTTGGACTGGTCATTTGGGTTATGAGAACCTTTTTCTTGAAGGAAGAGCGCGTTGCTGCCAGTGCGAGCGGTGGGCCATATGCAGTAGTGGAACAGGGCGACGAATCTGATGTACTGTTGCCAGCGTATGATGGTATTGCCCCGGTTGAAGGTATCAGCCGTAATTCGGATATGAGTACTGATCGCGATGCACCGGCGACTTCACGCTTTGACGTGATCGACTACGAAGTCGTGGCCGGGGATACGCTCATTGGGATAGCTGCGAAATACAACCTGGAACCGGAGACTATCCTGTGGTGCAACTACGATACTCTGCTGGATAATCCGGCAGCCATCTACCCCGGGCAGGTACTGAAGATCTATCCTGAGGACGGTACCACTTACCGTTGGATGGAAGGGGACGGTTTGAATGGTGTCTCGCGCGGCTTGAATGTGGAACCGGCGGTTATCATTGAGTATCCCGGTAACAATATGAGTTATGAGACCATCGGGGATTATGCTGCCCCGAATATTGAGCCCGGGACGCTCATCTTTGCGCCAGGTGGTTCACGCAGTTATGTGGATTGGTCAGCGGCGTTGTTCGTGCGCTCAGACCCGGCGACGTCCAATATCCTGGGGCCCGGACACTGCTCTGCGGTTTATAGTGGACCGATCGGGACAGAAGCCTTCGTCTGGCCAACGACCGAGACTTTCATCTCCGGTTATGAATATACACCCGAGTTCAACCACTGGGGTATCGATATTGGCGGTGATATTGGCAATCCCATTTACTCTGCCGATGCCGGCGTTGTGGTTTACGCAGGTTGGAATGACTGGGGATATGGGAATGTGGTAGTGATCGACCATGGCAATGGCTGGCAGACACTGTATGCTCACTTGAGCGATGTGTATGTGGGTTGTGGAGATTACATCAGTTATGGCGGCGTTACCATTGGAGCCATGGGCAGCACCGGGAATTCAAGTGGCCCTCACTTGCACTATGAGATGAGCTTGAACGGGGCGCGCATGAATCCCCATAGGTACTATCCGTACTAAAGCAAAGAGGTTCCTGGAGAGGGAGATCAACGATTTCCCTCTCTTTTCTTTTATCCCCCGCTATAATTGAAAGTGGAGGTGGTCATGTCGGGTTCTGTAACGGATATACGTCCTTCTGCTATAGCTGGGACCTGGTACACGAACAATGCGGATGCCTTGCGTCAGGAATTGAACGTGTATGTGTCTGAGGCTGAGATCCCCAAAATATCCAACGATGCGATTGTAGGACTGATCGCACCTCATGCTGGATTTCGTTACTCTGGACGGACGGCGGGCTATGCTTACCGGGCAATTCGTGATGCTGATTATGATACTGTTGCGGTCTTTTCCCCTTTCCATGCCTACACACCACAGAAGCTACTGACAACCAGTCATATGGCGTACCAAACCCCTTTAGGCAACATCCCGGTAGCTGTGGATCTGCTGACTGATTTTTCCAAGGAGATGGAAGAAAAAGGGCTGCCGGTTCAAACTTTACCTTTTGATAAAGAACATTCGCTTGAGATCCAGCTTCCGTTTCTGCAAACAGTCCTGGGATCATCTTTTGATCTATTCCCTTTGATGGTGCGCACCCAGACTATGAAAGAGATCGAGATGATCGCACAGACTGCTGTGGATATATTTTCAAAAAAGCGCATATTGTTGGTCGCCAGTACAGATCTCTCCCATTTCTACAACCAAAAAGCTGCCAGGAAACTGGATGAAGAAATGTTGAACAGGATGGCTGCTTTTTCCCCAGAAAGAGTGTTGGCAGCTGAACGCACGGGTAAGGCTTTTGCTTGTGGCGCGGGTGCTGTGGCGGTTGTCCTGCAAATAGCAAAGTTAATGGGGGCAGGAAAAGTGAAATTATTGCATTACAGCACATCATTTGATGCGACTGGCGATGCATCGGCTGTTGTTGGATATGGGGCAGCGTTGATATTACGGTAGAGGGTTACAATCAATACATGAATTCGATCGCTCGCGTCATCGTGAATTTGCCTGGCATCAACGAGATGTTTGATTATGATATCCCCGCAGAACTAGCCTCTGTTCAAACAGGGAGCTTGGTGGTGGTTCCCTTCGGACGCGCACGCGCTCAAGCTGTGATCGTTGGACTCTCTGAACATTCTGAGATATTCGAACGCAAGTCTATCGCAGCAGTACTGGATGAGAAGCCCATTTTGACCGAGCAACAGCTATCCTTGGTGGAATGGATGTCTGAGCACTCCCTCTCTTCACTCTCGGATTGTTTACGGCTAATGATCCCAGTGGGGATCAACCAGATCGCCGATGTGATCTATTCATTGAAGGCGGACAATCCTGGTGACAGCTCCCTAACTCCATTACAGCAGAGGATCGTGGATGAGATAAGAGAGCGCGGTACTATACGAGCCAGACAGATGAGCAAAGCCTACCCGCGCGTGAATTGGAAAGCGTCCGTGCGAAGTCTGCTGCGCAAAGGTGTGCTGCAAAGTAAACCTTTCTTACCTGACCCGCGTGTACATCGCAAGACCGTCCGGACAGCGCAAATCGCGCAAAGCCGAACTGAAATCGACGCTCATCTACAGGAACTTGGACGTGAGGGCGGAAAAGCATTTCAGCGCAGAATTCAAGCGGTGCAATTCCTGCTGGAGGAAGGTATTCCGGTCAACGTTTCATGGGTGTATGCATCCTCCGACGCGACCGCAGCTGATCTGCGTATCTTGGAGCAAAAAGGTTTTCTGCGGCTGAGTGAAGCCGAGATCTGGCGCGATCCACTTGCGCATATAGAGGTAGCACCAGCCGTTGTTCCAGAATTGACGCACTCCCAGACGCAGGCATGGAAAAACATAAAAGCGGAACTGCAAGATACACACCGCACAACCCCCATCCTTCTGCATGGGGTGACCGGATCAGGAAAGACGGAACTCTATATTCGCTCGGTTGAGGAGACCATTCGCTCTGGTAAACAGGCATTGGTGTTGGTCCCGGAAATATCATTGACCCCGCAAACCGTGAAGCGTTTCATGGCGCGTTTTCCCGGGCAGGTTGGTTTGGTACACTCTCGCTTGTCAACCGGAGAACGCTATGATACCTGGCGCAGGGCGCGAGCGGGTGAGATATCCATCATTATTGGACCCCGCAGCGCTCTCTTTACGCCCCTGCCCGATATTGGTTTGATCGTGCTGGACGAATTTCATGACCAATCGCTATATCAATCCAGCCCTTCCTATCATGCGGTTGATACGGCTCTTGCATATTCCTGGATAACCGGATGTAAGGTCATATTGGGATCTGCAACACCTGACGTGAGCACTTATTTCAAGGCACAAAGCAAAGGTTGGCAGATCGTCCACCTTCCTGATCGCATCCTCGCCCACCAGGAATATATAAAGCAGAAAAAACAGCAGATCACACAGACGATGCAACCGCTCAAGAATGAGGGGCGGACAGCTGCTTCTTTACCGTTGCCTTTGGTGCAGATCGTGGACATGCGCAATGAGCTGCGTTTGGGCAACCGCTCCATGTTCAGCCGTTCCTTAAAACTCTCACTCCAGAAAGTGCTGGATAGGGGGCAGCAGGCTATCCTGTTCCTGAACCGCCGTGGAAGTGCCACATATGTATTTTGCAGGGATTGTGGATATGTTCTGCGCTGTCCACGTTGTGATCTGCCATTAACCATGCACACAGATAGAGATAAACTGATCTGTCACAGTTGTGGTTATGAGCGGAATATGCCGGGAGTTTGTCCGGAATGTGGCAAGACGCAGTTCAGGCAGTATGGCAGCGGTACTCAGAAAGTGGAAACTGAGTTGTCGCAACATTTTCCCTCTGCGCGCATCCTGCGCTGGGATGCGGACAGTGCAGCTCAGAAGGGCGCCGAGGAGATCCTGCTATCCCATTTCATGAATCACCACGCGGATATCCTGATCGGTACCCAGATGTTGGCAAAAGGGCTTGATCTTCCCCTGGTCACTCTGGTGGGGATCGTCCTGGCGGATGTGGGATTGAATTTTCCGGATTACCGTGCTGCAGAGCGCACCTTTCAGGTGCTCACCCAGGTGGCAGGGCGGTCAGGGCGCAGCCCGTTGGGCGGACAGGTGATCTTGCAGACATACCAACCAGAGCACTATGTCCATCAATTTGCTTCAAAACATGATTTTAGCGGATTCTATCAAGATGAGATCGTAAAACGCCGGGAATTGCAATATCCTCCCTTTGGAGAACTTTTCCGGCTTGAATTCCGCCATCATGATGAAGAAACTGCCGCCAGCAAAGCGCGCGAGCTGGTCGATCTTCTCTTAACAAAAAGAGGTAGCGATCCCGAATACAGCAATATCATTATCAGCGGCCCCGTCCCTCCATTTTTCTCGAAATTGAGAGGGAAATATCGCCAGCATATCATCTTGCGTGGTGAACATCTACATGCTTTTTTGGAAGGGATCGATCTGCGGGATTGGATGGTGGAATACGATCCGCCAGACCTCCTGTGAATAAATAATGATAAAAAAACGCCTCGTGTTCACGAGGCGTTTTGGTTTTATGAAGTAATTCCAGCTATTGTACAACTTGCCAGGGATTGATCATTCCACCATTCAAACGTACTTCAAAGTGAAGGTGGGGACCGGTGGAGTTCCCGGTGGAACCACAGCCACCAATGACCGACCCTTGATACACGCTTTGTCCACAACTGACGTTGATCGAGCTAAGGTGGGCATACAACGTTTGGTAGCCATTACCGTGATCGATCATGACCATGTTGCCGTAGCCGCCGCTGATGGCGCCAGCATACACGACCACACCCGAGTCAGATGCGAAGATGGCATCACCAAGGTAGCACATCATGTCCAAAGCCTGGTGACCGCCCCAATAATCATTACCGCTGATCTGGCGATAGGGGGTTGGCCAGATGAAGGTGTAGGTGCCAACTGCGCCGCCTTCCGTAGTGGAACAGGCTCCTGGTCCCAGGATGGTGGCGTTCACACCGGAATTACCGCGTACGATGGTTGGTACTACCCAGGTCTGGAATGCGCGATACCCTTTAGGGATCATGATCATTGTTCCCGGTTCAATGGTCGGGTTGGAGATATCCAGATCGTTTCCGGGGAATAGCAGGATATCTTCAACATAAGCATAATATTGCCCGGCGACATTTTCCAGCGTGTCACCATCTTTCCATTTATACAGGATGCCGTCCACAGGTGGGATGGTGAGGTCTTGTCCAACTGAGATCAAGTGCGGGTCATCGTTGAGAATGTCATAGTTTGCCCACAAGACTGATTCAGGATCAACTTCAAAAGCTTGGGCGATGCTGAAGATGGAATCCCCAGCTTCAACGGTATATGAAACAGGAACTTTCCGATAACCAGTGGGTAAAACAGTGTCTGCATTCGCGTCTCTTTTTACCGATTGGAAATCCTGGGCACCAGAATAAGTGGGCATAACCGCATGTGATTCATCCGATTCCAGTTGCTCAGGTTGCGGATTGAATATTCCCAGCAGTGAATTACCACTGAAATACAGATATATCGCCCCACCCATCAAGATGATCATCAATCCTGCAATGATCCATGTGATGATATTTACTAGACTGCGTTGTTTTTCCATCTTTTCCTCTTGGTTTGCTTCATGCTGAGGAAGGGATGAAGTGTTCGTTCTCAAATGCCCTCCGTCAGGGTTTGAAGGAAGTCCATGTTGGTTTTAGTCTTTTCTAAGCGAGAAAGGATCGCTTCGGTGGCAACGGAGATGTCCATACCACCACCTTGTGGTTGTTGGGCGATCATCTGCAGGAACATACGGCGCATAAGCCATACTCTTTGCAATTCATCTGGGCTGAGCAGCAATTCTTCGCGACGGGTTGATGAGCGTTCGATGTCGATGGCAGGGAATATCCTGCGTTCTTGCAATCGTCGTGAAAGATGTAATTCCATGTTGCCGGTACCTTTGAATTCTTCGTAAACAACATCATCCAGGCGAGAGCCGGTATCCACCAGGGCGGTGGAGATAATGGTCAGTGACCCGCCGTTCTCAATGTTGCGTGCTGCACCGTAGAAGCGTTTTGGGGGATAGAGTGCGGAAGGATCCATACCACCGGAGAGTGTGCGTCCGGAGGGGTTCACCACCAGGTTGTAGGCACGCGCCAGGCGTGTCAGCGAATCCATCAGGATAACCACATCATGTCCGATCTCTACCAGGCGTTTTGCCCGGTTGAGGGTGATCTCAGCAGTACGTACGTGCGAGGTAACCGGTTCATCGAAAGTAGAAGCGATCACTTCCCCTTCCACTGAGCGATCCATATCGGTCACTTCCTCTGGGCGTTCACCGATCAGGGAGATCATCAGGTCCACTTCTGGATTGTTGGTTGAGATGGCATTAGCGATCTCTTTCAGGATGGTGGTTTTCCCTGCTTTGGGAGGTGAAACGATCATACCGCGCTGTCCTTTTCCAATGGGGGCGATCATATCGATCACACGGTTGGATAGAACGTTGCGGGGAGTCTCAAGTTTAAATCGTTGGTCTGGGAAAATTGGGGTAAGGTCTTCAAAGCGAACACGTTTGTCATTTTTATTTGCAGGAAGTCCATTGATGCTTTCAACATGAACAAGGCCGTAGTGACGTTCTGACTCTCGTGGTGGGCGAATGTCTCCAAATACCATGTCGCCATTGCGTAGTTGATTGCGCCGTAGTTGCGCCTGGGACACATAAATATCACTTCTGCCCATCTGGTAGTTCTGGCGCAAGAAACCGATACCTTCTGGCATGATCTCCAGCACACCACCACCCATTTCTTTGCCCTCTTCCTGGGCGCTGATCTGGGCTAGATTGACAATGAGGAATTCTTTTTTGTGCAGCATGGCATTTTCAATCTCTTTTTCTTTTGCCATGGCGCGAAGTTCGTCTAAGGACTTTGTTTCCAGTTCTGCGATAGTGATCATTTTTTTCTTTCCATGAAGTGAATTTATTTATTATTGAGGATTATTGACAACAGCAAAAATGCTGATTAATAAGAACGTACAGGGTTTGCTCCCTAATTTTTATCCTGGGGAAAATGCTTAGGAATGAGATTTGTTAACGCGGCGAGATTATAACATGTAAAAAAGCAACTCGCAAGCATGCATAAACCCAGTTTCTTACAGTAAATATTCGCGAAGATCACGGCTTCGCGATGGGTGTCGCAGTTTTCGCAGCGCTTTGGCTTCGATTTGACGGATCCTTTCACGGGTTACGTTGAAATAATTACTTACTTCTTCCAGTGTGTGGTCTTTTCCGTCTAAAAGGCCAAATCGCAACTCCAAAACTTGCCTTTCCCGTTCCGATAACGCAGCTAGAGCGGCTTGTACTTGATCTTTCAACATTTCTTTTGCGGCAGCATCCATCGGTTCTATGGCATCTACATCTTCAATGAAATCACCAAGCTGGCTGCTATCCTCATCTCCTACAGGATATTCCAAAGAGATGGGTTCTTCGGCTGATTTCATGATCTGCTGTACTTTTTGTGAAGCAGTTTTCCATTTTGCATGCAGACGCTTTTCAATTGGAACATCGTTCTCAAGAGCTTCTTTGATCTGGTCTGCTTCGCTCTTCTCAAGGAATTCCGATTCAAGCGCTAACTCCTCAAAACTTGGATCACGATTCAATGTTTGGGTTAATTTGCGTTGAATGCGAAGTAATTTCGAGATGGATTCAAAAAGATGTACCGGAATGCGGATGGTGCGTGCCTGTTCAGCGATATGACGGCTAATGGATTGCCGGATCCACCAGGTGGCGTAAGTGCTGAATTTGTATCCGAGTGTTGGATCGAACTTGGATACAGCCCGCAGCAATCCAAGATTACCTTCCTGGATGAGATCTAGTAGAGAGATACCTCTCCCTAAATATTTTTTCGCAACGCTCACCACCAGGCGCAGGTTGGCGCGGATCAAGACCTGGGTTGCTTCATAGGTGAGCTCATGGATCTCAGAGATGGTCTCTTTTAGCGTGCTTTCATCGGGGAAGCGGTTGGTGAAGAAATTGGACCTGGGAATACGTTCTTTCTTTTCATAATACTCCAATAGATCCTGCGCGATACTTTCCGGCAGCAGGAAGCATGCCAGGAAAAGCGCATAGATCTCCTGGATTAGCCCCGTCAAAATCTGTTCTACAAGTTCATCTTCTTCCGTAGATTTTTGTCTCCAGAAGGTTTGAAGATAATCTCTGGTGTAGGAGGGGATATCAATATTCCAGGTCGAGTGCAGCATCTGTGCTTCGGAAAGGATGAGGCTGAAATCGGGAAAGCTAAGCCCCGGTTTGGTGCTGGTGATGCTCTCGATATTGCTGTAGGAAGTAGCCATATCTCTACTGATCTGCAGGAATAGAGATGCATAAAAATTTTCTAAACCCTCGCCATTTTCAGCCTTGAATTGATTCTGGAGTTTACGGATACGGCGATCTGCTTCTATACGGGTGGAAAGATGGAATTCTTTGGTTGCATCCAAAAGCTCGATCTGTCCGATCTCCTTGAGATACAACCGTACAGGATCTTCAGAATAGTTTATGGAAACCTGGTTGGAACCATTGCTCTCATTTGTTTTTACGTTGAGCTCTTCCTCACTGGATTCTGAATTTTCTATGGCTCCATCTTCTGTTTGATTTTTGTCATTTACAGGCATTATTTCGTCTACCTAATGGGGGGTCCTATTATGTGCAGGTGTTGGGATTTTACCGTACTCATTTTGATATGGTCTTGCCAATCCTGTAACATGGTTACATATGAGAATTATACATGAAGAAATCAGTCCTTTATGTAGGGTGTTGCTAACGCTTTTTCGAGTGATGCACGCGTTTTGATGCTATCCATAACCTCTTTTTGAAGATCTGGACCGACGATTTTATCATTATTATTTTCATCAGAAGATTGGAGCAGCAGGAGGCTCTGGATGCGTTCATTGATCCTCATCCTGCGCAGGGTAAGTAAGGTTCTTATCAGCTCTTCCATGATGCGGTCGGATGTTGTGCCTTCAGGGATGAATTCTTTGAATTCAGTTTTGAACATTTCATATCTTTCGTTGATCCTGGAAGCGATATATTCCTTAGCGTCGTGCTCGATCTGGTTGATGGAATCCAGGATAGTACTCAGCACATCGTGCAATGCTCCGGATTCGATATCGTTTCGCGAGAGGGGCTGTAGTCCGTTCTTGTTGAGGTAGCGGTCAAGATCATATATCAAATCTGGCGCATCGATCAATATGAGAATGATGTGCTTTTCAAGATCCGAGTTTTTTGAGGTTTTGGAAGCGATGACTTTCTCCACCGTTTCTGGGGTTGATTCTGCTTGTCGTCTTTTCGATCTGCGTCGGCTTACGTATTGAGTTTCGGAGATGGCAAACAAAGCTTGCTCATCAATATGCAGCGTTCGTGCCAACTGCTGGCGATATGTATCTCGCTCGACCGCATTTGCCACATCTTTGATAAGCGGAATTACCTTGCCTGCGATCTCGCTTTTTGTCTTTGGGTCATCCAGGTCTCTCCCAATAGAGAGGGCATTGATGACATGCGTGATGATGGGTTTGGCATCATCCACAATGCGCTGCCATTCTTCCGGATCGGCCAGTGCTATCTCGTCCGGGTCTATTCCATCCGGTAACGCACAAACACGGATATCAGCGTCGAGCCTACCTTCCGTGCGAACCAGACCGCGCGGGTCAAAGATGTAATCGGTAGAACGATCCATGGTGTCGCGGGCGACCTCCAACCCTTTCAAGGTTGCTTTTTCGCCGGCGACATCGGGATCAAGCGCCATAATGATCTTTCTTGTATAACGCTTTACATGCCTTATCTGGGTTGGAGTGAGGGCAGTACCCATCGGGGAGACTGCATTTTGAAAGCCAGCCTGATGAAGCCCAATCACGTCAAAGTATCCTTCAACGATCAATACCTGGTCTGCAGTGCGAATGGGTTTGCGCGCTTTATCCAGTCCATATAAAATGGCGCTTTTATCGAACAACAGGGTTTGAGGTGAGTTCAGATATTTGGGAATATCATCTTTTGCCAATACCCTGGCTCCAAAACCGCATATGCGCTGTCCTGCATCACGGATGGGGAATGTGATGCGATTTCGGAAACGGTCGTAGAAACCATCCTTTTCAGTGCGTTTGGTTATCAAACCACAGTCCAACAGCTCTTTCTCACTGTACCCCTTGTTCTTGAAATGATTGAGCATGTTATCCCAGCCCTGCGGGGCGTAGCCCAATTCAAAAGTCTCGATGGTTTTTTGTGTTAGTTTGCGCTGCCCTTCCAGGTATTGCAGAGCCTGTTTGCCTGCTTCTGTTTTGGTAAGATGATGGCGAAAGAAGATGACCGCTTCTTCAAGGATGCTGCGCAATTTTTCAACGTAGGCATTTTCTTCTTTCTTTTGCGGGGTGAGAGGTTTAAGCGTGACACCAGCTTTTTTCGCCAGATAACGCAGCGTTTCAGGAAAATCCCACCCTTCTTTTTTCATGATGAACCGAAAGATATCGCCGCCTTCATTACACTCGCCAAAACAACGCCAGGTTCCGGTATCGGGGAATACGACAAATGCCGGAGTGCGAGTGTTGGTATGAAAGGGACAGAAGCCGGTGTAATTCTTGCCAGCACGGCGCAGTTTCACCGTTTCCGATACCAGGTCAACAATGTCAATTCTTGATTTGATCTCTTCAGTCGTATTCATGAGATGCCCTAATTATAGGATCAGAATCACAGACCCTTGTTATGAAATGGGTTTTGTATCTATTAAGTTGTGACGCGACCAGCGCGGTTTTGCTGTTGCTTTGTTATGCGTCTAGTGTAGCGAAGATCTCTTCAGCCAGGTCTTTTAATGTATCTTCGTTATCGATGGGTGAATCGAGCGAGATGCTGACGGTATCGTTGAAGTTGAACATGATGTTGCATTGGATCTCATTCTCTCCACTCTTCTTGCGCGCCAGGATGAGATTTGCGATCTCGCGTTTCTTCCAGATCTCGATACCGATACCTGGGAGCAGTTCCAGTGTTTTTTCAAATCCTTCTTTTGGACTGCTGAAAGGTGATTTTTCTACTTTTTCAAATTGAGCCATACTTTAGAATCCTTCTAATTGTGTAAAATCGATCGCACCGTCCGCCAGGCTGACGATCTGCTGCAAAAGAGCAAGCCTGTTCTCGCGAACTTCTTGATCTTTATCCATGACCAGGACGTTGTCGAAGAAAGTGTTCACTGCCGGGATCATGGGAGTGAAAGCATGCAGCATGTCATCCACCGAACCGGCACTTCGTTCTAATTGAAGAGCCGTTTGTAATGCAGTGTGGAGATTGATCTCTGCATCTTCTTTCAACAATTGCTCGTTGAAGGTGTATTGTTCTTTGATATCGCGCGTAATACGCACGCAGCGTGAAAATGCTTGCAGGGTTTCTGTCCAATCTTTGCGTGCTATCCACTGGGTGAGCTGCTCGGCTGCTTGCGAGGCGCGATGGGGTGTATTGCCTTGTGCTTCTACCACAGCAGCAACAACATCATATTGATAACCCTGTTCCAGGAGGAAGTTGGATAAGCGTGCCTGAACGAAAGCTGCACAAGCCTCCAGGTCTTCATCTTTGATGCTGATGGGCAGATATTTTGCGGCTATTTGCAAGCCTTGTTTACTGTCAAGATCTGATTCCCATTCGATCAAATTCTGGATGATGCTGATGGCTGCTCGGCGAAGGGCAAAGGGATCTTTCGTTCCGCTGGGCGCCATATTGGCTGCGAATAAACCCGCCAGCGAATCCAGGCGATCTGCCAGTCCGATGATCAAACCTACCTTTGATCTTGGCGAGCTGTCTCCCGAGCGGCGTGGGAAATACTGTTCTTCGATAGCATTCGCAACAATGTCTGATTCTCCGTCTGATCGTGCGTAATACTTTCCCACCGTTCCCTGTAGTGAGGTGATCTCCACGACCATATTCGTTACCAGGTCTGCCTTGGCCAGGAAAGCAGCTTTTTCTACAGCTGCTGTCTCTTCTTGCGTGAGATCAAAGAATGCTGACAGATCTGCACTGATCTTTTCAATACGCTTATTCTTGTCCAGCATGGAGCCGAGGGCAAGATGGAAGGTCAACGTATCCAGTTTCTCGCGGAACCAGGCCAACTTGTGCTGGCGGTCTTCCTGAATGAAGAATGCTGCATCCTTAAAGCGTGCTTCAATGACCTCTTCGTTACCTCTGGCAACGGTGGAAAGGTGTTCTTCATCGCCGTTGCGCACTGTGATGAAATTGGGAAGCATTTGTTCCTTGTCCAGCATTGGGAAATAGCGCTGGTGTTTTTTCATGACATCGATCAGCACTTCTTTGGGGAGGTCAAGATGTTCTTTGGCAAAATTCCCCAGCAAAGCAGTTGGGGCTTCGACCAGGTTGCAAACCTCATCCAATAGGTCTTCATCCAATTCCTGGTTCGCGTGGATGCTCTCGCACAGATTTAGTATTTGCGCGGAGATCTCCGCTTTGCGTTCTTCACGGTCGAGGATGATGCCTTGATTTTTCATGAATTCAAAGTAATCGGAAATTTTCTGTACTGTGAAGGTATCAGGTTCATGGAAACGCAGTCCACGTGTGGTGCGGCCGGCTGTCAGGTTTGCGTAGCGTACGGGGATGATCTCTCCGCCATACAGCGCCAATAACCAACGGATCGGTCGAGAGAATGCCACATTGCTTTCGTTCCAGCGCATCGACTTGGTGAAGCGAATGGAAGCAGCCAATTCCTGAAATGCTTCGGGCAGAACGGCAGCCGCAGGTTTGCCTTTGGTGAATACTTCTGCGGTGATATATTCTCCACCGTCGATCTCGCTGACCTTTAGGTCTTCGATCTGCAAACCCTTGCCGCGTGCGAATCCCAGCGCGGCTTTGGTTGGATTGCCATCTGCGTCATAAGCTACCTTGGCTGGCGGTCCTTTGACGGTCTCTTGTGTGTCGGGTTGATTTGCGGAGAGTTTGTTGATGTATACAACCAATCGTCGTGGTGTTCCCATAACTTTCAGACTGTCATAATCCAGCTTGAGATTATCCAGCATGGAAATGGTTTTCTTCTCCAATTGCTGCAATGCTGACGTCAGGTCTTTGGCAGGCAGCTCTTCGGTACCGATCTCAAAGAGCAGGGATTGTGCTTCACTGGGCAGGTCGCCTGCGGCGCCATCCAATGGCAGCTGCTCCTCTTCGGGAAGCGCAGCCATGGCGGCACTTTTTTCGAGCCAGGGGAAATCAAGGCTTTCACGCTGTTCAAGGTATACCTGTGCGACACGTTTAGAAAGGTCGCGCATGCGGGAGAACAGGGCTTGTCTTTCCGTCACGCCTACCGCGCCGCGTGTATCGAGAATATTGAATGTATGCGAGCATTTGAGGATGTAATCATGAGCGGGGAGTACCAAACCTTCATCCAGACAGGTGTTTGCCTCTTTTTCGAACAGGTCGTACATACTGCGCAGGTTATCAACACCCGCCTTTTCAAAGTAATAGATGCTGTGTTCTTTCTCGCCCTGGTAGTTAACATCGCCATATGTGTAATGTTCATTCCAATCGATTGCACGGAAGTTATAGCTGCCTTGCAGTGCCATGGCGATCCGTTCCAATCCATAGGTGATCTCAACCGACACGGGCTCCAGAACGATTCCGCCGGCTTGCTGAAAATAGGTGAATTGGGTGATCTCCTGACCATCCAACCATACTTCCCAACCAAGCCCCCAGGCGCCTAAAGCGGGTGATTCCCAATTGTCTTCCACGAAGCGGATATCGTGTTCGCGTGGGTCAATGCCCAGAGCCTGCAAAGACTGTAGATACAGTTCCTGCGGATTCCCTGGATCTGGTTTGAGGATGACCTGGAACTGGTAGTGCTGCTGCAAGCGGTAAGGGTTCTCACCATAACGTCCATCATCCGGTCTGACAGATGGTTCTACATAGGCAACATTCCAGGGTTCAGGACCGATCACTCGTAAGTAGGTAGCCGGGTTCATAGTGCCCGCACCAACCTGGGTGTAATAGGGTTGCCAGATCAAACACCCGTTTTGTGACCAGTAATCTTGTAATTTTAGAATTATTTCTTGAAAACGCAGCGCTTCGCTCATACTCACTCCATATATAAATAAACGATCATGACTGAAGTTGAATTATACCAATCAAAAAAGGGAGAAAAATTTATAGATCGCGTGTGTAGACGATGAGTTCCCGATGGAGCCCAAGCAGATAGGACCAGGCTTTTCTTCTTTCCCAATCCGAAGAGAATTTTTCCCACGTCTCTTTTTGAATACGGCGATTTTGCGGTAAGTGAACCAGGTAGGGATTGGGGTCCAAAGTATACAGAGTATCATCCTCCGCTGAGAAATCCACGATGTTGACCCAATGGGCGCCACCGTTCTTCCACACCTTGAGCGCTGAAACATATTTTCCGGAGATGATCGCTTCCAGGATGGTCTGCCGGGTGGCATTGCTGACACGGGCTGCCTGCCAGGGTAATCCTAATCTTTGCATCCATTGGTTGAAGGCGGTGACCATGCCCCAAGGGGCGGTAGCGCCACCAACCGATGGAAAATTCTTTGGCAGACGGTCCCAAAAGTGCAGCTTGGATTGGTGGATGATGTTCTCTTTGCGAAGGTTCAGATTGCGCACATTCTCATGATAGAGGATGATGTTGATCATCATGGCCACACTGGTTGGACCGCAGTCGTTAGAAACTTCTTTTTCTTTGCGAAATCCCTGTGACATATAGAATTGACCATAAAAGGCAGGGAATGTCTTCTGGATGGAAGAATTATCGTTCATATCCTGGTCTTGATGATCAAATTTCTGTGTCATGATCCATTCTTTGAGCTTTGTTAATACCATTATAAAAGTAATTATCCAAAAGTATAATTCTCTATCATGAGATCTTCAAAAATCTATGTAATGTTCGTTTTTTTGATGTTGACAGCGTGTGCAGCTCCGGTGGTAAGTGAGGGACAATTAACCCCCTACGGTGCTACAGCGACCGAATCTGTCCTGGTGGTCACACCTACTCAGTCGGCTACTGTTTTACCCACACCTTCGCCCATACCACAGTACCATACTGTTGCTGCGGGGGATACCATGTCGAGCATCGCTTATCGATATGGGGTTGACTTGAATGAGTTGATAACTTCCAATCCTGATATCAATCCAAACCTGATGATCGCTGGTATGCAGGTTCTCGTCCCCCCCAGATCTGCCAGCACTTCTGTGGATGGGCTTGTCAATACTCCTGAAGCGGTCGGTTTGAGCGCCCCGGTTTGTTATACGGAAAAAAGCGGGGGTATGTGGTGTTTCATGGATGCGCTGAATGAGAACGATACAGCGGTTGAGAATGTTGTGGTTGAGATCACCGTAGGTGACCTGGATGCCACCCAGCTGACTGCGCAATTTGCCACAACTCCTTTGAACTTGATCCCAAGTGGAGCAAGTATGTCTCTCTCAGCCTATTTCCCAGGACCTGTTCCGGAACCATTTCGCTACAGTTACCAGCTAATTTCCGCGATCCCTGCTGAGACGGAGGGTCGTTATCTGGAAACGCGCATATTGCAGCAAGATGTGGATATCATGGGCGATGGCTTGACCGCACAGGTGAGCGCACGCGTTTTTACAAACGGGATAGCGGGCTCCACCGTTCAGATTTGGCTTGGGTTGACTGCACGCGATGCGGAAGGTCAGATCGTTGGCGTACGCCGCATTGAACAGGTTGCTGAGTTAGGTGAGGATGGAATCGTGGAGTTGTCGGGATATATATATTCCTCAGGGGAGGCAATAGAAGTAGTTGAGATCGTAGCAGAAGCGGTAAACGTACCCTGAGAATTTAGATCGGAGAGCAATGTACACACAAGGTAGAACAGTATTGATCACTGGTGCAACGGATGGGATCGGGAAGCAAACTGCTAAGGAGATCGCATCACAAGGCGCGCGCGTATTGGTGCATGGTCGCAATCCCCAGAAAGTAGACCGAACGATGTGGGAGATCCGTCAGAACCAACCTGACGCCCAGTTGGCGGGTTATGTGGCCGATTTCTCTTCTCTGAAGGCGGTAGCTCAAATGGCAGATCAGATCCTAGCCAGCGAAGGGTCCTTGCAAGTGCTCATCAACAATGCTGGCATCTATACGCCTGATTTTCAATTATCTGAGGATGGGTATGAGTTGACCTTCGCGGTAAACCACCTGGCATCCTTTTTACTCACCATGAAATTAATGGATAGGATCTCCGCAAATCCGTCTGCGCGCATCATCAATGTCACCTCTGTGGCGCACCGTGTCCGCGATCTGGATATTGAAAAGATCAACGCAGAGGATTCCTTCAAGGGTTGGGGCGCATACAAGATATCCAAATTCGCCAATATCCTTTTCACTTATCAGTTAGCCAGGCGATTGGATGGCAGTGGGGTGACGGTCAATTGTCTGCATCCGGGTGCGGTTGATACCAAGGTGCTGCGCAGTGCTTTCCCGTCCATGCAGGGGATCAGCCTGGAAGATGGCGCCAGGTCTTCGGTATATCTGGCATCTTCAGAGGAAGTAGAGGGTGTGACAGGTAAATACTTCGAGAACCGTATAGCGGTGGCATCCTCTGCTGAGACATATGATGCGGAACTACAGAATGCGTTATGGGAAAAAAGTAAAGAGTGGGTTGGTATTAAATAAAAAATCCCCGCAAGGGGATTTTTTTGATGGTGTGAAGCCTAAACTGCTACACTTTGGATCTGGCGGATGACCATCACCACCTTGCCCATGATGCGCAGACTGGCAGGATTTTGGATATAGATGGGTCCCATGCTGGGGTTGGCAGGCTGCAAGCGGATACGTGATTTTTCCTTATAGAAATATTTAAGGGTGGTCTCGTCCTTGTCGTCCAACCAAACGGCTACCATCTCCCCATTCGCTGCCTGGTTTGTGCGCCGCATGATGACCACATCGCCCTCGTTGATCATGGCATCGATCATGGAATCTCCCTGAACCTCCAGGGCGAAAAGCTCTTCGATCTTCTCTTTGGCGGGAAGCAAGCTGCGCGCGATCTCAATGCTGCTCTCTGGGTCAAAATAGTTCATATCAGAAGCAGGCATGGGGATTGGTTCGCTGGCGACGATCCTTCCCATCACTGGGATCTGCAAAAGCTCGTCAATGGCGGCTCCAGCTTTTTGAACAGCTGCGGAAACTTTCGAGGAGAGGGTTTTCTCTCCTTCGATCTGTTTTAATACACAAATACTGCGGGATATATGATTTTCGCGTGATATGTACCCCATCTTTTCAAGCTGGTTGAGATAATAATCGACCAAAGACGTGGATTTAACGTCAATGCTTTCGCCGATCTCTCGGATGGAAGGGGAGTAACCATTCTGAACTTGAAATTCCACCAGGAATTTCATGATCTTCTTGTGCCGGTTTCCCAATCCTTCTGATTTGCGTGCCATATCGCGCTCCTCATTAAATAGTTGGACAAATGTACTAATTAATATACCAGAACATACGTTCTGTGTCAAGCTGTTGTCTTCTGAATTATATAATGATAAAAACAGATCGGAGTAAAGAATGGCGAATGCGGTTGTTAAATGGGTGGAGGGGAAGACATTTCTGGGTGTTGATTCCACCGATCATTCAGTGGTGCTTTCCAGCCCAGCTGAAGGGATCGGGATGAAGCCTTCGGAATTGTTATTGGTGGCATTGGGAGCGTGCAGCTCTGTGGACGTGGTCGGCATCTTGCAGAAACGGAAAGCAGTCATCACGCGCTACGAGGTGCAGGTGACCGCACAACAGGATGAGGATCCTCCATGGACATTTCGAACGATCCACCTGAAATACATCCTGGCAGGTCAGGGACTCAAAGAGAAGGACGTGGCAAAAGCGATCGAACTCTCCGAAGGAAAGTACTGTTCGGTAGCGGCTACGTTGAAGGGTAAAGCAAACATCACCACAGAATATGTCATTGAAGCAGAGTAGCTTTATTTTCCTTTGCGAAAAGCTACACCTGCCCAATCATCCTGAGTGATGATATCTGTTTGCACGAACCCATCCTTCTGCGCCAATTCCTGAATGGCTTCAACCTGGTCGATCAAGATACCCGAGATGATGAGCCGTCCGCCATCGGTGACCAGATCTGTTAATCCCTGTGCAAATATCTCCTTCTGTACTTTTAGGATGATATTGGCAACCACGAGGGGTGCTTTCTGGATGGAAAACTCACCGTTTCGGATCTCCGCTACTGAGCCTTTCCTAATCTCAACTTTATCTGCCACATTGTTGAGCTGACAGTTCTCGAGCGATGACTGTACTGACGCCTGGCTGATGTCAACCGCCAGCGCATGGTTGGCGCCCAACAAGATGCCTGCAATGGAGAGGATGCCTGAGCCGCAGCCAACGTCGATCATGCTCTGCCCGGGCAGCAGGTATCTTTCCAGCAATTCCAGGCTGAGTTGAGTGGTGGGATGTGTACCCGTACCGAAGGCCATACCGGGGTTGATGCGGATCGGGATGCGGAAATTCTTCTCTCCTAACTCCTCCCAGGCAGGAACGACTCTGAGCTTATCCCCAACACTTACCGGTTCGTAATATTTCTTCCAGGCTGCCATCCAATCTTGATTGCGGATCTGCTGATAGGTCGGCTCTGGTATAGGCATGATCTGGTTGAGATGGAAGATCGCTTTCTCGATCTCTAGTTTTTTTTCTTCCAGTGCATCATCTACCAGAAGATAAGCATAGACTTTCACACTTTTTTGGTTTTTTGATTGTAGATCTTGTTCAATCGCTACCCCCTGATTTGCATAGCGGCTGAGGATTTCTGCAACTACCTCAGCCTGTTCTCCGGTGACCTCAAAGGAGATCTGTAACCACGCGTCGTTATCCACCTAATACCTCTCTTAGGATATCCATGAAGCTCTTCTCTTGTGGATGAACTTCACTTCCAAGCGTTTCAGCCAATTGTTCAAAATGTTCACGTTGTTCTTTGCTAATGCGTTTGGGTATTTCAACATTGATGATGACCAATTCATCACCCTTGTTGTTTGAATGAACATGCGGGAAGCCTTTTCCGCGCAATCGGAAGACCTTGCCCGGTTGTGTACCGGCCGGGATGGATAATTTTTCATCGCCTTCCATGGTCGGAACCTTGATATCCGCTCCGAGGGTCGCTTGTGCAATGTTGATGTTTAGATCCAGAAGGATATCATAATCTTTTCTGCGGAAGAATTTATGCGGACGAACGCCGATCTTGATGTAGAGATTACCGCGTGGTCCTCCATTGGTTCCGGGCTGCCCCTCGCCTGACAGGCGTATCTGGGTTCCATCGTCGACACCGGCTGGGATGGGAACCGTCTTCTTGGTGGTTTTGGTCTGGTATCCATGCCCACGGCATGCTTGGCAGGGCTTTTCGATGACCTTGCCAGAACCGCTGCATTTCGGGCAGGTCGTCACCTGCACCATTGATCCGAGGAATGTATTGCGTACCTGGCGTACTTCTCCCCGCCCACCACAGGTATCGCAGGTTTTGGTGGAAGTGCCGGGTTCTGAACCGGTTCCCTTGCAAACCTCACAAACCTCATCACGTGTGATGCTGATTTCTTTGTCGGCGCCGAAGAACGCTTCCTTGAACTCAAGGTTGAGGGAAGTGACGATATCTTGACCACGGCGGGGCGTATTGCGGCGGCGAGTGCTGCCCCCCATACCGCCAAAGCCGAAGAATTGTTCGAAGATCTCGAAGGGATCGAAATTGGAGAAGTCCCACTGACTGCCATTTCCGCTTACACCAGCATGACCATAGCGGTCATAAGCGGCTCGTTTTTCTGGATCGTTGAGAATGGCAAAGGCTTCATTGATCTCTTTGAAATTCTCTTCTGCATCTGGGTCGTGGTTAACGTCAGGATGATATTTACGTGCTAATTGACGAAAGGATGATTTAATATCATCCTGCGATGCATTGCGGGGGATTCCCAGTACTTCGTAGTAATCTCTTTTATCTGCCATTTTCCGATCCGTGTCTGTTATGAAAAAACGTTTTGGGGTATGGATATACCCCAAAACGCGTTCTATTGTACTTGATTAATGGTTCTTACACATTCTTGAATTCGCCGTCCACCACATCTTCACCATCATCAGGTTTACCCTGATCGGGAGCGGCTCCACCAGCATCGGTTCCAGGCTGGGCACCACCGGGTTGTGCACCCGGCTGCTGGTACATACTGGCACCGATCTTCTGTAAGACCTGGCTGAGAGCCTCGGTATCTTTGCGGATCTTTTCCGCATCTTCTGATTCCAATGTTTTACGCAGAGCAGCGATAGCATCTTCTGCTTCTTTCTTGGCATCAGCCGGGACCTTATCGCCACCTTCGCGGATGGTCTTTTCGGTTGTGTAAATGGCGTTATCCGCCAGATTCTTGGCTTCTATCAACGCTTTACGCTTTTCGTCTTCAACTGCAAATGCTTCAGCATCTTTCTTCATGTTCTCGATCTCGTCTTTGGAGAGCCCGGAGGATGCAGTAATGGTGATCTTCTGGCTGCGTCCGGTAGCTTTGTCAGCCGCGGTCACATTGAGAATACCGTTGGCGTCAATATCGAAAGTAACTTCGATCTGCGGAATGCCGCGTGGCGCAGGTGGAATACCATCCAGAATGAATTGACCGAGCGATTTGTTGTCGGCTGCCATGGGGCGTTCGCCCTGGGTGACGTGGATCTGCACCTGGGTTTGACTATCGGCTGCAGTGGAAAAGATCTGGCTTTTGCGGGTCGGGATAGTGGTGTTGCGCTCGATGAGCGGAGTTGAAACGCCACCGAGTGTTTCGACCGAAAGCGTGAGCGGGGTCACATCCAGAAGCAGGATATCTTTCACATCACCACCCAGAACACCAGCCTGAATGGCTGCACCGATGGCAACAACCTCATCAGGATTGACGCCCTTGTGAGATTCTTTTCCAAATTTTTGTTTGACGACCTCGCGTACTGCGGGCATTCTGGTCATACCGCCGACCAATACAACCTCGTCCACTTCGCTTGGTTGGAGAGAGGCGTCTTGCAGCGCTTTATCTACTGGAGGAATGGACTTGTTGACCAGATCATCGGTCAGTTGTTCCAGCTTGGAGCGCGATAATTTGACCAGCATATGCTTGGGCCCGTTGGCATCAGCAGTGATATAGGGCAGGTTGATCTCTGTTTCCATGACGGAGGAAAGTTCGATCTTGGCTTTTTCTGCGGCTTCTTTAAGACGCTGCAGCGCTTGCCGGTCGTTTTTCAGGTCTATGCCCTGTTCTTTTTTGAAGGTCTCGATCAAGTAGTCCATGATGACTTCATCGAAGTCATCACCACCCAGGTAGGTATCACCATTGGTGGAGCGGACCTGGAAGACACCTTCGCCAACATCCAGGATGGAGATATCAAAGGTTCCACCACCCAGGTCGTAGACTGCGATGACTTCGTTTTTCTGCTTGTCCAAACCATATGCCAGTGATGAGGCGGTTGGTTCGTTGATGATGCGCAGTACTTCCAAACCGGCGATCTTTCCAGCATCTTTGGTTGCGTTGCGCTGGGCGTCGTTGAAGTATGCCGGAACGGTGATGACTGCTTGCGTAACCGGTTCACCCAGGTATGATTCTGCATCATTCTTTAATTTTGCCAGGATCATGGCTGAAATCTCAGGAGGAGAATATTCCTTGCCTGCCATGACAACGCGTACATCCCCATTTGGTGCTTTGGTGACCTTGTAAGGGACGCGTTTCATTGTGCGCTGTACTTCGGGGTCGTCAAATTTACGCCCCATAAAGCGCTTGATAGAGAAGATGGTGTTCTCAGGATTGACAACAGCCTGGTTGCGGGCGGTTCGTCCTACGATCCTCTCTCCGTTTTTATTGATCGCAACCACCGATGGGCATAAACGTTCGCCTTCGGCAGTTGGGATGACGACAGGTTCACCACCTGACATCACTGCTACTACTGAGTTTGTTGTTCCTAGATCTATTCCAATAATTTTTCCCATTGTATCTCTCCTATCTTGCTACTCTGACGAGTGCTGGTCTGATTACGCGATTACCGATCTTGTATCCTTTTTTAATGATCTCGATGATCTGTCCACTTTCGAAGTCGTCATTTTCCTCATTGGAGATGGCTTCGTGGAATTGTGGGTCAAAGGTATTGAGTTCATCATTAATAACCTCGATACCTTCAGCATCCAGAATGCGCTGCATCTTTTGGTTGATGAGCGCAATACCCTCCGCCCATTGTTTTCCATCCTTCGATTCCGGGGCGTTCTTCAACGCCAAAGTGAGATCGTCATGGATATCAATATATTTCTTGAGGATCTCAATGGTCAGGTTTTGTTTATCCTGTTCCCGGTCTCGCAAGATGCGCTTGCGATAATTGTCAAAATCAGCACGTTCGCGCTGCCAGCCATCTGAATATTCGATTACTTTATCTTTGAGCTCGTCTATTTCTTTTAATTGCTCTTCTATACTTTTAAGAGGGATGGTGACCATCTCTTCCTCTTTTTGTTTCTTTGCTTTGTCCTTTGCTTTGGACTGCTCTTCAACTTTGCTTGGTTCTTCTGTTTCTACCTTTTTGTTTTTATCGGTCATATTGAAATCCTTTTTACGATCACCATTGTTCAATGATGAAATCACTTAGTAATGAAGATAGGAATCGGACGATCGAGATGGAATGGCCATACGACATTCGGATCGGTCCAAAAACTCCCAATGTGCCGGTCACCACTCCCGGTTGGCCGTAGCGTGCCAGAATGATCGACATTTGCTTCAATTCATCCCAGGTGCCCTCTCCGCCGATCAGAACCTGCACGCCATTTGCCTGCCCTTTGAGCGTGGAGCGTGAGATCAGGTCTTGCAGCACTGTCCGTTCCTCGATCAACTTCAGCGCCCGACGTGCGTCATCCGACTCTACGAATTCGGGTTCTGAAAGAACATTGGTGAGCCCATCCAGGATCACTTCGCCCGACGTCAGATTCTCTGTTTGTTGCATCTCGGCGATCACCCAGGCAACAATATTCTTTTCGATCCCTGTGTAATTCTCCAGGGTCTGTTTGATCTGTTCGTGGCTCTTGCCTAGAAAAGTGGAACTGAGCCGGTTTGAAATCCTCGATAGTTCTTCCTGGCTGATCGGGATATCGGTCGCCATCACGCTTTGATGGATATCTCCACCCTCCAACACCAATACTCCCAGTATCTGGGCGTTATGGATCGATATCAGTTCGAGGTGCTTGAAACGTACCTGTTCCGGGTGTGGAGAGGTAACCAGCGAAGCTACCTTGGATTGATTCGCCAGGATCGAAGCTGCCAAATGCATCCATTTGGTAACATCGTTGCGTGATTGGTAGAACTGATGGCTGATCGTACGGCGCGCATCCTCTGATAAGGTCGTATTCCGCATCAAATTACCAACGAAATAACGATAACCTTCTTCGGTGGGAACACGTCCCGCCGATGTGTGCGGTTGGCGCAAGAACCCTGCTTCTGTCAGATATGCCATTTCATTGCGCACCGTGGCAGAACTGAGGTCCAGGTTATAATCACTGACCAGGCGGTTCGATCCGATCGGTTCAGCTGATCGGATGTACTCGTGGATGATCAGAGATAATATTTTCTGTTGGCGATTCGTAAGGTTTTCCATCTTTTTCTCACGTTTTAGCACTCTCGACCTTAGAGTGCTAAAATCACGTTAACCATGATACCATGTGGAAAAATGAGCGTCAAGAATCCTTCTTTGGTATGATGGTTTTCTAATGAATTTTTAACAATAAGAGTTAGGATTAAAATCGTTGACTGAGTATGATTAGTCTATACAATGTTGGTATACATAGCATGCAAAAGGAGTTGTGGAGTATGAAGAACCTTGGATTTCCCTCAAAGAGAGCACCGGTTTACCAGGATATTCCGGATGAGAAATGGAACGATTGGCGATGGCAGTTAAGTCATCGTTTGAATACGGTTGAGGAATTTGAAAAGGTTTTCAAGCTGACTCCAAGTGAACGGAAAGCATTGCAGTCCGATCATCTTTTTCGGGTTGATATTACCCCTTATTATGCATCCTTGATCGATCCCGAAGATGAGAATGACCCCATTCGAAGACAGGTTGTGCCAACAGCTGCCGAGATCGTCCCGTTCACGGGTATGATGGAGGATTCCCTGGCAGAAGATATGCATTCTCCCGTACCTGGCCTGGTGCACCGCTACCCTGACAGGGTGTTGATGTTGGTGACGACCCAATGTGCTTCGTACTGCCGCTATTGTACGCGCGGACGTATCGTTGGTGATCCCAGCGCCACATTCTCCCGGGATGAGTTCGAACAACAGATCGCTTATCTGAAAGCCACACCCCAGGTGCGGGATGTGCTTCTTTCAGGCGGCGATCCCCTGGTTTTGGCCCCCAAACTGCTCGAAGAATTGCTCACACGCTTGCGCGAGATCCCGCATATCGAGATCATCCGTATTGGTTCGCGGGTTCCGGTCTTCATGCCCATGCGTATCACGGATGAATTGACGAATATGCTGAAAAAGTTTCATCCCCTCTGGTTGAACATCCATGTCAACCATCCGAATGAGATATCTGCTGAATTGGCGGAGGCTTGCGACAAACTCAGTTCGGCTGGAATTCCTCTTGGAAATCAATCAGTGCTGTTGAACGGGATCAATGATTGTGTCAATATCCAGAAAAAACTGGTGCAATCGCTGGTCAAGATCCGCGTTCGTCCATATTATCTCTACCAATGCGACCTGGTCGAAGGAGCAGGACATTTCCGCACACCGGTAGCAAAAGGTATTGAGATCATTGAAGGACTGCGCGGGCATACCTCTGGATTTGCAGTACCCACCTTTGTGGTGGATGCCCCCGGCGGTGGCGGGAAGATCCCGGTCATGCCGAATTATATGATCAGCGCATCCGACCATAAGGTCGTGCTCCGTAACTATGAGGGCTTCATCACAACTTATGAAGAACCGACTTCCTACGAAGCACATGACCCCAAGAAATGCGCTTTCTGCCAGGCGAAGGCAGTGGAACCCGGGCAAAGCGGTGTGTTAGGATTGTTGGAAGGTGAAAGGATGTCCATCAAACCTGAAGGCTTTGACCACACACATATCCGCGGCGGGAAACAACACCGTCTGCGAGAGAATGTGAACAAGTGGAAGCCATTGGGTATTGGTGATGGTGAGGAAAAGAGTGAAGGAGATTAAGATGCATTATAGAAGATTGGGAAAAACAGGGATCAAGGTCAGTGAGATATCATTGGGTTCCTGGATCACGTTTGGTGACCAGATCCATGAATCGATCGCATCTGACCTGGTGCATGCTGCCTATGATCGGGGAATCAATTTTTTTGATTGTGCCGATATCTATGCGGCAGGGCGCGCAGAAACTGTGCTGGGAAAAGCCATCCAGGGCATGGCACGCGAAACATTGGTCATCTCCAGCAAGGTGTTCTGGCCAACTTTTGAGGGTGTGAACGGCAAGGGACTCTCACGAAAGCACATTGTGGAATCCATCGACAAATCCCTTCAGAGGCTTCAATTGGATTATGTTGACCTGTATTTCTGTCATCGCTATGATCCCGACACGACCATTGAAGAAGTGGTGCAGACCATGGATATGCTGGTGCGCAGTGGAAAGATCCTTTATTGGGGTACTTCAGAATGGAAGGCGGTTCATATTGCGCAAGCGATCGAATATGCACAACGTTACGGTTTGATCGCCCCAGTGATGGAACAGCCCCAGTACAATCTTCTACGCCGCCAGAACGTGGAAGAGGATCTTGCGCCACTGACACGCATGTATGGCCTGGGGTTGACAACTTTCAGCCCTCTCAAGAACGGTATTCTCACCGGAAAATACAATGAGGGAATTCCTAAAGGCAGCCGTGCTGCAAGGGAGAATATGGCATTTTTGCGTGATCAGATCACTCCAGAGAACATCGAGAAAGTGCGCAAGTTCACCACGATCGCCGAAGAGCTGGAGAGCACCCCGGCGCAGCTGGCGATAGCCTGGGTGCTGCGTAGAAAAGACGTGAGTACGGTCATCACCGGCGCCAGCAAGATGGAGCAATTGGACGATAATCTTGAAGCTGCAGGATTGGTGGATAAGCTGGATGACGATATTCTGGATCGAATTGACGTGATCTTCAACGGATCATTAGATTAGTATGATCGGAAATGAAAAAGCTCGCTAGTTTTTTGACTAGCGAGCTTTTTTTGTTTTGTTCTTTTTTACTCTTTTTTTCGAACTTCAGCCTGGATATTATGCTCAAGGGCGCGAATGATCTTGTTACGCGTCTTTTCTACATTCTTATCAGTCAGGGTTTTCTCGAAAGATTGGAAAGTAAGATTGTAAGCCAGGCTTTTCTTACCTTCCCCGATTTGCTTCCCTTTGAAAACGTCGAATAAAGTTACACTGGTCAGTAATTTACCTCCGGCTTCTTGGATAACCTCCATGACCTTCGTGGAGGGCATATCTTCTGGAACGATGACTGCCAGGTCTTCAAGAACAGGTGGGTAGGTGGAAATTGAATGACTCTTGAATCCGGATGGCCGCAGCTCAAATAATGTATCCAGGCATAGGTAGGCGATATAGACAGCATTTTCCAAAAAATCGTATAGTTCGTTGGTCTTGGGGTGGATCTCACCCAATGTGCCAATTATTGTGTCACCTATTTTGATCTGCGCGAATTTTCCCGGGTGGAAGATCGGGTCTTCTGCAGGGACATATTGCACGTTGTCGATATGCAGCGCAGCCAGGAATGCCTCCAAATATCCTTTTAGGTCAAAGAAATCCAATGCTCTGGGTGACTGCTGGTCCCATGACTTATGATGTTCCAGTCCGCTCAAACCGATGCAGAGATAGGCTTCTTCACGGGGCAGCATTTCATTCTGGATAGGCAGGAATACCGGACCCATCTCGAAGAGACCCAGGCGGTCTGCATTGCGGATGTTTTTCTCCAGTGAGACGAGCATCTGTGGCAAGAGTGTAGTGCGCATGACGCGTTTATCCTGAGAGATAGGATTCAATATCTCAACATATTCCTTGGCATCCACGCTGCTTCCCTTTGGAAGCATGCGATGTTCCTCTTCAGGCGAAGTGAGACGATAATTAACGATCTCCGTTAGTCCGAGGTCGGTTAAGGTGTCGCGTACATCACGGTCAAAATCGACACGATGATTTGTATGCTGCGGTGGCAGTGGATCAGCCATATTGCTGGAAGGAATCTGGTCGTATCCATACAACCGCGCGATCTCTTCCATCAGATCAGCTTTTCCGATCACACCTTCTCCAATATCCATACGATGTGGTGGGGTGGTGGCTGTTACCTCATCTCCCTTGACCTCACAGCTGAACTCCAGGCGTTCCAGATGTTCTGCGATCTCGCCGGGGGATAAAGTGATACCGAGCACGTGTTCCACATCAGCTGGGCTGATGGTGATCTTTGGATCGGTCCAAGGTTTTGGATAGGCATCCACCAGGCCGCTGGCGATCTGTCCACCGCCCCATTCAACAATGCGGCTCAAGCAAAGTTCAACAGCATATTTGGAAAGTGCAGGGTGAATATTGCGTGAAAAACGGTAACCGGCCTCGCTTTGCAATTTCTGAGAGGATACTGTTCGCCGGGTGTTGATGAAGTTCCAGCTGGCGCCTTCCAGTAGGATGGTGTGTGTATTTCCTGTTATCTCCGACTCCAACCCGCCCATCACGCCAGCCAGCGCAAGTGGACCGGCAGTGTCGGTGACCAGGATGGTGAAATCGTCGAGGGTACGTTCTTCCTCGTCGAGTGTGGTCAATTTCTCCCCTGGTTTGGCAGCGCGTGTGATGATGGTGGGTGCATCCCCATCGGCGCGTTGTGTGAGAACGTCATAATCAAAGGCGTGCAGGGGTTCTCCAACCTCGAGCATGACGTAGTTGGTCGCATCAACGGTGCTGTTGATGGGGCGCATGCCTGCCAATCGCAGTCTGCGCTGCACCCAGTATGGGCTGGGTTTGGCGTTCACATCACGCACCATACCGAACACAAAGCGCGGGTTGAGATCAGGATCGCTGATCTCGATCTTTACCTCGCCCTCGATGGAAGGTCCATCTCCATGCAATTCTGGTTTGGGATGACGCAAAGGTTTCTGAAAAGCTGCTGCGATCTCGCGGGCGGCACCCAGCATACAGGCATCCCTGACCATGTTGGGCAGAATGGCGACCTGGATGACAGCATCGCCCATGTAATCTACCAGGGGCATGCCAACCGGTGCATCATCATCCAGGATGATGACGCCTTCATGTTCATCGGAGATGCCCAATTCTTTTTCGGAACAGATCATCGATGATGATTCAACCCCGCGTATCTTCATGCGTTTCAATGTGGTAAGAACATATCCGGGTTGGTGTCCGTCATAGAGAGTGGTGCCCTCTTTTGCGTATGCAACTTTCAGGGGTTTTTCCAACGACCCTTTCCCTTTATATTCAAACAGGTTGGGAGCCCCGGTCAGGACGACGCTTTCTTCGTTCCCATCGTTCAATTTGCACAAGACCAATCGATCGGCGTTGGGGTGCGGCATCACTTCGCTCACCTCGCCAACTACGATCTTTTCCCTGTCCCATTCCAGTCCGCTGTACACGTTCTCAAGATGATCGGCTTGTGGTTTGGGGATACCGATCAATTTGATCTCTTCTACTTCAAGACCGATCATGGTCATGGTGCGGGCAAGCTCTTCAATAGAGCAATCTATGTCAACAAATTCTTTTATCCAAGATAAGACTAATTTCATGTCCTTTTTCCTTCTCTAGAATTGGTTTAGGAAGCGTATATCATTTGCCCAGAAGTTGCGGATGTCATCAATGCCATAACGCAGCATGGCAATTCGCTCTGGACCCAAACCCGCCGCAAACCCTGAGAACTTTTCAGGGTCATAACCACCATTTTTCAGGACCACCGGGTGAACCATTCCACAACCAAGGATCTCCAACCAACCTGTACCCGAACAAACGTTACAGCCTTTGCCCTGGCAGGCGATACATTTCATATCCATCTCTGCACTGGGTTCGGTGAATGGGAAGTAGGAAGGGCGCAAACGGGTTTCGACACCTTCGCCGAACATGCGCTTGACGAACTCTTCCAGAGTACCGCGCAGGTCGCCAAATGTGATGTTCTTGCCAACTGCCAACAGCTCCACCTGGTTGAATTGGATCTCATGGCTGGCATCCATTTGCTCATAACGGTAGACCATCCCGGGTAGGAGGATGCGGATCGGATCCGGTGCGTATTCATACATAGCATGGATCTGTCCGGGAGAGGTGTGCGTTCGCAAGATCACCCCTTCTTTGGTTGTGTAAAAAGTATCCCAGAGGTCCCTGGCGGGGTGATATGCTGGAATGTTCAACAGTTCAAAATTGAATTCATCAGACTCGATCTCGCGTGAGTGGTAGATCTGGAAACCCATCTCAGCCAGGATGCGGTAGATCTCCTGCAGGGTTTGGGTCGTGATGTGTTCTCGACCACGTTCCGGCATGCGTCCTGGCAGCGTGACATCGATCTTCTCTTTTGCGATGCTCATCGCCAGGTTCTGCTGCTTGATGTATTCGCTGGTTTGTTTGAACTCGGTTTCCAATTCTGTCTTGACGATATTGGCGTTCTTCCCGATCAGAGGCCTTTCTTCAGGAGAAGCGTGCGGGATCTCTTTGAAGATCTGCATGATCTCAGAAGAACGACTGATATAAGTTACTTTCCACGCATCCAGGTCATCCTGAGTTTGGATGTCCTTCAACGCTGAAAGAGCCTTCTCTTTGATCGTTTGAAGCGTAAGGTTAAGGTCTTTTTTTTCTTCCATAATTGCTCCATATCATAAGATATAAAAAACCCCGCCCAAAGGGACGGGGTAATTCCGCGGTACCACCCAGATTGGCTGAATGATCAGCCCACTTTTCCACCAACCGTAATGTAATGATTGGCTGCGTCTCTATCGCTACGCCTGCGGTTTGGACTACTTGACTGCCTTTCGCCCAAACGGCTCGGGAGAGAACTTCACTCGTGTGCTGCCTGATCGGGGTCTCAATCCATGCCCCGAACTCCCTGTTGGTTTTCGACGAGTTACTTTGCTCCGTCACTGCCTATTATTGATCTTGACTAATTATCTATAGTTTACACAAAAAGTCAAGCAAAACAAAAACGGGTCTTATATAAGACCCGTTCATTAGTGTTATGGATTATTGCTCTAATCGCAAACGATGGTGCCCACGTTCTCCCCTTGAATGGCTTTGATGAGGGCGGCGTTATCCCATAAATTGAGCACCAGGATGGGTGTTTTGTTTTCCATGCACAAGGAGAGCGCGGTACTGTCCATGACTTCCAGGCGCAGGTTCAAGGCTTCGATATAGGTCAATTTGTCAAATTTCTTGGCGCCATGGTTCTGTTTGGGATCAGAATCATAGACCCCATCAACCTTGGTGGCTTTGATCAACACATCGGCGGCGATATCGGCAGCGCGCAGCGCAGCAGCAGTATCTGTTGAGAAGAAGGGATTGCCGGTTCCTCCACCGAAGATGACCACTCTTTCTTTCTCAAGATGCCGGATCGCTCTGCGGCGGATATAAGGTTCGGCTACAGCGCGCATTTCAATGGCGGATTGCACACGGGTTGGAACACCGATGCGTTCCAGTGCGTCCATCAGCGCCAGGGCGTTCATGACAGTGGCGAGCATACCCATGTAATCTGCTGTTGCTCTATCCATACCCCATTTCAAACCCTCACGACCGCGCCAAAGGTTGCCTGCACCGATCACAATGCCTACGTCCACTCCCATCTCATGAATATCACTGACGCGTTTGGCTATGTTTGCGGCGCGCTTTGGGTCAATACCGGTCCCATCATCGCCCGCAAGTGCTTCGCCGCTGAGCTTGATCACGATCCGTTTGTATTTGACTTCTTCCATATCATTCCTTTCCAAAAAAAGAGCCAACCTCTTGGTTGGCTCTAATGTTTTTATTCTTCCTCTTCCATTTCACTGGTCTCACCCAGTGTATAGCGGGCAAAGCGTCTGATGATGATGCTCTCACCAGTTTTCGCGATGGTTTCATTCAAGAGATCCTGGATGGTCTGAGAGTCATCACGGATATAAACCTGCCGCAGCAGTACGTTCTCATCCTTGTATTTCTTCAAGTATCCTTCCACAATTCTTGGTACTATTTTATCAGGTTTGCCCTCTTCTTCAGCTCTGTCTTTTGCCTGTCGTTCCAGATCTGCGATCACATCTTCAGGGATGTCTTCATCGGTGATGTAGAGAGGGATTGCGCCGGCGATCTGCAGGGCGATCTCGTGGGCGAAATTAAGGAAATCTTCAGAGCGACCTACAAAGTCGGTTTCGCAGTTCACTTCGACCATGACGCCGACTCGACCATTCCCGTGGGAATACATTTCTACGGTACCTTCAGAAGCTGTTCGACCAGAACGTTTGCTGGCGGTTGCAAGACCCTTATCACGTAAGATGACCTTTGCTTTTTCAAAGTCGCCGTCTGTTTCTTGCAGCGCCTTGCGGCAATCCAGAACACCAGCACCCATCTCGTCGCGTAGTTGCTTGATCATTTCAGTTGTGATTTTCATATTATCTCCTCGCTTTTATCCTAGAACTTATTCTTTGCTTTCTGCATCACTTGCATCGTCTTCAGAATCATCTGATTCGATTTCATCTTCGTCACTCTTGTTGCTGGTGATCTTTGCAAGTGTCGAGGCACCCAGAAGTTCTTCATCGGAGACTTCTTCTTCTAACACAACCTGTCGGCGAGCAGCCTCTGCATCAGGTGCGCCTTCAAGAATGGCGGCCTCATCCAGATCTTCTTCGTCTTTACGCATGTTCTTGCCTTCGATTACTGCGTCGGCAATTTTCCCGACCAATAATTTGATGGCGCGGATGGCATCATCATTAGCGGGAATGAGATGGTCAACCCCTGAGGGGTTGCAGTTCGTGTCAACCAATGACAGAACGGGGATGTTCTTGAGGTTGGCTTCGTGAACGGCTGTGCTTTCGCGGTTGACATCAACCACGAACAGCATGTCAGGTGTACTCTTCATATGGCGGATACCGCTTAAGTTTTTCAAGAGACGCTGGATACGGCGATCGATCATCAAGATCTCTTTCTTGACCAGACCGTCAAATTGCCCGGTCTCGCGTTTCTTCTCGAGCGTGTCCAGTTCCAGGATTCGCTGGTAAATGGTTGACCAGTTGGTGATCGTACCGGGGAGCCAGCGCTGCGTCACGTATGGCATACCGCATCGTTCACCTTCTACCTGGATGGTTTCCTGCGCTTGGCGTTTTGTGCCAACGAACAGGACCGTCCCACCTTCGGCTACCAGGTCTCGCACCACATTGTATGCTTTGTCCAGGTATTTTACAGTTTGCTGCAGGTCAATGATATGGATACCATTGCGTTCGGTGAAGATGTAAGGCTTCATCATAGGATTCCATTTATTGGTCCTGTGCCCGAAGTGGACGCCACTTTCTAACAGGCTTTTCATAGATACATTTGCACTCATTGGAAATACTCCTTTGCGTTTTTCCTCCGCTCTCAATAGTAGACAACTGATCTCTCAGCACGCAAAGTCTAGCATGGAGCGTGTGTATTTATCACCTTGCGATGACGGCAGAAGTATAACATGAATTTCCATCCTATTTTTAATGAAAAGTCGCTTTATAATAAAGAAATTCTACTGAAGAGGAATCTAAACAATGCATTTTGTTGTGACGAATGATGATGGCGTTATGGCGCCTGGCTTACTGGCGCTTGCGAAGGAGATCCGAAAATTGGGAAAGGTGACCGTTGTTGCCCCCGACAAGAACTGGTCAGCTTCTGGACATGTGAAAACCCTCAATCGACCGCTGCGTGTGAAAGAAGTACTTCTGGCAGATGGCACAAAAGCATTTGCATCGGATGGCGCTCCCTCTGATTGTGTGGCGCTTCCTGTACTGGGTTTGTTGGATGAGAAGGTGGATTTTGTGGTCTCAGGGATCAATCCCAACGCGAATGTTGGACATGACGTCACTTATTCCGGCACGGTTACGGCAGCTATGGAGGGCGCTATCAGCCATATTCCCAGCATCGCTGTTTCATTGGACGCTCCTGAATTTCACAGCGGATATTTGGATTTTGAAACTGCTGCCAAAATGGCGCGCATTGTGGCTGAAAAAGTCTTGGAAAACCACATGCCGCCCAACGTACTGCTGAATGTGAATGTACCCTATCTGCCTTTTGATGAGATCAAAGGTATCCGCGTCACTCGCCAGGGGCTGCGTCTGTACCGCGATGAGCTTATTCGTCGCGAAGATCCGCGCGGGCGTCCATATTACTGGATCGGTGGAGAGGCTCCAACCGGTGTTCCGGAAGAAGGAACGGATTTTGGAGCGTTAAAGAATGGATATGTTTCAGTGACACCCATTTCACTTGACCTCACCGCTCATGATTGCCTCGAACATTTCCAGGAATGGCATATAGAAAAATAAAAATCCGATGAAAACGAAATGGTTGATCCTGTTGGCAGTGATCGCCTGCAGCGGGGGACTGGTTTCACCAGTATTGGCTGATGCTGAAGAGGTTCCAACCGCATATGATCTTATTGATGCAGTCAATGCCTATCGCATCGCTAATGGGCTGCCCATCTTGTATATCGATCCCCTTTTGATGCTTTCTGCCCAACTGCATGCTGAATACCTCGCCACTCAAGGAAATTGGGTCAGTGGGCATGTAGGCGAGGGTGGGACAGATGCGGATGCAAGAGCGGCAGCTGTGGGCTATCCACAGGTGCCGGGCTTGGATATCAATGAGAATTGGGCGATGGTCCCAGTGACCTATTCTCTGAATTCGCTCATTCGTGGTTTATGGGGAGATCCGGCGCATACGCATACCATGCTGCATTGGAAAGGTCAACATGTGGGTGCGGGAGTAGCGTTGAAGGGTGATCAACAGGTGGTGTATGTCTTGAACGTGGCTGCCTTCTGGGGGGATGGCGGCTTGACACAACAGCCAACCTCTGGAGCTTATCCCGGATTGGCACGTGGCGATACTGCCATGTCTCTTTCACAATACATGGCACCCGTACAGATCGAAGATCCCGATGAGCGTGGTTGGGTTATCCACCATGTCCTTCCCGGGCAAACCCTATGGACGATCGCAACCACGTATGGTGTCAAGGTCGATGATATCCGCCGTTTGAATGCACTTTCTTCGGATAGCACGATCTACGTGGGCCAGGAGTTATTGATAAAGATCGTGCCCACTGCCACTATTGTGCCTTCTGTGACCATGGGAAATATTCAGACAGTGACCATGGTTCAGGATCAAATAGCTACGCATATACCGGCAGAGAAAAATGCTGTTGAAAAATCATATACCGGTGCATCGGTTGGAGATCAGACGGTCATGGTGGGTATTCTAGTGATCGCAGTATTAGGCTTTGGCCTGGTGATTCTTGGACAGAGAAGGACATGAACAGAAGTTGAAAACATGTGTATAATGCCATGCATGATGAAAAAAATCTATAGACTATTTTCCCTCATTTTAGGATTGTGTTTATTCTTATTCCCTCTGAAAGCTGTGTTCGCGGTTTCGATAAGTTCGTATGATCTCATCGCTGCTTTGAATGATTTTCGGGATGAAAATGGGCAAGATAGTGTTCCGACAAACGTCTTTCTGATGGCGTCTGCCCAAAGTCATGCAAATTATCTGGCATCTACATATGCAACTGATCCGCCAACGCAGTTGGAGGGGAATGTCGGATTGAACGGGACTGATGCCACAGAGCGGGCAGAGACGGCAGGCTATGTGGTCGTACCGGGATTGCAGGTGTTGGAAGTGTGGGCTGCAGAAACACCTGATACTTCGGTGGATACACTGCTTTCTAATGTATGGGGATCGGCAAGTCAACAGGATGTTTTGCTCAATTCGTATGCTGTGCATATCGGAGTGGGTGTTGCAGAGATAGAGGAGCTCACCTATTACGTGGTGAATATTGCCGTGGATTACGGGTCTTCACCTAATGAGACCGCCAGTGTTGGATCGACGGAGACCCCGGAAGTGGTGCCGGTGGATGTGGCTACACAGGCGGCGGATGGTTCGATCATCCATGAGGTGGTCAAAGGACAGGCACTGTGGAGCATTGCCATCACCTATGGAGTGACCGTGGATGAATTGCGCGTGTTGAACAACCTATCGGCAAATGCTGCCATTTACGAAGGTCAGAAGATCATCGTGCGGGCAGCGCATACGCCAACCCCCAGTCCATTACCGACCAATACATCCATGCCCCCCACCCGCACTCCGATCCCGGCGCAAGCACCGCAGGAGCTTGGCAGTCCTTCTGCTGAGGTTGGAGAAGAGACCGCTGCTGCACCGCTGAACATGCGCACTCTTGGGATCGGTTTGATCGTCTTGTGCGGAGTTGGTTTGATCTATCTTGCGTACAGTATGCTGCGCAAGCGAGAGTGAATTACTGCTCGATCTGGCTTTGCTCCGCCAATAAAGGCTCCATTTTCTTTTCAAGTTTTTCGATATTCTTGATGATCTCTGCGATCTGTTGACTTACCATGTCGGGCAGTTGGTTGTGCGCCAGGTCAGGTTTATGATTCTTGCGCGGTTCTTTATGAACAATGCGCCCAGGCACTCCCACCACCACCGAATCCGGTGGTACGTCTTTGACAACAACAGCATTTGCGCCAATGCGACTGCGGCTGCCAATGGTGATAGCACCCAATATCTTGGCTCCAGCACCAACCACCACATCATCTTCAATGGTTGGGTGACGTTTCCCTTTATGCGCGCTTACCCCTCCCAGTGTGACGCCGTGGAAGAGGGTTACATTGTTGCCGATCTGAGAAGTCTCACCGATCACAACACCCATTCCATGGTCAATGAAGAATCCTTCGCCGATCACCGCGCCGGGGTGGATCTCGATCCCGGTGAAAAAACGGTTGATCTGTGCACTCCAGCGCGCCAGAAAATATAGCCTTTTTTTCCATAACCAATGTGCAAAGCGGTGATTCCAGATGGCGTGCATGCCCGCGTAGCAAACCAAAATCTCGAATCCATTGCGGGCTGCTGGATCTCGATCGAGGGTGGCTTGAATATCATTTTTTATTGTACGAATAATGTTCATATCAGTTCAGTCCTGTTCATATAGATCGGTGCTGAGGTAGCGCTCACCAAAAGAGGGTATGATGACCACGATCAATTTATCTTGGTTCTCAGCCCGTTCGGCAGCCTGTAAAGCTGCCCAGATAGCAGCACCGGAGGAGTACCCGACCAGTAACCCTTCTTCTTTTGCTGCAAGGCGCGCTGTGTTGCGTGCATCTTCTCCACTGACCTTGATCACCTCATCCAATATATCCACGTTGAGAATGTGTGGAATGAAGCCTGCGCCAATCCCTTGAATGGGGTGTTTTCCGGGCTCTTCGCCAGATATCACGGCTGAAGCCTGTGGTTCTACGGCGATCACCTTCAGGCTGGCTTTTTTGTTTTTCAGGGTTTCACCAACACCAGTTATCGTTCCACCTGTGCCAATTCCCGCAACCAGGATATCCACCGCCCCATCGGTATCGTTCCATATCTCCAGTGCAGTGGTTTCGCGATGCATCTGAGGGTTGGCAGGATTCTCGAATTGGTTGGGGATGAAATAGGCAGGGTTGTTTTGTGCCATTTCCTGGGCTAGTTGGATGGATCCTTTCATCCCTTTGTCAGCCGGGGTGAGGATCACTTCCGCTCCATAAGCTTGCAGGATCTTTTTTCTCTCTGCAGAAACACTTTCCGGCATCACCAGCACACAGCGATATCCCCTGGCTGCTGCCACGAATGCCAGCCCAATACCTGTGTTTCCACTGGTAGGTTCGAGGATGATGGTGTCGGGATTGATCTCACCGCTCTTCTCGGCTGCCCGGATCATTGCCAGCCCAATGCGGTCTTTCACGCTGTGAGATGGATTGAAATACTCCAATTTTGCCGCAATACGGGCAGCGTTTCCTTGGTTGATGCGATTCAACCATACCAGGGGTGTGTTTCCAACAAGTTGTGTAATATCATTTGCGATGCGCATGTTATCTCCGTTTCTGTAAAATTAAATACAAAAGCCATCGAGTCTTTGTGAGGGAGTGAACGGGGTCCACACCACTGCGACTGGATGGCTTATCTTTTTTATGGCGCAGGGTGGTTAAGGTGAACCCCGCATGTTACAGATGCAATTCTTGTTCATAAGGTTTTTTATCAAATTATTCAAGGAAATAGTATTTCCTTTTTAACGTCCTGTCAAGCTAGGAACACGTGAAAACTTTTTCTCTAATACATCGTATATAAAGAGAAATGATTGGAGGAATTCATGCGCAATAAAATATTCTGGGGCTCTGTGCTGATCTTATTGGGTTTGATCATGTTATTTGGCTATCAATTTGACTTTCCGATCTGGAATCTTCTGTGGCCATTCATGTTGATCGTGGTGGGATGCTGGATCATGTTGATCCCCTTCCTGTCGCGCGGGATCGAGATCATCGAAGAGGATTACTCTTTTCCTTCTGCCGGGGTGGAGCAGGCAACGTTAAAGATCGAGCATGGTGCTGGTACGATCAATCTGAAAGCTGAAGATTTGCCTGAAAATTTGTTTACAGGCAAATTTATTGGTGGGGTGAATGCGAAAGTTCATTCTTCAACCGAAGGAAAATATCGCATCAAACTGCAAAGTAAAGTGGATTTTTTCAATTTCTTACCTCGTTTTCAGAAAGAACAGCGGCTCGCATGGGACCTGGCAATAAAACGTGATGTGCCTTTTAAATTCAAGATGGAAACAGGTGCCAGTTCGAATTATCTGGATTTCCGCGGTTCGCAGTTGAAGAACCTCCATTTGGCAACAGGTGCCTCATCAACTGAATTGTATTTACCTGAAAATGCGGGATTTACTAAGGTCGTCATCGAATCGGGTGCTTCATCCGTTCAGGTTCATGTGCCGGCTGAGGTTGCAGCAAAGATCAAAATTAGTGGTTTGGTTGGGAAAATGCTCGATATAAAACGATTCCCACAAATGGGAGAGTATTACCAATCACCTGATTATGAGAGCAGTCCAAATCGTGTTCAAATTATTATCGAATCGGGTGTTGGCTCCATAGATATCGATTAAACTAAGTAGACAACGGAGGTAGAAAGTATGAACGGGAAACTTGTGCGCAGCAGTCAGGATAAGATTTTAGGTGGGGTATGTGGTGGTTTGGCAGAGTATTTTCGGATTGATCCGATCTTTATTCGAATTTTCTTTGTCTTATGGGTAGTGGTTGGCGATTGGGCGGTTTGGGCCTATTTTGCATTATGGTTGATCATGCCTCCACAGCAGTACGAGGGCGCGGGTTTCCAGATGAATGATCTGGGCGCGCGCTTTCGATTATTGGGCAATGATATTCGAAACGTCTTCCAGGATCCATCTTCCCAGATGTTGACCTATGGCGGGATCGCTTTGGTGGGTGTGGGTGTTATCACTTTACTGCGATCACTGAACCTCATACCATACTGGAATACAACCCTCGTATGGGCTGGATTGTTGATCGTTGGCGGAGTTTTTATCCTCATCAAGACGCTGACGCGTAAAGAATAAAAAAAGACCCTCCCAACCGATTGAGGGGGGCAACCGGCTGGAAGGGCAAAATCATCATAACATTTATCAAGTTCTTCTGCAAGTATGTTCAAAAAAATTGATAGATCCCGGGAACTTTTTCCGGGATTTTTCGTTTATAGTATGAAATGAAACGGAGGAAGAATGAAAAAGAAACTTTTGATCGCTTCAATTTTTATTATTAGCATGCTTGCTTTAACAGCTTGTGCAAATACTCCAGTGGCATCGAGCGAAGGCGAGCAAGCCGCTAATTATATCCTTGTGACTGGCACCGGCTCTGTTAAGGTAGTACCGGATATTGCCTATATCAATATTGGTGTGCGCAACTCTGACGAATCCGTGACGGTTGCCCTGGATGAAAATACTCTTCAGGCTCAAGCTATCCGTGATGAATTGGTCGCACTGGGAGTTGCTGAAGAGGATATTCAAACATCCAGCTTCAATGTCTATCCTCAGAACAATTACGATTTTGAGGGGAACGTCACCAGCACCACCTTTGTTGTAGAGAACAATGTGTATGTAACAGTACGCGACTTGGATGGCATGGGTGAGATGCTGGGCAAGGTAACCGAAAGCGGTGCCAATTCCATCTATGGCATCACGTTTGATGTGGTTGACAAAACTGCGGCGTTGGATCAATCCAGAGAACTGGCGATTGCCAATGCGCGAGCTCAAGCAGAACAGGTGGCAGCGGTTAGTGGTGTGAAGCTTGGCGATATCATCTCAATTGATGTCTATTCGAGTGATGCCCCGATAATTATGGATATGTACGGTATTGGTGGTGCTGGTGCTGCATACCCGCTCACCTCAGCTAAAGTGCCTATCTCTGCTGGGAGTTATGTGATCAATGCTTCCATCACAATAAAATTTGCGCTTGACTAAGGAATGCAAAAAGGCTGTTCTCGAAAGAACAGCCTTTTTTTATAAATATTGATCTGATATCTCTTACATCCAGAAGAAATATATGATGAAGTAAGCTACTGGGCCACCTACCAGCCAGGTGTCGATGCGGTCCAGGATGCCGCCGTGTCCTGGAATGAGCTTGCCAGCATCTTTGCGGTTGAAAGCTCGTTTGAAGAGGCTTTCTAGAAGATCTCCCAAAGGGCTGATCAACCCGAGAATGATTCCAAGGATGATCGCGCGTGCGATGGTGATATTCGCTGCACCGTAGACGAAGATGAGGGTGAACAGAACCGCATACAGAACGGTAAAGAGGACACCACCGAAATAACCCTCAATGGATTTATTGGGGCTGACCTTGGGAGACATCTTGTGTTTTCCGAATTTGCTCCCCAGTAAGAACGCACCGATATCTCCACAGCCTATGGCGGGGATGGCGAGGAAGACCCACATTTTCCCGTCCGGTAAAAAGCGCAAACTTACCAGGTATGAACCAAAAAAGGCGATGAACACCAAACCAGCTAACTCATATCCAAATGAGGATAGTTGGTAGTTTTCCTGTTTTTCATATTCATAGATGGTCAGAATGATGTCAATAAATAAGATCACTAGCAGTATGAATTCGAAATACTGTCCTTGAAAGGTGTAGCGTCCGATCGCGCAAAGTATCGCTGATCCGATCAGGAAATATTTATGCAGTGTATAGTTGCTTGCTTGGAAGAGGCTCCAGAATTCCCAGGCTGCAATTGCGAGGATTGCTGCCGCCCCAATGGTGAATATCCATCCTCCAGCGATCACCAGTGCAACTCCAATGGGCGCTATGATCGCGATCCCGAGGATGCGTTTAGCCATTGTATTTTTCTTTTTCATCTTCTTGGGTCCTACCTCCAAAGCGGCGGTTGCGTTTTCCGAAGTTCATGATCGCTTTACGTAGCTGCTCCTTATCGAAATCTGGCCACAAAGTATCGGTGAAAAGCCACTCGGAGTAGGCGCTTTGCCATAACAAAAAATTGGAAGTGCGTAATTCACCTGATGTGCGGATGACAAGATCGGGATCTGGGATGCCTGCAGTGTATAGGTAATTATTGAGCAATTCCACGGTCACTTGATCAGGTGCGATGCCCTGCGCGATGATCTCTCTTACCGCGTGCAGGATCTCATCTCTGCCACCATAGTTCAGCGCGATGGAGAGAATCAGCGTGTCGTTATCTTTTGTCATTTCTTCTGCATTTTGCAGTTTTTTCTGAAGACTGGGGCTCAACTCTCGCTTGCTCCCAAGGTGAATGATCCTGACGCCTTGTTCGTGAAGTTCGGGTACTTCTTTTTGCATGACCTCCGCGAAGATCCTCATCAGTCCCTTCACTTCGTCATCTGGGCGTTTCCAATTTTCGGTGGAAAAAGCATATATGGTGAGATATTTAACACCAAACTCGACACAGGCTTTGATGATCTGTCGTAAATTTTCTGTGCCGGCGCGATGCCCCGCCATGCGGGGCAGCATGCGTGCTTTTGCCCAACGCCCATTGCCATCCATGATGATGGCAATGTGACGAGGCGCATTTGCCAAGGGTTGTTTCGAATTATCGGACATGGAATATAGCTCTATACTTCCATGATCTCTTCTTCTTTTTTCTCTCCCACTTCGCTTACCTGGGCGATGATCTTGTCGGTGATCTTTTGGATATCTTCCTCACCGCGTTTGAGATCATCTTCCGAGATCATTTTTTCTTTTTCAAAATCACGCAGATCTTTGATCGCATCTCTGCGCACGTTGCGAATAGCGACGCGGGCATCTTCGCAGCGGTTACCAACTACTTTGGTCAACTCAACACGGCGTTGTTCGTTGAGCGGGGGGATATTGAGGCGGATCACTTTACCATCATTGATGGGGGTCAATCCCAGGTCTGATGCCAGGATCGATTTTTCAATGTCTTTGATCGAAGATGCATCAAAAGGTCTGATCAATAATTGGCGCGGTTCTGGCACACTGATGGTAGCTAACTGCATCAATGGCACCGGAGATCCGTAATATTCAATGGAAAGTTTATCGATCAGGGCCGGGCTCGCGCGACCAGTGCGAATACCAGCCAGATCATCCTCTAAAGATTGGATCGCGCTTTTCATGCGTTTTTCTGCATCGCGGGTGATTTCTTGATACATCGCATCCTCCTTATTCACAGGTATCTTGGGTTGAAGATTATAGTATTTAAGCATACCTCAAAAAAACTAAAAATTCCACGAATCATCTCCCCTCTAGACATGATTGACAAAGAAGAACAAAAGTTCTATAATAAATAAGGAGGAAGAATGGATAGTGGAATGTTGTGGTTCGATGATCGCAAGAATGTTTCCGTCATTGAAAAGATCGCCGCCGCAGTAAAATACTACGAACAAAAATATGGCAACAAACCCGCCTGCTGCTATGTTCATTCCGAAGTCGAGCTTGATGATCTTGAAATGGATGATATTGATTTGCGTATCGAGACCAGTAATTATGTTTTGCCAAACCACTATTTAATCGAAATGAACTAGTGGTTTTTACGTTTGAAGAAAGCTTTGACCTTTCTCCACAATAATGTGAAAAAATTGGGGTGGAAAAGTACCAGAAAATCCTGCGTGGCTTCTTCAAAACTGATATCTTGTCGCTGTTCTGCTTTCAGGTGTGCCAGGTGTTCTATGATCCAAAAATAAAGGTCTGCCTCTGTCCTATCGGGGAATTGATCAAGAATATTCTTCTTGCGAATGATTTTGACCAGAGGCATATAGATATTCTCGTACCAACTGGATACTGCTTCTTCATATTTCACTTCATATCCCAAGAATTCGCTCATGTAGAAGCGGTGTGCATCGATATGCTCTCGAAGACGGTCGAAAAGACCGGGGATGCTCATTTGGATGGAGGCGTCTGGATACAACTGCTGTACTTTCGTTTTTTCAAGGAAGCGCATCTGTTCTTCTTTGAGGATAAGCTGGTCGAAGTCGAATTTGGCACTGATCTCATACGGGACTTCAATTTTTACAACATGCGCATCGATCCATTGCTGCCCTCTTTTTTTTGCAACCGAAACACGATGGTTTCCATCGATCACAAAATAAAATGATCCGATCTGGTACACATCCACAGGAGGGAGGATCTCATCCCGCAGGTAGGCTCGATCGATCTTTTCCCAACGGCTGCGGGTGTGTTTTTGGCGGGGTAGGAAAGCATCGTCAAAATCGGCGTATCGATTGACACTGCCGATGATCTTGCTGATCTCGATCTCCTGCATACCGGCATCATATTGCCCTTTGATGGATAGGTGACGCAAGATGTCATTGAATGCCAGTAGGCGCGGTTTGTTTTGGCTGAACCATTTCTCTATGGTACGGACAAAACCGCGGAAATAGGCTTCGTCAAAATCGATCTTCGATTGGTGGTGGAGAGAATTATTGGTCATAAGTTCTTCTCACTCTCTCGATGCGTGGTCATTATTATATGGATATTTCTTGAAGACGGTATCCATAGGTATTGATGATGGTCGTATTTTCATATTCTGAGACCATCGGGTCTCGCCCGGTGAAATCGTAGACGTGCCCGTGGAAATGATAGCGTGGTTTGAAGGTCTTGATAAGCCAGCTAAACGCTTTTATTCCCTGGTGGGGAACATCTTCTTTATCGTGAATACCTTTTGGTGGTGCATGGGTAACCAGGATATCCAGGTATCGTCCCGACAGGGCATAATTTGCCATTAGTGCTGGAACCAATTGAAAAGCAAGGCGCCACATATGGGTTTGTGAATATTGATAGGGTCCATAATTATAGGCATGGCTGCCCTGTATGCCTGCCAGCAGCAAACCACTGTGATCCTTGATGGAGCGTAAGTGCAGGTCCTGACAGCCCCAGGGATGGTCGTGGATGACACCCTTTTCTGTTTCATAGGGTGCTGCGTGATTTCCACGTACATAATAGAGAGGGACGTTCCAGGTGCTGACCAAGTACTCCAGGTATTGATAGGGTAGATCGCCTGTGCTCAGGATGAAATCCAGCTTTCCTAGTTTTTCTCGAGTGGCTGCAGAAAAAAGCTGGTTGGATACCTTATCACTGACAACCAGAATCCTATTACCCATCTTTTTTTTCCTCTGGAGATGTGATGAGGGCAACTGCAAAAGCGATCGCGTTGTGTTTTGAATGCGAGATGCTCACTGACCAGGACTTGACGCCTAGTTTGTTGCTGATCTCCTGGGCTTTCCCTTTCAGATACAGTTGCGGCTGACCTGATTCGTCCTTTAATATCTCGATCTCTTGCCAGCTTATGGTCCCTATACCGCAGCCTAACGCTTTGGCGACCGCTTCCTTGGCGGCGAATCTGCCCGCTGCCGAGGAGAAGGAATCCTTGATGAGCGAGAGTTCACGCACGGTGAACACTCGCCGGAAGAACCGTGAACGCAGGGCTGGTTTTTGGGTCTCGAAGCGGTCGATCTCAATGATATCGACGCCTGTTCGGATATTCATTTTTCCTGTGCTCCTGCACTTATGATAACCAACTTTTCAGGATCAAGATACCTTCGCGACGCTTCCAGGATCATCTCAGGAGTGATGGTCTTCATGATGTGCGCATAGCGCTGCAGATAATCCAAACCAAGTTGGTAGCGTTCGATGGAGAGCAGAACAGAAGCGATCCCAGAGTTGGATTCTAATGACATTGGTAATCGACCGATGAGGTGACTTTGTGAATCTGCCAATTCCTCTTCTTTCACTGGCTCGGACAGATAATGCGCGATCTCTTTTTTGATGAGTTCAATGGTCTGGGAGACATTGCTGGGATTCACACCAGCCTGAAATGTCCAACTGCCGGTATCCGGAAGTGCATTGAGGCTGCTGTACGCGTAATAGGCTAATCCTGCCCGATTACGCACCGATCGTCCGATGCGTCCATACAGTCCGAATTGTCCCAGGATATGATTCCCGAGATAAGCGCTGTAGTAATCGGGAGATTGACGGGAGGGACCGATCGTGCCCATTACAACGTCATTCTGGCTCTTCCCATTGATCGGGAAATGTAAGCGGGATTCTTTCTGGGGAGGTTTGATCTTCGGATAGTTCGCCTTGATGGGAGTATCATCTGGGGACCAGGTGGAAAACTCATCTTCCAGCATGGCTTTCATTGTCTCAGCGGGTAGTGCTCCGGCCACTGCAAAGATGGCGTTTTGTGGATGATAGGTCTGGTGATGCTGGATGAGGTCAGACCTCTGAATATTCTGTAATGTTTCTGGATATCCATCTACCGGTGTTCCATAGGGGTGGTTGGGAAAGATCAATTTATCGAATTCCAGCGAAGCTTTCTCGCGGGTATCCTGATCCCGGATGAGTAGCGCGGTTAGGAGTTGTTTTCGCAATCGGGCGATATAGATCTCAGGAAAGGTTGGATTCAGCAAGCTGTCCTTTATCATAGATAGCAGCATTGGAAAATCTTTCACCAAAGCCCGCCCATTGAACCATGTGTTCAAGGTACCCGCATTGAAACTCAAGCGTGCGCCTACTGTTTCCAGTTTGTTGTGGATGGCATGGAAATCATCTTTCTGGTTTCCTCGTAAGAGCATGGATGCGGTGAATAGAGCTTTCCCCAATTTGTCGGGTTCATCCAGGAAACCACCACTCGCTAGGAACCCAATGATGGTCAGGGATTTGCTGGACATATTGCTGAAGGAGAGCACTGTGATTCCATTGGATAACTGGAAACGCTCGATGTTTTCAGGGCCCGGCAAGCGAGAGCTGAGTGAGTTTATTTTATTTTGCATGGTTTGCCTCTACCTGTGTGGGAGTGAAAATACCTACGCTGCGATTTTGCCGCGCAAGATGTTTTGCTGCCAGTTCCTTGATATCCTGGCTGGTAACGCTGCGGATACGTTTTACATATTGTTCATACCAATCGTAATCTGCAAAGATGTTGCTGTAGCCCATCCAAAATCCCTGGTTGGTGATGTTCTCACTTCCATAGGCGAACATAGCCTGGGCTTGCAGGGCTGCCCGCTCAATTTCAGCAGGTTGGATCGGCTCCTGAATGATCTTCTCGATCTCTGTGTCAAAGGCGCGAATGGCTTCTTCGGGATCAGATCCTGGCTCTAAAGTGAGCGTGAATCTATGCAGGAATGGGTCAATGGTTGCCTGAATGCCACCACTGACACCCACGGTAATATCCTTTTCAACCAGAGCCTGGTAAAGGCGGGAGGTGCGGTTCGAGATGGAACCTCCACCGAACATTGCCAATGGTGATGGCCCCGTGAGAAGACTGTCTATGACGGTCAAAGTGAAGAAATCAGGGTCGTCAGCTTTGGGTGCATGGTATGAGATCTGAATATAGAGAGCATCTCCAGGTCCTTCAAGAGCGATCCTGTTTTCTTTTCCTTGCTGTGGTTCGATGGGAATACTATGACCCGAATCAGTACGGCCGGGAATACGACCGAATTTTTCCTCGATCTTTTTACGTGTGGTATCTGTATCAAAATCACCTGCGATGCACAGGATGGCATTGCCAGGATGATAGTGGTTCTGATAATACTGGTATAACTGATCGCGAGTGATCGTTCGCAGATCTTCCATCGTTCCGATGACATCATGTTTGTATGGATGAACAGAGAAAGCAGCATGCTGGATGGCTGAGTTGAGGTGGAAGAGCGGTTCATTCATGTTGCCTTCCATCTCTGAGATGACCACAGTTCTTTCCGATTCGACCTCATTCTCATCGAATAGGCTGTTCTGCATGCGGTCAGCTTCCAGGTCCAGTGCAAGGTCAAGTGCAGATGCTGGCAGGGTTTCGTAGTAGGTTGTCCAATCCAGGTATGTCATCGCGTTCCACATACCCCCCACGCGCGAGATGGCATGATCAAGTTCATCGATCGGGTATTTTTGTGTGCCTTTGAATTGCAAGTGCTCGACCCAGTGGGATATTCCTCGAATTCCATCCACTTCATTGCGTGACCCAACCCGATACCATACCCATTGACTGATGATGGGGGTGGTATGGATCTCCATTAACATGACCTGCAATCCATTCGATAGGTGGAAAGTAGTGATACCATTTTTCATAGAAAAGATCCTTTGTGACTTTCTCTAGTTTAAAATAAACTTGATTGTATTGTAAATCTATAAGTAAATGTTAATAAGAATTCAACCGAGGTAGTTATGGAACACAAAGCAGTCGCAGTTGTCGGAGCGGGCCCCGCAGGCATTTTCGCCGCTAGAACGCTTGCTGAAGATGGTATCAAAGTTTTCTTGTTCAACCGGGATATTCGTCCAGGTGGTTTGGCGGAGTATGGGATCTATCCTGAGAAATATCGACTTAAAGCAGGACTGCGCAAGCAATTCCTCAACATCATTGCGAACGATAACATTGAGTATATGGGGAACGTGTCGATAGGAGAAGGTAAGGACCTAACCCTGAAAGATCTGCAAGATCTGGGTTTTTCTGCCATCCTGGTCACTGCTGGTGCGCAGAAGATCAAACGCTTAGGTTTGGAAGGGGAAACGCTACCTCGCGTCTATCACGCTTGGGAGATCGTTTCGAATTACAATAATCTCCCACCATACTCCCAGATGGAGTATCCCATTGGGAAGAAAGTGCTAATCGTGGGAGTTGGGAACGTGATGGCAGATATCGCTCGCTTTCTGATCCATAAAGGTGGGGTGGAAGAGGTTCTGGCAATCGCACGCCGGGGACCAGCCGAGATCAAATTCCACCAAACAGAATTTGCTCATATTGCACAGAACCTTGATAAGGAGGATTTTGAAAAGGAGATGGAGCGCGTCACTCCTCTCATGCTGAAGCTGGAGCAGGACCCAAACCAGACCTGGGCTTTCATCGAAAAGGCGTGCGAGAATTGTGAGGATACCGGCTCTGACACGGTATTGCGCTTACGATTTCTCAAATCCCCAGATCGTTTCATAGGAGATGAAATGACGGGTTTGCAGAAGGTCGAATGTGTTGAGAACACGCTCATCAAGACCAACCATGCCACTCGTTCAACACCTACTTCCTTGAAAACGATCTTTGAAGTCGATACTGCTATTCTGGCGGTTGGTTCTTCGGTTGATGGGGAGATTGGATTGCCGCTTGAACGTTTTGAATTCACAGTCAGCCCCTATCCTGATCACCCGCAGGAGGGAACTTCGTATGAAGTGATGGATCCGACCTCTGCGAAGAACATCCCTGGGGTCTTTGTGGCAGGTTGGTCACGGTTAGCCAGTTATGGACTGGTGGGTATCAGCGGTAAGGATGGACAAAAAGGGGCGCAGGCTGTTTTAGATTATCTAGTCAGCCAGGGCAAAACTGTGGATGTTAATACGATCCTTGAAAAAATTCACCAACGTCTGAGCGTGATCATTGATAAGAAGATGGTAGATCAACTAATAGAGATAGAAGCTAATGTGGCTGATCAAAAAGATCTGCCAGCGTTTAAATATGCAACGAATGAAGAAATGTTAACTGCTCTTGGAATTATCTGACCTTGATAGATTGGGGAATATTCTTATCTTTTGGTATGGGAACATCAAGAGGAAACCCAATGCGATGATGTATTCTCCGATGATTACGCCAAGGACCTGCCATTCACCGAGGTAGGGAAGCGATTCCGGGTAGGGGTGGCTGCCGAAACCGAAGAAGTCAGCAAGGGCTGAAAAAACAGAGATCACCAATCCAGTGCTGATGAAGCGGATGCCTATTGCAGCAGCGATACTGAGGGATGTCCCGTTCCATAGGCTCCTCATACTTAGATATCCGCCCAAACACAAGATCCCCAAGCCTGTGACCATGACCGCGATCTGGATGAATCCCATGACTGGGCTGCGGTCCATTTGGAAGATATCGGGGCGTAAGCCCAGGAAAAAGATGGAAAAGCCCACAAACGTGATCAATAAGAAAATGCTTAGGCGTTTCTTTACGATCTCACCATTTGAATTCTTCTCTACGGGGGGAGTTTTATCTTGCGCCATATTCAATCCGTTACTAGATTATTATAGTCGCGATTTAAAGAGCGCGTAATTTACGCGCTCTTTGGTTTTTTTGTACATTGTTGCAAAGCAGAATTTAGAATTTATGCTTCGTCAGTTTCTGCTTCTGCTTCTTCTGAACTATCGTCACCGGACAGATTTAGCTGAATATCGCTATTCTTCAATTCCTGTTTCAATAGTTTCATATCCATATCTGCGTAGGCTGCAGATTCAACACGCCGCAGGCTGAGTCCAATACGGTGTGAGTCGGGTTCGATCTTGATGATGCGCAGTGTAACCGTCTCACCCTCGTGTAATACCTCTTTGGGGTGGGTGATGTGGGAATCACTGATCTCAGAGATGTGCACCAAGCCTTCGATGTCATCTTGGATCTTTGCGAATGCACCAAATTTGGTGAGATTCGTGATCGTGCCTTCGACCAGCATACCAACCTTGAGGTTCTCGATCCTGTCAACCCAGGGATCATCCTCTAACTGGCGGATGGAAAGACCAATCCTCTTTTTATCTTCATCGATGTTGATGACTTTCACCTGAACGGTTTGACCAACCTTGAATTTTTCAGAGGGGTCGCTGACCTCATCCCACGAGAGTTCGGAGATATGGACCAGACCGTCGGCTCCGTTGACGTTCACGAAGATACCAAAATTTGCCACGCTGGTGATCTTTCCGGTGAGGACATCCCCAACGTTCAGATCTTCAATGACCTTTTCGCGGATCGAATCGCGTGTCTCACCGCAAGCCAATCGTTCTGAGAGGATCAGGCGTCGGCGGCTGCGATCAACTTCGATGACACTGACTTCGATAGCGTCACCGACCATCTTCCCGTAGCGATCCTCAGGAGTGTTGCCAATGGCGTCTTTCAGCCGTTCGTAGCTCAACTGCGATGAAGGAACAAATCCTCGCAGTTTATCGAAAGCGACCAGTAAACCGCCTTTGTTGTATCCGGCAACTTTCCCAGAATAGGTGGCTTTATTCTTATGGATCTCTTCTGCTTTATCCCAGCTTGTTTCTTCCAGAGCTCGTACATAGGAAAGAAGCAGGTTGCCATTGGAATCCTCAACGGTGATCACGTAGACAGGAAGTTCCTGTCCAACTTCGAGTTGTGCGAATTCTTCGGGTGGAATGAGTTCAAATTCGCGACCGCCGATAAGGCCTTCTGATTTGGCTCCAACACTGATCAGGATTTGACCTGGAGAAATGCTAGCTATTGTTCCGGTTCGGATCTCCCCGGATTTAGGTAGATCGATGCCGAGCCCCTCCTTCTCCAGCAATGAAGCCATGTTCATGACTTTCTCATCACTGTTGTTTGAATTGTTCGCCCCAGTGGGGGTTTTTGCATCGTTTTGTACCATATTTGTTTGTTACTCCATTTGTGCGAAAATAATGAATAAGCACGATTATAAGGGGTAATGATTCGGTTGACAACCCCTACCAGCACTTGCTCAGGAAAAAAATTACCTGCGGCGGCGGCGTTTCTTCTTTTTTACCGGTTGTTGGGCAGAAGAAGGGGCCTGAGCAGTGGATGCAGGCTGTGAAACAGAGCGCTGCACCGGCTGCAACCGGAAGATCTGGCTCATCACACCCAGGCGGATGTTTGCCAGCAGTTGGCTGAACATGTCTGAGCCCTGGTTCTTGTATTGAACGAGGGGATCGCGCTGCGCATAGGCTTCCATGCGGATGGAAACACGCAATGCCTCCATCTGTGTAAGGTGTTCTATCCATAGGCTGTTGATGTTTTGCAGTAGAACATGGCGGAACAACATATTCTGAACTTGCTTGCCCATAACTCTGGCAAGATCATCCTGTTGTTCGTCTGAAAGCTCGTGGATCGGTCTATCTTTCAGTTCATCCAGATCGATGTTGGGATTCATGGCATTCAATACTGCCGGATTTAATTGCCTGACCAGTGCATTAGCCTGGGATAGGCGCATTATCTCAAATTGACCGAAGCTGTATTGCAGAGTGAGGCTGACTTTCTTGAGGTGTGCGAGTATACCGGCTATGATCTCCTCTGGTTTTTCATCCTTTATCAATTGCGCTGCGTAGAAGATGTAATTCAGCAGCCGCACAGGTTTCATTACGCGTTGATGGCTTTTTGGATCAATACTGATCCGTTTTCCAGATGCAATTTCAAACAGCGTTCGAGCTATCTTCTCTTCAGAAAGCTTGCCTTGCGCTAAAGTCTTGGCTGCTGCTTGCAGATTTTGGTTGATCTCTGATTGTTCTTTCGTCAGCGTGGATTTTTTCTGATCGACAAGCGTGTTGATCTTATCCAGGTAAAGCGCGGATACTTGCTTCCAATCACCTGCAGTGAACGTGGCAGGATCGATCTTCTCCTGGCTGCCGAGCCGTTTGTTGATCGTAAATGCAACCCGGTTGAGGTATATCGAGAATAAACTGGACTCGATTTGCTGTTGGATCTGGGGGATGGCCGAGCGGTCACCTGCCAGGAGCGCAGCTATATCAGCATCGCTGATCTGCAGGCGTATGTGTGCATAGGACTGAATTTGCTTGCGGATCTCTTTATTATCCATCTCTGGTGTTCCACTATCCAGCAAACCATCCAGGAACATCTCAACCGTATCTTTTCTTTCAGTTAGCTGCGCTTCGTAATTTGCAGCAGTGTTTTGAATGAATTCGGTGGTTGTGTTTCGGATGTATGCAGCTTCTTCCTCGATGACATGCATGAGAATATCCTGTAAGTACGAGAGGATATCTTTTTCTGTCTTCATTTGCCCGTGCAAGCTTTTATTGATCTCTTGCGCCACCAGATGGTAGGAGTAAGAAGGAACGATCAGATCCTGGTCTCTCTGGAGCATGAAGGGCTGGATCTCATCCAGAAAGGCGCATAACTTCCATGGTGAAGGATTCTCAGCCAGTGTCGTCGGGACACGTCTCTGTAGTTCACTCGCGACCATATCCCAGATGTCTTCACTGAGGTCCTTTTTTGTGATGACTTGCTCTCGTTCGCTGTAGATCCGGGACCGCTGCTCATTGAGCACGTTATCGTATTCGAGCAAATGCTTGCGGACGTCGAAGTTATATCCCTCAACTCGTTCTTGTGCCTGTTCGACCATGCGCCCGATCATGCGATTCTCGATTGGCAGCGATTTATCCAGCTTGAAGAAATTCATCATGCTTTCAACACGATCTCCACCGAACAATCGCATCAGATCATCTTCTAGTGATAGGAAGAAGCGGGACGAACCAGGGTCACCCTGACGGGCAGAACGCCCGCGCAGCTGATTGTCGATGCGGCGCGCTTCATGCCTTTCCGAGCCAATGACGTGTAATCCGCCCGTCTTGCGCACTTTGCGTAGATTGACCATGTAATCCAGAAACACTTGCACGCTTTCAGCCTGTTCCTCGTATTGTCCGGGATCAAGTGTTCCTAGGGATGACTCCATATCTTCGTAGCTCATATCGTAGGGATCGATATCGTTGCGATTAAGCGCCAGGACGACATCAGAAAGGGTCTGTTCGTCCAATTCGCCGCCTAATTTGATGTCTACACCTCGCCCAGCCATGTTGGTAGCGATGGTAACTGCCCCGTAGGCACCCGCGTTTGCGATGATGATGGATTCCTCATCATGCTTGAGTGCATTCAATACCTTGTGTTGGATACCAGATTTCAAGATAGCTGTTAATCGTGTTAAATGCTCTGCACTTAGCCGCAGTTCTGATGAGAGGATTTGAAAGTTATCTTCGTTCTCTGGTGAGAGTGAACCGATCTCTCCACGTTTTGCCAGGTCTCTAAGTAGAGCCGGTGAGATCTTTTCGAGCGGTTCATCCAATTGGATTAATTCAGGTATAGCTTTCTCGATATCTTGAATGCCAAATTTAATGCGCCAACGAGCTTTTAGGATGACGATCTGCATGAGCAGCCGGATCGCATCACGTTTGAGACGATTGGATAATTCTTCTGAATGGGTAATGGAGGTTGTGCCTACCAGTTGAGGACGTCCTATTGCGTTGAAACGGACGATCTCAGTGCAGATCGCGCGCAGTTTTGCCTCGCGGCTTTGATACACGACATCCGGATAATCTTTTCGTTTCCAGAAGGCTTCTTCTTTTTGAGCGTCGTTCTTGAATGCATAAGCGGTATAGAGATAACCTTCCTCATCTTTTTTCTGTTGGATCTCCAGGGTCGAATTGTCCTGCTGGGCAGTATAGTCCAGGTTGGTGGGAATGGGTACCACTTCCAATTCGTAGATCTCGTAGAATTCCTCCGCTTCGGTGAGTGCGGTGCCTGTCATACCGGCAAGTTTTTCATACATGCGGAAATAGTTCTGCAGTGTGATGGTTGCCTGGGTGATGTTCTCGGCTTTTACTTTCGCACCTTCTTTTGCTTCCACAGCTTGATGCAATCCTTCCGACCAGCGTCTACCGGGCATCAGGCGGCCGGTGAATTCATCCACAATGACCACCTCGCCATTTTGCACGATGTAGTCTTTGTTGCGGATGAACAAGAGTTTGGCTTTCAAGGCTTGTTCCAGGTGACCGAGCAGGCGTGCTTGTTCTGGGGTGATGTCTTCAGGGCGGTCTGGGTCGCGCAAAGTCGTGTTGAGCAGTTCCTCAACGTGTACTTCGCCGATCTCGGTTAGTGCAACGCTGCGATCCTTTTCACTGAAATCATAGTCATCTTCATTTAATTGCCGTACTACCTGTGCCATTTGTTGGTATAGAGCTACATCTTCGGATGCTGTACCGGAGATGATGAGGGGGGTACGTGCTTCATCAATGAGGATGTTGTCGATCTCGTCAACGATCGCGAAATGGTGCCCGCGCTGAACGCGATCTTCCAGGCGGCTAACCAGATTATCGCGCAGATAATCAAAACCAAATTCGTTATTTGTGCCATAGGTCACATCTGCCTGGTACGCTTCTCGGCGGGGGACCATGCGTAATTGATCTTCGTCTTCTCGATTCGATCTCTTCTCCAGATCGACCAGAAAAGCCATTTTTCCATTCTCGGTTCGGTTCGCCATCTGTAAAACCCCGATGGAAAGACCGAGCATCGAAAAGATGGGCGCCATCCAGCGAGCGTCGCGCCTGGCAAGATAATCATTCACAGTGACCAGGTGCACACCTTTTCCCAATAAAGCATTTAGGTAGATCGATAAAGTAGCGACCAGGGTTTTTCCTTCCCCGGTGCGCATCTCGGCAATCTTGCCTTCATGCATCACGATCCCGCCGATCATTTGAACGTCGTAATGACGCAGTCCGATGGTGCGCTTGCTCGCCTCTCGCACAACTGCAAAAGCCTCAGGAAGAATCTCTGAAAGACTCTTTCCTTTATTTAACAATTGATCTTTGAAGAAATCCGTTTTTTGGGATATTTCTTCGTCAGTCAACTTTTCAAGATCATTTTCCATCCCATCGATCTCTTTGAGAAGAGCATCATAGGTTTTGAATTCTTTGCTGGATCTATTTTTCTTCGAAAACAAACGCGTTCTTTTTGCCATAACCATCCTTTGCGAATGCGATTATAGCATAGGCGCTTTTAAGAAAAACGATGGGTTTTTGTAAAAACCCATCGTTTTTATCTTGTCAGGTAGTGCTGTTTTCTAGATATGGATCGGGTGCCCCAACGCTTCTTCAGCGGCTTCCATGATGGCCTCGCTGAGTGTGGGATGGGCGTGGATGTTGTGTGCGATTTCTTCGATGGTCAACTCATTCTGCTGCGCAATGGTTAGTTCAGGCAGCAGTTCGGATGCTTCTATGCCTACGATGTGCGCACCAAGTATCTCGCCATATTGTGAATCTACAATGACTTTGACGAAACCGGTGCTTTCACCCAAACCTAACGCTTTCCCATTCGCCTGGAAGGGGAAACGCCCAATTTTGATGTCCTTCCCGCTTTCGCGTGCTTGCTGCTCGGTCAATCCAAAGGAGGCAACTTGTGGATGGCAGTAGGTCGCACTGGGGATCATCGTGAAATCAATGGGTTTTGGATCGAGACCTTTAATGCTCTCGGCGCAGTGGATGCCCATGGCGGATGCAGCATGTGCCAAAAGCAGCTTCCCGGTCACATCTCCAATTGCCCAAACGCCAGATACATTGGTTGCCATGTTCTCGTTCACCTGAATGAATCCGCGTTTATCAAGTTCTACTCCGATCTTTTCCAGCCCCAGTCCAGCAGTGTTAGCCTTGAACCCGATCGCAACCAGTGCTTGTTCAGCGATCAGATCCTTTTCTTCACCTTCAATTGAAACACTGACCTTAACCCCTTCTGCGGTTTTGGTGATCGCTTCAACGCGATGCCCGGTCAGGATATCGATCTTGCGTTTCTTGAAAGCTTTTTCCAATTCCTTGCTGGATTCCTCGTCCTCCAGGGGCAGCAAATGGGGCAGCATCTCTACCAATGTGATCTTGGTGCCATAGGAGCTCCAGACGGTCGCGAATTCTGCACCAATCGCTCCTGCACCAATGATGATCACGGATGCCGGAAGTTTTTCCTGCAGGATAGCGTCTTCGTACGTGAGGACTGTCTCACCATCGTAATTCCATGCGGGTGGGATGAAGGGATGCGCACCGGTAGCCAGGATGATATTGGGGGCTTTCAGTTCCTCATTCTCGCCATCGTTGAGTGCGATCGCGAGTGTATCCTTGGCTTTGAAGGTTGCTTCTCCTTCATACACATCAATATTGTTCTTTTTCATTAAGAAACCGACCCCTCGGGTCAGTCGTTTTGACACGCGCCGGCTGCGTTTAACAGCTGCGCTGAAGTCGATCGTAAGGTTGTCCGCTGATATCCCATAGTTCTTTGCGTCTTCACGCAGTGTTCGCGCTAATTCAGCATTTTTCAACAATGCTTTGGATGGGATGCAGCCCACATTCAAACAAACACCACCGATCCATTTCTTTTCTACAATGGCTGTGCGTAGCCCTAATTGAGAAGCCCGGATTGCGGCAACATAACCGCCGGGACCAGCGCCAACCACGATGACATCATATTCTTTCATGATCCATACTCCCTATAATAGATTAATACGTTTTGTATCCACAATATGGGATTATACTTGTTTTCCCTGAAGAAAAACGTGAAATTTCGTGACGAGGTTATTGACGAAAATGGCGAGAAGGTATAAGATAGCGAGTCGTTTGAAGTGAGGAAGTCACTAGTATGAAAAAAAAGTCTATGGTACCAGAACCGGAACAAGAGCCGCCGGAATTATTGTTAGAAAAAATAATCAAAGCAGAGATGGATTCTGCCGATAGTATAGCTGCAGCTAGAAAAGAAGCAGAACGGCAATTACTTGAGGTGCAGAAGGCGGCAGAAAAATCCAAAAGCGATGCATATAAGAATGGAAGAAGGACCCGGACTCGCATTGTTGAAAAAGGGCTGGAGAAAGCCAGGGGGATGGCAGAAAAAAAGATCAACCAATCAGAGCAAGAAACTACAAGAATATTGGATAAAGGGAAGGAATTTGTTCCAGAGGCAATAGTCTTAAGTCTTGATTTCATACTGGGGAAATATTCTCAGGAGCGTTCAAATGATTAGTAAAATGGCGCGCATTGAGATCATCGGCTTGAAGAAGCATCTTCAAAAAACGGTCAGCGAACTGCATAAGATAGGTGTTATGCAGATCGAAGATATCCGTTCGCTTCCCAACGTGTATATGCAGCCGATTCATCTCACCTACGCAATGACGAAACGGCGTGAGCAAGTCGAATTGATCAATGCGAAGGTCAATGGGCTAGAGGAATTATTCAAGAAATATATTAAGACTCAACCCAGAGATATTTTGGATGAGGTGGAGATCGATGCCCTTAGCGTAAAGGTTGAGCAGGTGACCACAACGGTACAGCAGCTTAACGAGCAAAAAGTACAGCTGCAGGATGACCTGGTCTCTTTATCCAAGTATCGCGAAGTACTCAAGATCATGGTGCCGCTCTTGCCTGAGTCAGCACGAAAGCCAGGCAATGCAACGATCGGGGCTCTGCTGCATACCACTCAAACCAATTCCATGAACATGCTCATCAACCAATTGCGTTCAATGACGCAGGGAAAATTCGAGATGGTAACAGTAAAGGTTGGGGAATCGACCAATGCCCTCATCGGTGTACTTCCGCGTGATCTTGTCTTTTCTGTTGAAAATTATTTAGAGAAAGAAAAGATCACCCAATTGGTTTTGCCTGAAGAATATACAATGCTGTCATCATCGGAAGCGCAGGACAAGATCGAGAACAAGATTTCTGCGACGCATCAAGAACTCGACAAGATAGAAGACAAATTCCATGAATTGGCTGACGTTTGGAGTCCTTATCTTCACTCCTGGCAGGTTGTTTGTCTGAATATCCTGGATGAATTTGAGATCTACTCTCGCATTGGTGAAACAGAACATACTTTTACTATCTATGGATGGATTAAAAAGAACACACTCAAACCGTTGACAGATCATCTTCAACAGAGCGTAAGCATGGATCTCATGGTCAATGTCCTGGATATCCCCAAGGAGCTCCGGGAGAAGATCCCTGTGGCATTGGAGAATCCCAAGATACTCAAACCTTTTGAGAACCTGACCAAAATGCGAGCTATCCCCGCTTATTTTGATATTGATCCCAGCAAACTGATCGCTATCTTCATGCCAATATTCTTTGGGATGATGCTGGGGGATATCGGTTATGGAGCTATTTTATTGTTGGTCACCGCTCTGCTATCCAAGAAGGTCACTACTGGTATCTTCGCTGATCTCATTAAAACCATTTTCTATGGGTCGATCTGGTCTATCTTGTTCGGTTTTTTGTTTGGTGAGTTCATGGGAACGCTGGGTGGAGCTATTGGGCTCAAACCCATTTTGCTTGACCGGGCAGAAGCCGGCAGCACTTTGAAACTGCTCTACATGGTTATCGGAGTGGGTGTTGTTCATATCTTATTTGGATTAATATTAGGTGTGATCAATGCTATAAAATATCGTAGAAAAACCCATTTATTAGAAAGAGGCGGAATGTTGGTCGGACTGATCGGAACCATCATTCTTGTTGGGACTGTTACATCAATAATTCCGACACAATATACGATCCCGGGTTATGCCTTGCTGGCTATCGGGGTTGGATTATTGGGAGCATCCTTCGGGATGACAGGGATCATCCTGGGACCGATCGAGTTTGTGGGATTATTGGGAAACATCCTCTCTTATCTCCGGATCGCTGCATTGGGTCTGGCATCGGTTTTCTTGGCAAAAGTGGCAAATGACCTGGTGGGGATGGTTGGAAATGTTATCGTGGGTATTCTGGTAGCTACATTGATCCATTCATTGAATATTGTCATGGGCGCTTTCAGCCCCACCATCCAGAGTTTACGTTTGCAATATGTGGAATTCTTCAGACGTTTCTATGAAGGCGGTTCAGTTTCATTCCAGCCATTCATGAAGCGGACTCTAGCTCATAACGAAGAATAGGAAAGGTACGAAAGGAGTAAAAATGGAACAAGGAATTATTGCTTTGGCGGCTGCATTGGCGATTGGTATGACTGCTCTTGCCACAGCTATCGCGCAGCGTGGGATCGGGTCAGCCGGTGTAGGTGCCGTTGCTGAAAAACCCGAATTACTGGGTTCGATCATTATTTTGGTCGCTATTCCTGAGACATTGGTTATCTTGGGTTTTGCTGTTGCTGCGATCATACTAATGGGTTGATCAAGAAGGATATAAATGAAATTCAAAGCCATCCTTGATGGAATTCAGGAGATTACAACTAAGCAGATTGACGAGATAGAGAAACAAACTGCTCAGCATGTCAAGGATATTAAAGATAGCTATACTAAAGAAGCTAGGGCGATTCGCTCTGCTTTAGAGAAGGAAGGGCAGATCCGCTTACAGCGTGAATCTGCGTTGATCGAGCAGCAAGCTGAGATGCAATATTTGCAGAATGTTGCTGATGCACGCCAGCAGTTGATCCAAGAATCTCTGGACGCTGTAAAAGTCCAGCTGCAACAGGTTCGTCAATCACCAGAGAAATACAAGCCATTGTTATTTTCTTTGATCGATGAAGCCATTCAAGACCTTATACCTTCTCTGGGTGAGGACAAGACTGTTGTACTCTCGTTGGATCCACGCGATAAGGACCTGATAAAAGATTATTTCTGGGATAAGGACATACCCTGTCAATTTGAATTCAATTTGGATTGTTGGGGTGGTTGTAATGCGTCCAGCACAGATGCGATGGTTTGTGTCTATAACACCCTGGATCAGCGCTTCCAACGTGCGCTGCCCATTCTGCAGCAGAAGCTATCCCGATTTTTTAACGAAAAGACAGTCCGAGAAACATGATGTCTACCTTTGATTATGGGAATACAAGGTTACGAGCGCGTATTTCCCGATTGATGACGCGAGAGATGCTTGAAGAACTGACCCGTGCAACCAATATTGACGGGTTCCTTTCATTATTGGTTAAGAGTCCTTATAAAACGTCCATTGAAAGGGCGCTCACAACCACGAGTGGCATCCAAACTGTGCAAGCCTTTCTCGCGGATGAATCAGAAAAGATATTATTGGATTTCCAGAGGTTCTACGCAGACGCCGAATGGGAGCAGATAGCATTATTGTTCGCATTTCGTGATATGCAGAACATTTTCACGGTAGTACGTGGGGTTCTTGGTTCTGTGGATGAAAGTGAGATCCAACGTCTTTTTGTTCGTTCTGGGAAGATACCATACCGGACTTTGCGCACCTTATCCTCCAGTAAGAATCTTGATATCCTGTTGACCAAGATGGTCACTTACAGGATCCCTTTCACCGAAGTGCTGGTAAAGAATCAAAAAACTTTACATCTCTTGCAGGGTGCTCAATTGGAATTATTGCTTGAGAAAGCCTTCTATGAAGGCTTACGTACGGAACAGGCTGTTTTGCTTAATCAGAATAAATATCTGAGGGAATACTTTGAGATGTATGCTGATCAAAGCAATATCCTGTGTGCACTGCGTATCATCAAAGATCCAGAGATTCTGGCTCTACATGATATGGATCCACGTGAATGCTATGTTGATTTTGGCTCGATCAGTTTTCATGTGTTCAAGTCCATCATCCAGGAAACGGATTTTGAAAAAGCGCTCACTCACCTGAGCGGAAATGTATTTCATGCATGTTTGCAGAAAGCATTGACAGAGTATCAGGTTAGCGGAATGCTGACAGAATTCGAAGAACGGATGAGAAAATTGCGCCTCAAACGTGCTTCGCAATTCCCAAAAGAGGACCCCATTGGTATCGGTGTACCGATCGGCTACTTGGTGCGCAAGGTGAATGAACTGCAGAATTTGTGGTGGATCGCGAAAGGGATTCAACTTGGATTTGATGCAGCTGAAGTCATAGATCATCTGGAGGTGATGGCATGAATAAGTTGGTCGTGATCACCTCGATCAGCATGGCAAATGGTTATCGCCTGGCTGGGATCGAAGCCAGAGGCGTAGCAGATGCCGAGCAGGCAGCGGATCTCGTTCGCCAATATGTTGATCGCTGTGAACCGGTCTTGATGGCTATTGATGACGAGTTGTTCTCGCAGATCGATAGGAGTTTGATCAATGCTATCTATTCCTGCAAACATCTGGCGTTGGTAACCATCCCTGGAAAATCTGAAAATCCGAGTACGCGTATGAATCAAGAACATCTCTATAACATGATCCGTCATGCTACTGGCGTTCAAATCCATTTTAAAGGTGAAGGTAATGGAATCAGTAAGTAATGAATGTGGAATTATCAACCGAATCTCTGGTCCGGTTGTTGGTGTAAGTGGACTGCGGGATATACGCCTGCATGATATGGTCTGGGTGGGCAACGCAAAACTGGTGGGGGAGGTTATCCGTATGTCGGGTGACCAGGCGACCATTCAGGTGTATGAAGAGACATCCGGCCTGCGTATCGGAGAACCGATCCGTGGGACAGGTCATCCCCTGGTAGCCCATCTGGGACCAGGTTTGATGGGGCAGATCTTTGATGGTCTCCAGCGTCCCCTGAACAAGCTGGCCGATGTTGAGGGCTCCTTCTTACAGCGTGGTGTATCGGAAAGTTCTCTCCCGCGCGATAAGAAATGGGAATTCACCCCGCGCGTAAAAGTTGGCGATGTGGTCGAACCGGGCAATATTCTGGGAGAGGTTCCCGAAACGCAAAGTATTGCTCATCGCGTTATGGTTCCACCTGACAGAGGCGGAAAAGTAGTAGAAATTGCTCCTGGTGAGTTTACGATCGACGAACCGGTTGCCCGTATCGAATTGGACAATGGACAGACAGTAGCAGTGACTATGGAAACGGTCTGGCCTGTACGAACTGCACGCCCAAGCAAACGGCGCCTTGAATTGTCTGAACCGCTGGTAACTGGGAAACGGGTCATTGATATGTTCTTCCCAATCCCAAAAGGCGGATCTGCCATCATTCCCGGTGGTTTTGGTACCGGGAAAACGGTCATTCAACAATCATTAGCCCGCTGGTCTGATGTGGATGTGGTGGTTTATGTGGGCTGTGGTGAACGCGGGAATGAGATGGCAGAAGTGCTCATGGAACTTCCTCAGATCGAGGATCGTGTCAAAGGTATTCCGTTGATCAACCGCACTGTTCTGATCGCGAATACATCCAATATGCCTGTGGCAGCGCGTGAAGCCAGTATTTACTTGGGTATCACCATTGCGGAATACTATCGCGATATGGGATATGACGTTCTGATGCTGGCAGATTCCACTTCGCGTTGGGGAGAGGCTCTTCGTGAAGTTTCCGGACGTCTGGAGGAGATCCCAGGAGAAGAAGGTTATCCTGCTTATTTATCTTCACGACTGGCTGAGTTCTATGAGCGTGCCGGACATGTGGATTGTCTGGGAAATGGGAGCGATGAACTCCAGGATAATCATCGGGAAGGTTCAGTGTCCCTGGTTGGGGCAGTGTCGCCTCCTGGTGGAGACTTTTCAGATCCCATCACACAAAGCTCCATGCGCATCACTGGCGTCTTCTGGGCGTTGGATTATGAACTCTCTCGAAAGAGACACTTCCCTGCTATCAACTGGATCAAGAGCTTCTCATTGGTTGATCTTTCCCGTTGGTTTGGGGACAACGTAAAGGAAGATTTCCCCAAGCTCATACAAGAGGCTAAATCATTGCTGGGACGGGAGAACGAATTACTGCAGGTTGTCCAGCTCATTGGACAGGAAGCGCTTTCTGATCAGGAACGCGAGATACTAAGCATCTCGAAGTTGCTTCGTGAAGATTTCCTACAGCAATCCTCGATCCAGGATACGGATGCGTTCTGCAGCGTTGATAAATCTTACTGGATGTTGAAGGTCATTCTTGAATATCATGCGAAAGCGCTTGAGGCGATCAATAAAGGTGTGACCTTAGCTGAAATTACCGGGCTGCCTGTATTGCAGCGGATCGCGAGAATGAAAGAAATTGATGATAAAAAAGCTGTTCCAGAACTTAAACGTCTGGTGGGCATGATCAACGATGATATGAACAGTCTAATTTCTAAATGGGAGACTGAAAATGCCTGAGAAATTAATGAAAACGAAACTTGCAACCAAAGAATATCGCACTATTTCTCAGATCAAGGGACCATTGATCTTTGTAGAAAGAGTGGCGGGAATTGCATTCGATGAAATGGTGCAGATCATTGATCCGGATGGGAAGATGAGAGTCGGACGTGTTCTGGAGATCGATGGAGATATGGCTGTGATCCAGATGTTCCTGGGGACAGAGGGTTTGGATATCTCCCGCACTGGGGTTCGCTTCACAGGCGATGTTGTTCGTCTGAAGGTCTCACCCTCGATGATGGGGCGTATTTTGAACGGTATGGGAGAGCCCATTGATGGCGGTCCAGATATCGTGCCTGAAAAATTGGAAGACATCAACGGTGCTCCCATCAATCCAGCCGTTCGTAATGAGCCAAAGGAGTTCATCCAAACTGGTATTTCCACGATTGACGGCTTGAACTCTCTGGCGCGTGGGCAGAAATTACCCATCTTCTCGGGCTCAGGTCTGCCGGGAAATGAACTGGCAGCACAGATCGCATCACAGGCGCGTGTACTGGCAGATAAGAATAGCAGTGACGAGCCATTTGCTGTTGTTTTTGCAGCCATCGGTATCACCCATCGTGAATCGACCTATTTCATCGAGCATTTCCGATCAAGCGGCGCTTTGGATCGCACGGTAGTTTTTCTGAACCACGCGGATGATCCGACCATTGAGCGCATCATGACCCCACGTGCAGCACTGACCACAGCGGAATATTTGGCATATACACACGGGTTGCATGTGTTGGTCATTCTCACCGATATGACCAATTATTGTGAGGCGCTGCGTGAATTATCCGTTGCACGCGAGGAGCTGCCTGGTCGCCGTGGATATCCCGGTTACATGTATTCTGACTTGGCAAGCTTATATGAAAGAGCTGGGCGTATCAAGGGGAATGAAGGTTCGGTTACGCAGTTGATCTTACTCTCGATGCCGGATGATGATATCACTCATCCTATCCCTGACCTGACCGGGTATATTACCGAAGGGCAGATCGTTCTGAGCCGTATCTTGAACCAGAAGGGTGTTTTCCCACCGGTAGATGTGATGCCTTCCCTCTCTCGCTTGATGAAGGCTGCTATTGGTGTAGGACAGACGCGTGAGGACCACCAGAAGGTGGCGGATCAGATCTATGCTTTCTATGCGGAAGGACGCGAACTAGAAAAATTGGTTGCAATCATTGGTGAAACCTCATTGACAGAACAGGATCGCCGCGTGCTTCGTTTTGCCAAACGCTTTGAACAAGAATTTGTCAATCAGGGTAGAGCTAACCGCACCATCGAAGAGACACTTGCCCTGGCCTGGGATCTGCTGTCGGATATTCCGAAAGAATATTTAAAACGTATCCCAGAGAAATATATTGAGAAGTACTACAAGGAATGATCTCTTATGATAGATGTTTCTAATATCACCATCACCCGCAGCCAGCTGCTGGCGACCAAACAGCAGCTTCAATTGACCGAGCAGGGATATGAACTGCTGGATAAGAAACGGGTTGCGTTGATGCAGAAGATCATTGAATTGGAAGACCAGGTGGTTGAGTATGCCAAGCAGCTGCAGATCCTGACCAACCAGGCACAGCTTACCCTGGCGCGTGCAGAAACCTTTGTTGGGGAAGGTCGTGTGAAAGCCGCTTCATTGGGAGCAAAGGATGAATACCCGATCGAGATCCGCAACACGAATGTGATGGGCGTTCAGGTGCCGCGCATTCAGAACAGTCCGGTCAGTGGGAAGAAGAGCGATCTGGGAGCCTCCTTCAATTCCACTTCCACCATGGTTGAAGAGACAGGCGATGCGTTCAAGAAGAACATTGATGGCATCATCCGCCTGGCGGATGGGGAGATCCAGTTGACAGTTCTGCTGAAGGAGATCGCCCACAATACTCGCCGCTTGAAAGCATTGGAATTGATCGTCATTCCCCAATTGAAAGCGGAGTATGCATACATCCGTGACGAGTTGGATGAACGTGAACGTTCGGATCACTTCCGTTTGAAATTAGCCAAGAGTATCATCGACCGCAAGAATAAAAGCGCTCAGCAGAGGCGCGTCAGCATTTCAAAATAGCATCACACATGCGGGCTACCCGCACAGTTTCTTTCACATCATGGACGCGCAAAATATCTGCCCCGTTGTGAATGCCCAAAGCAGCTGCTGCCAAAGTCCCTTCCAATCGTTCTTCTGGGGGAAGATCGAGGGTATAGCCGATAAATGATTTCCTTGATGGACCTAAAAGGATGGGATATCCTTTTTCTTTGAGCAAGCGCAGTTCTTTGATGATGCGCAAGTTCTCTTCAACGGATTTTCCAAACCCGATGCCGGGATCGAGGATGATATTATGGTTGGCAACACCAGCTTCTTTCGCAATGTTGATGCTTTCCAGCAGATCCTGGTAGATGTCTGCCATCAGATCTTGATATGTGGAGCCGGTGTACATTCCGCCTAATTTTGTAGTTTTGCTTATCTTTCCCATTTGGCTGCGATTATGCATCAATATGATGGGCGCATTCGCTTTTGCAATAACCTGCGCAAGCTGCGGGTCTTTTCTCAATGCCCAAATGTCATTGATCATATGTGCGCCAAGCGCAAGACATTCTTTTGCCACTTGTGCTTTATAGGTATCGATAGAGATCAGTACATCCAGTCTCATACTGAGGATGTGTTCGAGTGTTGGCAGCAACCGCTCCATCTCCTCTTCGGCACTGATCGGCTCTGATCCAGGGCGGGAACTTTCCGCTCCCAGATCGAGGATATCCACACCGTCTTCTGTAAATTGAGCAGCCTGCCGAACCGCAGCAGCGACCACATCTTCAGCTTCCATCAATCCATCACCGGAGAAGCTATCAGGGGTCAGGTTGATTATTCCCATCACGAAGGTGCGGGAACCGAATGGAAGGATGGTGTCCATGCTCATTAAATTCTCCTAGTTTGTTTGCGCCTGAAAAAGAACTACCTGACTTGTATCTATTGTAGCGATCAGCTTTTCGATCGTACGATGGAGTCCTGGATGGACGAATTGTGCTGCAATCTCATTCAGGGGGACCAAAACAAAAGCTCGCTCGAAGAGGTGCGGGTGGGGTATGGTCAGCTTGGTGTTATCCAGAATAAGCTTGTCATAGAATAGGATATCGATATCAATGATGCGTGGGCCATAACGGAAGGTGGGTGTGCGCCCGATCTCAACTTCCAGGCGTTTAATTGCGTCAAGTAAATCGAATGGATCGAGATGGGTTGAGATGAACAGAACCTGGTTTAAAAAAGCGGGTTGATCAGTGAATCCCCAGGGCTGCGTTTCATAAACGGATGACTTCATCTCGACCTTTGCAATCTGGCTTAGCCCAATTTCTGCACTGCGCAGGTTCTCAAGCCGGTTGCCCAGGTTGGTGCCTGTGGAAAGATAGACCTGATGCTGCATGCTCACCTTTCATATTTGTAGATATTGAGGATATCTGCCAATAGGCCATAAGCCGTAGTATCCGGGCTGGGGTTGGTCTCACCCAAGCCTAGTTCAGGCAGGACATCTGTTTTGTACGCGATATACGAGCTGGTACCTTCCACATTGAAGTAGGGGGTGTCATGTGTGACCATCTGCGGTTTAACAGTGAGGTTATATTCGCCATTCTCATGCTGAGCCGAGCAGATCAGTTTCCAGCGTTTGCCTTCTGCTTTGGCTGCCTGTATATCCTCCTGTGTGATCGAGGCGATCCCGGTTCGGTCAACATCTTGGGGCGTGACGGGATGATCCAGCAAGACGGTGGAGAGCGCGGCTACTTTGATGGCAGCGTCCCAACCGTCCACATCGCCGCTGGGATCGGTCTCAGCGATTCCAATGGATTGTGCATACCGGACTGCTTCCTCGAAGCTTTCTCCTTCTTCCATTTTGCACAAGATCAGATTCGTGCAGGAATTCAATATCCCTTCAAAGCCAGTGATGCGGATCGCCGGTAATGCCTCGCGCACGACAGAAAAGACCGGAGCACCGTCCATAACGGTTGACTCGAATAAGAACTTCTTTCCTTTTTTTGCTGCCAGGTCAGTCAACTGCCGGTAGGCATGCACAACTGGACCTTTGTTGGCGGTAACCACGTGCATTTCGTTTTCGAGAGCCTGGCGCAGATACGAGACCGCGGGTTGACCGCTCTGGTAGTTGACAGGTGTGTTCTCAAGGAATACATCAGCAGAAGAGGATGCGATCATATCTTCTGTACTGGAGAACTCGACCGCATTGGAAAAGGATTGCTTTGAGAACATTCCCTGCTGGGATATACAGGCTTCCAGATCCAGTCCGTCCTCACTGCCAATACTGCCATGTGATCCGGTGGAAATACCGGTGATCTGCAGATCCAATTTGTGGTTTTGGACGACCTCCGTATGTTTACGCTGAACGAGCCTGACAAAAGCTCTGCCGACATTCCCGAAGCCTGCCATGATGATCGATACTGTTCTCATTTTTTATGAACCTCTTATTGTTAATTTACTGGTGATCGTATCTTGGGTTATTCTTTGATCTTTCCATCTTGCCAGGAGATGTTGTGAGTGGTGGCGGATATGGAAAGCAGTTCCATGATCTGTTGTTGCAATTCCTCTGGATTGCCGCTGGTGTAAAAGACGATACTTGGTGCTTCGGAGTGCTGGGTTTGGGCCTGGGGCGGAAGCAGCGATCTCACCCGGCGGGCGATGGCGGGAGCGGGGTCGATGGCGGTGATCTGGCTTCCGCAGATCTCGCGGATGACGGGTAATACAAATGGGTAATGGGTGCAGCCCAGCACGATCGTATCGACCTGAGCCCGCTGCATGGGTAGCAACGCATCCTGCAGGATCTGATAGGTCTTGTTGCTGTGCAAATTACCCTTCTCGATCTCTTCCACCAGTCCGGGGCATGTGTTTTGGTGGATCTGCAGCCCTTCACCATAACGGTGCACCAGGGATTTGTAGAGTTCACCCTGGAATGTGGCTGGGGTAGCCAGTACCCCTACCGATCTTGTTTTTGATATCTCGGAAGCGGGTTTAACCGCGGGTTCCATCCCAACGATCGGTATTTGTGTGAATTCCTCGCGCAGGGTTTTCAATGCAGCAGCTGAAGCTGTGTTGCAGGCGACCACAACCAGATCCACTTTCTTTTTGAGGAGGAATCTGGTGATCTCGCTGGAGAATTGACGTATCTCCTGCATGGGACGCCGCCCGTAGGGTACGTGCGCCTGGTCGGCAAAATATAGAATATCAAGTCCTGGAAGAAGTTCATGTATCGCTCGCAGAACGGACAGACCGCCAACTCCAGAATCAAAAATACCGACTTTAAACCGTTTGGGCTGCTTGCTATTCATAATATGAGGTGATTATAAATGAAAAAGGTGCAGCGTGTGTGATCTGCACCTTTTGGCATGAACAGCGTAAAAAATGTTACGAAAATTTTTGTTTCAAGCGAGCACGTTTACCTGTTCGTTCTCGCAGATAGTATAAGCGTGCCTTGCGGGCTTTATTTCGTCGCTCAACAACTACTTTCTCGATACGAGGTGAACGGAACAAGAAGGTTCTCTCAACGCCGATACCATTGCTGGCAATGCGTCGGACGGTGAAAGTGGCGGTCTGACCCTTGTTGGTCACATACAAGACCGTGCCTTTGAAAACCTGGATCCTCTCGCGATCGCCTTCTTTGATCTTGACGTGTACGCTGACAGCATCCCCAGGGAATATCTCGGGGATGTTCGGATTTGTTTCTGCTTCTACTGCTTTTAACAATTCATTCATGCTTTTTTTACTTCCTATCAATTAAATATAATTGCTATTTCCTTAGTGGACGGCTAAGGATTTTACCATAGTTCGAGGAGCAAGTAAAGCCATCCTCAACCATAACACTGTTTTTATAACAGCTGATTATTGATAGAAGAATTGCAAATTTCACAGAATATACCATCATTGATAAAATTATTCAAAAAAAGAATGGAGCTCGAAGATTCAATGAAACGTATTCTTATATTTGTGCTTTTAGCAGCTCTTTTTGGTGGGTGTGCGTCAAATGCAGACCAGGAATTGAATTTGCTCAAGACGCAGGTGGCAGAACTGTCTCAGGAGCGAACGGAAAACGCAACCAATAATGAGGATATCGAAGTTGCTGTGCCTGCTGAGGATCATATGGTACCTGCCTTGAAGGATGAAGTAGAAACAGTGCTTCAATTGACCGATGCTGTAGTTGAAAAAGGTTGGTCAGTTAGTGATATTTCGGAAAATGCTTTTTGGCTTTACACACCTGAAGATAATGCTTTTCTGATCGAATATAGTTATGAAACACCGGAGATCAGCCGCTTGATCGTCTACTCCTTGTGGTTGGGAATGGGAACCGGTAACCTTGATCCGGTTGTATTGGCTGACATTAATTCGATCAATGATGAACAAGTTCTGACAAAAGTATCGGTCGATGCAGATGGGGACATCTGGTTGGAAACCAGCTTACCGCTAACGGGAAATATTGATGTGCAGTTTTTCTGCGATTACGTCGAATGGTTCGAAGAAAGTGAGACGTTATTCGTCATGACCTATCTTTCCGATTATATTCAATAGAGAGTTCAACTATTCAGCGATTCTAGGATCGTGCTGGCGAGTGCCTGGCTTATGCCGGGCACTTTTGCTATCTGTTCAGCATCAGCTCTGCGCAATTGATCCACAGAACCAAATGCTCGCAGAAGCGCTTTCCTCCTCGCGGGCCCAACACCGGGGATTTCGTCCAGGGCGGAGCGCAGGCTGGATTTACTACGTTTCTTGCGGTGGGCGGTGATCGCAAAGCGGTGCGCCTCATCTCGTATGCGCTGCATCAGGAAAAGCCCCTGCGAGTTCTGGGGCAGCGCCAGAGGTCGTTCCTGGTCAGGTAGGATGATCAGTTCCTCGCTCTTTGCCAGCCCAACCACCTTGACCTTTTCCAGCAGGTCAAATTCTTCCAACACGTTCACCGCCCGGCTCAATTGGCCTTTGCCGCCGTCCACGATCAACAAATCTGGCAGCACAGAGAAGGAGGGCTCCGCTTTTTTGCCGACATCGTTGTTCTCATGAAAAGCTTGCCAGCGTTTGAAACGTCGTTTTAGTACTTCTTCCATGCTGGCGAAGTCATCCGGTTTATTCACAGTTTTGATGTTGAAACGTCGGTACATCTTCTTATTAGGTATACCTAACTCAAAAACAACCATGCTTCCCACCGAAGCTGTTCCCTGTGTGTTTGATATGTCATAGCATTCCATACGGTTGGGCGGTTCGTCCAATTCCAGCGCTTTCTGCAGTTCTGCCAGGGCGGTGCTTTGTTTGTGTTTATCCATTTCCCATTGCGCTTTTAAAGCGCTCAGAGTTTCAGCAGCATTCTCTTCTGCCATTTTGATCAGTTGCTTGGATGTTCCACGCCGCGGAACGCGCAGTTGGATCTTTTTCCCATCCTTCTTCTGGTTCAACCAGTGTTGGATGATCAGCGCTTCTTCAATATCCTCGGGTAGGAGCACTTCAGAGGGAATATGCGTGGTACGTGAGTAGAACTGCTTCAAGAATTGAGAGAGGACCTCACCATCTTTTTCATCGTTGGCGCCTTCCAGGATGAAGTATTCCCTCCCGGTCAATTTACCGCTGCGGATAAAAAAGACCTGCACACAGGCGTCACCATTGGTTCTGGCAAGCGCGATCACATCCGTATTCATGCTGCGGGTGGTGATGACTTTCTGCTTTTCGACCACTTTTTCGATGGCGTTGATCTGGTCCCGCAGAGCAGCGGCCTTCTCATATTGCATGGCATCTGACATGTCTTGCATGCTGCTGCGCAAGCGGTCAAGGATGGGATCGGTCTGTCCTTCTAGAAATTTTCCCAGATCGGTGATCATCTGGTTGTAGTTATCCTCGTCGATCTTGCCGATGCAGGGAGCGCTGCATAATTTGATATCGTAGTATAGGCAGGCGCGAGAATCTTGCCCTGTGATCACGCGATCGCAGGTGCGGTACTGGAATATCTTGCGCAGCAGGTCAAGGGTCTGGTGGACTGCCCAAACACTGGTATACGGTCCATAATATTTGCTTTCGTCTTTCACAATGGTGCGGGTGACGGTGACCTTGGGAAAGTGTTCATTCCAGTGGATGCGGATATAGGGGTATCGTTTGTCATCTTTGAGCCGCACATTATATTGTGGGCGATGTTTCTTAATGAGATTCATCTCGAGGATGAGCGCTTCCAATTCTGAGCCGACGATGATCCACTCGATATCCGCAATATCATGCACCAGTCGTTTTGTTTTCAAGGAATGATCAGCAGAGGATTGAAAATAAGAACGCACCCGGCTGCGCAGGTTGATGGCTTTGCCAACGTAAATGATCTTCCCTTGCTCATTCTTCATGAGATAGCAGCCTGGTTTTGTGGGCAGCGTGTCCAGGATATTTTCAAGGTGTTCGCTCATCGCTTGCATGCGTTTATTGTACTATGCAGGTTTTATGATAAAGTAAGTATCATTTTTATTCTGGAGGTTGCATGCAGGTATATTTTTCGTGCTCCATCACTGGTGGCAGGGATGACCAAAAAATCTACGCGGAGATCGTGAAGCATCTGGAGCAACAGGATTGGACTGTGCCAACCGCACATCTCGCCCAGGCAGGTGTGGTTGATGAAGAGAAAGCCATTGATCCCTATGCTGTATATAAACGCGATGTGGATTGGGTGAAAGGCAGTGACCTTGTGGTCGCCGAGGTGAGTACGCCTTCGCATGGGGTTGGCTATGAACTGGCGATCGCGGAAATGTGTCAGATTCCAATTATTTGTCTTTACCAGGAAGGGAAGAAAGTCTCCAAGATGATCCTGGGTAATACGTATCCATTCCTACGGATATATGCTTACAAGGATCAAGAAGACCTCCTATCTGCATTGGACGTCTTGCTGGCAGATTTCCTTTAAAGGATGTTAGTCATATGTCAGATATGACAATTCTCGTTGCATCAACCCGGTCAAAGGGATAACATTGCCGAGGTGACATTTGGGGTTAGAAGTACCAACTGATAACACTCATCAATGTCTCCTCCTTTGGCATTAGCGGCCGCTGACAATCCTCCCTGTCAGCGGCGGCTTGTTTTAAGGATGGTTAGAAAAGTATTAAATCCATCACTCTTCTCTTGCAAACTTCCTTCCAGAATCTTACAATTCAAAGCATGGACTATAAGGATTATTACGCGGTTCTTGGTGTGGATAAGAAAGCAAGTACGGATGATATTAAAAAAGCATACCGTAAACTTGCTATGAAGTATCATCCCGACAAGAATCCCGGCAACAAACAAGCTGAAGAGAAATTCAAGGAGATCAATGAGGCGAACGAGGTCTTGAGTGACCCGGAAAAACGCGCTCGTTACGATCAGCTTTCGGGTTCATACTATTCCTGGCAGCAGGCCGGAGGTAATCCTTCTGCATTCAGTTGGGAGGATCTATTCCGCAATTCGCAGTACCAAACTCAGACGGCTCGGGTCAATATGAACGGGTATGAGGATATGTTTGGTGGTGGAATGGGGGGATTCTCTGAATTTTTCAATGCGTTCTTCGGTGGCGCCAGACCACGCGGTCGGCGCAGAGCTACTAGTGCGCGCCCTCAGCGGCAGATACGTTCGTATGAGCAGCCCGTTACCATTTCCTTCTGGGAAGCGTACAACGGCAGTACACGTCTGCTGCAGTTCAATGACAAGAAGATCGAGGTGAAGATCCCGGCAGGTGTGAAGACTGGCAGCAAAGTACGGGTAGCAGGTGCTGGTCCACGTCAACCCGATGGCAGCAAATCAGATATTTACCTACTCATCACTGTTGCATCCGATGCTGTTTTTAAGCCCCAGGGAGAAGATCTGCTGACAACGTTTGATCTGGATATTTTCACTGCCATGTTGGGGGGCGAAGTGAAAATAAAAACACCTTCTGGGGATGTGTTATTGAATATCCCGGCAGGCACACAATCCAACCAGGTCTTTCGTTTGAAGGGGCGGGGTATGCCCATTTTGAAAAAGAAGGACAAATTTGGGGATCTGCTTGCCAAGGCACATATCAACATCCCTCGCAACCTGGATGAACAACAGAAAGAATGGTTGCGCAAGATTCAGCAAAGGAGTCAACATGAAAAATAAAAAATATTTTCTTTTGACAGGTCTACTTCTCATTGCTTTTGCGTTGAGTTCCTGCCTGGTGGTTGAAAGTGAACCATCGCGTACTGATATGAGCGATTTGTCAATGGACGATGGGAGTGTACCTCCTGCCGCTTCAACTGGCGACCTGGATGTGGAGCATGTTACTGACCAGAAATCGCTGGCGGAGATCTATGAACGTGTAAATCCTGGGGTTGTTTCGATCCTGGTATATACCTCTGAGGGCGGTGTCGGGCAAGGATCGGGCTTCGTCTACGATCGTGAAGGGCATATTATTACCAATTACCATGTTATCGAAGACTCGGTTGAGATCGAGGTAACTTTCCCAAGCGGAACCAGAACCCGCGCTGAAGTGATCGGGACGGACGTAGATTCCGACCTGGCGGTCATCAATGTGAGTGTTGATGAAGCTATCCTAACACCCTTGCCCCTCGGCAATTCATCCAACCTGTCGGTTGGTGATTTTGTGGTCGCGATAGGCAATCCATTTGGATATTCCGGCACAATGACGACTGGCATTGTCTCCGCGCGCGGCAGGATCTTGGATTCGATCCGCTCTGCTGGGAATGGGTCTGTCTTTGCGGTCGGCGATCTGATCCAGACCGATGCAGCCATCAACCCCGGCAACTCGGGTGGACCGCTCCTGAACTTACAGGGAGAGGTGATCGGGATCAATCGCGCGATCTATGCGGATGCATCCAGTATTTTCGGAGGTACAGCCTCCTTCAGTGGAATTGGGTTTGCGATCCCGATCGATATTGTAAAAAAGGTAGTGCCGCTCTTGATCGAAGAAGGTTCCTATGATTATCCATACCTTGGTATATCCAGTCAGGATGGCTTGACCATGGCGGAGGTTGAAGCGTTGGGCTTCGATCCCAGCATCCCTGGAGTTTATGTACTGGGTGTTGCTAGCAATGGTCCGGCAGACCAGGCCGGAATACGCACCGGGACACGCACCACTGAATATCAGGGTCTGTTTGCTGGTGGTGATCTGATCATTGCCGTAGATGGAGTGCGGGTGCGCAATTTCAATGAATTACTGACCTATCTCTTCATGAACAAAGCGCCAGGCGATGAGATGTTGGTGACTGTCATCCGCAATGGTGACGAACGCGACATCGTGGTCGAATTAGGATCACGCTCTGAATAAGAAAAGAGCTCCTCAATTTTGAGGAGCTCTTTTTTGTCTCAATATAAAAGTTACATGACCCGCTTAGTGATGACCCAAATTAGTCCCAGCCCTAATACTAGTAGTATGCTGTTCAAGGGTGGAAACTTCATTTTTTCTATATTAAAGAATTTATCTTGTTTTACTAGAATCAAAGCAATGATCTGTGCTGCCAATGAGAGTGCAGCCAAGATTATGAAATGAACTGTATAGGGAATAGCGATCACATGAAATGAGATCGCCGGAAGAGCCACAACAATGACCTTCCCCAAAAGCAGTCCAATCAATCCGGCTTTCCATGCATGTTTGCCCTCGTAGTTGTAATGAATTGTGGATAGAGTCAATCCTGTAAATAGGATGATCATGCCGAATTGAAGGTAAATATAGTTGATGGGAAGTAGTAAAAGGAAAATTATTGATCCAATAAAGAAGAGAATAAGACCCAGCCACCCCAAAAATTTAATTCTCCTATGGATCTTTAGAATGGATGCAAGCAATATTGCCAACCCGATCAAAATTGTTCCGATCAGATAGATGGTATCCAGCGGTTTTATCAAAGAATAGTCCAAATTGAACATATTTCGCCACTCGAGATGGATGATGTATGGAAAGTAGCTGATCATCAGCGCAATTGCGAAGAACTGAAAGGTCAGGGGGTGGAAGATGGAGAATTGCCGCTCCCTGTTCCTGCCAGGCTCGCTTGTTTGGGTTGGTTGTGATTCTTGACCGGATCTTGAATCCCAGAAGCATTCTGGGCAGAAGCGCTTCCCTTCTGGTATCTCAGCATTACAGCGTGAACATCTCATTTTTCCAACTCCTTGGTGATCTTGGTAAGTTTTGAAATGAGGATGCCCATCGTCTCAATGAAAACTTCTCGTGTTTCTTTGAGTTCAGCTTCCATCTGGCGGGTGTTGTTCTCTGTATCGATGAAGATCAAAGTGAGCTGTGCTGAGAACATGGACATGAGACCAAAGATGATGGCAGTCAGCGAACCGCCAATGGCAACCCAGAAACTGGTGTCGAATGCTATGATGATGCTTGCACAGATCCCGATGATCATGATCATCCAGCTGAGGACCTCCATGGTCTTGGCGATGGCATATGCAGTTTTATACCGGCGAGGATTCATGCTTGTTTTCTCCCTATAACTGTATTTGTATTGTGTATCTTTCGCTCCAATCATTATATATATGGAAAATCGAAATGTCTATTAATGGTGAAGACGTGACATCAGAAACATTCAGTGTCTATCCCGCCACTCATCTTTATACCTGCGATAGAAGGCTAATAGCACTGCTTCCCATTCTCGCGCCGTGTATTGAACCAACATTTGAGTTTCAGAACCGTATTGGACAGTTATGCCTTTATCTGTAATATTGACCCTCAGCATATTTTGAGACCAGCTTGCCGTCCAATCGGCAGCAACATCCCAGGTTCGCCCGACGAAAGTTTCGATTTGGATTTGGGAAAGGAGGACGAGTTTTTCCGTTTCTTTTTTCTTCCAGCGCTCTTGTCCCTTTTTAGTAAGGTTGACCAGCTTTGATATTTTTTGCATCCTGTTCGTGGAAAATGCATCCAGAAGCTGATCGTATTGCTTTTGGGTCAAACTGCGATAAAGATTAATTCTTTCAGATTTGATCACAATGCGAACATATCCATCATATCCCAACTTCTTGTTCAACTCATGCAGGTACTGCGGGATATGGATTCCGTTTTTCCTTAACGTGAAGACATGCGTCAGGATTTGCTCATGTTTCAAGTTCGCTTGTTTTCCTTGCTCCAGCTCTGCTTTTTGTGCTGCTTGCATTGCTTTGCGTTGTGCGATCTCTACTTTCTCTTTCTCGCGCTGCCGATCGGCATGGATCTGGTCAAATAATTTCATCAGATATCCAATCTATAAAGGTTTCTTCTTATTATGCTTCAAAAGTAGTAATAAAAGAAAAACCTATCTGTATCCTACGTACAGATAGGTTCTGTTTACAACTTTTTTGTGCAGAATAGCCCTAGATCATTCCGTGATCTCCAGGTTGTTTGCCAGGAGCAGCAGATCGTCAAAGAGGGCGCTCAATTCGGCTAATGCTTTTTGGGTGTCATCCGGGAGAGCTTCTTTTATGGTGTCCACCCGTGTGCTCAGGTCGATCTTCTCGGGAAAATCGCCGATGTCCAGCGTCTCGATATCCGCCTCCACATATCCCAGGGCGATGGAGAGACGGGTCTCATTTCCATCCAGGAGGGCAATGCGGGCAATATTGACGTTGTTCTGGATCTGATAGATATTGACCAATGTCACGGCGACCTCGTGCCGCACAGTCAGGTCATTGTAATCTTGCAGCAGTTCGCTGTACTGCGCTTCGATGGATTGCAAGCGATCCACTTCATCTTGTAGAAGGGATAACTCTTTGGCAGCCGGGCGGTATACCAGGAAGAACACCAAACCAGCGCCAATGACCAGGAACAGGACAGCCAGGAGAACCTGCCTCAGCGCTTTCTGCAAGAAGGTATTTTTCTTTACAGCAGCTTTGCTCTTGGCTTCGACCTCGATGGAGGGCTTTTTATGGTTGTTCTTTTGTCCTATTTTTGCTTTCGTCTCATCGGTTGTGCCGTTGGGGATTGTCTTGTTCTCATCCATGAGTCGCTCCTTTCGTATGCACGTATATAGTATAGCTGTTTGTGGATATTTGGGGCATAAGGAATTTGTTAATATGAGGTCGCATTTAGGTATAATCATGAACATGTCTCAAGACAATACCCAGATCAAACAAGCCAACCGGCAGATCGCACGCGCTGCCGGGACGGTGATGATCGCTTACATTATCAGCAACCTGGCGGGGTTATTGGCGAAAGCATTAACAGCTCGCACATTCGGCACTGGCGCGGAGAGCGAAGCCTTTTATGCAGCCAACCGTTTCTCAGAGATCCTCTTCAACCTCATTGCCGGTGGAGCATTGGGCTCGGCTTTTATACCCACCTTCACTTCTTTCCTGGTGAAAGAGGACCGGCGGGGTGCCTGGAAATTGGCCAGCGCGATCACCAATTGGGTTATGCTGATCCTGACGCTTTTCAGTATTCTTTCCATGATCTTCGCGCGACAGGTGGTGCACTACATCCTGGCGCCAGGATTTTCCTCAGTGAGTGTGGAAAAAGAGCTGCTGACTGCCAGCCTGCTGCGCATCCAGGTGCCTTCGGCGATCATTTTTGGGTTAAGCGGTCTGGTAATGGGTATTCTGAATGCACACCAACTGTTCTTTGTATCTGCCCTGGCGCCGGGGATGTATCAGATCGGCTGGATCCTGGGTGTGCTCGTTCTCGCCCCTCGGTTTGGTGTATTTGGTCTTTCGATCGGAATATTGATCGGTGCCATTTTTCACTTGTTGGTGCAGGTGCCAAGTCTTTTCAAGCTTCCTCAACGACGTTATGAATTAGGTCTTGGACGGAATAATCCTGCAGTGCGGGAAGTGGCGCGCCTGATGGCACCCCGTCTGCTTGGTGTTGCTGTTGTACAGTTGAACTTCCTCATGAATACCTACCTGGCTTCTTTTTTTGAACCGGAAGGGGTGGTCACGGCGATCACATTGGCATTCTCGGTCATGTTGATGCCGCAGGCGGCTATTGCCCAATCCATTTCGATCGCTTCTCTGCCGACGTTCTCTGCACAGGTGGCTAATGGGAAGATAGATGAGATGCGCTCATCTTTCACGTCTACCCTGCGCATGATCCTTTTCCTCTCCATCCCTGCAGCGCTTGGTTTGATTTTCCTGCGGCACGATATCATCCGCTTGCTCTACGAACGTGGCCAGTTCAGTGCACAATCCACCGATCTAGTGGCGTGGGCTCTGTTGTGGTATGCGGTTGGTTTGGTCGGACATTGTATCGTGGAGATAGGTAGCCGCGCTTTCTATGCCCTGCACGACACGCGTACGCCGGTCTTGGTCGGGGTAGGAGCGATGAGTCTTAATCTGGTCTTCAGCCTGCTTTTCAGCCGCCTTTTTATCACCATTGGGTGGCTGCCGCATGGAGGGCTGGCACTCGCAAATTCCCTGGCTACATTTCTGGAGGCGTTGGTTTTGCTCTACCTGATGCGTAAAAAAGTGGGTGGATTGGAAGGAAAAAAACTACTCAACGGAATACTCAAAGCGCTGGTTGCATCATCCTTGATGGTAGCTTTCATCATTGGGATGCAGAATATTTCGCTGGCGTTACCTTATGCCATATATCTCCTGGCGCTGATCGTCATTGCAGCGGGAGTGTATGGGTTTAGCTTATACTTTCTTAAAGTAGAAGAAATTTGGACCATTATTGGTGCAGTAAAACGAAGATTAGTGAAGAGATAGATATACAAAGAGAACACTGGAGGAATGATGACATCCTGGAAAGAGTATTTAGAGAGCACGAAATATCAGAATTTACCGGATTCCCCACAGAAAAAGGGAGAACCCCGTCCAGCTATTCAATTGCCTTTTGATGAAAACCAGGAATTGATCGATCTCCCCGAACCGCACGATTGCCCGCTGGAAAAAACATCTTTGCTGAATCTCTTTGAAGACCGAGAGACAATACGGAAATATAAAGAACAAGCATTGACCCTGAGTGAGTTGAGCTATCTGCTGTGGGTTTCGCAGGGCGTGAAGACGGTCAATGAGGAGAAGGGCTTCACTAAGCGCATTGTCCCCTCCGCCGGTGCACGCCATCCCTTCGAAACTTATTTACTGGTGAACAATGTGGAAGGCCTAAAGCAGGGACTCTATCGCTATCTGGCGCTTGAACATAAGTTGCTGCTCGTTGAAGAAGGCGAGGCTGTTAATGAGCGTATCACCGACGGCTGTCTGAAACAAAAGCAAGTGCGCACCAGCGCGGTGACCTTCTGTTGGGTCGCGGTCATCGAACGCACCTACTGGCGCTACAGTGAACGCTCCTTACGTTATATCTTGCTGGATGCGGGTCATGTTTGCCAGAATCTCTACCTGGGTGCGGAGAGCATTGGCTGTGGGGTGTGTGCCATCGCTGCCTATGATGATGACTTGATGAATGCTGCCTTGGGGCTCGATGGTGTGCAGCAGTTCACAGCATATATCGCTTCGCTTGGAAAAAAAGAGTAGAAGAGCAAGCTACCTTAAAAACAATTCAATTTTAAGATGCTTCAGGGGATTGGTTTTAGTGCGCGTGCTATAATGACAAAAACCACCCAATTTGGATTCTTATGTCGTTTGTTCACCTGCATGTTCATTCCACCTATTCCTTGCTTGATGGTTTCTGTAAATTCCCAAAACTGATCCAGCGAGCCAAAGACCTAAATATGCCTGCTGTGGCGCTTACTGACCATGGCACGATGTATGGCGTGGTCGAGTTCTATAATGCCTGCAAGAAGGCTGACATCCATCCTGTGATAGGACTGGAGGGCTATATCACACCCCGCAGCATGCATTTGCGCGATCCGCAAAAAGATAAACGTTCCAACCATATTCTTCTTTTAGCAGAGAACATGGCTGGCTATCAGAATTTATTAAAGATCGCCAGCGCTGCTCAACTGGAAGGATTTTATTATCGTCCGCGCATCGATCATGAATATCTTGCTGACCATGCCGAGGGTCTGATCTGCACCAGCGCTTGCTTACAGGGTGAGATTCCGGTGTTGATCAACCAGGGGCAGCTGGAAAAAGCGGAAGAGAAACTGCGCTGGTATTTGGATGTGTTTGGTCGTGAAAATTTCTTCCTGGAACTGCAGGACCATAACATCCCTGAACTGATCAAGGTAAATCGTCAATTGATCGAGTGGAGCAAGCAATATCAGGTCGACCTTATTGCGACGAACGATGTTCATTATGTGGAGAAAGAGGATGCTCGCTATCAGGATATCCTCCTGGCAATTCAAACCGGTGCTCTGCTCAATGATCCCAAACGTATGCGTATGACCGGCTCTACCTATTATTTGCGTTCGGAACAGGAGATGGCGGCACTTTTCCCCGACCTTCCACAGGCTCTTACCAACACGGTCGCCATCGCAGAACGTTGCCATTTGAAACTGGAGCGGGAGTGTTACCATCTTCCGAATTTTGAGGTGCAAGAGGGGTATAACGCTGAAACTTACTTGCGCATGCTCTGTGAGCGTGGTTTGCAAGAGCGCTATGGTGATCGTGCAGATGATCCAGAAGTGCGCGAGCGGTTGGATTATGAATTGGGTATCATCCACACCATGGGCTTTGACGCCTATTTCTTGATCGTGTGGGATCTGTGCGAATTCGCCAAACGCGAGAATATCTGGTATGAAGCGCGCGGTTCTGCCGCGGGTTCTATTGTGGCGTATGCCCTGGATATCACGCTGGTTGAGCCGCTTTCCCATAAATTGATCTTTGAACGATTCTTGAATCCGGCACGTGTAAATATGCCGGATATTGACCTTGATTTCCAGGATGACAAACGAGCTGATGTGATGGAGTACTGCGCGCATAAGTATGGTGCCGAACAGGTGGCTTCCATTATCACCTTCGGTACGCTCAAGGCGCGTCAGGCGATCCGCGATGTTGGACGGGTGATGGATATTCCCTTGAATGAAGTGGATCAGGTGGCAAAATTGATCCCGAATGTGCCCAGTCACCCGATGACGATCGAGAAAGCACTGGAAGAGGTTCCTGAGCTCAAGGAAATGCATGAGCATGTTCCCTATCTCAGGGACTTGATCGATACTGCTGCACAAATGGATGGCGTGGTGCGCAATGCCGGCACCCATGCGGCAGGAGTGGTCATCTCTGATAAGCCATTGGTGGAGTATGTGCCGCTGCATCGCCCGACCAGGGATTCTGAAGAAAATCCAATCAATACGGTCACGCAATTCGAAATGGCGATCCTGGATGATCTGGGAATGCTCAAGGTCGATTTTCTCGGTTTGGCCACGCTGACCGTGATGTCCAACGCATGCCAGATGATCAAAGAACGTCATGGAGTGGAACTCAACCTGAGCAATATCCCCCGTGATGATAAGGCGACCTATGATTTCCTGGGCAAGGGGCTCACGGCTGGTGTATTCCAGTTGGAAAGTGCTGGAATGACCAAGAACCTGGTGCACATGAAGCCCAAGAACCTCGACAATATCATCGCTATGGTTGCATTGTATCGACCAGGACCAATGCAATTCATTCCGCAGTATATTGACCGCATGCATGGCAAGGAGAAGGTCGAATACCGGCATGAATTACTGATACCCATTCTGGAAGAAACGTACGGGATCGCGGTGTATCAAGAGCAGATCATGACCGCTGCTATCAAGCTGGCGGGTTATACGGCCGTTGAATCGGATCATCTTCGCAAGGCGATCGCGAAAAAGAAGGAAAAACAGATCGCAGAGCATGAGATCAAATTCATCGAGGGAGCGGTAGCGAACGGTATCGAGCGTGAGACAGCAGAATTGATCTTCGATGATTGGCGTACGTTCGCTCAATATGGCTTCAACAAAAGCCACGCAGCGGTTTATGGACTCATCTCTGTTCAAACGGCATACTTGAAGACGCATTATCCACTGGAATTCATGACCGCTCTATTGTGCGGGAACATGAATGACAGCGACAAGATCGCGTTCTATATTGCAGATTGCCAGGCGATGGGTATCAATGTGCTTCCCCCGGATGTGAACCACAGCGAGTGGAACTTTACGATCGAAGAACAAGAAGATGAAGTTTGCTGCATTCGATTTGGTTTTGGCGCGGTGAAGAACGTGGGGAAGAACCCTGTAGATATCATTGTTGAAGCGCGCGGAGATAAACCATTCGAAGATATTAACGATTTTGTGCGTCGCGTCGATCTGCGCAAGGTTGGGAGGCGCGCGCTGGAATGCATGATCCGTGTGGGTGCGCTGGATACCTATGGGGACCGCCGGGCTATTTTCAGCATGATGGATAGCATGGTGGCGATCAGCGAAAGCCACTTCAAAGCCAAGGAAGAAGGGCAATTGACCTTTTTCGGTGCGGTGGAGGGTTTGAAAGAAGAGATCCATCTTCCTGATTATGTAAAGGCTGACCCGAAGGAAAAACTGGAATGGGAGCGAGAACTCCTGGGGCTTTTCTTGACAGATCATCCCCTATCGCCCTACTTGAAGACCATTCGAAAAAAGATCACGCATAATTCACTGCAACTGAAGGAAGCCTCTCAAAAGGAAAAAGTAGTTGTCGCTGGACGCATCATCCAGGTACGACCGCATGTGACCAAAAAGGGCGACCCCATGGGATTTGCCACCCTCGAGGACGTTCAGGGGACCATCGGATTGGTGATCTTCCCGCGGACGTGGGAGGCGAATAAGGAACAATTTGTAATGGATAATGTGGTCTTGGTTCGCGGAAAAGCAGATGTTGACGGGATGGAACCCAAAGTGCTCGTCAATGGTGTATCGCTGGTGCATATCACGGAAACGGATGAGTTGGAGGAAACACCCTCTCTCCAAAATGAACCAGTGCTAGTAAATACTCCTTCAAATGCGGTAGCGGATGCATACTACTACGAAGGTGGTTATGCAGAGGAACCAGTGGGGGAGGTGTTATTCGAGCCGCAAGGAATGGAGCCAGTTGCTGCAATCGAAAGCGATGCGGGCGATTTTCCTGAAGAAAGTATTCCAGAGGCATCACCAGATACGAATAGAACGGTGGAACCACCACAAGAAGATATCCATCGCAGATGTATGACCATTGTGATCAATGCCAGCGGTAAGAAGGATTGTGATATCCGGCGCATGAAGCAGGTCTTTGGGATCTTGCATACCTCACCCGGTGAGGATAAGTTTACCTTTGTCTGCCAGGAGAATGGGAAAGAGGTTGAATTAGATTTCCCGAATCATTATATCTGTATCACCCCTGACCTCATCCAACGTGTTCACGAGATCGTTGGTGAGGAAAATGTGAGAATTGAAGAATAAAAAAGATCCGCCATCTGGCGGATCTTTTATCTTTACTCATCCTCGTTGCCGCTATCGCGCAAGTGGGGGAAGAGGATCACCTCGCGAATGGAGCGGTTGTTGGTCAGCAGCATGGTAAGGCGGTCGATACCCATACCAAACCCGCCGCTGGGAGGCATACCATACGCCATGGCCTGTAAATAATCCTCATCCATGGGATGATGCTCATCGTCGCTGGCTTCGTAGGTGCGCCCCATCTCAGTGAATCTTTTTTCTTGTTCCAATGGATCGTTCAATTCAGTGAACGCGTTGCATAACTCCATTCCACCGACAAAACCTTCAAACCGTTCCACAACTTGTGAATTCCCCGGCTTGTTCTTCGCCAGCGGCGAGATATCGCGTGGATAATCATATAAGAAGGTAGGTTGGATGCAGTTGGGTTCCAGGAACTCTCCGACCAGGCTGTCGATAAGTTTCCCGCGGGACTGGTTCTCTTTTGGATGCAGTCCGGCTTTCTTCATGGCGATAAAGAGGGATTCTTCGTCAGTGCAGGCATAAATATCAATACCGGTTGCGTCCAGGATACCCTGCCGCATCTCGAGACGCTTCCAGGGGACATCCATGTTGATCTCATGTCCGTCAAATTGTATTGAGCGTGTGCCCAGCACTTCATCACAGACGTAAGCCAGCATTTGCTCGGTGAGACTCATGATCTTCTCATAATCGGCATATGCCATATAGAATTCAAGTTGGGTAAACTCGGGATTGTGCTTGAATGAAACACCCTCATTACGGAAATCACGACCGATCTCATATACACGATCGAAGCCGCCTACCAATAAGCGCTTGAGATATAGCTCGAATGAGATGCGCAGGAACAAGTTTTGATGCAGTTGGTTGTGGTAGGTAGAGAACGGACGCGCTGCGGCACCACCATAGATGGGCTGCAGAATGGGCGTCTCAACTTCCAGGAAGTCCTGATCATCCAGGAATCGCTGCAATGCTCTGATGATCGCCGTACGCGTGCGGAAGATCTTTCGCACTTCTTCGTTAACAGCCAGGTCGGCATAGCGCTGTCGATAACGGGTTTCGGGATCGCTAAGGGAGGCATGGCGTATCACTTCGCCATCCACAACCTCATCTTTCGCTGCAGGCAGGGGTGTGATCGCTTTGGCGAGCATCTTGAACTGATCAACCAATAGTGTGATCTCGCCAGTCCGAGAGCGCATCAGGCTTCCGCTGGCTTGAATGAAATCACCCATATCGAAACGTTCTTTAAAATTTATGAGCCCGTCTTTGCCAAGCTCATTAATACGCAGCATAAGTTGGATCTTGCCGCTGCCATCTTCGATATGACAGAATGCCAGCTTTCCCATCACGCGTCTTGAGCGAATGCGGCCCGCGATAGTGGCTTGCGGCGCTTCTGCATCTTCCTGTCCTTTTTCTTCAAAAACACTGAAAGAGGCGATAACATCTTTGATCAGGTGGGTCACTTCCGAACGCGTTGGGTACGGCTCGATATCCTGCTGCCGCATTTCATTGATCTTTTCCAAACGTATCTTTTCTAGGTCATTCAATTCCATAATAAAGTTATCCTTAGTAATTAATTAAAAAAGCCCCGCCATCCTGCATGGAGCGGGGCAGTTTTTGCTCCACGTTCAGGCAATCTCAAGTATTTTAACCTTAAATGAGCCATCAGGGGCTTCGACTTGCACCTGATCGCCAACTTTATGGTCCATCAATGCTCTACCCAGCGGTGATTCGTTGGATATCTTTCCTTCAATGGGGTGAGCTTCTGCCGGACCAACGATAAAATATTCTTCCTGGTCCTTGCTTCCCGATTCACGGATGACGACCTTGGTACCTAATTGGACACTTTCCACTTTTGATGAGGATTTGATGATACGCGCAGATGATAACAGCGTCTCCAAGTCTTTGATACGACCTTCAATGAAGGCCTGTTCGTTCTTAGCAGCTTCATATTCTGCATTTTCAACCAGATCTTCACCAAAAGCTGCCTCGCGTAAACGTTCCGCAATCTCTGCTCGACGTGTGTTGCGCAGGAAATCCAGCTCATCCTGAAGCTTGTCATAGCCCGCTTTGGTTAAAAATGTGTTTGGCATTTTCCTTTCCCTTCTTGGTCTATACTGACATAGTGTTCAATGCCGATATATATCGGTAACGAAAACAACTCCGCGGGGAGCGTTTTCGTTAATAAATTCAAAGTCAGTAGGGGTTTGTAAGTTCGCCTATATTACCATATTTTCAAAGCTCATACAAGATAGGCGCAGAGAGGGTTCAAGCAGTGAACTCGAACCCTTTTTTCAGCGCAACGATATTGCTTTCGATCATATGCTCTTTTTTGCCCTCCAGGATTTTCTTCAGGGCGTTTTCGAGTTGTTCTTTTGTGAAAAAATTTGAGATCTTGATCAAGGCACCCAGCATCACCAGGTTGGTGAGGCGTTTGTCTCCGATCTCCTCGGCGATCTCGGTCGCGGGCAAGCAGATGGCGTTAATGTCTTCACGCGTAACTTCCCGGTTGGTCATGGATGTATTGACGATCAAATAACCGCCTGATCCAATGTTATTTTCATACTTATCCAACGAAGGTTGGTTCAAGACGATGGCGCTGGTGGGGTTCATAACCTGTGGCGATCCGATCTCTTCATCAGAGAAGATCACAGTACAGTTGGCTGTTCCACCGCGCATCTCAGGACCATATGAGGGGAACCAGGTGACATCCAGATCAGCTTCCAAAGCGGTATAGGCCAAAACCTTACCGGCGAAAAGAACTCCTTGTCCACCAAATCCAGCAATTACGGTTTCATTTTGCATGCTTGTTCTCCTTCTAGATTTTCAGGTCCTTGATCGTTTGATTCACTTTGTAATCGCCCAATGGGTAATAGGGCAGCATATTCTCCTCAAGCCACTTGGTAGAATCCACAGGGGTCATATGCCAGTTGGTGGGGCAGGTGGATAGTAGTTCAACCATCGAGAAGCCCAAACCGCGCACTTGCGTTTCAAATGCCGTGCGAATGGCTTTCTTTGCTTGCCGGATATGTTTGGGATCATGCAAACTGCGTCGAACGATATAACTGGCTCCGTCCAATGTTGATAGAAGTTCACTGGCGCGTACCGGGAAACCGGCCTGTTCCACGTCACGTCCCATGGGTGAAGATGTCGTTTTTTGACCTGGCAGCGTGGTGGGCGCCATCTGACCGCCGGTCATGCCGTAGTTGGCATTATTGATGAAGATAACAGTGATGTTCTCGCCGCGGGCAGCAGCATGTACGATCTCGCCGGTTCCGATGGAGATCATATCCCCATCTCCTTGATAGGTGAACACGACCTTGTCAGGATGAACTCGTTTCACGCCAGTTGCCATGGCAGGGGCTCTACCGTGTGGCGCTTCAACGAAGTCACAATCGTAGTAGTTATAGGTGAAGACCGAGCAGCCCACAGAAGCAACGCCAATGGTTTGGTCCTGCAGGTTCATTTCGTCGATCACTTCTGCCACCAGGCGGTGGGCAATGCCGTGTGTACATCCCGGGCAGTAATGTGTGCTCTTATCAATAAGTGATTTGGGGTGTTGATAAATGACTTTCATATTCTCTAAATTTGTGGTCGTCATTTTCTTACTCCTCGCTAATAATCTGTTCAAGTTTTGCCAGCCAGCGGTCGCGTGGATGTCCATCCGTCTCCCAGCCCTGCTCATGCAGGCGTCTGATCTCGTCCAAGATCTCATCCGGGAAGGGCATTACGCCACCCATCCGTCCATAGAACTCGACCGGGATGCGTGATTGAGAAGACAGGATGACATCATCCAGCATCATACCTGAGTTCATCTCTACCACAAAGAACCCGTCCAAAGTTTCGGTAAGCTCCAAGATCTTTTGTTTCGGGAAGGGATTCAGGCTGATCGGTCGGAAGAGTCCAACCGGGATACCTTCTTCGCGTGCTGCTCGAACAGCTGAGAGTGCCACACGACCAGCGGAACCGAACCCGACCACTGCGAATTTAGCATCGTCCATGAAGTATTCTTTATAACGCACCTCATTCTTTTCGATCTCTTGCCAGGTTTTCATCAAACGCAGGTCGGTGATCTCCATTTCATAGGGATCCAGATAGATGGAGGTCAACACGTTGCGTTCGCGTTTGCCCTGTGTTGAAGAGGTGGACCATTCAGGCCAGCTTGTGCGAACTTCTTTCATGGGGGGCATTTCAGCAGGTTCCATCATCTGACCCATGCTGCCGTCCACCATGACGATGACGATTGTGCGATATTTATCGGCGATATCGAATACTTCGTACATGGTATCTACTGTCTCTTGGATACCGGCAGGAGCAAGCACGATGGGATGATAATCGCCATGCCCGCCACCGTGGACGATCTGGTTGTAATCTCCTTGTGCAGGAGCGATATTTCCCAAACCGGGACCGCCGCGGACGACGTCAACCAATACCATTGGGACTTCCGTACCGGCGATGTAGGAAAGACCTTCCATCATCAATGATGTTCCAGGGCTGGAGGTGGTGGTCATGGTGCGGGCACCGGCGCAGGCTGCGCCGTAGACCATATTGATAGCACCTAACTCACTTTCAGCTTGCAGGAAGACGCGCCCAAGTTCGGGAAGTCTCCATGACATATACTCCAACGCCTCTGTTTGTGGAGTGATGGGATATCCAAAATAAGCTTGCACACCGGCGCGAATCGAGGCTTCTGCGATCGCTTCGTTCCCTTTCCAGAGTTTTCTTGCCATGTGTTCCTCCTATGCCTTTTCTTTTTTCGCGGTACGATCTTCCCGGTAAACGGTGATAGCCGCTTCTGGGCAAACTACCGCGCAGGTACCACAACCTGTGCAGCCCTCTTTGACCAGGGTTGCGGGGTGAAAACCGCGGGGGGTGATATGCTCCATATCCAGACCAATGACCTGAACCGGGCAGTTCACAATGCAAAGTTCACATGCTTTGCAAAGATTCTCATCAACTACGATCGTTCCACTTAGAGGCATTTGTTCTCTCCTTGAAATTAGAGTAATAAGATACAAACAGGGATATTACCAAACAGTATTGTATTATACAGGAAACATGATGTACTAGTGATACCCTTCGTAAGGGCGATTAACGAATTACCCTTTTGATTTTTACTCATCCAGCCATTCAACGATCAGGCTTTCCCCTTGTCCTACCCCAACACAAAGGCTCGCAAGCCCATAGAAAGGCTTTGGTTGCCCGGCAGCGCGTCGGGACATCTCATGCACCAGGGTGGTCAGAATGCGTGCTCCTGAGCAGCCCAGGGGATGCCCAAGCGCGACCGCACCACCGTTGACGTTTGTGATCTCTTGTGACAAGTCTAATTCTTGAAGCACTGCCAGAGATTGTGCTGCAAAGGCTTCGTTCAATTCCGCCAGGCGGATATCCTCTAGTTCAAGCCCAGCACGCTGCAGCGCTTTACGTGTGGCCGGTACCGGACCAATGCCCATATAGCGCGGGTCCACACCTGCCGCTGCGTTGGAAACGATGCGAACCATAGGTTTCATTCCCAACTGCTTCGCAGTATCTTCACGCATGATCAGCAGAGCAGCAGCTCCATCATTCAAACCAGAGGCGTTCCCAGCCGTTACACTGCCATCCTTCTTGAAAGCTGGTTTCAGGCGTGCGAGTGCTTCCATACTGGTATCACGCCGCGGTCGTTCATCGATCGCGAAGGGGATCGGGTCGCCTTTGCGCTGTGGAACCGGCACAGGTGTGATCTCTTGCGCAAAGATGCCATTATCAATCGCTCGAATGGCGCGCTGGTGGCTTTGCAGTGCAAATTCATCCTGTGCTTGCCGGCTGATGTGGTATTGTTCTGCCAGATTTTCTGCGGTCACTCCCAAACCGATGGTGTAGCCCTTTTCGACGAATTCAGGATGCGGATAGCGCCAGCCCAGAGTGGTATCCCAGATGGTACCGTGTCCGAGTGGGAATGCACGCTCGGCTTTGGGTAATGAGAAGGGAGCGCGTGACATGCTCTCCACGCCACCAGCGATGAAAACCTCTCCATCCCCGCACTGGATGGCGCGGGCAGCCATGGTGACTGCAGTCAAGCCAGAAGCGCATAAACGATTGAAGGTCACGCCTGCGGTTGTGATGGGCAGCCCAGCCAATAGTGCTGCCATGCGGGCGATATCGCGATTGTCTTCCCCAGCCTGGTTGGCACAGCCCAGGTAAACTTCATCAACAAGAGTCGGGTCAAGCTGTGTGCGCTCCAGCAGGGCGCGAATGGTGTGCGCCGCCAGGTCATCCGGGCGGATGCGCGCTAAGGCGCCTCCCAGATTCCCGATAGGAGTTCGCAATGCATCAATAATGACAGCAGAATAGGTCATGAGTTTATCCTTCTAATTGATCTGCTCCTATTGTATATAAAGAAAAAAAAGATTGACAAGGGTGTTTGTCATGCAAATTACTAGAAAAAACCACAAAAGAGATGCTGTTATCCCTTTTGGATATCAAAGATCATAGCTGGGCTGGTAGCTGGATGAAATGGACTGTACCTGAAATCACCATAGATGGAGGAAATGGAGAAACCTGCCTTATTCAGAAGGTTGCTAAACGATTTTGTGAGGCGTGGGTAGAGTGTGGCTTCCCAGCGCTGAAGTTGGTTACCACTCTTTGCAAGTTTTGTAACAAATCGCACCTTGCCATCAGGCAGGGTTTCATATGCCCGATGGAATTCTATGCCATCTTGCAAAGTGTGGATTGGGAAGTCCATTTTCTTTTGGAGCTTATGCCTATCCCAGTTGACCATCTGCAGGATGAAGATCCCACCATCGTTCAGTAGATTGTGGATATTGTTAAGAAAAATAGGTGTGTCTTTATGCGGCAGGTAGGATAGGCTGTTGCCTATGCAGTAAATGCAATCGAATTTCTCACGCAAACTGCCGACCTCTGATAGCGCGAGCTGGTAAAAGATACCAGCATTATGTTCTTCGGCCCAGGATATCATCCCCTGGCTGTTGTCAATGCCAACTGTACGGTGCCCGAGGTGAGTGAGATGGTCGACATAATCCCCGGGGCCGCAGCCCAGGTCCAGGATGCACTGTGGGAAGGATCGCAGACGGGGCGTGAGGAACCCTATGAACTCGTGGTTCAGTGGAAATATCTGCTGGTAGATGTCGACAATATCATCATACATACCATAATTGTAAATGTTGAGGAAATAAAAAAGAGGAACAAGATTGATCTTGTTCCTCTTGTATTGGCGGTGTGAAGAACCTTATGCGAGTTCGACGACTGCGCCAGCAGCTTCCAATTTGGATTTTGCGTCTTCGGCTGCTTCTTTGCCAACCTGTTCCAAAACCTTGGAACCGGCGGCCTCTGCCAAACCCTTGGCTTCGACCAAACCCAGGCTTGTGATCTGGCGGATGGCTTTGATGACTTCGATTTTCTTGGGGCCGGTCTCTTTGATGATGACATCAAATTCGGTTTTTTCTTCTGCGGCTTCAGCGGCTGCGCCACCATTGCCAGCAACGGCTGCTACTGCAACAGGTGCGGCGGCGGAAACACCCCATTCTTCTTCCAGGGTCTTCACTAATTCTGCTGCCTCGAGAACGGTTAATTTACCGAGTTCTTCAGCGAGTTTCTTAATATCTGCCATTTTTTATTACTCCTTCAATCCTTTAATAGGTTTATTTTTTATTTTGTTACCAGATTAGGCTGCCGCGGCAGCTTGTTTTTCTGAATTTGCCTTAAGCACTGCAGCCAATCCACGAGCGGGTTCGGCAACGGTACGCAGGATCTGCGTGGCGGGTGTGTTGATAAGCGCCAGCAATTGTGCACGGACCTGATCGCGTGAGGGTAGTTCAGCGAGCATGACGATCTGATCTTTGTCAATGGGATCTCCATTGAGATAGCCACCTTTGAATGCAAAGAATTCATCATCTTTCACCGATTTTTGAAGAACCTTCGCCATAGCGGGGGCTTCTTCAAAAGCGAATCCAGCGATGGATGATTCGGTGAAAAGGTCTTCGTCACTGTAACCGATGTTTTTGAGAGCGATCTTCATCAATGTGTTCTTGACCACATGAAGCTCACCACCGATCTCGCGGGCTGAAGCACGCACACCATCAATAGCCTGCATGTCCATGTTCGAGTAGCTCATCACATAAACAGCTTTGCTATCTTTGAGCCAACCTTCATATTTCTCTACCAGTGCTTTTTTCTCTTGCTTTGTGAATGCCAAAGAAAGTACCTCCTTTCAAAAAAAATAATCTCTGCCGATGTTGCTCAGGCAGAGATTACCTCTGGTCGTAAAAAGAATTCTTTTCACTTCACCTGAGCAGGATATTAAGCCTTTGCAGGCACCGGCTGTCTTGGGTGATAGAAAACTATCAGTCGAGGATTATATCATTTTTCCACTTCAAAGTTAAGTGTTTTTGAAACATCCAGTTTGATGCCAGGCCCCATGGTGGAGGTCAGAGTTGCTTTGCGGATGAAAATACCTTTTGCAGCTGCTGGTTTGGCTTTCTTGACCGCGTTCATTAGGGCTGCGAAGTTTTCCAAAAGTTTTGTCAGGTCAAAAGAAACCTTGCCAAGCGGTACGTGAATGTTGGCGGTCTTGTCAAGTCTGAACTCAACTCGGCCAGCTTTTGCATCCTGGATCGCCTGGGCTATATCTTCGGGTTTTACAACGGTACCGGCTTTGGGGTTTGGCATCAAACCACGCGGACCAAGTACACGCCCTAAGCGCCCAGCCATGCCCATGGTTTGTGGGGTGGCGATCGCTACATCGAATTCTGCAAAACCATCCTGGATCTTCTTGATCCATTCATCGTCGTCAGCGATATAATCTGCACCGGCTTCCTTGGCAGCGTTGGCTGCTTCGCCTTGTGCAAAGACGAGGACGCGCACAGTCTTTCCCAAACCGTTGGGAAGAACGACCGTACTGCGGATCTGCTGGTCTGCCTGACGTGGGTCAAGATTGGTGCGCAGGTGCAGCTCTACGGTTGAGTCGAACTTGGTGAAGGCAGTGTCCTTGATCAACTGCATGGCTTCTTTGGGTTCATAAGCAGCCGTAAGGTCGATTTTTTCTTTTGCTTCTAAATATTTCTTTCCGTGTTTTGCCATCAGTACTCCTTCGTGGTATTGGCGGGTAGATAAATTACCCTCCCACAAATGATTATTCTTTTACTGTAATGCCCATATTACGGGCAGTGCCCTCGATCTGGCGCATCGCGTTTTCCATATCGTTGGCGTTCATGTCTTTCATCTTGACCTCGGCGATCTCGCGGATCTGGTCTCGTGTGATGGAGCCAACCTTGTTGCGATTCGGCATATCAGAGCCTTTTTCAACACCGGCAGCTTTTTTGATCAGCTCAGCAGTTGGCGGTGATTTGAGGATGAATGTGAAGGAACCGTCCGTGAAAACCGTGATCAATGCAGGAATGATCTCGCCGATCTTGCTTTGTGTTCTGGCGTTATATTCTTTGCAGAACTGCATGATGTTGATACCATGACCTGCCAGAGCAGGACCGATGGGGGGTGCCGGATTTGCTTTTCCGGCGGGTACGTTTAGTTTTACTAGTGCTTTTACTTTCTTTGCCACAGCTTTTCTCCTTAAGTGGTTTTAGCGGGTGAATTGGGTCACCCTCCCACAACAACCTCCCACAAGGGAGGAAGTCTACGCTTTTTCTACCTGTAAGAAATCCAATTCAACAGGTGTCTCTCGACCGAAGAAGTTTACCATCACAACAACTTTGGCGCGATCTACGTCGATCTCGTTGACGTGCCCGTGGAAGTCGTTGAATGGGCCGTCTATGATGCGCACACGCTCGCCTTCGCGGAAGGAATATTTCACGTGCGGTGCTTCTGCTTCCATCTGCTTGAGGATGTGCTGGACCTCTTCTGGTCTCAGGGGAGTGGGATCATTGCCCATTCCAACGAATCCGGTCACACCAGGGGTGTTGCGGACTACGAACCAGGTTTCTTCGGTCAATATCATATTGACAAGTACGTATCCAGGGAAGACATGTCGTTCGACTGAACGACGTTTTCCCTCACGAACCTCGATCTCTTCTTGAGTGGGGATAACGACATCAAAAATGCGATCTTTCATCCCCATGGTCTCGATGCGTTGCTCGAGATTATGCCGTACTTTCTTCTCATATCCAGAATAGCAGTGGATCACATACCACTCGCGGCCATCATCTGGAATGGGAGCTTCTTCTTTTGGTTCAGACGCTGGTTCTGCTTGCTCATCTTCCGAAGAAGAGATAGCAAGATCCTCCGCTGCACTCTCAACAGGGGCAGTGGATTCATCTGATCCGGAAGAAGCCTCTTCTGGATTCATATTTTCTGGCTTATTATTCTCTTGTTCTAACAGCTCTTCTTCGTTTGCCATTATTAAAACCTCTCTTTAACCAATTGCCGGCGATCCTATCCTGGATCAGGAAAGGATCATGGCGATCAATGTCGTAAATCCTGAGTCCAGGACTGCGAGCAATGAACCAACCAGCAACATGACCAACAGGACTACCTTGGTGGTTTGCCAGGCTTCTTTCCGGGTTGGCCAGGTGACTTTACGTAATTCACCAGTGGTCTCGCGCCACCATCGGGCGATCCCACTTTCTTTCTTTTTACTTTGTTTTTTGCTAGGCATTAGTAGCAACTCCTTTGTTATGTCTAAAACGACGCCTGGAGTATTGGCGTCGCTTTCGTAAGGCAGGCCAGGCAGGAATCGAACCCACAACCTTCTGTTTTGGAGACAGACGCTCTGCCAAATTGAGCTACTGGCCTGTAAAAAGTACGGGTGCAATATCATACCGCATTGCACCCGTATTGTAAACCGTGTTGTTACTTTGTCTCACGGTGCATTGTATGCTTCTTGCAGCGTTTACAATATTTTTCAAGCTCCATGCGCCCCGGATCATTTCTCCGGTTCTTTTCAGTTGTATAGTTTCTTTCTTTACATTCTGTACATTCCAGTGTGATGACTGGACGAATACCTTTTTTCTTAGCCATTCTCTATATTCCCAGAATTACTCTGGTCTACTCCAAAATCTTTGTGATAACGCCAGCGCCAACGGT